>Ga0307413_10000382_pt1 | contig 14204 bp, 14 predicted proteins | sample DK1Ometagenome_3_FD_203714 | JGI IMG/M metagenome (GOLD analysis project Ga0307413, IMG submission 203714) | Maize rhizosphere microbial communities from greenhouse at UC Davis, California, United States - DK15-O-2 | ecosystem: Host-associated > Plants > Roots > Rhizosphere > Soil | place: USA... | reverse complement strand
AACGAGCAGCTGCACCGCACGCTGATGAAGGACGCCGGCTTCATCGCCCAGTGATCGCCTCCTCCTGATCGTGTACCGGCCGGCGCCGCGCGCGCCGGCCCTCGGAGTTCGCCATGAGTGAAGAGTCCCCGGACGACGGTCCGGTCGTCGCCGAACGCGGCCCTGAACTGGTCGTCGCCGTGCTGCTGATGGCGTTCGCCATCGGCGTGATCATCGACAGCGTGCGCGTCGGCATCGGCTGGGCTCCCGACGGACCGCGCTCCGGGTACTTCCCGTTCTATATCGGGCTGCTGCTGCTCGCCGCCAGCGGGTCGATCGTGATCCGCACCCTGCTGCGGTGGAAGAAGCCGAGCGCGGTCTTCGCACAGCGCTCGCAGCTGGCCAGCGTGATCTCGGTGCTGGTGCCGATGATCATCTACGTCGTCGCCATCTCCTTTCTCGGCATCTATGTCGCGTCGATCTTCCTGATCGGCTACTTCATGCGACGCCACGGCAAGTACGGCTGGGTCCCGACGATCGCGATCTCGATCGGCGTGCCACTGGTCTTCTTCATCGTCTTCGAGCGCTGGTTCCTCGTGCCGCTCGCGAAGGGGCCTATCGAACAGCTGCTCGGGTTCTGACCCGCCGCGCCGTCGCTCGACCGAAAGATCATGGAAGAAATCAACAATCTCCTGCACGGCTTCGCGGTCGCGCTGACGCTGCCGAACCTGCTCTACATGGTGGTCGGCATCACGCTCGGCGTGCTGATCGGCGTGCTGCCCGGTCTCGGCGGCGCGAACGGTGTCGCGATCCTGCTGCCGCTGACGTTCTCGATGAACCCGACGTCGGCGATCATCATGCTGTCGTGCATCTACTGGGGTGCGCTGTTCGGTGGCGCGATCACCTCGATCCTGTTCAACATCCCGGGCGAGCCATGGTCTGTCGCGACCACGTTCGACGGCTACCCGATGGCGCAGCAGGGCAAGGCGGCGCAGGCGCTGACCACGGCGTTCACGTCGTCGTTCGTCGGCGCGCTGTTCGCCGTCGTCCTGATCACCTTCCTCGCGCCGCTGCTCGCGAAGTTCGCGCTCAAGTTCGGGCCGGCGGAGTTCTTCGCGGTCCAGCTGCTGACCTTCTGCAGCTTCGTCGGCATGAGCAAGGAGCCGGCGGCAAAGGTCATCTGCGCGATGATGCTCGGCTTCGCGCTGGCCGCCGTCGGCATGGACACGGTGACCGGTCAGCTGCGCATGACCTACGGCTTTCCGGTGCTGCTGAAGGGCTTCGACTTTCTGATCGCGGTGATCGGCCTGTTCGGCATCGGCGAGATCCTGCTGACGATGGAAGAAGGCCTCGCGTTCAAGGGCAAGAGCGCGAAGATCAACCTGAAGGTCGTGTTCCAGACCTGGTACCAGCTGCTGTCGCACTGGAAGACCTTCCTGCGCTCGGTCGCGATCGGCTGCTGGATGGGCATCACACCCGGCGGCGCGACGCCGGCCTCGTTCATGAGCTACGGCATGGCGCGCCGGATGTCGAAGGATCCGGAAACGTTCGGCAAGGGCAACATCGTCGGCGTCGCCGCGCCCGAGACTGCGGCGCACGCCGCCGGCACCTCGGCGCTGCTGCCGATGCTGACGCTCGGCATCCCGGGTTCGCCGACCGCGGCGGTGCTGCTCGGCGGCCTGCTGATCTGGGGCCTGCAGCCGGGCCCGATGCTCTTCATCGAGCAGAAGGACTTCGTCTGGGGCCTGATCGCCTCGATGTACCTGGGCAACATCGTCGGTCTGATCGTCGTGCTGACGACGGTGCCGTTCTGGGCCGCGATCCTGCGCATCCCGTTCTCGGTGATCGCGCCGGTGATCATCGTGATCTGCGCGATCGGCGCCTACACCGTCCACAGCTCGATGTTCGACGTGCAGATGATGCTGGTGTTCGGCGTCGTCGGCTACTTCTTCAAGAAGCTGAAGTACCCGCTCGCGCCGATGGTGCTGGCGCTCGTCCTCGGCGACATGGCCGAAGCGAGCTTCCGGCAGTCGATGCTGCTGTCGCAGGGCAGCCTCGCGATCTTCTGGTCGAACCCGCTGGTCGGCAGCATCGCCGGCCTGGCGATCGTCCTGCTGCTCTGGCCGCTGATCGGCGCGCTGCGCCGGCGCACTTCCGGGCCTCGCGTCGCGACCGCCTGACGCGGGCTTCCCCGCATCCGGTAGCGGCCGCTCGAGCGCGAAGATCGCGCCGAGCGGCCTTCGTCATCGGCGCCACACGGGGTGGGCCTGGAAATTGCGAAGCTGGCGGGGTCTATGCATCCGGCCGAACATCCTGCATGAGCATCGCGCACCACATCCGGGAGATCGGCCGAGGCAAGGACGGCACGCGCTCGCTGAGCGAGGCGCAGGCCCATGACCTGATGAGCCAGGTGCTCGACCGCAGCGTGACCGACCTCGAGATCGGCGCGTTCGCGATCGCGATGCGGATCAAGGGCGAATCGATCGCCGAGATGGCCGGCTTCCTGGCCGCCGCGCACGAACGCTGCATCCGGGTGCCGAACCGGCGGCCGACGGTCGTGCTGCCGTCGTACAACGGCGCCCGCAAGCTGCCGAACCTCACGGCGCTGCTCGCACTGTTGCTGGCCCAGGAAGGCATCGACGTGCTGGTGCACGGCACCGAGCACGACGCCGGCCGGGTCACGACCGGGGCGATCTTCCGCGACCTCGGCCTGCCGTTCGCCTCGGACGCCACCGAGATCGACGACGCCTGGGCCCGCCACGAGCCGGTCTTCATCCGCATCGAGGCGCTCTGCCCCGCGCTGGCCGGCCTGCTCGACGTGCGCCGGGTCGTCGGCTTGCGCAATTCCGGTCACAGCATCGCGAAGCTGCTGATGCCGTGTGTCGGCACCGGTGCAGTTCGCGTCGTCAACTACACGCATCCCGAGTACGCGGTGCTGCTCGGCAGCTTTCTCGGCCACAGCGGCGCCGATGCGCTGCTGATGCGCGGGACCGAGGGCGAACCGGTGGCCGATCCGCGCCGCGAACCGAAGTTCGACGTCTACGTGCGCGGCGAGTTGCGCGCCGACCTGTCACGGCCGGCGCAGGACGGCGTGCTGACCAGCCTGCCGCTCTTGCCGCGCAGCCACGACGCATCGACGACCGCGCTCTACGTCCAGTCGGTCGTCAGCGGCGAGAAGCCGGCGCCGCCGCCGCTGACGCGCCAGGTCGAATGCCTGATGCGGACGCTCGACGCGGTCAGCCAGCCGGCTTCGGGCGAGCGCAGCGCCTGAGGCCAACGGCGGCACGACCGCCGTTGGCGATGCGCGGTCCGTCCCCTGAAAGCGGCGCCTCAAAGCACGCGTCGGCGGCATCGCCGAACGCATAATCGCGTCGCGTCACGCCGAAGGGAGATCGACGATGGAGCACTACGACAAGCTGAACCGGCTGACCGAGTCGCACGGCGCGCTGCAGCCCGGCAAGGGAATGGTCTCCGGTGTCGTCGCGTTCGCGCTGTCGGCACTTTGCTTCCTGGGCGTGCTGGCGTTCCACTTTCCCGAGTACCTGACGACCCCGCAACTGCGCAAGTCCTACAACGTCGACGCGATGCGGCTGCTGATGTTCTGGTCGCTCGTCTTGTCCGGTGCGCTCGCCCTCTTCAACATCGTGCGCGGCCGCGCGCGCTGGCTGGCCTTCGCGTCGTTCGTGCTGATCGGCGTGACCCTGGCGCTCGGCGGTCACAAGGTGCCGGTCAACGACTTTGCCGACGACACGCCCTACATCGGGCTCGACTGGTTCATCCTCGACCTGCTCGGCTCAACCTTGATCTTCGTCTTCATCGAGAAGCTGTTCGCGCTGCGCAAGGACCAGCCGGTCTTCCGCCCCGAGTGGCAGACGGACTTTCACCACTTCATCGTCAACCACATGGTCGTCGGCTTCATCCTGCTGGCGACCAACCTGCTGGTCCACAAGCTGTTCGGCTGGGCCGCGAAGGACGGCATCCGCGCGTGGGTCCAGGACCTGAACTTCTTCGTCGCGCTGTTCCTGATCGTGCTCGTCGCCGACCTGGTGCAGTACTGGACCCATCGCGCATACCACGAGGTTCCTGCGCTGTGGCGCCTGCACGCGGTGCACCACAGCGTGAAGAGCATGGACTGGCTGGCCGGCTCGCGCCAGCACATCCTCGAGCTGATCATCACGCGCACGCTGGTGCTCGCACCGATCTACGTGCTCGGCTTCAGCAAGGAGGTCATCGATGCGTACATCGTCATCGTCGGCTTCCAGGCCGTCTTCAACCATGCGAACGTCAGCGTGCGGCTCGGGCCGCTGCGCTACGTCATCGTCACGCCGAACTTCCACCATTGGCACCATTCACAGGACGACGAGGCGATCGATCGCAACTACGCGGCGCACTTCGCGTTCCTCGACCACCTGTTCGGAACCGCGGTGAAGTCGGACCGCGCATGGCCCGACCGCTACGGCGTCGTCGGCGACTACGTGCCGAACGGCTACCTCCGGCAGCTCGCCTTCCCGTTCGTCTGGCGAGGCTGACGACGAAATCCGCTCGCCAGCGCGGCGGCCGCGCGTCGCCAAACTCCCCGCCGGAGCGCCGCACGCGGCGCGCACCTTGAAAGTCGACGCCGTCGTGATCGGCGCCGGCGCCGCCGGCCTGCATTGCGCAGCGATCGCCGGCCAGCGCGGCGTCAAGGTGCTGCTGCTCGACCACGCGACCAAGCTCGCCGAGAAGATCCGCATCTCCGGGGGCGGTCGCTGCAACTTCACGAACCGCGAAGCCGGCCCGGCCAATTTCGTCTCGGCGAACCCCGACTTCTGCCGTTCCGCGCTGGCCCGCTACACGCCTGCCGACTTCGTCGCGCTGGTCGATCGGCACCGGATCCCGTGGCACGAGAAGCACCGCGGCCAGTTGTTCTGCGATACGTCGAGCGCCGCGATCATCGAGATGCTGGTTCGCGAATGCGAACGCGGTGGCGTGCTGCGCTGGCAACCTTGCAGCGCCAGCGCGGTGACCGCCGGCGCTGACGGCTTTCGCATCGAGACCGAGCGCGACGTCGTCTCGTCCGCCCAGCTCGTCGTCGCGACCGGCGGACTGTCGATCCCGCAGATCGGCGCCAGCGACTTCGGCTACCGGCTGGCGCGCCAATTCGGCCACCGCATCGTCGAGACGCGTCCGGCACTGGTCCCGCTGACGCTCGACGCGGTCGAGCGAGCGCACCTCGGCGCGCTGGCCGGCGTGTCGTTGCCGGTCACGGTCGAGACCGGAGAGCGCCGCGGCAAGGCGCGCTTCGACGAGGATCTGCTGTTCACCCACCGGGGTCTCAGCGGTCCGGCGATCCTGCAGATCTCGACCTACTGGCGGCCGGGCACGCCGCTCCGCATCGATTGCGCGCCGGGCATCGACCTGGCACGTGCGCTGGTCGACGCCAAGGGCAGTTCGCGCCGCCAGCTGACCAACGCGCTCGGCGAGATCCTGCCCCGGCGCTTCGTCGACGCCTGGCTGGCCCGCGCCGGGAAGGATGGCGACCGGCCGCTGCCCGACTGGCGCGACCGCGACCTCGTCGAGCTTGGCAGCGGGCTGCACCGCTGGACGCTGGTTCCCGACGGCACCGAGGGCTACCGGAAGGCCGAGGTCACGGCCGGCGGGGTCGACACCCGCGAGCTCGACTCCGTGACCCTGCAAAGCCGGCGCCAACCCGGCCTGTACTTCATCGGCGAGGTGGTCGACGTCACCGGCTGGCTGGGCGGCTACAACTTCCAGTGGGCCTGGGCGAGCGCAGCGGCCTGCGCGCGCAGCCTCGTCCGAGGTTCCGGCGGCTGAGCCGAGCGGCTGGATTGCCGGGTCGTTGCGCCCGGGCTATAATCCCATCCTTCGCTGCAACAGCGTCCAAGGATACGACTGCTACATGACTACGATACGCGTCAAGGAAAACGAGCCATTCGACGTCGCTCTGCGCCGTTTCAAGCGCACCATCGAAAAGCTCGGCCTGTTGACCGATCTGCGTGCCCGCGAGTTCTACGAAAAGCCGACAGCCGAGCGCAAGCGCAAGAAGGCTGCCGCGGTGAAGCGCCACTTCAAGCGCGTTCGCAGCATGCAGCTGCCGAAGAAACTGTTCTGAGCGGCCCGCCGCCACGGACCTGAAGCCCGCTCGCCGCGGGCTTCGTTGCTTTGGCGCCCCCCGAGCGAGCATCCGATGAGCCTGAAAGACACGATCACCGAGGACATGAAGACCGCCATGCGCGCGAAAGACGCGCCGCGCTTGCTGGCGATCCGCGGCTTGCTCGCCGCCATCAAGCAGCGTGAAGTCGACGACCGGATCGCCCTCGACGACGCCGCCGTCGTTGCTATCGTCGACAAGCTCGTGAAGCAGCGCAAGGATTCGATCGCCCAGTTCACCGCCGGAAATCGGCAGGACCTGGTCGACAAGGAATCGGCCGAGCTCGCCGTGCTTGAAGGCTATCTACCGCAACGCATGGGTGCGGACGAGATCGCAAATGAAGTGGCGCAGATCGTTGCCGACCTGGGCGCCTCCGGCCCGGGCGACATGGGCAAAGTGATGGGCGCGGTCAAGATCCGTCTCGCCGGCAAGGCCGACATGGGCCTCGTCTCGGCCGCCGTCAAACAGGCGCTCGCGCGCTGATCCGAACTCAGGAGCCTGTCGTATGTCCCTTCCCGGCTTCCAGCAACTGAGCCCCGACCTGTGCGTCGCCGGGCAGCTCGACACGGCGGCGATGGACTGGGCCGCGAAGGCCGGCTTCAAGAGTGTGATCAACAACCGGCCCGACCACGAAGGCGGTCCGGATCAACCCACCAGCTCGGCGATCGAGGCTGCCGCGTTGTCGGCCGGTCTGCGCTATGCGTACCTGCCGGTCGCGCCGTCGTTCCAGACGCCGGACGAGATCGAGAAGTTCGCCCGCTTGATCGACGAGATGCCCAAGCCGATCCTCGCGTTCTGCCGCAGCGGCGCACGCTCGGGCCGGCTATTCCGCGCCGCAAGCGGCGGCTGACGCACGGCCGAGGGCCGCATGGTGTAACGCGCGCGTGCGGCTTTCCGCTAAGGGTTAGACCGTGCGGCTCGTGCCGCACGCCTCACTAGAATCGGCCGACCCCGAGAGGCGGCCCTCGAGAAGCCACCCGGGAGCATGAGTACCCGGAGGTCCCCTGTGGCGACACTGCTCCAACTTTCGCGGTTGATCGACCGCATGAGCGAGCTCATCGGCAAGTCGGTAGCCTGGCTCGTGCTGGCCGCAGTGCTGATCAGCGCGCTGAACGCCGCGGTTCGCAAGGCGTTCAACACCAGCTCGAACGCCTACCTCGAGATCCAGTGGTACCTGTTCGCAGCGGTCTTCCTGCTTGCCGCAGGTTACACGATGTTGCGCCAGGAGCACGTCAAGATCGACGTGATCTCGGGTCGCTTTTCCAAGCGGACGCAGATCTGGATCGACATCATCGGCCTCGCCTTCTTTGTGCTGCCGCTGGTCTACACCGTCATTCACTTGTCGCTGCCGCTCGTGATTCGCTCCTACGTGATGAACGAGTACTCGTCGAATGCGGGAGGCCTGATTCGCTGGCCGGTCTTTGCGCTGCTGCCGCTCGGCTTTCTGCTGCTGGGCATCCAGGCGATCTCCGAGCTGATCAAGCGGATCGCCTTCCTGCAGGGCCTCGTGCCCGATCCGACCCAGAAGACGCAAGGAAAGACTGCGGAGGAGGAACTCGCCGAGTTTCTCAAGCAGAAGGAAGTGTCCGCGCGTGAGGAAGCGGCGCTGAGGGGCAAGCCATGATGGAGTTCATCGGCGCGAACATGGCCCCGATCATGTTCATCAGCCTGATCGTCTTCCTGCTGTTCGGATACTCGGTCGCCTTCTCGCTCGGCGCGTGCGGACTGTTCTTCGGGGTCATCGGCGTCGAGATGGGTCTGATGCCGCAGACGCTGCTGCAGGCGCTGCCGCTGCGGATCTTCGGGATCATGCAGAACGACACGCTGCTCGCGATCCCGTTCTTCACGTTCATGGGGCTGATCCTCGAACGCTCTGGCATGGCCGAGGATCTGCTCGACACGATCGGCCAGCTGTTCGGCCCGGTCCGCGGCGGCCTTGCCATTGCGGTGATCCTGGTCGGCGCCATGCTCGCGGCGACCACCGGCGTCGTCGCCGCATCGGTCATCTCGATGGGGCTGATCTCGTTGCCGATCATGCTGCGCTACGGCTACGACCGCCGCCTCGCTTCGGGCGTGATCGCAGCCTCCGGAACGCTGGCCCAGATCATCCCCCCATCGCTGGTGCTGATCATCCTTGCCGACCAGCTCGGTCGCAGCGTCGGCGACCTCTACAAGGGCGCCTTCATCCCGGGCTTCGTGCTGACCGGCCTTTACCTTTCCTACGTGCTGATCGTCAGCATCGTGCGCCCCGAATGGGCCCCGGCGCTGCCGAAGGAAGCCCGCACGATCCGCGAGGACAGCGGCGCCGCCGGCCTGCGGTCGCTCGGAGTGCTCATGACGCTGACCGTGGCGGGCGCCCTCGTTTTTGCAAAGACGCGCCCTGCAACGATCCCGACCGACGAGCTGATCGTCGTATCGATGTGCGTCGGCGTCGGCATCGCGTTCGCGCTCGCCGTTCTCAACCGCGTCCTCAAGCTCGGCCTGCTGTCGCGGATGGCCGAGCGCGTGACCTTCGTGCTGATACCGCCGCTCGCCCTGATCTTCCTCGTGCTGGGAACGATCTTCCTTGGCGTCGCCACGCCGACGGAAGGCGGCGCGATGGGAGCGACGGGCGCGCTGGTGATGGCGTTCGTCCGGCGTCGCATGGACATGAAGCTGATGCGCCAGGCCATGGATTCGACGATGAAGCTGTCGTGCTTCGTCCTCTTCATCCTCATCGGCTCGACAGTCTTCAGCTTGTCCTTCCAGGCGGTCGACGGACCGATCTGGGTCGAGCATCTGTTGACCAGCCTGCCTGGCGGCCAACTCGGCTTCCTGATCGTCGTCAACATCCTGATCTTTTTCCTCGCGTTCTTCCTCGACTTCTTCGAACTGTCGTTCATCGTGATTCCGCTGATCGGTCCGGTGGCCGAGAAGCTCGGCATCGATCTGGTCTGGTTCGGCGTGCTGCTCGCCGTCAACATGCAGACGTCGTTCATGCATCCGCCCTTCGGGTTCGCACTGTTCTATCTGCGCAGCGTGGCGCCGATGAACGACTACGATGACAAGATCACGCGCCGCAGGGTCGCCAAGGTAACGACCGGACAGATCTACTGGGGCGCAGTGCCGTTCGTGCTCATCCAGATCATCATGGTCGGCCTGATCATCGCGTTTCCGACGCTGGTGTCGAGTGGCCTCGGCAAGGCGCCCACCGTCGACGTCGACAAGGCCTTCCAGCAAATGCAGACCGCGCCGCGCCAGAACACCGAGGGAGCACCCGCGCCTGCACCGGACGCGGCCGCGTCGGGCCTCGAGGCGCCCCCGGCGGACAACGATCGCAAGTCCGATGACGAGGCGATGAAGAGCTTGCTCGAAGGCTTCAAGCGGGACGCCGACAAGAAGCCCTGATCCTTCCATCGAGGGTAGCTCGCGTACCGCGCGGGCAAAACAAAACCCCGCCGCGGCGGGGTTTTGTTCGAACACGTCGCGCTGGGCTCAGAGCTTCTGACCCTGCATGAAATCGTCGAAACCGGCTTCGGTGAAGCGGAACCACAGGTTCGCGTCGCGGCGCCAGTTCTGGAAGTCCGCGTAGATCTTCTTCCAGTCGGCATTGCTGCTGTTCAGCTCGCCGTAGACCTCGCCGGCCGCCTTGAACGCGCCTTCCATCATGTCCTTCGGGAAGCGGAACAGCTTCGTGCCCTGGCCGACCAGTGTCTTCAGCGCTGCCGGATTGCGGTAGTCGTACTTCGCCAGCATGTCGGTGTGGGCATGCGACGCGGCCGTCTCCACCATCGCCTTGTATTCGGCCGACAGGGACTCCCACGCCTTGTTGTTGATGAAGAAGTCGAGCTGCGGCCCGCCCTCCCACCAGCCAGGGTAGTAGTAGTTCGGCGCGACCTTGTTGAAGCCGAGCTTCAGGTCGTCGTACGGCCCGACCCATTCGGCCGCGTCGATCGTGCCCTTCTCGAGCGACTGGTAGATCTCGCCGCCCGGGATGTTCTGCGGCACGCCGCCGATGCGCTCGAAAACCTTGCCGCCGAAGCCCCCGATCCGGAACTTCAGTCCCTTGACGTCCGCCAAGGTCTTGACTTCCTTGCGGAACCAGCCGCCCATTTGCGCGCCAGTGTTGCCGCCCGGAAAATTGACGATGTTGTATTTCGCATAGAACTCGCGCATCAGCTTCATGCCGTTGCCTTCGTACATCCACGCGGTCATCTGGCGGGCGTTCAGGCCGAACGGGATCGCGCAGCCGAGCGCGAACACGGGATCCTTGCCAAAGAAGTAGTAGGGCGCCGTGTGCGCGACTTCGACGGTGGCGTTCTGCACGCCGTCCACGACCCCGAAGGGAGGCATCAACTCGCCACCGGCATGCACTGACACCTGGAACTTGCCGCTGGTCATCTCACCCAGCTTCTTCGCGAACACTTCGGCGCCGCCGAAGATCGTGTCGAGCGAACGCGGGAAGCTCGACGCGATGCGCCAGCGAATCGCTGCCTGCGCGTTGACGATCGCCGGTGCGGCACCGGCGGCGAGGATGCCGGCCAAGCCGGTCTTGCGGATAAAGGAACGACGCTCCATGCCTTCGGTCTCCAGATGAAATGAGGCTGCCGGAAATCCGGCGAATTCTAGGAGTCGCGCCCTGGTGAACCGCCGGTGTTTACCCGTTCCTGCAGATCAAGGGAGCCGGAATCGCGGCGCACTGCGCGCGCACCGCCGGGGACGTCAGAGCCCGGCGATCTTCATCCGGTCGATCAGCACCGAACCGGTGGTCTTGCTGCCCAGCGCATACGTGTCGGCACCGACCGCGACGATGCCTTTCAGCATGTCGCGCAGGTTGCCGGCGATCGTGACCTCGTGCACCGGATAGGCGATGCGCCCGCCCTCGACCCAGAACCCGGCCGCGCCGCGCGAATAGTCGCCGGTCACGTAGTTGACGCCCTGTCCCATCAGCTCGATCACGAAAAAGCCGCGATGGAGCTTGCGCAGCATCGCATCGAGATCGTCGCCCGGCTGCGTCTCGCGGCTGGTCAGTGTCAGGTTGTGCGAGCCGCCCGAATGGCCGGTCGTTCGCAGACCGAGCTTGCGCGCTGAATAGGTCGACAGGAAGTAACCCTGCACCACCCCTTCGCGCACGACATCGCGTGGCCGCGTCACGACGCCTTCGTCGTCGAACGGCGCGCTGCCCTTGCCGCGCGCGAGATGCGGGTCCTCGTGGATGTCGAGGTGCGGCGCCATCGCCACCTGACCCAGGCTGTCCTGCAGGAAGCTCGACTTGCGGTAAAGCGACCCGCCGCTGGTTGCCTGCACATAGGCACCGAGCAGGCCGGTGGCGAGCGCCGATTCGTACAGCACCGGAACCTCGCAGGTCTTGATCTTGCGAGAGCGCAGGCGCGACAGCGCACGCTCGGCCGCATAGCGGCCGACGGCCTCGGGCGCCGCGAGCTCGGCCGGCGACCGCATCGACGTGTACCAGGCATCGCGCTGCATGTCGTCGCCGCTGCGACCGGGTGTCGATGCGATCGGCGCGACCGAGATCGAATGGCGCGAGCTGGGGTAGCCGCCGGCGAAGCCGCGGCTGTTGGCGGCGTAGAAGTGCGACTGCTGCGCCGACACGCCGGCGCCTTCCGAATTGGTGATGCGCCGATCGACGGCGAAGGCGGCGGCCTCGCAGCGCTTCGCGACTTCGGCAGCCCCTTCGGCATCGATGCCCCACGGATGGAACAGATCGAGATCGCGCTCGGCGATGTCGCCGACCGCGATGTCCTCCGCGTCCGGCAGCCCAGCCGCCGCATCCTCGGCGGTGAAGCGGGCGATGTCGTGCGCCGCACGCACCGTCTGCTCGAGCGCGGCCCGCGAGAAGTCGGATGTGCTCGCATTGCCGCGCCGCTGCCCGACATAGACCGTGATGCCCATCGACTTGTCGCGGTTGCGCTCGACGTTCTCGACCTCGCCCTTGCGAACCGAGACCGACAGGCCGACGCCCTCCGAGACCTCGGCCGCCGCATCGCTCGCGCCGAGCGACTTCGCGAGCTTCAGCGCGTCCTCGACCAGCCCCTGGAACTGTTCGCGCGTGTAGGCGAAGACGCGAGACTGAGCGGGCGGTGTCGAGGACGGAAGGGACATTCGAGAGCAGTCGGGTTGGGTCGGAGCGCGATGCGTCGGAATCAGGCGCGCAGCTATGATAACGACGCACCGTCGCGCCCCGTTCGTGCGCCTGTTGCGCCTTTTTCGCGCCCGCATCGTCCGCCGCTTCCCATGCCGATCGACAACCCTCGTGCGCTCGACGATGCCGCCGCCGACCCGCTCGCGGCGCGGCCGAGCAAGACCCGCCTGAAGCAGGATTCGCATGCGCTGCAGGCGCTCGGCGAGGCGCTGCTCGCGTTGCCGCGCGACCGCATGAACGGGCTGCCGCTGTCCGACTCGCTGCGCGAAGCGATCGCCGAGATGCAGCGCACCCGGTCGCACGAAGGACGGCGCCGGCAAATGCAATACATCGGCAAGCTGATGCGCACGATCGACCCCGAGCCGATCCGCCAGGCGGTGGCCGAGATGCAACTCGGACGCGCCCAGGACTCGCTCGCGCTGCACGCAGCCGAGCACCGGCGCGCCGAGCTGATCGAATCGGACGAGGCGGTGACGCGCTGGATCGCCGAGCATCCGCAGACCGACGTGCCGCATCTGCGCAACCTCGTGCGCAACGCGCGCAAGGACGCCGCACTGAGCCCGGAACAGCGCAGCGGGCGGGCCTACCGGGAACTGTTCCAGTACATCAAGCGAGAGAGCACCGATGGCTGACGCGACGACGGCGAATGGCGGCTTCGAGCCGGTGCGCATCGGGCTCGTCTCGGTCAGCGATCGGGCGTCGAGCGGCGTCTACGCCGACCAGGGCATCCCCGCTTTGCAAGGCTGGCTGCAGCGCGCGCTGCGCAACCCGATCCGTTGGGAGACGCGCCTCATCGCCGACGAGGAAGCGCTGATCAGCGCCGCGCTGCGCGAGCTCGTCGACGAGCTCGCCTGCGACCTCGTGCTGACGACCGGCGGCACCGGCCCGGCGCCGCGCGACGTGACGCCGGAAGCGACGCTCGCGGTCGCGACGAAGGCAATGCCCGGCTTCGGCGAGCAGATGCGGCAGATCAGCCTGCGCTTCGTACCGACCGCGATCCTGTCGAGGCAGGTCGCAGTGATCCGCGGCAAGGCGCTGATCATCAACCTGCCGGGCCAGCCGAAGTCGATCGCCGAAACGCTCGAAGGGCTGCGTCAGGCCGAGCCGCCGGTGCCCGGCATCTTCGCTGCGGTGCCGTACTGCGTCGACCTGATCGGCGGGCCGTACCTCGAGACCGACGAAGCGGTCTGCAAGGCGTTCCGGCCGAAGTCGGCGCTGCGCCCTACTTCACCAGCCGGCTGAGACGGTCGGCATCGAAGCTCTCGGTCGTCTGCGCGCCTTGCGGCACGCAATCGGCCGACGGCAGCTCGCGCGAGCGCAGCGACAGCTTCTCGATCGCCTGCCAAAGCATCGCGATCTGGTGCTCGTGGCCGGCCGCGTTGTCGATCAAGCCTTTCATGGCCTGCGACACCGGATCGTCGCCCTGGCTCACACCATAGGCCGAGAAGCCCATCTTCGCGGCGGCGTCCTCGCGCCGCGCCTCGACGTCGGCATGCAGCACGCGCGCCGGGTTGCCGACCGCTGTCGCGCCGGGCGGCACTTCGCGCAGCACCACCGCGTTCGAGCCGACCCGCGCGCCGTCGCCGACCGTGAAGCCGCCGAGCACCTGCGAGTTCGCGCCGACGATGACGCCGCGGCCGAGCGTCGGGTGGCGTTTCGCGCCTTTCGCGAGCGAGGTGCCGCCGAGCGTCACGCCCTGGTAGATCGTGCAGTCGTCGCCGATCTCGGCGGTCTCGCCGACGACCACGCCCATGCCGTGATCGATGAACACGCGACGGCCGATCTTCGCGCCCGGGTGGATCTCGATGCCCGTCAGGAAACGCGCCATGTTGGAGACGAATCGCGCCAGCCAGTGCCAGCCGCGTGCGCGGCACCAGCTCGCCCTGCGATGCATCACGAGCGCGTGCAGTCCCGGATAACAGGTCAGCACCT
>Ga0307413_10000381_pt1 | contig 14221 bp, 14 predicted proteins | sample DK1Ometagenome_3_FD_203714 | JGI IMG/M metagenome (GOLD analysis project Ga0307413, IMG submission 203714) | Maize rhizosphere microbial communities from greenhouse at UC Davis, California, United States - DK15-O-2 | ecosystem: Host-associated > Plants > Roots > Rhizosphere > Soil | place: USA... | reverse complement strand
GGTTCATGGCAAGGGCCCGGGCTCAAAGAAGGGTAAAAAGACTGCAAGGGTTGGCAAGAAAGAGGTCTACGTAGTGAGGATAAGATCGATGCGTTACCATCTAAAAGTGATAAAGGAGAGAAAGGACATCACCAACGATGTGTATTGGCACCTGTATAAGAAGGTCAATGGTGGTCAGGTGAGATCATTAGCCCATTTGCGGGAGCTCGTAAAAGAGGCCAAGTCCTCATAGCGCAATTTCTGAATCGGAATCCTGTATTTCGCAAACTCTGCTTCACTGTCGCCAATAAAGCACAGACGCTCTTTCTTCAGCAATTGTTTTTTCCTTACATTGCCAAAAGCGTAGCCGCCTATATTGCCATCTGATTTGATGACTCTAAGACATGGAGTCACAATTAGGTTTGGTTCTTGTTCAAAATCCTTTCAATCACGCAGAACGTACAGGGATGTCCAAGAGCTATAGCAATATCTCCATAAGTTGTGACTTTACCTTTCGGAATTTAAGTTACGATATCATAGACGTCGCTTGCCTTTAGTGGCCGCTATTTCAGTTTCACATCACACTTTATGGCGGACAAATATTAAAATATCGCATCTAGATTTTGTAAAGTTCGAGAGGAGTCTTCTCAACGATTTTGAGTATCCTATCCTTATGTCTTCCTAAGCCTTTGCTATCTACTACTATGTGTGTCACCTTCTCTAGGCTCTTTTCAATCATCTGGTTTAACATCTCCTCATCTATTGCTTCAAGATTGTGCTTTGATGCCACTGCTGCAAGACCAAATTTTGACTCGAGCAAGAGTTTGTTGAACTTTTTTGGATAGTGGGTGCCTCCGAGCGCTATGCCTACCTTGTCGCAGCGCTCAAACCCTCTGTCAAGTATATCAAGCAGGGTGTCACATATGACTGCTGCCGCCTTTTCGTCTGTCCACTGCCTTTCCGACGATCCCAACTCGGTAAATAATACTGGCTTATTGAGGGATGTCGGTCCATGATGTGTCGCTTCTATGATGGCCTCATATTCTGGAATCTCTTGTCTCGCAGCAGTTATGGCCTTAAGATACCCTTTCTGCAGACTAGGGTACGAGATTGCTATCTGTCGAGGGTTGCCACCATAAGAGTTGTCTGCAGAAAAATTGCCGGTGAAGTGGCATGTGAGCGTTGGAATGCAGCTGCGTGACCTATGCCTTGAAAGGAAAATGAACAAATCGGCATGCGAATATAGATCATTAATGTTTTCCAAGCTGAGCAAATCGCCAGAGAAAATATAGAGCTGGATATTCTTGTGGCGCGCCGACCTGTATGATTGACCGTTGGCGTCTCTCTTACACTCAGGTGTAAATCCAGCGTTTCTCATTAGATAGCGGCTCATCGTCATGCCTGCCAAGTCATGACCAGAGGTTACTAGGACACAATGGTCGTTCAACTTACACCCTCTACAGACAGTACTAATTTTAGCCTTGTTATATTGCAGGGAAAAATAAACAAAAGAATAGAGATGATAGCAGTCCAAGAACAAAAGGCGGTGTTGGTAGCGTTAGTATTGTAATATCTATAAGAAGAGTCTGAATCCTATTTGTAAGAATTACAATTTCGATATCGTTCTGCCTGAGTAAATTTATAAAATGCATCAGACCCTTGCATAGCAAAGAAGATGAACAATAGAATAGAAGAGACCCAAGAAGATCAGAAGGGTCAAGAGAAAATTGAATTTGAAGATGATATTAATGAGAATTCTAACATCGTAGAACCAGGAATAACCTCCGAACAGCATACTACTGCAAGCTCCGGAGAACACCAAATCGAGAAGCCAAGGCCGGAAATTGGAGAGGAAGTGCCGGCCTCAACTGCCGAGGCAGCTGCAAGTTCACCTTCTGTTTCCTCTGCAGTAACACCACCACAACCAAACCAGGGTGTACAAACCTCAGCTCAGTCCAAGTTCTTTGCCATCCGCACGACGGGAGGTCAGGAGCGAGTAGTTGCAAACGTGCTGCAGACAAGGGCGAATGCCAAGAAATTGTTGATTCGCTCCATCATTGTGCTTGATAGCTTCAAGGGTTACATCATTGTGGAGGCCCCAGATTCCAACGTTGCATATGAGGCACTTGTGGGCATAAGGCATGTTCGCGGCCAGATAAGGGGCGATCTGCCTTTCAAGGACATCGAAGGGTACCTGGTGAAGAAGCCCGTAGTGTCAGAGCTCAGTACAAACGACACAGTCGAAGTGATTGCAGGTCCATTCAAATCCATGAAGGCCAAGATAACCCGCGTAGACTATGAAAAGCAAGAAGCAACAGTGGTTCTGCTTGATTCACCATACCAGATACCGGTAACTGTAGACGCAAACTACCTCAAAAGGCTATCTCACTAGGCAAATTACTGCACAGAACTGAACGAATAAATAAAGAAATGTAGCCAAACTCATTGTTTAACCTTCTGGTGTTATAGTTGATTGTAGACCTGAACATAAAGGGCAAACATGCAGTGGTTATAGGAGGTGGGACGGAGGGCATCAGAAAAGTCCGTGGTCTCTTGGGCCAGAATTGCAAAATAACAGTAATAAGTAACAGGGTTAATCGCTTTCTGATTGAGCAGGCTGCTCTAGGTAAGATCAAGCTCGTTAAGGCAAAGCTCAGCGATGCCAACATCCTTGACAATTACAGCGATGCATTTTTGGTGCTGGCGGCGACCAATGATAGAGAGCTCAATCGCAAGATCATAGAAAGGGGCCGATTGATAAAGGCGTTTGTTTACGCTGCAGACGATCCGGCTGTAAGCGACTTTTCCTACGCCTCCATTGTCAACATTGAGGGAATAGTACAGGTGGCTATTTCCACTTCTGGCAAGAGCCCTCTAATGGCTCGCAAAATAAGGATAAAGGCAGAGCGGGTACTGCGCAGGATAATCAAGAAGGCAGATATTGAAAACGCGAAACTTCAGGAATTTGCCCGGCAAGCAGCGCGGCCTCACATCAGGACAGTAGGCGAACGTAAAGAGTTCCTCTATTCCGTGATAAAAAACAGACAAATCCAGAACCTTATTAAGGAAGACAGGATGGAAGATGCTAAAAGCGCGACGTTAGAACTGTTACATGAATGGGAGAAAAAAGGCAGAACATGACAGCAATTGCCAAACCCACCCCGGAAAGAAGAGTTGGTCTCGCTGGGATCGTCAATGCAAGGGTTACCTATCGCAACGCGCCCATGCATCTGCTGGAAAAGTTCACGTTCAAGGACGTTGATAAGGCACATAAGGTCTTTCTTGAGGGGGCGGGCTTCGACGAATGTGTCATTTTGCAGACATGTAATAGGGTTGAAATCTTTGGTGCAGCAAAAGACCCCGATGAGGACAAGCTGCTTGATGAATGGGTTTCTGCCGCGGGGCTGTCAGAAAAGGACCTAGACGGCATAGAAATCAATAGAGGTAAAGACGCAGTTGTGCATCTGATGAGGCTTGCTTCAGGCCTTGAGTCGCTAGTTGTAGGCGAAGACCAGATTTTGGGCCAAGTGAGGCGGGCCTATGAGTTTTCACGTGCTCATCGTTATGCAAGCGCAAACCTATCCGTCGTATTTGATAGAGCTCTAAAGGCGGGAAGCAGGATTAGGACTGCCACGGGCATAAACAAGGGCAATGTTTCAATTGCTTCAGTAGCTGTGAACCTTGCCGAAGAATACTTTGATGACCTAAAGAACAAAACTGTGCTGTTAATAGGTACAGGAGAGGCTGGAAGCCTTGTAGCAAAGGTGCTCCAGAGGCGTGATGTGAACTTCATGATAGCGAGCAGGGTTCCTGAAAGGGCACATGCATTTGCGGATACTGTCGCAGGGATCCCAATCGCTTTTGACACCGCTCTAGAAATGCTACGCATAGTCGATGTTATATTTACGGCAACTATGGCTCCATACCGCCTAATCACTTACGAAAGGATAGAAAATGCAATGATGGACAGAAAGGGGGGGAGGAGTAGTATGATGATATTTGATCTTTCCAATCCAAGGACAGTCGACGAAAGGGTCGCAACTATCCGTGGGGTCAAACTGATAAACATGGATCAGATCGCTGAGCTTGTCGGCAAGAATATGCGCTCCCGCATCAAGGAGGTCAATTCTGCCGAGAAGCTGATAAATGACGAAATGAAGTCATTTGACACAATCATGAAGAGAATGAAGGCTGAACCCGTTGTGATGACGGTGTTCAGGAATGTTGATACGATAAGGGAGCGGGAACTGAAAAAGGCATTAACCATGATTGGAAAAAAGCTGGCGCCGGAGGAAGCCAAGGTCGTAGAGCAGCTTTCCTATGCCATTGTTGAAGGAGTCCTTTCAGTCCCTATGAATAATCTACGAAAAGAGATAGAGGAAGGCGGCAATGAAGAGCTGATGAAAATAGTGGCCAAGTTGTTCAAGTATGAAGAAAATCAACATAAAAAACGGCATTAACTCTTTTCCAAATGTAAGACTTCGTCGTCTAAGGACAACAGCTGCAGTGAGGGATCTGCTGCAGGAGACACGTCTTTCGCCTAAAGATCTAATTGCTCCGATATTCGTTCAGGAAGGCTTAAAGAAGACACAAGAAATACCCTCGATGCCAGATATCCAGCGCTTGCCACTCTCCAATCTTGTTTATGAGGTTGACCGCATAATGCAGCTTGGTATCAGCGCAATCATCCTATTCGGCTTGCCTTTGCAAAAAGACGCAAATGCAAAATCTGCGTTTGATGGAAGCGGCATCGTACAAAAGTCAATAGAACTCTTGCGCAAGCAGTTTGGCACTAAAGTGGCGATAATCACTGATGTTTGCCTTTGCCAATATACTTCTCACGGGCATTGCGGCCTAGTTGTAGACAAAAAGATAGACAATGACAAAACCATTGACGCTTTGGCAAAGGTGGCTGTCAGTCACGCAAGGGCTGGTGCAGACATTGTGGCGCCTTCTGCAATGATGGATGGTCAGGTGCAAGCTTTGCGCACTGGCCTAGACGATGCTGGATTTGAGGATGTCGCAATAATGGGGTACTCTGCCAAGCAGGCATCCCCGCTTTACGCTCCCTTTCGCGATGCAGCTCATTCAGCTCCAGAATTTGGTGATAGACTGACATACCAGATGCCTTTCTCAAATGCAAGTGAAGCTATGCGTGAAATAGAGACCGACATCGCAGAGGGAGTTGACATTGTCATGATTAAGCCCGCCATCCCATACCTTGATCTTGTATACACTGCCAGGCAGACCACCCACGTCCCCATATGTGCTTACAGTGTATCTGGAGAATATGCGCTGATCAAGGCAGCTGCTATGAACGGCTGGATCGATGAAAACTCAGTTATGACTGAGTTCCTAACATCTATAAAACGAGCTGGTGCAAATATGATAATCACATATCAAGCAAAAAAAATGGCAGAGCTACTCAACAAGTAGTAGCAGCATAAATTCATCTTTTTAAATCGGAATGCTGCATGAATCCTACCAAAAATGTTTGCGACTGATTCGAGCTCTGAACGGGCTACTAGCATAGAGGACTACCAAAATACATGTACCGAGTTCATTACAGACATTAGTCATGACTATATGGACTGGATTGAGCGGTACCAGTTGGGCGAGGAGGAAACTGCGAGAAGAAAGGCAACAATAAACCACATCGTCAAGACTACCAACGATTGGATTGTAAAATATGGCACTACCATCAAAAAGGTCGACATTGTAATGAATGATGGCGTTAACAAGATGGCAGAGAACACTGCAGGATATCCTTTTCAATTAGATGTCCTCGTAAACAGGATGAGGCGCTTCACAATTCATCCTGTAGGCAAAGTAGGTGTTAACATCAAGGCAACCCCAAGACCTGGCAGGCTTGCGCGTATCGGCAACTACCAGAAAGATCAATTGTTGCTCATTAATACCAGCTCTCCGGTCAGGTTCTCTATAAGCAAAGAGAGCATGAAAGGCGCCGATATTCTAGATGACTACATCATGATTGATGCCAATAACTGCCATAGCAGTGATCTGATTTCTCTTACACCAGTGGTGGAAGAAGTCGAGGGCGACTATGTCACAGAAAGTAGAGGTTACACTACAATAATACTGCTTCTGTAGACACGTACGCTTTAAATAACCTTGCAGTGTCGTAAGTTTCCGGGCGACGGTCGTCCAGTTTGGTCTAGGACATCAGATTGCCAATCTGGTAACCCGGGTTCAAATCCCGGCCGTCGCATTTTTCATAATTTCTTTTATGTCAATATTCTGTAGCTTATCGATCTCCTTGTCAAACCACTCCTCTACCTGCTCAGGATTAGTTCTCACCTTGACCTTCATATCCTCTAACTCTGCTTTCCTTGCCTTGGCTCTCTCTTCCACCTTAGGGATATAGGCAGATGTCGCGCTTTCTATCATTTTCTCCATCAATTTGTCCAGCATCTATATCAACCCAAAGAGCACCCTCAGGAGAATTATTAGCACTATTATCCCCAGCACAACCATGATAATAGTCCAAATCATAGAAGCCATATCATTCGTTGTTGTTTAACATTTCATATAAGGACAATACAATAATCCTCTAGACAGAAACTCTGCCCCGCGTTATACCATTTAAGTCTTATTGAGCGCTTCCGCACGCACAAAAGCCAAACTCATCTATCCGCTTGTTGCAACTCGGGCATCGCTCGCCATATTCTATTTCCCATGCATGCTTGCCATAGAGCTGGTAATGGGTGTCTATCTCAAGAGGAACACCTTGTTCGTCGTTCTGTTGCTTTTTACGGTGCGATTGCGCCATCACTCTTATTTGCTCAATCGATATTATTAACTCTGCCTTTTCAAGTTGGCTTTGATGATTTCAAGTGCGCGCTCCGCAGCATCTTTTTTTGGCAACTGGATCATGAAGAGGTTTTGTGCATTGGGTTGTTGTTCTTGGGAGGCTGGAGCAAGTGAAATCATTCCGCTTTCTGCTAGCGCTTCAAAGAACTCGACCATGTCATTTGCGTATAGCAAAAAATTTTGTTCAAATTCAGTCTCGAGGATTTTTACCTGGACGTCGACAAATACATCTTGCCCATCGTAAAATATGTCAAGTAAGGTGTCTGCCCTGAGTTTTCTGTCATAAATGTTTTGCAGTACTTGTTCATATTTTTTAGAATTCATCAGAATGCAAGGCACTTTGGAACCGGAAAACTCGATGAGTGTAGCTCCCTCTCTGTGAATGTGAGCCTTAAACTCTTCTAGTGTGCTAAAGTTCCTCTTAGGCATCTACTGGTTTTCCCTTATGGTCTCTGGAAAATAATCTTTAAGGTCTATGTTTTGTTGCATCTTCTTGTACACGTATTCATGCTCCTTGCAGAGGTAGAAGGGCATCTGCTGAGAGTGCAGGGCATCGTATCGCCTTTTTTGCTTGACAAGCTCAAGCTGAACGACAAAGTCGGCCATGTTGCCGCATATGTTGCATTTAAACTGCAAATCGCCGTCCATTTGCACTCTCTCTTCGCGATCAATGTTAGATCGTTCATAAAAGAGTTTGTAACAAAGCAGTTTGTTATTTCCTTATGTGTTCTATTATAGGATATAGTTATGATGTCTCTACGTTAGCGCTAAAAATGGCACATATAACGAGTATATGGTTGTTTGTATTCATTAGAATCAGCAAAGGATCATTTCCAGGTTAATTGCGCCAATTAATATGACAAATTCGGCACTTGAGATGAGATTAAACTATTTAGAAATGCTGTACATGTCGTAAGAGCTGGAAGAAATAATGCGTGTAGGAAAAAGGTTTCATTAAAAAGACAATGTTTGCTGCAAGCAGATTATGAAAAGTTCAGAACTTAATAATCATGATTTTTTTTAGGCAACTTTGGTAAAAGCAAAAAGTAGTTGATACTGTTTATGTAATAATTAATAATGGAGACGTTAGTCTATAGATTTGAAAGGTAGCGAAAAACAATTAGGACTCTTCTGAGGCTAGAATAGATCCGATTAGTGCCAGACATTACGATGTAGCAAAAATCAAAAAATAGATTTAAAAATCGTCATGGTTGTATAATGTCATCAAATGTCATTGTCATAGAGTATGTGCATACCGATGCTGTCTATAATATTAGATGGATTCTGATGGCTTATAGATCCTCTCTTGCCACAGCCCATTAGTTACAACTAAGGGTAAGCAGAAGAGAGGGCTAGCACAAATTCATTGACTTTGCAAGTAGAATTGCACGCTGCGAATCATCTTGCTGTACCTCATTGTTATTGTACTTGTTGCTAAAGTAAATTAGGTCTATCATCTTGCACCTGTCAATGTTGACTAATAAGCCAAGTTTTGAACCACTTGTGGTGTTAGCATTCGTCAGTATTACCAGCCTGTCCACAAAGCTTGTCGACTTTAGTGTATTTGAAATCTGCTCGAAGCTCTTGGCATGGTCTTTATTGATGACGACAGCCACGGCTACTTTGGTGCCGTATAAATCACTATAAATCACATCAATTCCATTGCCCTCCCCATTGGCCACATGGGGTCTCGCCACCACTCCTATTTCGTGCGCGTAGTTAACGAGATCTTTGACTGCGTTTCTGACGCCAGATTCTAGCGTCTGAATGTCATTGCACTTGCGCCTAATCTTGATAAAGTCTGAAATTGGCACATACATCAGGCTACCCCTTATGCGAAGGCCAGGATATACGTTCTTTATAGTCTCGTCTATGGATTGCTCGTCGATAGTACCAAGGTTGCGTCTTGCTGCGTTCTCTGTAGCGTGGTACATTATGTTGAGCATCGAGCGCACATTGCGAAAATCTGCGAACTCATCATAGATAACCCTGACTTTTGCAGCCAGGTCGCGTTCATGTTCTTCAGTAAGGCTCTTGCTTACGTCACGATGCCGGATGTATTCAAGCACGATATCTATTATTTCCTCAAGCGTGTTAGAGCCAGCAATGTCTATTTTGTAATTCGCCTTTTCCAATCTGTCAAAAACTGATACTGATGTCCTGCGTATCTCATCGTATGACGCTGGCGTGAATATCAGCATGAGCACTGTTGCCGGTAAATGTGCATTAATCACCGCCTTGACAAATTCAATTGACTCTTTATCAGAGTCAAACTCGTCTATCTGGAACAGTGTTATTTTATTTAGGAACTTGAGATTCAGTCTGGCAAGAGCTGTCAAGCTCGCTATAATGTCTTCAAGGGTTGCAACATTCTGTGCATCATTCCTGAAATTGCCTTCAATTACAAGTTTTAGTATTGTGATTTCGATTGATGAAAATTCCTTGTGAAGAGTGTCATCAAGTGCAGCATAGTTGGGCACAATTTCATTTCGCAAGAGCTCATCCGCCTTGTCTGTCAGACTCTTGCCTCTTATGAAATCAAAGAAGCCATAGTTGAAAATCCTTTTTGCACTTGGCACATTCTGCTCAGCCTCCTGGAGTAAGTAATCGATAACAGTCTTTCTCAATATTGTAACATACTCATCCGTAAATCCGGCAAGCATTGCGCCATAGAGACTATGCATGTTTCGTGGCGATATTTGTGAAAGGTCGGTGTATGAGACAATTGCGCTCTCTGACACTTCCTTGACCCCCTTGGTGTGCAGAGCCAAGTGCGTTTTACCTGAACCAACATCTTGTATCATAGTAACAACTCTAAAGTCCTTATCTATGGCAGTCGCAACACTTATCTTAGAACGAAGGTCTGAAATGCATGACACCAGGGCAGCCTTGGCCTCTTTGTGCCTCTTGCCGCCCAAAATCATGGCGTCACTGAGTGTCGGAGTAGGACCGCTCGGATAGGGGTTGCGGTCTAGCTTGTAGGGATACAACTGTCAGATACACCTCACAAATCCATGCAATAGTCCTCTGACCATCACGCCTTCCCGACCACCAGTAGAAAGCTCGTACTTATCTTGGTGCGTACTAGTCAACTCCCCTACAAATCTATAGAACTCATCTGAAGAAATGTTGCAGCTGTCGCAGATCCTATCGCGTATGTTAGCTAACTCAATCCATCCTATGGATGATCCCGAGTTGGCCAATGCGACATCGAATTCTTCTTTGAAATCCTGAACGGTCATGGTGCCCATTTGGATCCCGGTTATGGAAACATCACGGGCAGGTATCTGCTGCGCGAGCCATGACTGCCGGTCGTTCTTCATTTCTAACACAACACTTGCAAGATTTGAAATGTTGTTTGCAAGAGTTTCAACAGAGTGCACCAGATCTTTACTTGAGCTGCTGACTGACTCATCAACCGATTTGATCATCTCATAAGTTAGCTTGAACCTTGGGTCTGAGTTGAGGAGGCTCTGGATATAGTGGCTTTTGTGGAAGCAAAAGTATGCATTGGCTCGCTTGTCAACGAAAATCTCGCCCTTGCTTATGAGATTTTCTAACTGAGTGTCAATGTCTGCGAATTCTCTCCGCAGATCTGTCTTCTTTATGCCGGCCGAGCCAACAGAAAGGATCCTGTTGACAAGTTTTTCCTCTACGGACATGAGGTAGAAGCTCCAAATTATAATATAAATTCCGATGTAACGATAAGAGGCAATTTTGGTAAAAAAATATATACACAAAATAATAGTCGAAAGGAATAATACTGGCCAACGTGACTTTCTCATGGGATGATGATAATTCTATCTGCATTATGATGAAAGCACTAGGGTATCTGACCTTAAACAGTCTTGTACTGTATTGTTGTTGTTGTTGTTTTTGTTTTGATCTTTCTCAGACCTGCAAATATGGCTATTATCGCAGCTACCCACAAGCCTGCTAACACAATATTGCTGAGAGTGATGTATGTGTAAGGGATTACCTCTAGAAGGTTTGTCCTGATAGATCCAACTGACACATGCATGTCTGTTATTGCCATATTGTAGCTATCACTGAGGGGATCCATTGCTGAGGCGGTATTCGCTCGAAGCACTATGCTGTCAAGATTGGCCTGAATCAGGGCAAAGTCAGTCTTAGAGGTTGGAAACAGCCAGACAGGGTTTCCATCTGCGGGTACCAATTTTTGCGTTAGCTTGATGTATTCTGCTAGCTGCTCTGGCGTCTGGGCAGTCTCTGCACGTGCGATGAACCCAATCGCTTTATCAAGCAGGTACATTGTGCCCTGATACCCAAAATATGCAATGCCTGCACCCATCGTCAGAAATGCAAGCATTCCTGCAAGCACTAGCCTCTGGCTCAGGGTTCTTGTTGTCCTCCTGCCAGCACAGTTGTCCGCAGTCTTTGTAGAAGCAGTCATAGTCGTCGATCCACCACCACCCGCAGTGTGTCCTCCTGTGGTTATCGTAGGCGCATAGTCTCGGCCTGCAGTTTGCTTTTTCTTTCTAAACGACGAGTGCACAATGCTCAAATATGCGACATAAATGAACCCGATTGTTGGGATTGCAATCATAGGAGCATACAGTGAATTTCCTGTGAATATTGAAATGAAAACCGCCATGCATCCATAAATCGCAAAGAATATTTCCAAAAGAGTAGTTTTGGTGAAGGGCAACACATACTCTTTGTTTTTCCAGTCGTCGTTCTTGTTGACAATTCCAAACTTGGGAGTACGTAGGAACTCGTTCTTCCTCCCAAGAACTGCATCAAAGACTGCGACAGTATTGTTGACTGATAATCCTGTTGAGTATAACATTAGGAAGAAAAACTGCTGTGCCTTTTCTCGCCATTTTTCGCCGCTCCATGTCTTGTTGATAATAATCAGGTAACCGCCTGGCCCCATCATAACATACAAAAATATTGAGATCAGTGGAGCCCAAAATACTGTATAGAGTTTGTAGTCCATAGCAAGAAGCATTGGAAATATTAGAAACTGAGCAAGGAAGAAAGGGTTTATAGCATGCCTTGTAAGTTGTATGAACGCTTGTGTCTTCGTTTCAATTGGGATGTTGCGACGGAGCATTACATCGCTCAGAAGTTTAAGCGCCACCTGTATCGAGCCCTTCGCCCATCGGAACTGCTGTCGCTTTGCTGCATTCATTTGCACTGGGAGCTCAGCGTCGACAACAACATCTTCCAGAAAGAGACACTTCCAACCCTTCATTTGAACCCTATAGCTGAGGTCAAGATCTTCGACAAGAGTGCTAATATGCCAGCCCCCTGCCTCGTTGATGCATGACGTTCTCCAGATACCGGCTGTGCCATTGAAGTTCATATAAAGGTGAGTAAGGCTCTTGGCCTTTTGCTCAATTAGAAAGTGCAGATCAAGCGCTACTGCCTGCGCTTCCGTAAGCGTAGAGTAGTTTTCATTAACATGGCCCCACTTGCACTGCACAAGACCGAGCTTGGGGTCTGAGTAGAAGTGTCCAATAGCACTCTTTAGGAACCATGTCGGTGGGATAAAGTCAGCGTCAAATATCGCAACAAATTCTCCCTTGGCATATTTTATGCCTTCTTTGAGAGCGCCCGCCTTGTAACCTGTTCGATCTTTTCGCCGCACGTGGACTATATCAAACCCTTTGAACTTGTACTCGTCGACAATTGATCTTATCAAGTCGACTGTGTCATCATCTGAATCGTCTAACACCTGGATCTGTAACTTATCTTTTGGGTAATCCATCCGGCAGACGGCGTCTATCAGGCGCTTTACAACATATTTTTCGTTGTAAAGCGGTAGCTGTATCGTGACTACTGGAAGATTGGTTGGAAGTTCTACTTTTTGGCGCATTTTCCTTTCATGACGAATATTGTTGCGAGATTGGTACCCAAGGTAGTAGAAATTGAGCGTGTATGCCATCAAGATCCAGCCAATGGCTAAGAATATGACGTAAAGAAATGCGCCTAGGCCGTACATGGTATCAGCTCTTTGAAGAGATGTCTCCCTGTATATTTATAGATACTTGCATCAGAAAGTTAGCTTTTGTTGAATATTTTTACTGCCTGAGGCGGACAGACATTTTCACATGCCATACAAAATATACAGTCTTTTTCTCTTATCATGAAAGCCTTTTTGTCAGATGCAGGATGGCCTGGCGTTTCAAGCCATTCGTAGACATTGACAGGGCACGCTTCAATACATGCTCCGTCTGCAACGCAGATGTCAAAGTCTATGCATACTTCTTGACCCCATATGCCCAATTGTCCTGGTGGGTCAATTGGCCCCCATACTTTGATTCCTTGATAGGTTCCAACTACCTGTCTTTTTTCTTTGAACTTGGGGTCAATTGGCCCTTCTGCTGTGCTGTAGCTTGTTCCTGTGCCAGTGAGTGATATCGTGGTTGGGCCGCCGCCTCCTCCTCCTCCTGCTGCTGGTGCTGGTGCTGGTGCTACAGTTGCTGCTGGAATAGCAGCAGGTGGTGCTGCTGGTGCGGCCGCCGGTGTTTTGGCCGTAGTAACCGAGGCGGCAGCAGCAGGCTTGGGCGCAGCTACCTGCGCAGCCATTGTCTTTTGCCTTTTAACAATACATAATTGATTATGAACATCCCTCATGCTTTCAAGGGTCGTCGGATTGCTGTGACGTAAAAGGGTTCCACAGTCTGGGCATACGTACTCGGTTACCGTAGTAGACATAAGATAATATGATTTTAACTTATTTATTAACTATGCCTAAAAAGGAAAAAGAAAAAAGGCAGGTTCTTTACTGCCTTGTGAACTGTTGCTGCTGTTGCGTGAACTGTTGCTGCTGTTGCGCAAAGAACGTTGTCCACGCTCTTGCGACGTTGGTGTTAAAGTCAGTCAGTGTATCTACTGTTCTGTTGTAGATCTTTAGGTTTTCCCTTGCTGCATCTAGTGCGTTGATCGTCAGCTGGTTGTTTATGCCCACCGACCTGATTGCGTTATTTGTCATTTCATTTGATTGTCTTATGAACACTTCTCCGTATGGCACTGATGGGACGTTTAAGGTGCTGGCTAACTGCTTCTGAGCGGAAAATGTAGTCTGGATCATGTTCTTGGTTGTCTGGATATAGTCCAGCTGGAGGTTAGAAATTGACTGTGAATACTGTGGCTGGGCCTTTGCAAATTCATCTACTGTTCTGATGAGGTTGTCTCTCGTTGTGTCATATACATCTACTACTGTTCTTTCGTCTTTTGTTGGGATTGTCTTGTCGACCATTATTTATTACCATCTAATGGTAATCAATGGTGATATATAAAGCTTGGTCAATAATGGTGTTGATTGCCATGTACTGGTACTAAAAGCCAGATATTGTCTTAGTAACCTGCTGTCTCTTTTTCTCGCTTTTTTTTTCCGCATCGAACCTTTCCAGCTGATACCTGTTCATGTCTACGAACTTGA
>Ga0307413_10000380_pt1 | contig 14252 bp, 12 predicted proteins | sample DK1Ometagenome_3_FD_203714 | JGI IMG/M metagenome (GOLD analysis project Ga0307413, IMG submission 203714) | Maize rhizosphere microbial communities from greenhouse at UC Davis, California, United States - DK15-O-2 | ecosystem: Host-associated > Plants > Roots > Rhizosphere > Soil | place: USA... | reverse complement strand
TCGGTGTCGTACCGCTCAGCCACGACGCACCTCCACACTGCCCGGGCCGGACACGATCGCGTCCAGGTCGATGAACAGGCCGCCCTCGCCGTCGTCGCCGTCGTCGGACACCCTCGCCCGCGGCGAACCGCCGCCGCTGTCGGCCTGGCCGAGACAGTCCACGTCACCGAGGCCCGCCTCGCAGTCCACCCGCACGTCGGCGTTCTCCGGCACGATCACCACCACATCACCCACGTCCAGTCGGGCCGAGGTGCGCACCGAGCCGCTGTCCGGCAGCGCGGTCAGGTCGACCGTGATCGAGCCGACCGACTTGCGGTACTCCGACTGCACGTCGGCCAGCCTGGCCGGCTTCGCGTCGATCTCGCCGACGCCGTGCACACCGTCGAACGACACCACGGTCATCAGCACCCCGACCACCGACAGCGGCACCGCCAGCCCGATCAGGCCACGTCCACCGCGGGCGAACGACCCGGCCACCATCCCGATGCCCAGTACGCCCAGTACCAGGCCGATCACGTGCGGCACGGTGAACCAGCCACCGAGCAGCCACACCGCCAGCGCCCCGGCACCGGCCGTGATCAGCGCCAGCGAGAACGTGATCGGTCCGGCCTTGGACCGCGGCCGCCGCGGCGGCACCGGCACCGGCTCCGGTTCCGGTGAGCCGGGCTCCGGCAGATCCCAGGCGAACGGCGCCGCGCCGAGCGGGTCCCACGCCGGCGGCTGCTGCGCCGCGCCCTGCTCGGTGGCCGGGCCGGCGGCGGCCGGGTACGGCTCGGTGAACTGCTCGGCCGGGCCCGGGTACCCCGGCACCGGCGGCGGTGGCGGCGGGTCGACCCGGCCGAGGTGCGCCCGGTTGCGGTGCAGCAGGAACACCGCCCCCACCACCAGCAGCACGCTCACCCAGCCTGGCAGCCAGTCGTTGAACAGCCAGCCCATCGAGATCATCACGCCGATGCCGAGCACCACGGTGAACCCGGTCGACGCCGAGCTGCGACCCCTGCCCAGCATCGCCTCGGCCGCCGACACCTCGTCGCCCTCCTCGGGCAGGAACAGCCAGCCGAGCAGGTACCCGACCACGCCGGCGCCGCCGAAGAACGTCGCCACCACGAAGGCCACCCGCACCAGCACGGGGTCGAGGCCGTACCGGTTGCCGATCGCGGCGGCCACACCGGCGATCTTGCGGCCGCGCCGCGGCCGCCTGGGCCGACTGGCCCAGAAGTCGCGCGCCATGTCCTCCACGGCTGCGGCCCCGTGTGACCGCTCCTGTGATGTCTCGTTCATGGTGACCACGATCGTCCCGAACGCCCCGTCCCACATCGGGGAGCCCCCTGATCCTGTCCCCTGTTCCACCCCGGGGACGGCCAGGGACCAGCCCCGATGAAACAGGCACGTCGGCGTGTGACCATGAGATGGTGAGTACGACGACCGATCTGCCGGCACGCGTGGAGGGCACCGAGATCGAGCAGCTGTCCACCGACGCGACCGAGTTGAGCGCCTACGAGCCGCCGAAGCTGTACCGGCGGCGGTCCGGCAACGCCATCGCCGGGGTCGCCGGGGGCGTCGCCGAGCATCTCGGCCTGCCGGTGCTGTGGGTGCGCCTCGCGTTCACCCTGCTCGCGGCGCTCAGCGGTGCCGGGGTCCTCGCCTACGGCCTGCTGTGGGCGTTCGTGCCGCAGCAGCGCCTCGAGGACGCGGTTGCCGAGCGGCCGGTCTCCGTGCGTGAGCGCCAGCAGGCGTTCGGCCTGATCGCTGTCGGCCTCGGTCTCGCCGTCGGGTTCGCCACCATCAGCGGCGCGCTCAACGGCTGGTTCGCCGGCGGGATCAGCGTCGCGCTGGTGGGTGCCGTGCTGGTGTGGCGCGAGGCGGACGAGTCGCAGCGCCGCAAGGCCCGCAGCGGGGTGCTCGGCGCGGTGGTCGGCGGCGGTGGTTTCCCCGCGGCGGCGCGCGTGTTCACCGGCGCCGCGCTGGTCATGACCGGCATCGGCATCTTCCTGTTCCGCAGTGCCGACCTCAGCCAGGTCCAGTTCACCCTGCTCGCGGTGTTCGCCGCGCTGGTCGGCGTCGCGGTGCTCACCGTGCCGTTCTGGCTGCGGCTGGTCCGCGATCTCGGCGAGGAGCGCAGGGCCCGCATCCGTACCGAGGAGCGTGCCGAGATCGCCGCGCACCTGCACGACTCGGTCCTGCAGACGCTCGCGCTCATCCAGAAGCAGGCCGAGGTGCCGCGCGAGGTGCTGCGGCTGGCCCGCGGCCAGGAACGGCAGCTGCGCGGCTGGCTGTACGGGCCGGCCGGCTACGGCCGCGGTCAGTCCGGCATCGGCGGCGACACCCGAACCGACAGCCTGTCCGAGGTGCTCGCCCGGGTGGCCGGCGAGGTCGAGGACACCTTCGCGATCAAGGTGCAGCACGTCGTGGTCGGCGACTGCGACGTGGACGACAAGCTGCTCGCGCTGGTCCAGGCGGCCCGCGAGGCCATGGTCAACGCGGCCAAGCACGCCGGGGTCGGTGAGGTCAGCGTGTACACCGAGGTCGAGGCGGAGACGGTCACCGTGTTCGTCCGCGACCGGGGCGCCGGGTTCGACCCGGACGCGGTCTCCGAGGACCGCCATGGCCTGGCCGACTCGATCAGGGGCAGGATGGAACGCAACGGCGGCGCGGTGACGCTGCGCACCGCGTCCGGTGAGGGCACCGAGGTGCAGCTGAGCATGCCGCGCACCGACTCGAAGGCGAGGAGCTGACGTGACCGACGTGACACGGAACCGACCGGTCCGGGTGTTCCTGGTGGACGACCACGGCCTGTTCCGGGCGGGGGTCCGCGCCGAGCTGGACGGCATCACCGACGAGGTGTCCGTGGTCGGCGAGGCGGGCACGGTCGCCGAGGCGGTCACCGGCATCCGCCATCACAAGCCGGACGTGGTGCTGCTCGACGTGCACATGCCGGACGGCGGCGGCGCCGAGGTGCTGCGCCAGGTCCGCGGAGACCTGCCGGACGTGGTGTTCCTCGCGCTGTCGGTGTCCGACGCGGCCGAGGACGTCATCGCGGTGATCAGGGCGGGCGCGCGCGGCTACGTCACCAAGACGATCTCCAGTCGCGAGCTCGCCGGCGCGGTGACCAGGGTCGCCGACGGCGACGCGGTGTTCTCGCCGCGCCTGGCCGGTTTCGTGCTGGACGCCTTCGCCGACCGCAAGGGCGCGCCCCAGGTCACCGACCCCGAACTCGACCTGCTCACCCCGCGCGAGCGCGACGTGCTGCGGCTGCTGGCCCGCGGCTACGCCTACAAGGAGATCGCGTCCGAGCTGTTCATCTCGGTCAAGACGGTGGAGACGCACGTGTCGAGCGTGCTGCGCAAGACGCAGCTGTCCAACCGCTACGAGCTGTCCCGCTGGGCCACCGACCGCAGGCTGGTCTGAGCGCCCTTGGTCCTGGGCTCAGTTGTCCGGGACGCCCGCGCGGCCGAACCTGTCGATGAGCAGCCTGTCGCCGCGCCGCACCACGGTGAAGACGTAGTCCTCCGTGGACTCACGGTTCTCGGTGGTGACGAACTTCAGCCGCGCGGTCACCTGGTCGCCGGCGTAGCCGGTCTGCAGCACCTCGACCGAGCTGATCCGCTGCCAGAACCGCAGGTAGCCGTCCTTGGCGCCGGACTTGCGCTGGGCACGATCGGTGAGCAGGTCCCACGCCGCGTTCGGGTCGGCCGGCAGCTGCGCGTAGTAGTCGCGCACCGCCTGCTGCTGCTCCTCGGGGCCGGGCGCGGCCGGTGCCTCGCTGGTCGTGGTCGGCGTGCTGGACGCGGTGCTCGGCGTGCTGGACGTCGCCGTCGCGGTGCCGGCCGCCGTGCTCTGCGGCAGTGGTTGCTGGGTGTCTGGCTGCCCGGCGTTGTTCCGGTCGCCGTTGGTGCTGACCATGCTCGCCACCAGGATGCCGACCAGTGCCGCGGCGACGATGGCCAGCACGGTCAACACCACGGAGCGGACGTTGTTCGGCGGCTTGGCGCTCGGCCGGTTGCCCGGTGAGCCTGTGTTCGGTCCGGAAGGCGGGCCGAGCGGCGGATAGCCACCCGGCCGCTGGTGCTGCTGCGGCGGGGGCTGGTGCTGCGTCTGCTGACGCTGCGTGGGCTCGGCGAACGGGTGCGGGTCCAGCCGGGTGCCGGTGAACCGGCGTTGGTCGTTGTACCCGGCCGCCGGCACCGGCCGCGGCGGGGTGTGCGGATGCTGGCCCGGCTGCGGGCGCGGCCCCAGGTGCTGCACGGTCGGCCGGTCCGTCAGCGGGGTGACCGGTCGTCCGGCCGCCGCGGCGGCCAGCGCCTCCCTGGCCGCCTGCATCGACGGCCGCTCGGCCGGGTCCGCCCGCAACAGCTGCATCAGCAGCGCGGTCAGCGGACCGGCCTGCCGCGGCGGTGACACCTGGCCCGCGGCGACGGCGTACAGCAGGGCAAGGGTGTTCTCGCTTCGGCCGAACGGCGAGTGTCCCTCGATCGCGGTGTACAGCGTCGAGCCCAGCGAGAACACGTCCGACGCCGGTGTCGGCTCCTTGCCCTTCGCCACCTCCGGCGCCAGGTAGGCGGGGGTGCCGGCGAGCATGCCGGTCGCGGTCACCGTCACGTCACCGGTGGCCCGGGAGATGCCGAAGTCGGTGATCTTCACCGTGCCGTCGTCGCCGAGCAGCACGTTGGCCGGCTTCACGTCGCGGTGCACGATGCCCGCCGCGTGCGCCGCGACCAGCGCGGCCGCCACCTCGCGCCCGATCCGGGCCACCTCGTCCGGCGGCAGCGTGCGACGCTCGGCGATCACCGCGGCCAGGCTCTTCGACGGCAGGTACTCCATGATCAGCCACGGTTCGCCGTCGTGCTCGGCCACGTCGTAGACGGTGATCGCGTTCGGGTGCGCGAGCCGGGCCGCGATCCGACCCTCGCGCATGCACCGAGCGCGAGCCTCTTCGGCCTGCGCCGCGGTCAGCCCGGGCTGCAGCAGCAGCTGTTTGACCGCCACGGTTCGGTGCAGCCGCTCGTCGTGCGCCTGCCACACCACGCCCATCGCGCCGCTGCCGATGCGCTCGCCCAATCGGTAGCGGCCGGCGACGGAGATCTCGTCGGTCACCCGGAGCTCCTGACTGATGGCTGGCCCACCTTCACTGTAGGACCTCACGTCGTCGACGACGGGACGGTCGTCGACGTGTCCGTCGGCTGCGTGGTGGGCTGCTGCGTGCTCGACGGCGGCTGCGTGGTCACGGGTGGCGGCGGCGCCTGCGTCGGCGCCACCGTGGGCGGCCGGGTCGCGGTGGGCCGCACCGTGCGGGTCACCGTCGGCACCGACTCCTCGGTGCTCTCCTCGGTCGGCTCGGCCGACGTCTCCGGAGGTGCCGTGCTGGGTTGGGTGGTCGTACCGGGGACGGCGTCGGGCAGCTGCGCCTTGTCGCCCTTGTCCGCGATCAGCCAGGTCGCGAACGCCAGCACCACCATCGCCACCAGCCCGGCGAGGACCAGCGGCAGCTTCGAACGGCGTTCCTGCTCCGGCTCGTCGACCGGTGGCCGCTCCTGCCGCGTGCCTGCCGTGAAGCCGGTCATCGCCCCCGTCATCGCCCCGGTCATCGCCCCGCCGTCGCCGGGCACCGGGATCAGCGGGGCGGCCACGATCCGCGTCGCCGACCCGTCGTCGGTGTCCTCGGACCGGTCGAACTCGTCCAGCCCGACCGGGTACTCGCCCCTGGCGACCGAGTCCAGCATCGTGCGTGCCTGCGCCGCGGTCGGCCTGCGCCGCGGGTCCGGCGACAGCAGGGCGGTCAACACGTCGGTGAGCTGCCCGGACCGTTGCGGCGGGATGATCCGCCCGGCCGCGACCTTGTGCAGCAGCCGCAGCGTGTTCTCGTCCAATCCGAACGGCGGTTGACCCTCGACCGCCGCGTACAGGGTCGAGCCCAGTGAGAACACGTCCGAGCTGACCGCCGGGTCGTGTCCGATCGCCACCTCGGGAGCCAGGAACGCGGGCGTGCCGGCGATGAGGCCGGTCTTGGTGACCGTGACGTCGTCGGTGGCCCGCGAGATGCCGAAGTCGGTGAGCTTCACCGAGCCGTCGTCACCGAGCAACACGTTCGCCGGCTTCACGTCGCGGTGCACGATCCCGGCGGCGTGCGCGGCGGCCAGCGCGGCGGAGACGGCGGCGCCGATCCGGGCCGCCTCGCGCGGGGCGAGCCGACCCTGGTCGGCCATCATGGCGGCGAGACTCACCGACGGCAGGTACTCCATCACCAGGCAGGGCGCGCCGTCGGCGTCCACCACGTCGAAGACCGCGATGGCGTTCGGATGATGCAGCCGGGCGGCGATCCGGCCCTCCCGCAGGGAGCGCTCGACCGCGTCGCTCGCCTCCCGCGGGTCCAGCCCCGCGGGCAGCAGCAGCTTCTTCACCGCGACACCGCGGTTGAGCCGCTCGTCGTGCGCGCGCCACACCGCACCCATCGCGCCGCTGCCGATGCGTTCCACCAGGCGATAGCGGCCGGCGATCAGACGGCCCTCGTCAGCCGGCACAGCACCTCCCTCGCCACCGGAAACCGGTGCACACGATCATCCAGCGGGTGCGTAGCTCCCCAGTCACGCCAACCCGTCAAGGTTAGGCGGTCACGGTGAGCGCATGAACTCAGTACGCCGAGCGAGAGCGATCCGTTCGACGGCGACGCAGAGTAGCAAAGTCGGGTGGCGGACTCAGGACACTAGAGCTTCACCAGCGGCACACTGCCGATCAGCATCAGTCGGATCGTGCCGGCGGAGCCGAAGTCGATGGTGGCCGTCGCCCTCGGACCGGTGCCGTCGGTCGCCACCACGGTGCCCATCCCGTACTTGTCGTGGTTCACCCGGTCACCCGTCTGCAGGGTGATCGCCGGCACGTCCTGCCAGCCCTTGCCGGCGTTGCCCGGCCGCGGCCGTCGCGTCGCGTCGCCGAGCCCGCCACCGGTGCCGGCGCCCCGGCTGGCCCAGGTGCTGCTCGACGTCGGCGCCGAACGCGAGCCGGGGCCGAACCGCGTGCCGGTCGGCGCGAGCCGCCGCCAGTCGATCAGGTCGGCCGGGATCTCGTCCAGGAACCGCGACGCCGGGTTCATCGAGGGCTGCCCGAACGCCGAGCGCACCACTGCCCGGGACAGGTACAGCCGCTGCCGCGCCCGGGTGATGCCGACGTAGGCGAGCCTGCGCTCCTCGGCGAGCTCGGTCGGATCACCGAGCGCCCGCATGTGCGGGAACACGCCGTCCTCCCAGCCGGTGCAGAACACCACCGGATACTCCAGGCCCTTCGCGGTGTGCAGGGTCATCAACGTGACCACTCCGTTGGACTCGCCGTGGGACTCCGCGTCCGGCACCTGGTCGGCGTCGGCGACCAGCGACACCCGCTCCAGGAACGCGGCGAGCGAGCCCGGCTCCGGAGTGCCCGGGTCGAGCTCGGTCGCCTCCGCGGCGGGCGCCGGGGCCGCGGCGAGTGCCTCGGTGAACTCCCTGGCGACCGTGACCAGCTCGGTCAGGTTCTCCACCCGGGTTGCGTCCTGCGGATCCTCGCTGTCCTCCAGCTCGGACCGGTAGGCGGTGCGCTCCAGCACCGACTCCAGGATGTCCGCCACCTCGACGCCGTCGATCACCATCGCGCGGAGCTCGTCGAGCATCTCCACGAAGCCGGTGATCGCCGACTGCGAGCGCGGGTTCAGCATCGGCACCCGGCCGTCGACGGCGTCGCGCAGCGCCGCGGTGAAGGAGATCCGCTCCCGCTCGGCGTGAGCGGACAGACACGCCTCGGCCCGCTCACCGATCCCGCGCTTGGGCACGTTCAGGATCCGCCGCAGGCTGACGGTGTCCTCGGGGTTGGACAGCACCCGCAGGTAGGCCAGCGCGTCGCGGACCTCGCGCCGCTCGTAGAAGCGCACCCCGCCGACCACCCGGTAGGGCAGGCCCATCCGGATGAACATCTCCTCGAACACCCGGGACTGGTTGTTCGTCCGGTAGAACACCGCGATGTCCGCGCTGCGCACCTCGCCCGAGTCGACCAGCCGGTCGATCTCGCCGGTGACGAACGCGGCCTCGTCGTGCTCGTTGTCGCCGACGTAGCCGACGATCTTGTCGCCGTCACCGGCGGAGGTCCACAGCCGCTTGTCGCGGCGGCCCGAATTGCGCGCGATCACCGCGTTCGCCGCGGACAGGATCGTCTGGGTGGAGCGGTAGTTCTGCTCCAGCATGATCGTGCGGGCCTGCGGGTAGTCGCGCTCGAACTCCACGATGTTGCGGATGTTCGCCCCGCGGAAGGCGTAGATCGACTGGTCGGCGTCGCCCACCACGCACAGCTCGGCCGGCGCGATGTCGCCGCCGCCCAGCCCGGCGAGCTCACGGACCAGCACGTACTGCGCGTGGTTGGTGTCCTGGTACTCGTCGACCAGCACGTGCCGGAAGCGGCGTCGGTAGTACTCGGCGACGTCCGGCTTGGTCTGCAGCAGCTCGACCGTGCGCATGATCAGGTCGTCGAAGTCGAACGCCTTCGCCTGCTGCAGCCGCGCCTGGTAGTCGCGGTACACCTCGGCGACGCGCCGCTGCAGGTCGTTGCCGGCCGCGTCGGCGGCCTCGACCGGACCGACCAGTTCGTTCTTCAGGTTGGACACCTGCACCGCGAGCATCCGCGCCGGGTAGCGCTTCGGGTCGAGGTCCAGATCGCGGCCGACCAGCGTGATCAGCCGGCGCGAGTCGTCGGCGTCGTAGATGGAGAAGCTGGACGACATGTCCAGCTGTGCCGCCTCGCGGCGCAGGATGCGCACGCACATGGAGTGGAAGGTGGACACCCACATGGCGTTGGCGCGGCGGCCGACCAGGTCGGCGACGCGCTCCTTCATCTCGGCGGCGGCCTTGTTGGTGAAGGTGATCGCCATGACCTGCCCGGGGTGCACGTCGCGGGCGGCGAGCAGGTAGGCGACCCGGCGGGTCAGTACCCGGGTCTTGCCGGAGCCGGCGCCGGCGACCACCAGCAGCGGCGAGCCGGCGTGTTCGACCGCCCGGCGCTGCGGGTCGTTGAGGTCGGACAGCAGTGCGTCCACCGCGGGGTCGGCACTGGCCCCGGTCTCGCGGTCGCGGGCACGGCTGGAGGCGGGGACCGAGGTGTCCTGGGGAAGGTCGAACAGAGCGCTCATCGTCCGTCCACGGTACCGGCCGGCACCGACGGCGGCGGACACGACACCCCTGGCGAACAGCCGACCCGACGCGATGGGTCGACCACTACCCGCAGCCGGGCGCGCACCCTGCGTTGCCGCTGGTCGGGCCCGGTCTACCTGCTGGACGGCTCAATTGGCGACCGTTCGCAGATGTGCCACAATCGGAGACGTGCGGACAGAGTACTTCGCGTTTTTCTACGGGAACCGGATTCCGGCTCCCGTGGCCGCCTAGCACGCACACCACGACAGAGCCTCGGAGTCCGGCGGACTCCGAGGCTTTCGCCTTCTCCGGGGTCCTCGACTCCGCAGAGAGGGAGGAAGACGACGATGACGATGTCGACCACACCGATGAACCCGGGCAGCGCGGCGCAGCTGGAGGGGGTTTCCGGCCTGCCAAGCCCGGCGGAGATCGAGGGTCTGCGCGAGGAGATCGACTGGATCGACGCCGAGATCCTGCGGCTGGTCAAGAGGCGGGTCGAGGTGTCCCAAGTCATCGGCGCCGCCCGGATGGCCGCCGGCGGCACCCGCATCGTGCACAACCGCGAGATCGACGTGCTGGCCCGCTACCGCGAGCTGGGCCCGGAGGGCCGGCAGCTGGCGATGGCCCTGCTGAACCTCGGCCGGGGCAGACTCGGCCGCTGCTGACCGGACCGCCGGCGCGACGTCGCGCGGCCCGGTCGTCGGTGCCGGCCGGGTTTCAGGGTCGCCTCGGGGTGATCCCCCATCCGCCTCGACGCGGATTTCGGGCAAACTGATCACATGTTGGACCTGATCGCCGTCATCGTGGTCGTCGTCTCCCTCGCGGCGACCCTCGGCAATGTCGGCTACCTCGCGCTGTTGAACTCCGCGGCGAACAAGCGTGGCGCCAGCGGCGCGCCGGTCGCCCGGTACGTGCGTTCGCGTTGGCCGGTCGCGGGCGGGGCGACCGGGGGTGCGGTTCTCGCGTGGCTGCTGAGCACCGGCAGCGGGTTCCCGGACATCCTCGCGATCCTGCTCGGCGCGGTCGCCGCGGGTGTGGCGGGCACCTCGCTCACCGCCACCCGGGAGCGGTACCGCTCCGGCGGCTGATCGACGCGACCGTCGTCCGCGATCACCTGACCGGGTGGCTCGCGGCGGCGGCGACCCGTTCGGCCGACCGGGTCGCGACCGAATACCGTGGAGCCGGTGAGCCCCGTGGAAGAGGTGCGGCGGGCCCTGGTGGTCACCGCCCATCCGGACGACGTCGACTTCGGCGCGGCCGGCACCGTCGCGTCCTGGACGTCGGCCGGCATCGAGGTCACCTACTGCATCTGCACCTCCGGCGAGGCCGCCGGTGACGGCACGGTAGGGCCCGCCGAGACGGCCGCCACCAGGCAGGCCGAGCAGCGCGCCGCCGCGGCCCTGCTCGACGTCGCCGACGTGGTCTTCCTCGACCACCCGGACGGGGCGGTCGAACCGACGCTCGCCCTGCGCCGCGACATCACCAGGGTGATCCGCACCGTTCGGCCTGACCGGGTGCTCACCTGGTCACCGGAGATCAACTGGGACCACGTCGCGACCACTCATCCCGATCACCGGGCGGTCGGGATGGCCACCTTCGCCGCCGTCTACCCGGACGCGCGCAATCCCAACGCGCACCCCGAGCTGCTGGCCGACGGTCTCACCGCGTGGACCGTGCCCGAGTTGTGGCTGGCCGACGCTCCGGCTCCACTGCGCAACCACGCCGTCGACGTGACCGACGTGTTCGACCTGCGGATGGCCGCCCTGCACTCCCACGTCTCCCAGGTGGGTGCGGGCACCGAGCTGGACGAGGGGATGCGCGCGCGGTGCGCGGAGATCGCCGCGAAGCACGGCCTGCCGGACGGGCGGCTCGCCGAGGAGTTCCAGGTCGTCGACACGAGCTGAGCGGGTCCGTGGCGGATCCTCCGCGGGTGCCGGATCGGTCGCGCCGCGTCGGGGGTGACACGCCGACGCCCTGTTGCTCCGTTCGAGTGATCCGGTGACCGCCGGTCGAACCGATCGAGTGAAAGACCGCGGAACAGTGGTGTGGCCACAGCTGGTCGCGCTAGTCCTTCAGCAGTACGAACACGGTCAGAGGAGGCCATCGCCTGTGCATCGACCGCCGGGTGGTCGGCGACACCGTCGCGCCGGTTCCGTATCGGTGTCAGAGCTGATCGGCAGGACCACGACCACGTCCGGGACGACGCCTCGCGGGCGCCGGGCCACGACGTCCGCCGCGCTGTTCGACGCCACCAGGCGGGACTCCCCGACCGACGTCGTGGCCGCGATCGTCCACTCGGCCGACACCGACACCGACACCCAGACCGAGACCGACACCGACGACGGGGCGTTGGTCATCGCTCGCCGCACGCTGCCGACCCGCGCCCTGATGGCTGCCCGGCTCGCCGGCGTCGGCGCCGCGGCCTGTGTGCTGTGCGGATCGCTCGCCGCCGCCGCGATCATCAGCGAGCGTCGCGCCGCCTCGAACGCGACGGTCACGACGCAGCCGGTGCTGGAGATCACCGGCGTCGCGGCGCTCGATCCCGAGGTGCTCGCCGCGAACTCGACGAACGACACGGGTCGGGCAGCCGGGTCCGCCGCGGCCGGCACCGACTCCGCCGCGGCTCCTGCGCCGGGTGTGGCGCCGAGCGAGTCGGCCGTCGGGCCGCCCACGGCACCGGAACCGGACGCGCCGGCTCCGCCGGCTCAGGTCGGCCCGGACGCCGTGTCACCGTTGCCGGCACCGGTCGTGCCGGACCCCAGGATCGGCGTCGTCGAGCGGTTCTACGGACTGATCGTCAGCCGCCCGGTCGACGCGTTCCGGCTGCTGTCCGGCGATCTCGGTGCCCTCGGCCTGACCGAGTTCCTGAACTCCTGGGGTCGGGTCACCGCGATCGACGTGCTGGACGTGCGGGCCTTGCCGGGCCGCGAGGTCGTCGCCACGGTGCGGATGCTGCTGTCGGACGGCAGCGTGCTGCGGGTGCGGCAGCTGCTCACGGTCGCCGATCAGGGCAGGATCGTCGGCGCCCGGCTGCTGTCCACCCAGCGCGGCTGAGCGCGACGTCGCCATGTCGAACGTCTGAGCAGGAAAATCTGCGGAATTCTCCTGGGCAGCCGACCGCCGCACCGATTTGTCGGTGCCCCCTGCTCTACTACCTTCATGACATCGCGCATGGGGGAGTGGATGTGGATGAGCTGCTCGGGCGACTCTTCGTCGAAGCGGTCAGCCGGTATCTGGACGGGGTGGACCACGCCGCGTCCCAGCGGCGGTGCGCCGCCGGGACGGAACTACGCAGAATGGCGTCCGCCTGGCGGGCGTTGCTGGTCCTGCACGGCGAGCAGGGGCCGTCGGGGCGCTGCTCGGGCTGTGCCGCCGGACGGCGGCTGTGCACGGTGTGGCGGGTGGCGAACGCCTACTTCGCCACCCGCGACCCGTGATGAGCCGGTGCGCCCGGAGCGCGAGCTACAGGGAGATACCGCGCTGCGAGAGCCACGGCACCGGGTTCAGCTTGCGGCCGGACTTGTCCCAGATCTCGAAGTGCAGGTGCGGGCCGGTCGAGTAGCCGCGGTTGCCCATGCGAGCGATCTGCTCACCCGCCTTGACCCGCTGGCCCTCACGCACCGAGTAGGTGTCCACGTGGCCGTAGACGCTGACGGTGCCGTCCGCGTGCTGGACGCGCACCCACAGACCGAATCCGGTGGCCGCGCCCGCCTCGACCACGACGCCGTCGGCGACCGCGCGGATGGGAGTGCCGATCCGGTTGGCGATGTCCACGCCGTAGTGGGTCGTACCCCACCGTGAACCGAATCCGGAGGTGAAGCTGCCCTCGGCCGGCTTGACGAACTTGGGTCGAGCGGCCTCGGCCTGCTCGGCGGCGACCCGCTGAGCCCTGGCGGCGGTGATCCGCTCGCTGTTGGTCAGCTTCTGCGCCTCCACCGTGCCGTCGGTGGTGCGGGTGACGGTGAGGACCTCGGGAGCGACGGACGAGTCGCCGCCGACTCCCAGTGCCGCTTGCGCGTCACCGAGGCCGCCGAGCGGCGTTACGTCGTTGGCGGTCTGGCTCAGGCCGCCGACCGTCTGGCCTGCTGTGGCCGCGGCGATGGCGCCGAATGCGACCGCGGCCACCACCACACGACCGCGAACGGCCGAGGACGGAGCAGCGATCCTGGAAGAACCGGACACACGTCGAGTCACGACTGGCTGGGCCGGGGAATGGCCCGGGTGTTTCAGCGCTGCGTTGTTCGTATGGCCGCCGGGGGAGCGGTGTCGAGACAAAACCATGCCTTCCGGTGTTCGGGGAGTCTGATCTCGAAACACCGCGCTCGTGGGGGACGAGTCTGTGTGCTGGCACCGGGCGGGGGATCCCGGCTGAGGCGGCTGGTTGCCGTCTCCGCCCTTTCGTGATCGGACCGTGACAACGGACTGGGGGACAGTAACGAACGGATACCGGCCTGGGCAACATCAACCTCGCGGGTCCACCGAACGGGTGGCGGCCAGATGTCAGTCACGCTGCGGATATCACCGAAAGTCAGATACAGGTTACATGCGGAATGTGACGCAGGTAACGTTTGACCTGGCGAGATGGCGTCTGGCGAACACGGCGAAACGGGCGTCGCGGGTAACGGCCTGCTGAACGAACGGGGTCGAGGCCCGGCCGGGCGAGCGCCTGTGGGACGGCTCGTGGAGCTTGCTAGCGTCCTCTGCGATGACTGCGCGGACACGAGGCTCCCAAGCTGCGCCGGAGGAGCTCACGGCGGACGACGTCCAGCTCACGTGGCGGGACCTGCCGAGCATGCTCCGCCGGGCAGCGGTCCTCGTCGCGGCTGGCGTGGTCTGCACCGCTGTCGGCCCCGTTCTCGGGGTGGTCCATGCGGCACCACCGGCCGGGTATCCGGCGCTGCCCCTGCTGCTTGTGCTCGCGGCCCTGCCGTTGGTCGTAGCGGGCGGCCTGTCGGCCCGTGGTCGAGCGGATGCCGCCGCGATGGTGCTGGTCGCCGTCGCGGCGACGGCTCCGGGGCGGCTGGTGACGGATCTGCGGTTCCTCACCGACGCGGTCGGTGTGGCCCGGCCGGAGATCACGGTGCCGACCAGCCTCGCCCCGCTGTC
>Ga0307413_10000378_pt1 | contig 14259 bp, 12 predicted proteins | sample DK1Ometagenome_3_FD_203714 | JGI IMG/M metagenome (GOLD analysis project Ga0307413, IMG submission 203714) | Maize rhizosphere microbial communities from greenhouse at UC Davis, California, United States - DK15-O-2 | ecosystem: Host-associated > Plants > Roots > Rhizosphere > Soil | place: USA... | reverse complement strand
GATGATCTCTCTAAATTAGTGATATAGACTAAATAAAGATCTATAGCATTATGATCTCCAAAGTAATCATGCAACTTCAAGAAAAATTTGCTCATGAGGCTACTTCAAGCCCTAGATGTATATGAAATAGCAATGAAATGTTAGAACCGAATATGATTCTTGTGTCTACAAAGCCAGCCAACCAGCCAATTACTGTTGGTTGCTCTGGTTTATAAGAAAAGGCCATGAAATAAACAACATTCCTGGTGGTTAAGTTCCAAATCATCAGCTACCTTCATTGTTGCAATAGCTGTTATTATTCAACTAGAAATTGCAATATAAACTCGGTTCTAGAAGTTGGATACGAGTAGTATACACTTGTGCAGTTGTGTCCTTCTAAGTTATTGTTCTTTGATAGCTGTCTAATACTGGGCAGGGCTTACACAAACTAAACAAAAGAAGATAAATCAAACAAATTTTAATATATGCCTATATCATGCTCTACCCTCGGTAGAGTACTAATTGTCCGTAGATATGGCAGTGAAAGTTCTTGATGAGAGTCTTGGAAAAGTTGTCCTTATCAAGCTTAAGGGTGGCAAAGTCATCAGAGGAAACCTTCACGGTTTCGATCAGCATATGAACCTGTTGCTTGAGGATTCAGTAGAAATTCTGGAAGAAGACAAGTCTAACGAGCTGGGCACTATCGTTGTCAGAGGAGACAATGTGGTCATTATCTCACCACCACCAAAGTAATCTATAAGGAGGAGCTGAGTGAGAAATGACAAAAGGCACTACATCGATGGGCAAGTTCACCCGTAAGAAAACCCATATAAGATGCAGAAGGTGTGGCCACAACTCATATCATAAGCGAGGTAAGAGGTGCGCAAAGTGCGGCTACCCCGACCCAAGAATTCGCAAGTACGAATGGATTAAACGACAGGTCATCTGATACAACGCAAAGCTTTTCTTCTAGCGAGCCTTGGCAAACCCATATAATGTCCACAGAAATCGCCCTCATAGCCGGTTCATCTATTGCCGGTGTGATATCAGCAGTATTTCTAGACAAGCTTTTTCGCTTCAGAAGTAACAATAAAAAGCCTGCACGGCCGTCATCATCCAGCGCCTCCCTACGGGCGGAACTTCTATCACTCCTGTTTGAAAAGAACCTTACAGCTGAGGCAATTACTCGGGTATATGAAGCAGCTCAGGATGGCAGGATCGACAGGTTAGAGCGTGACAAACTGTTGCTGAAATACAAGCAGCAACTCGATTCGCTCAACCAAAAGGTCGCTTACCTGCAGCCTGTGTCAGACTTTTCGGATCTCAAGGAACTCCGCAACAACCTTGTGTCGTTCCTCGAGGACAGGATTTCTGCGCTTGACAAAAAGTTATTAGATCTTTCAAAATCCAGCCCTCATTCCCAGGATGATATTGACACAAATGCGAAAAAGATACTTGCCGAAACGTCGAAGGTGCAGTCTGTTACTCCTATAGAGCAAAAGATGTTCAAAGGTGACGAACAAAGCATTAAGCAGTTACAAAAGGAAATAGTTCAAGCGCTACAACACCTTGAGCAGGTTGAGATAGACAAGGACTAACGGGTTTGGCATATAAACGCCTTTGGCGAGGCTTGAAATATTGCAAGCGACATAGTGTGTTTCTATAGTTCTTTCTTGCTAACTTATTCTATTCAGCTTCGAAAGGAATTATAGAAATGTAGTATGGTTCTATGTAAGTAGCACATATAGAAAAGCAAATAGTGTGGAAAATTCCCACCTACTCAATTGGTAGCGCGCATAATCGACGGCAAGGTCGTGTCGGCAGACGTAAAATCAAGAGTAATAAGGGCTGTTCTAGAATTGAAGGAAATCGGCGTCCAGCCATGCCTTGCGACGGTGCTAGTCGGAGATGATCCTGCGTCTGTAACCTATATTGAGAGCAAGCATAAGGATGCAAAAGAGGTAGGTATTGTCACAAGGGATCATAGGCTTGACGCCAGCTTTAAGCAGAAGGAGCTGCGCGAGCTCGTGCAACTCCTCAACAACGATCCTGCAGTCCACGGCGTCTTAGTACAACTACCTCTGCCTTCCCATATCGATGAATTTGATATACTCGCCTCTCTAAGCCCGCTGAAGGATGTGGATGGCTTGACGCCGTCTAGCGTTGGCATGCTGCAGAGTGGTATTGCAGCACTTAAGCCCTGTACACCTTCTGGCATCATGGAGCTTTTGGATTATTACAAAATAGATGTAGCAGGGATGGACGTAGTCATTGTAAATCGCAGTAACTTGGTGGGGAAACCGCTTTTGATTTTGTTGTTGGAACGAGACGCCACAGTGACAATTTGCCATTCAAAGACAAAGGACCTTAACGAAAAGCTACGCAGTGCAGATCTGGTTGTTACTGCAGTGGGCAACCGTCAGCGCTTCACACTTAATGCAAACATGGTAAAGGAAGGTGTAATCGTTATTGATGTTGGGATAGCTCGACTCAATGGCAAGCTGATCGGGGACCTTGACTTTGACTCTGTAAAGCAAAAAGCATCTTGGATAACGCCGGTGCCGGGCGGAGTGGGCCTTATGACTCGAGCGATGCTTTTGAAAAATACCGTGACTGCTGCTGCTTTTATAACACGAGAGATGAGTAAGTAACTCTGCTGTCAGGCAAAAAAGAAATACGACAAAAGATGCTTGAAAGGCGCAACAGGCTGAATTCTCAGGAGATTTCAAAAAGGAGCAAAAGCATACAAGAATTTGTAATAAGCAGCAAAGAGTTCCAGCGGGCCAAGGTTATTGGAATATACTTTGCATTTGGTTCTGAGGTAACTACAGAATTGATAATCGAGCGTGCAAAAATACTGGGTAAAAAGATCGCGCTGCCAAGAGTCGAAGAACACAAGATCACATTTTATGAACTGTCATCGACAAGATCCTTAATTAGGGGCAGATTCGGTATTATGGAACCTCCGCCATATGGGTGGATAAGCGAGATCCATATGCTTGTTGCGCCTGGCATTGCTTTTGACAAGAAGGGCAACCGCCTTGGATATGGTAAGGGATTCTATGACAAGTTCCTGTCGGATAAGCGAATGTTTTCTATTGGGCTTGCGTACGGGTTTCAAATGCTTGAGAATCTACCACATGATGCGCATGACAAAAGACTGGACGCAATCGCTAGCGAAGATGGCCTCCATTACACTAGCGGCCTATAGCCCTTCTTGCAATATCTGTCCTGTAATGCTGGTCGTTTTCTCCCCATCGTATTTTCCCGACAGCGGAGTAGACATTGTCTATCGCCTTCCTTGCATCCTCTCCAAGTGCAGTTACCCCTAATACACGTCCGCCATTAGTCACAATCCTGCCCTGAGAGTCCCTTGCCGTCCCCGCATGGAAAACCATAACATGTGGCCCAAATTCAGAGTTAAGACCCTCTATAACTTTGCCCTTTTCATAGCTGCCTGGATACCCCCTTGAGGCTATTATCACACATACGGCGGTCTGATTCTTCCATTCGATCTTGGGCATTGACTCGAGTCGCCCATCCACTGCGGCATCGAAGTACTCATAGAGGTCGGACTTCATCCTCATTATTATGGGCTGGCACTCTGGATCGCCCATCCTTACGTTGAATTCAAGCACGTAGGGTTTTTTTGTGTTTTCGTCAACCATTATGCCGGCATAGAGGAAGCCCTTGAATGGAGTGCCGCGGTTACTTAGTGCATTCATAGCTGGCTGCATCACATCTTTTACTATCTTTTCATGAAGGTCGCTGTCAATCACTGGCGGAGGAGAATAGGCTCCCATGCCACCCGTGTTGGGGCCTTTGTCATCATCAAATATCCGCTTGTGATCTTGGCTTGGAGCAAGAGGCATTATTGTTTTGCCATCGCACAGAGCAATGAACGATGCTTCTTCGCCAGAAAGCCGCTCTTCAATGACTACTTTAGTGCCTGCAGCGCCAAACTCCTTTTTGGTCATCATGCTCTCAATCACTGCAATAGCTTGGTCGGCGCCGTCACACACTACTACACCTTTGCCTGCTGCAAGGCCGTCGGCCTTGATTACTAGCGGTCTGCTCTGCCTGACGACATAGTCCTTGGCCTTTTGTGGATCAGAGAATATTGCAAATTCCGGAGTCCGAATACCCGTATCATGCATGAACTCTTTGGCAAAAGCCTTGCTGGTTTCAAGCTTGGCTGGCTCTTTCCTGGGCCCGAAAATACGCAGACCTTCTTTTTCAAAGGCATCAACAATTCCAAGCGAGAGAGGCTCTTCAGGACCCACAACAGTCAGCAGGTTGTTCTGGTGCTTTGCAAATGACACCAATTTGTCGATGTCATTGTGCTTGATATCGATATTTTCAGATGTACCTCCATTGCCGGGAGCAAAATAGATCTTGCTTACGTGCTTGCTCTGTGCAATCTTCCAACCAAGAGCATGCTCCCTGCTCCCAAAGCCAACAATAAGAACGTTGTCAGATGCCACAAAGATGGCAAAAAACAGTCGGCTAATAAATTGTATGATTATGATTCTCCTACTTTTTTCGTTTCCCCTTTTAAGCAATATGCGTGTCTATTGTGCATGAGCTCAGAGCAGGCTGCATCTGATAGAGGGCGCGCTAGACGAGGCCTTGCGTCTGCCAATGAAGAGACGAGGCAACGAGTAGCACGGAAAGGAGGCATTGCGCCGCACCAGAAGAGGGGTCTGGCCGCGGCAGATTCGGACACAAGATTAAGGGTCGCCAAGGCAGGTGGAGAAGCGCGGGCAAATGATAGAGAAGGCCTCAGTGAGGCAGGAAGGCGGGGCGGCGAAGTCGTTAAGGAGCGCTATGGCGCAGAATTTTATCGGGAAATAGGAGAAAAGGGCGGCGGGGCTGTTAAGGAGCGCTATGGCGCAGAATTTTACAGTGAGATTGGCAAGCGGGGCGGTGAGACTGTCAAGCAGGAGCGCGGAGCAGAGTACTACAGCACTATTGGAAGAAAGGGTGGCGAAGCAAGGACAACATTAGAAAAGGCTGAAGGGCACCAGAATCAACAACAACAACAACAGCAGCAGCCATCTGATACTACACAGCCAACGACTACCAATACTCAGGTATCAACTACGGCCTAGGACGCTTATGTTATCATCTGCAACTGCCTGTAATAGTTGAGTGTAATCGCTGTCATCAAACTCAATAGCTGTGAATCCTCTTTGTTGTATAGTTTTTCTGACGCTCTTTAGATGGTAGCAATCCTGTCCACCTGACAGAGTAGTAAAATAAAAGTCCTTGCAGGAGCAAAAGCCAAGTTCTGGATCTGTCCAGTATTCATTGTCTCTACCTATGACAACCCATAACTTTTTGCCACTTGGCAGAAACAACATCTGCTTGACACTACCCTGCCTTACTGTATAATCCATTCTCGACTGCACGACTAACTTATTTGCCTGATCGGCAGTATAAAAAGTGTGAAGATACGGCCTATTCATCCCCACGCTGCAATATTGCTAGAAGATGCAGGCAGAAAATACATTACAGTATCTGACTTGCACATCGGGCTTGAAGCAGACCTGTTGGCAAAGGGGATAACAGTCAGCCCAGGCCTTGTTTCTGATATGGTTGCTGAGCTATTGGATCTTGTCCAGTCAGAGCATGCAGATGGCATTATACTGCTAGGCGACATCAAGCACACGGTTGGTGCAATAAGCAGACAAGAGTGGAATACTGTGCCGGTGTTCTTTAAGCAGCTGTCAGCCAAGGCGGATGTCTACCTTGTGCCAGGCAATCACGATGGCAACATTGGACACCTAGTTCCAATGAATGTAAACATGATAACCAGCAAGGGGATGACACTTGACGATACGCTTTTGGTGCACGGCCATAGTATGCCTTCTGATGTTAGAGGACGCGTCAAGCGAATAGTGATGGGACATATACATCCTGCATTTTTGAAAAAAGGGAGTGTGTTAAACGGAGAGCGGGTATGGCTATATATTCAGGCAAGAAAGGAAGATATTTTTGCGGAGAAGGGAATACTTGACATTGTAGTGGTACCAACCTTTAATCCATATCTTTATGCCACTGGCGAAAAGTTATATCATAAGTCCATTTCACCCATACTCACAAGAGTGATGCAGCATGGCGTGAAGAAATGCATCGTTGTAACGCTTGATGGCTCGATTATAGGCGATGCAGCACTCCTTCCACACATTTTATAAATATGTATACGGTATTTTCACCGCAACAGGTCGGGGGTTATTATAGTCACAGCTATTCCTGCCCTCTACAATGCAATCTTCCATTTTGTCTATGGTATCTTGCTTGGAGCTTGGCAAAATCATCATCATCTTTATAATGTCTTTAAGCAACAGCATATATCTCTAAGATACTCATCTGATGAGCATGACAAGATTTTTGACCAAAGCTCTTTAATTGATTTCTTCAATTATGCGCTTGACAAAGGTTATTCCTCTTATGTTCCACAGTGGAAATGCACCCTCAAATGAAAGAAACTAAGTCCATGGCATAATGGTCATGTTAACTAGAATCAACCAAAGGATATAACCTATCAGTCATGATCGAAACTCTTTAGGCTTTCTGGTTATTCCAGCCTGATGTAGCTTTTAAGTGGCATTATGGTGGGGGTGTTATCACGCAGCCACTGGAGTGTCTTGATAAATGAGCTTGCTGCTTCAAATGTCGTTAAAACAGGTATGCCCATTTCAACTGCTTTTCTTCTTATCTGGTACTCGTCATAGAGCATGCCCACATACTTTTCAATCGTAGACGTGGCTGGAATATTTATGATAAAGTTGATCTTGCGTTCGTACAATAGGTCAGCGATATTGGGCTTGCGATCTGGTTCGCTTATCTTGTAGACTAGCTGTATGTCATTAAAGTTATTATTCTCTAAAAATTCTGCTGTATGCTCCGTAGCCATAATTTGGAAATTCATGGACTTAATGAGCGATATTATAGGCAGCAGTTTCTCTTTGTTCTTTTGTCCACCCACGGTTATTAGTGCCGATCCTGACAGTGGCAGAGAATAGCCGGCCGCCATGTATGCTTTGGACAATGCATCATAGAAACTATTGCCAAAGCATGCAACTTCGCCAGTTGACTGCATCTCTACTCCAAGAACCACATCTGAACCTTCAAGTTGCATGAACGAGAACTGAGGCACTTTGATTCCAAAGCCCGTCGTCTTGAGCCACAGGTCCCTAGCAGTAGACGGAAGCCGCTTGCCAATCATCGCCTTTGCCGCAAGGTTGATGATATTATAGCCTACAAACTTGGATACAAAAGGCATCGAGCGCGATGCCCTAACATTTGCCTCTATCACCAACACTTCTTCATCCTTAATCAGATATTGGATGTTAAAGGGGCCTTTGACATTAAGCGCCTTGCCTATCCTGACGCTGTAGTCTGTGATGGTGTCGATTGTCTTCCTATCGAGCCGCCAAGGAGGTATACTCATTATTGCATCGCCAGAGTGGACACCCGCATTGTCGATGTGTTCAATAATAGAGCCAATGATAACTTCATTGCTGTCTGACACTGCATCTACTTCGACCTCTGCAGCATCCTGGAGAAACTTGCTAATGACAACTGGATGATCTGGACTGATGTTTGTTGCATCTGTCAAAAAGCCCTCTAGTTGCTGCTCGCCCCATACTACCTTCATTGCCGCACCTGAAAGTACATAGGACGGCCTGACAAGCACAGGATAACCGACAGTGTCTGCAAATTCCTTAGCTTCAGCAAGTGAGGTGAATTTTCTCCACGCTGGTTGCTTTATCTTAAGTAAATCGAGCAACTGTCCGAACTTGGCCCTGTCTTCTGCCCTATCAACATTTTCGCTGCTCGTGCCGACGATTTTGATACCGCATTTTGCCAACTTGGGTGTTAGGTTGTTTGCCGTCTGACCACCTACACATGTGACCACTCCCGTTGGCCTTTCCTTCTCACAGATGTCCAGCACACGCTCTAGCGTCAACTCTTCAAAGTAGAGCCTGTCGCAGATATCATAATCCGTTGAAACTGTTTCTGGGTTGCAATTAATGACTGAAATTTCCTTGACCCCATTTTCCTTGAGGCCCCACACTGTATTGACAGTTCCCCAGTCAAATTCGACGCTGCTTCCAATCCTGTAGGGGCCAGCGCCGAGCACTATCATCCTGTTCTTGTTGCTGTCCTTCACTTTGACGTCGTCGGTCTCGCCTCCGTACGACAAATAGAGATAGTTGGTCTTGGCTGGCCATTCTGCAGCCAGCGTGTCTATCTGCTTTACGGCTGGTCTGATGTTAAATTGCTGCCGCAGGCTACGAACCTGCATCTCCTCAAGATTGAGGCAGCGCGCCAGCTGCTTGTCTGAAAATCCCATCTTTTTCGCCTTCCTTATCAGCTGCTCGTCAAAGCTATTGGATTTATGAAGGATGTTATCTTCCATATCGACTATGTTCTTTATTTTGAGCAAAAACCATGGGTCGATTCCTGACAGTTGATTGATGCGTGCAATCGTCAAGCCAGCCTTTATGGACTCAACGACTGCAAATATTATCTCGTCAGTTGGATGAATGAGCGCCAGCTCGATTCTTTCAATGTCTTCCGCCGTAGGCTGAGGCAACAAATTTGCGTTTGAGACAAGGCCGTCTTTGCCAATGTCGCACATCCTAACTGCCTTTTGCACCACTTCTTCAAAGGTTCTGCCAATAGCCATCACTTCACCCACCGACTTCATTGTGCTGCCAAGCTTGCGCTTAACAAGCTCAAACTTTGAGAAGTCCCACCGCGGCATTTTGAGCACAACGTAATCAAGCGATGGTTCAAAGCATGCAGTCGTGACTTTTGTGATCTTGTTGATGAGTTCAGGCATTGAATACCCAAGGGCGATTTTGGCCGCCATGTACGCAAGAGGGTAGCCGGTTGCCTTGCTTGCAAGGGCCGACGAACGAGACAGTCTTGCATTTATTTCGATAGCGGCAAACTGTTCTGATGTTGGATCAAGGGCAAACTGGATGTTACACTCACCAACAATGTTACAGTAGCTGGTCGCCCTAATGGCAGCTGAGCGCAGCATATGATATTCATAGTTGTTGAGCGTCTGGGATGGTGCGATGACGATGTTATCGCCGGTGTGGACACGCATTGCAAGAATATTTTCCATGTTACATACGATAACACTGTTGCCCTTGTAATCGCGCATAACCTCGTACTCAATTTGCTTCCAGTGCCCGACATAACGCTCTATCAAAACTTGATGAACCATGCTGAGATTAAGACCTCGCTGCACAATTTCCTGCAGTTCGTATTCATTGTGTGCGACACCACCACCTCTGCCACCCAACGTGTACGCTACTCTGATAATGACCGGGTAGCCAATGTCTTTGGCTGCCATGGACGCTTCCTGTAGCGAATTGACTGCAAAACTCTGCAACACTGGCACGTCGCTCTTTATCATGGCTTCCTTGAACTGCTGTCTGTCTTCGGTGATGTTGATGCCTTTGATGGAGGTGCCAAGAACCTTTACGTCATATTTTTGGACTATGCCCTGCTCATGCAGTGAGACACCGCAGTTGAGGGCTGTCTGGCCACCAAAGCCCAACATTATAGAATCGGGCCGCTCTGCCTCGATAACCCTTTCCACGTAGCTCGTATTTATTGGAATAGGGTACACCTTGTCTGCAAAGCGCGTGTCAGTCTGGATAGTCGCAATGTTAGGATTTATTAGAATGCTCTTGATTTCCTCCTCGGCTAGTGCCTTAAGGCATTGGGAACCGGAGTAGTCGAATTTGCGGCCAGTTCTTATTGTTGCTGGCTTTCGCCTGCCTCTCCAATCTTGATTGCCCCGCTTCCGAGGACAAGGACTTTCTTTATCGTTTCATTTCTTGGCGATCTTTCTCCCCCCTTTTTTTCTATTTACTACAAATTTTTTCAACGGCTTAGTTGTCTTTTTCACAGATTGCAGCTCTGCAGCTTCTGCTGTTGCATTTGTTTCGTCCCTCATAGCATTGGAAATAATTTCTCTAAACCTGTCGAAGACAAACATACAATCATAGGGACCCGGAGATGCTTCGGGATGAAACTGGACAGCAATTATCGGTTTGCTCTTGTGCTCAAACCCTTCAACTGTATTATCATCGGCATTTGAGAACCAAACCTTAAAGCCTGTCTTGGCAAGGCTCTTTGGGTCGATCCCATAGCCGTGGTTCTGGCTAGTCACGTATACCTGGTTGTTGCGCATATTCACGCACGGCTTATTCTGACCCCTGTGGCCGAATCTCAACTTATAAGTGTTGGCGCCACCTGCAAGGGCAAGGATCTGGTTGCCAAGACAGATGCCAAGAGTCGGAGTAGATGTGTCGATCAGCTTTGACGCAGTCTTGATTGTGCTAGTGCAGACCTTGGGGTCGCCCGGTCCATTGCTTATCACCACTCCCTTTGGGTTATACGACATTGTTTGCTCATACGTTACATGCCAAGGCAGCCTGACAACCCTATATCCCGTGCGCATGATGTTGCGTATGATGCTATATTTCACGCCGGTGTCAAGCACCACTACGCAGTCCTTGCTCTTGTCGCCATACTCTTGAGCCCCATTTGTCGAGACCTCTGGCATAAAGTTCAATCCCTCATACCTAGCACTAGCAAGCATCTTCTTCAAGAGGGATTCATTAATGGCATTTTCAGACACAATAATTACGCCCATCATTACTCCATGCACTCTTAACTTTTTCGTCAGCTCTCTCGTGTCGATATTATAGATCCCCGGCACCTTTTCCTCGTAAAGCCATTGATCGAGTGTCTTTGTGCAGCTCCAGTGGCTTGCAATGTCAGACAGATCGTGAATAATCAGTCCTTTGACCTGAATCCTATCTGACTCAAAGAACTTGGGCAGACCGTACTCGTCCTTTATGTCATAGCTTGGGACGCCATAGTTACCCACAAGTGGATATGTAAGGCACAATATCTGACCCCTGTAAGAAGGGTCAGTCAGGGTTTCTGTATAGCCGACCATGCCAGTGTTGAACACTACTTCGCCAGCAATTCCTGATGGATAGCCAAAGCCGATGCCATCAAAAATAGTACCATCTTCTAGCATAAGCTTGGCCGCATATCCTGTGTATGTCTGTTTAAGTGTAGGAATTTTTTGAACCCTTACCAACTGGCAAGATTAGCAAATTTAAATTTTGCTTTACATAAGATAGAGTAATATTGTTGGGAAGCTCATGGTAACATATCGTTGCACAATGGCTGACCAACAACAACAACAGCGCTGTACCATTTGTGGCTCGCGGTTTGCAGAGAGAAAATGCTACTTTTGTGAAAGCAGAGTATGTACGTCGTGCACTGTTCCAACAGATGTGTCCGGCTACACTACTAAATGCATTAGCTGCTACAGGAGAAAGATAGATAGGCTTGGGTTCACGACTCTCTTGAGGAGAAACTACTACCTCATAGGAATCATTGTGGCTTTCTGGCTCTTCACCATATTCCCTTTGCCGTTTATGCAGCTTGCCGGCATAGACGTCAATCCGAGCGCATTCCAGCCTGTCATGATAGCGACGGCGGTCATGACCATTCCTTTTATATTCATGTTTCTGGCCTGGCAAAAAAGGGCACCTAGAGGCTCTTAATAGGAGAGCCATCTGGGAGTATTTATCTAAAATAAAAAGTTTTTAATGTTTCTTCCAAGTCCGCAGGTCAATAAAATAGTCAACAAGACCGACTGTACCGGTTCTGCCAGTATTCCAGTATCGTAATGCATCATCTTCTAAGTGACGCATTCTAGAATCAATAAGAGTGCTAATATTGTATTTGAAAATGAAATATGAAAAGCATCCATTGAGAATATCTATTATGCATGTCAAGGAAGGCCGCTTTGCTTGAAGTTGGGCTTTACATTGGAGTACGTTGAGCTACTAGAAGGTGCGGATAATACCCTTGCCGATTCTGAGCATTGACATCCTTATCATGATACTTAGTAGCCAAGCTACCCGTACTGAAGTCATGGTAGATAAGTATTGACTTAATATTCACACTATTGTAGCTTCAATTGGAGAGTTGTCTGTCTGCTGGCATTAGGGTCTTGACGATCATCAGATTAAAGCCAAGAGGTTAGCTAATACATCTCCTTTGCGACAAGTGCTGCAAATTCGGTAGTGGAGAGCTTACCGCCGATATCCTTTGTCTTTTTATCCTGCCTGAGCATGCTGACAATGGAATCTTCTATGCGTCTAGCTTCTACCATCAAATTCTTATCATCATATTTGTCGGAGAGCCATTCGAGCATCATCTTTGCAGATAGAAGGATAGACGATGGGTTGGCAGCGTTCTTTCCTGCAATGTCAAATGCAGCGCCATGCACTGGCTCAAAGAGTGCAAACTGATCTCCGATGTTGGCAGCCGGTCCCATGCCAAGACCCCCGACCACCTGAGCGGCTTCGTCAGACAGTATGTCGCCAAACAAATTAGTGGTGACAATAACATCAAATTCCTCTGGGTTGCGGATCAGGTTCATTGACGCTGCGTCAACATATAATTCACTGTACTGTATCTTCGGGTAGTTCTTGGCAACTGACCTGCATACCGCAGAAAACAGTCCATCGCCCTTACGTAGGACATTGGACTTGTGCACTGCGACTACTCTAAGCTTGTTGTTACGCATCATCGCTATCTTGAAGGCATATTCTGCGATCCTCCTGCTGGCGTGCTCTGATGTAACTCTGAGTGCCACTACTGTGTTTTCGTCTGTATTGAACTCCCATCCAAGGTATACATCCTCCGTATTTTCCCTTACTGTGACAAGGTCTACGTTGCTTGAGATGTTTGGAATATTTGGGTACGACTTGGCCGGCCTGACATTTGCATAGAGTTCAAACATCCTGCGAAGAACGATTATTACATCGGCCGCTGTTTCGCCAACTGGCCCCTTCAGGCAAGCCTGTGACTTCTTTATGATGTCTAGCGCCGATTCCGGCAGTGCTTTGCCAAACTTGGCAAGCGCACTGTCGCCGGATTCGACTTCATGTATGTCAAATTTTGTTTGGGAATTGTCATTTATTGTTTCAAGGATCTTTTTTGCTGTCGCTGTCTGCTCTGGTCCAATGCCATCTCCCCTGATGAGGGAAATATCATATCTTGCCAATTGGATATCCCATGTTAGATCTGCAGTATCTATCTTTTGGAGTAGAGGACCTTTTTTAGCAGTACTTTGTTGATTGCGTCCATCATTGCTTGTACGGATGCGACTACGATATCTTCGCCTGCCTTGCGCGCGGACACGATATTCCCGTCCTTGTCCTCGACCTTGACTGTAACTTCTGCAAGCGCGTCAGAGCCTCCTGTTATTGAGTCTAGCCTATATTCTCTTATCTTGACATTTGCCATTTCGCCAGATATCTTTTGTATCGCTTTTAGCGCTGCGTCGACCGGACCAACACCAATGTCTGATGCAATGAAATCCTTGCCGTTGGCGTTGAGCCTTACCACGGCAGTCGGTATGATGTTCATTCCAGTGACGATATGAAAGTCGTAGAGCTTGAACTTTTCTTCAAACTTGTTGTTATCCATTACCCCGCCGGCTATTGACAACAGTTCCGATGTAGTAATGGGCTTGCCATTGTCAGCTATGTTCTTTTGCTTCTCCACGATGATGTGAAGCTGCTCGTCAGTAGGCTTGATACCAAACTCTTCAAGCATTGCCTTGATGCCATGTGCACCAGCATGTTTGCCAGCTTGGAGCCACCTTTTCCTGCCCACAATCTCTGGGCTTATGGGCTCGTAGGTAAGTGGATTGCTGATGATGCCATGAGTATGAATTCCAGATTCGTGGCCAAAGGCGTTTTCACCAATTATTGCCTTGTTTGGCTGGACAATTATACCCATCGTGTTTGAAACGAACTTAGAAGTTTCATAGAGCAACTCTGTCTTGATGTTGTGTTTTTTGCCGTACAAACATTGGAGCGCCATTACAAACTCTTCAAGCGATGCGTTGCCAGCACGCTCGCCGAGACCGTTTATGGTGACATGCGCGCATGCAGCGCCGGCGCTTATACCTGCTATCGAATTAGCAACTGCAAAGCCAAAATCGTCGTGGCAGTGGACACTTATTGGAAGCCTTGTAGCTTGCTTGATCTCTTTTACAAGGTCGGTAATGTATTGCGGAGTTGCATAGCCTACAGTATCAGGTATGTCCAGCCTGTCCGCACCTGCCTCTGCTACCTCCTTGAACACCTTAAGCAGGAACTGCCTGTCAGATCTTGTTGCATCCTCTGCTGAAAACTCTACCTGCAAACCATG
>Ga0307413_10000377_pt1 | contig 14304 bp, 15 predicted proteins | sample DK1Ometagenome_3_FD_203714 | JGI IMG/M metagenome (GOLD analysis project Ga0307413, IMG submission 203714) | Maize rhizosphere microbial communities from greenhouse at UC Davis, California, United States - DK15-O-2 | ecosystem: Host-associated > Plants > Roots > Rhizosphere > Soil | place: USA... | reverse complement strand
GGCTGGGTCACTGCCTGGTATTCGCCGACCACACTGCCCGCGCCTACGGCACCGGACGAGCCGATGTCAGCCGTGTGCTTGGGCCGGCATTCCACTGGTGCGAAAGTGGTCTAGCGGACAGCCACCTCACGAGTCCTATGGGCATACACCTGTGGACCACCTCCTCTCTCGTGTACCGAGAACGGTAAGCGGTCGCGCGGCGGCTCACAACGGATTTGTCGGCCGTCTCAGAACGCGAGCGCCTGCGCGCGGCGCTTGACCTCGCGGCCGCGGTCGCCGCGCAGCGCGCCGATCGGCGTGCCCGGCAGCGAGTCGTCCGGGGTGAACAGCCAGCGCATGATCTCGTCCGGGCCGTACCCCGAGTCGTAGAGCAGGGTGACCGTGCCGGGCAGCCCCTTGACCACGGCGTCGCCGTCCAGGAACTCCTCCGGAATCCACAGTGACTTGGCCCGGCGCAACGCCACCAGCTGGTGATCTCGCAGCTGCTGCTGGACCCGGGTGGGTGGCAGACCGAGCCTGTTCGCGACCTCGGGCAGGGGCAGCAGGGGGATCTCCGGGTCCAGAACGTCGCCGGCGGCGGGAATCGCACTCACAGCGGACCACTGTGCCACAGGTGTGCCCAGGTGAGCGATCCACCGAAGCCGCGCGGCCGTAGGATCTGCGATCCGTAGAATCTCCCGTGCGGCGGCGGGGAGGTCGGGGTGGAGGCACTGGTGAGGCAGCGGTGATCGGTTCACTGCTGGAGCAGCGCTACCGGGTCGACGCGTTCATCGCCCGGGGCGGGATGTCGGCCGTCTACCGTGGCCTGGACACCCGACTGGACCGGCCGGTCGCGATCAAGGTCATGGATCCCCGGTTCGCCGAGGACGCCAGCTTCGTGGCCCGCTTCGAGCGGGAGGCGCGCTCCGCGGCGCGTGTGCAGCACCCGAACGTGGTCGCCGTGCACGACCAGGGCGTCGACCGCGGCCCGGCCGGCTCACGGGTCTACCTGGTCATGGAGCTGGTCAGCGGCGCGACGCTGCGCGACCTCATCACCGAACGCGGCGCGTTGCCGGTGCCGGCCGCGATCGCCGTGATGGAACCGGTGCTGGCCGCGCTGGCCGCCGCGCACACCGTCGGCCTGGTACACCGCGACGTGAAGCCGGAGAACGTGCTGATCAGCGCGGACGGCATGGTGAAGGTCGCGGACTTCGGGCTGGTGCGGGCCATGCACAGCCCGGGCACCACGAACAGCCGGATCATCCTCGGCACGGTCGGCTATCTCGCCCCGGAGCAGGTCACCAGCGGCACGGCCGACGCACGCGGCGACGTGTACTCGGCCGGGGTGCTGCTGCACGAGATGCTCACCGGCAGGCCGCCGTACCAGGGTGACACCGCGCTGGCGGTCGCCTACCGGCACGTGAACGAGGACATGCCGTCGCCGAGCACGCTCGCCGAGGGCATCCCCGGTCCGATCGACGCGCTGGTCACCAGGGCGACCCGACGCGACCCGGCGGCGCGGCCGGCGGACGCCGCCGAGTTCCTCTCCCTGCTGCGCGCGGTCAAGGCAGCGGCGCCGATCCCGGACGCCGCGGTGCCGGTGCCGCAGCCGCCGCGGGACCGCACCCGGCCGGTCGCCGCACCGGTCGCGGTGCCGGTCGGCTCGCCGGTCAGCTCGCCGGTCAGCTCGGTGGCCGGCTCGCCGGTCAGCTCGGTGGCCGGCCAGGCCGAGGCCACCGTGGCGGTCGGCGCGCCCGCGGCCGCTGTCCCGACCACCACCGGACCCGCCGCGTCCACCGTGACCGCCGCCCCACCGGCCGCCCCGCCGGTCGCAACGCCGGTCGTGGCTCCGGTCCCACCGGAGAGCGACGCCGAGGCGACGGTGGTCAACGGCATTCCCCCGTTCAGCGCGGCCGGCCCACAGGGCACCAGGGCGATGCTGCGCAGAGACCTGGATCCGGCACCTCCGGCACTGCCCCCGCAGCAGCCGCCCGAGCAGTCCGCCGAGCCCGGCCCGCGCAGGCGCGGACCCGCGCTGTGGATCGTGCTGGGCGTGCTGGTCGTCGGCCTGGCGACCATCGCCGTCTGGTGGTTCACCGCGGGCCGGTGGACCGAGATCCCCCGGGTCGACGGCCAGGACTCGGGCACCGCGGAACGCGTCGTGCGGGAGGCGGACCTGGTGGTCTCGGTGACCCGGATCAAGGACAACGACGTCTCCCGCAACACGGTCATCCGCACCGAACCGGCGGGGGGCGGCCGGGCGCTGCGCGGTGAGACGGTCACCGTGGTGGTCTCCGACGGACGTCCGGTGGTGCCCGAGTTCCGGGCGGGCATCTCGGCGCAGGAGGCGGAGGGCCTGATCCGCTCCGCCGAGCTGCAGCCGGGCCGCGACGACGGCAGGAACGCCTTCGACGAGACCGTGCCGAAGGGCGCGGTCGTCGGGTTCGACCCCCAGCCGGGCACCGAGCTGGCCATCGGCGCGCGGGTGACGATCATCCTCAGCAAGGGGCCGCCGCCGAAGCCGGTGCCGGACGTTCGGGGCAAGACCCGCGAGGAGGCGTTCGCCCAGCTGACCGAGGCAGGGTTCGAGCCCTACGACGCGACCGGCGTGTTCGCCGCCGACGTGGACGCCGGCCGGGTGGTGCGCACCGACCCCGCGGCGAACACCAAGATCGCCGCGGAGGGCAACCTGCGGGTCGGCGTGGTCCTGTCGACCGCGGTCACCGTGCCGGAGCTGTTCACCCGACCGGTCGCCGAGGCCCAGGCGATGCTGCAGCAGCTGGGTCTGACGCTGGAGCTGCTGCCGTTGTCCAACCCCGGCGGCGCGGTGGTGTCGCAGGACCCGGCCGTGAACACCCGCGTGCAGCCGGGCAGCGTGGTCCGCGTGTTCGCGTTCTAGCCGTCCTTCGCCACCCGGCCGGGACCGGTCAGCCGCGCAGCATCTCCGCGACCAGGAACGCCAGCTCGAGCGACTGCTGGGTGTTCAGCCTGGGGTCGCACGCGGTCTCGTAGCGGCCGGCCAGATCCGCGTCGGAGATCTCCTGCGCGCCGCCGAGGCACTCGGTCACGTCCTCGCCGGTGAGCTCGATGTGGATGCCGCCGGGGTGCGTGCCGAGCCTGCGGTGCACCTCGAAGAAGCCCTGCACCTCGTCGACGATCCGGTCGAAGTGGCGGGTCTTGTAGCCGGTGGACGACTCGTGCGTGTTGCCGTGCATCGGGTCGCACTGCCAGATGACCTTGTGTCCGGACGCCTCGACCTTCTCGATGATGGCCGGCAGCGCGTCGCGGATCTTGCCGTTGCCCATCCGGGAGATCAGCGTGAGCCGGCCAGGCGTGTTGTGCGGGTCGAGCCGCTGCACGTACTCCACCGCCATCTCCGGCGTGGTGGTCGGACCGATCTTGACGCCGATCGGGTTGGACAGCAGCTCGGCGAAGGCGATGTGCGCGCCGTCCAGCTGCCTGGTCCGCTCGCCGATCCACAGGAAGTGCGCGGACAGGTCGTACAGCCGGGCGTTCTCGCCGGCGTCGGCGGTGTCCATCCGCAGCATGGTCCGCTCGTAGTCGAGCAGCAGCGCCTCGTGGCTGGCGAAGATCTCGGTGGAGTGCAGTGAGTAGGACTCGACGCCGCACGCCTCCATGAACCGCATGCCCCGGTCGATCTCGGTGGCGAGGGCCTCGTAGCGCTCACCGGCCGGCGAGGTGCGCACGAAGTCCTTGTTCCAGTCGTGGACCTTGGACAGGTCCGCCATGCCGGCCCCGGTCAGCGCGCGGACCAGGTTCATCGTGGCGCCCGCGTTGGCGTAGGCCCGGATCAGCCTGGACGGGTCGGGCACCCGCGCCTCGGGCGTGGCGGCCAGCGAGTTGACGATGTCGCCGCGGTACACCGGCAGGCCCAGCGCGTCGGTCTTGTTGGACCTGGGCTTGGCGTACTGGCCGGCGATGCGGCCGACCTTCACCACCGGCACGCTCGCCCCGTAGGTGAGCACCACCGCCATCTGCAGCAGGGTGCGGATGTTGCCCCGGATGTGCGGCTCGGTGTTGTCCGCGAACGTCTCGGCGCAGTCACCGCCCTGCAGCAGGAACGCCTCGCCGCGGGCGACCTCGGACAGCCGGTCCGCGAGCCGGTCGATCTCCATCGGCACGGTGATCGGCGGCACCGCCTCGAGCAGGCTGCGAACCTGGCGGACCTGCTCGAGGTCCGGCCACTCCGGTTGCTGGGCGGCGGGCAGCGCGAGGGCGTCGTCGAGACGCTGTCGCAACGCCGGGGGCAGGGGCGGCAGCTCGGGGAGCGTGTCCACGGGCACGTCGACAGTCCAGTTCACGTGGTTCAGCGTATCGACCCCGTCAGCCGCTGTCGGCACTCCGCGGTCAGTGCAGCACGACCTGAGGTGTTCGACACACGCGCGTCCGCGGCATCGGTCATACCGCGGCTCGGTATGACCGACCGGGGCACGGCGCGACGGCCGCCCGACAGCCGTTGTCGGCCACCACACCGGCCCCTGGAAATGGTTGGATGTCCGACCATTTCGCGGCCGGGCGTAATTTTCCGTATTCGTCCGATCGCGCGCGGTTGTCGCCTATCCGCGACGAGTGGGTTCCCGAGTCGACTCGCGTGGTCGCCTGCCTTCCGGCCACCGTTCGGCCGGCCACTCGACCAATCCGTACACCGCCTGGAATTTGCGTAATCGGCGATCCTGATCCAGCCGGTTCGCCAGTGGTTTGCGGCTGTACCGATTGCCCATCTCGGACAGGATCCCCAGGATCTCGTCCAGGTGCAGCGCGCACTCGCGCTCGGTGAGCACCTGGACCGCGAGATCGACACTGGTCGGACCGCGTTCGCGGCGGATTCTGGCGATGCCGGAGCGCCGCCGTGCCGAGGACACCCCGACCGAGACGAGAGCGGCGACGCCGATCCCGTCGCCGCCGAATGCCGGACTGAACGCCGCGAGCACCCGCCACACGGGCGCGTTGACCGCCGACAACCTTGCTTCCAGCACAGGGAAGTCGAGCATCAGTCCAGACAGGTCGGTCCCCTGGTTCCACCGTTCGGTCGCCTGCCCGACGAGTGACGCGACCGCCGAGTCACCGGCGACCAAATTGGACACACGTTGTCGGACCCGGCCGACCACGTCCTGTGAGACGCCGCCACCCCGGGCGTGACCGCCCGGGGTGGCGAACTCCTCCGGATCGCCGGCGAACAGTTCGCGCCGTAGTACCAGCGACTCCGCATAGCTGACATCCGCCAGCGCGGAACGCAATTCTCCCAGCGCGGCCGCCAAGTCGATCTCTGCTGACCCCGTCATGGTCGAACACCTTATGCTCTCGGCAGGCATTTAGCCGAGAGGCAATTTCAGGTGTCGACCAAACGGCGCAGGGTCAGCCGAAGAACACCTCGGCTTCGGCATAGCGCTCGAGCGGAACGGTCTTCAGTTCCGCGGTCGCCTCGGTGAGGCTGACCCGCACGATGTCCGTCCCGCGCAGTGCCACCATCACACCGAAATCGCCCTCGTGAACCGCGTCCGCGGCATGCAGGCCGAACCGGGTGGCGAGCACCCGGTCGTAGGCGGTCGGAGTGCCGCCGCGCTGGATGTGGCCCAGGATGACCGCCCTGGACTCCTTGCCGGTGCGCCGAGCGATCTCCGCGGCGAGCCACTGGCCGACTCCGCCGAGCCGCACGTGGCCGAACGCGTCGAGCTCGCCACCGGCCAGTACCTCGCCGCCTCCCTCGGGCAGCGCGCCCTCGGCGACCACGATGATCGGCGCGTACTCGCGCTCGAACCGGCTGGTCACCCACTTGACCACCCGCTCGACGCTGAACGGCCGCTCCGGCACCAGGATGACGTTCGCGCCGCCGGCCAGACCGGAGTGCAGCGCGATCCAGCCGGCGTGCCGACCCATCACCTCGACGACGAGCGCCCGGTGATGCGATTCGGCGGTCGTGCGCAGCCGGTCGATCGCCTCGGTGGCGATGTGCACGGCGGTGTCGAACCCGAACGTGTAGTCGGTGTTCGCCAGGTCGTTGTCGATGGTCTTGGGCACGCCGACCACGTTGACGCCGTCGTCGGTGAGCCGCTTGGCCACGCCGAGGGTGTCCTCACCGCCGATCGCGATGAGGGCGTCGATGCGGTGCTCGGCGAGCGTCTGCTTGATCCGCTCCGGACCGCCGTCGATCTTGTACGGGTTGGTCCGCGACGAGCCGATGATCGTGCCGCCGCGGGTCAGGATGTCCTCGACGTCGTCGAGGCCGAGATCGCGGGTGAGGCCGTCGAGCGGCCCCTGCCAGCCGTTGCGGAAGCCCACGACCTCCCAGCGGTACGCTTCCACGCCCTTGCGGACCACGGCCCGGATGACGGCGTTCAGACCTGGACAGTCACCACCACCGGTGAGAACTCCTACGCGCATGGCGCAGACTTTTCCGTATCGGTACAGATCACGCAAGACGCGGCAAGATCACGGTCAGCCCGGGATGCGGCGACGCACCCGCTCGGCCTCGATCACCCGCCACCGCTGCAGGTTGTGCCGCGCGTCGGCGAGCGCGTCGTGCGCGTCCGCCGGGGGCAGCGGCAGCTTCGGCCTGCCCACGTCCTCCCAGCGCTGGCGCAGCTCGCGGGTGAACCGCGGCAGCTCGCGCGGCAGCGCCGGCATCGCCCCCCACAACTGGGCGAGGGCGACGTGGTCGTAGGCGGCGAACCAGGCCCACAGCTCGACCTTCTCGCCGTGCGGGCTGAGGAACTCCATCAGCCGGTCCCGCAGGGTGGCCCGGTCGCACCAGGCCTTCGACGCGGGCGGCGGCAGCTTGTCCAGCACGTTGTCGCGCACCCACGGCCCCGCCCTGGTCGGGTCGAACTCGGTGGACACCGCGTAGAACTCGGCGCCGTCCTCCGCCACGACACCGATCGACACCAGGTCGATCGTCAGCCCGTCCTCGATGAACTCGGTGTCGTAGAAGAACCGTCGCACCGTAGGAGCCTAGGGCGTGTCCGCCGTGGGCCGGTCGCAGGGTTCGCGCCCGGACATGGACTCCGTCGACCAGACCGTCGGGAAGACGCCCCGGAGGTGGTCAGCTGGCCTCGACCGTCGGGATTCGGTCCACCTCGGTGGCGCGCGGCTGGCTCGGCAGCCGCGGGCGACGCTCGTCGGTCTCGGCCGCCATCAGCTCCTTGGCCTTCGCGGCGTACATGTCGACGTACTCCTGGCCGGACAGCTCCATCAGCGCGTACATGATCTCGTCGGTGATGGACCGCTCCACGAAGCGGTCACCCTCGAGCCCGTAGTAGCGGGAGAAGTCGAGCGGCTCGCCGAACCTCATCGAGATGCGGTGCGGGCGCCACATCTTCGAGCCGATCGGGTTGGCCCTGTCGGTGCCGACCATGGCGACCGGGATGACCGGGACGCGCGCCTCCAGCGCCATCCGGGCGATGCCGGTCTTGCCCTTGTAGAGCCGGCCGTCGGGCGAGCGGGTGCCCTCCGGGTAGATGCCCAGCAGGTGCCCCTCGCGCAGCAGCCGCACACCGGTGGCGAGGGCCGCCTGCGCGGCGGAACCACCGGAGCGGTCGATCGGGATCTGGCCGACACCGGTGAAGAACCACTTCTTCAGCCGGCCCTTGACGCCGGGCTGGGTGAAGTACTCCAGCTTGGCCGGGAAGGTGACCCGGCGGGGCACCACGAGCGGCATGAAGAACGAGTCGGCGACCGCGAGGTGGTTGCTGGCCAGCAGCGCGCCGCCGGAGGCGGGGATGTGCTCCGTCCCGGTGGCCCTGGGACGGAAGAACAGGTGCAGCAGCGGACCCAACAGAACCCGCTTCGTCAACCAGTACAACACCGTCGCCAGACCCTCCGTTTTGCGCACGCGCGAACAACGTTCCCGTCGAGAGTACGAACCCGCGTGGACCGGCACAACGTGGAGAGACACAACTCGCACGCGCGACCTCCGGTGTGACACCGGCTGTCCTCTCGAGACGGCCGGGTGATCGTCGTACACCAGCCCGCGACACCTCTCGACAACACCGTCTCGACACGGGCCGGCAACAAGGGCGGCGGCACGGGTCCATCGGGGTGGACGTTCGTGCGACGATGGGCTGTATCCGCCGCACCGGGGACGAGCGCGAGGTGATCCATGGACGGCCGCAGGAGCCCCGACGGGCCCGAGGACGTGGACGCCGTGTTCGCCGAGATCGTCGCCGGCCTGCGCCGCGACGGCGTCGGGGTGTCCGCCGACGTGTCCGGGGACGCGGCCGGCCAGTCGAACACCCAGACCTCGGCCGGCGCGTCGAGCGCTGCGGCCAAGGACAGCCAGCCCGAGCCGCCGCCGGAACCCGAGCCGCAGCCGCAGCCGCCCGCCTCCTGGCGCGGCCACGACACCGAGTGGGACTGGTCCTGGAGCACCGAGGACGAGCACTACGTGCCGCCCGAGCCGCCCCCACTGCCCCGGCCGCGCCCGCTGACCGTCACCGCGATCGTCCTGCTCGTCCTCGGTGTCCTGGTGCTGGTGATCCCCGCGCTGTTCGGCCTGGCCGGCGGGGTCGCCACCGTGCTCGGCCTGGTCGGCCTCACCGCCGGGCTGGGACTGCTGTTGCTACGCGCCCGCACGCGGCACACCGAGGACCCGGACGACCCGCTGGACGACGGGCCGCACGGCAACGGCGCCCAGATCTGAGACGATCGCGGGTCTGATCAGGCACGGTCGGCCGCGAGCGCGGTGTCCGCGGCCAACGCGGCGGCTCCCACCAGACCGGCGTCGTCACCCAGCATGGCCGGCCTGATCCGGGCCAGCGGGCGATGCCCGGCGCCGGTGACCAGCGCGCGGTAGTGGTCGCGGGCGTCGTCGAGGAACAGCGGCGCCGACTCCGAGACCCCGCCGGCGATCACCACGACCTCCGGGTCGTAGATGTCGGCGACCACCGCCAACCCCTGTCCCAGCCAGCGGGCCAGCTCTCCCATCGCGGCGATGGCGAGCGGGTCGCCGTCGCGGGCAGCGGCGGCCACCTTGCGGCCGGTCACGCCGCGGAAGTCGCCGGCCGCGTCCCTGGCGAGCACGGTGGACCGATCCGGTCGCACGGCGAGCATCTCCACCGCGGTGGTGCAGAGCGCGGTCCCGCTGCAGTAGCGCTCCCAGCAACCCTGCTTGCCGCACGGGCAGGCCCGGCCGCCCGGCACCAGGCACAGATGGCCCAGCTCCGGCGCCACACCGTGCGCGCCGCGGTACAGCACGCCGTCCAGCAGCAGACCGCTGCCGATGCCGGTGCCGATCGCGACCAGCACCGCGACCCGCGCGCCGCGAGCGGCACCGAAGCGGTACTCGGCCACGGTCGCGGCATTCGCGTCGTGTTCCAGCACCACCGGCAGGCCGACCCTGGCCGAGATCCGGTCCGCGACCGGGACACCACGCCAGGCCAGGTGCGGCGCGAACATCACCGTGCGCCGGTCCGCGGCGACGAACCCGGCCACCGCGAGGCCGACCGCGCTCACCGGATGCCGGCGGGCCAGCGTGCTCACCACCGAACAGATCGCGTCGTCCAGGGAGGTCTCACCGACCGGGGTGTGCGCCCGTGCCATGTCCAGCACGGTGCCGTAGCGGTCGACCACCCCGGCCCGCACGCTGGTGCCGCCGACGTCCACCCCGATCGTGATCATGACGGATCGTCGTGCCAGCGAACGGCGATGCGCTGCACCCGGGCGGCGGTCTCCGCATCGCGGTCGGGGCCCGGCCGGGATGCCGACCGGTCACGCTCGGCACGGTCGGGCCAGCCGGCCGGCCGGAACCCGGGCAGGTGCGGCGCGTCCTGCGGCGACCACCGGTCGGCGAGCACCGCGCGCAGCACCGCGACCGCCTCGGCGAGCCGGGCCAGCGTGTCGGCCGCCAGCTCGTTGGGTCGACCGGTGAGCAGCGCGGCGACCGCGCACAGCACGCAGGACCGGTCCGCGCCGGCCGCGTGCGGGCCGCTGTCATCGGTGAGCGACACCTCGGGCGGCAGTCCGGGGAAGTCGGCGGCCAGGTCGCGGTGCTGCAGGTGATCGTCCTCGTGTCCGGCGGCGACCCGGTCGAGCCACGGCCCGGCCCGGCGCGCGAGCGCGTCGAGGAGCAGCACCAGCTCCTCGAGCAGACGTGAGCCCGGGTCGGGTGTGGTCACGTGCGGTCAGGCCTCTCTCTGCTCAGGCCGGATCAGGTCCGAACCGGACCACGATCCCGTCGGTGTCGGCGTCGGCGCCGATCACCGGGTAGCGGCGCAGCATCGCCGGCAACGCGATGATCCTGCGTTCGCCGTCCACGGTGACGGCCAGGTCGTCGCCGATCCGAGCCAGGTCGAGCACGGTGCTGTCGCTGATCGGCAGCGCGACGGCGAGACGATACCCGCCGGGCCCCGGTTCGACACGCAGCAGCGGCACGGTCGGCGCGGTCAGCCCGTCCAGCGGGTCGAGGCCGGCGTACAGCTCGTCGGCCAGCTCCAGCAGCGCCGGTACGCCGATCGGCTCGGTGGCGCGGTGCTCGACCGGCCGGATCCGCAGCGGGCTGGACGTGGCCAGCTCGGCGAGCACGGCGTCCTGCTCGGTGCGGCGGGCGCGCAGCCAGCCCGCCGCCGGACCGTGCCAGCGTCGTGCCCTCGGCACCAGCCGGTTCGCCACCAGGCAGTCCACCTGCACGCCGCGCAGCGCCAGCACCGACAGGGTCCGCCTGGTCTCGGCGACCACCATCCGCTCCGGGGTGAGTACCAGTCGCACACTGCTCCGCCGCGGATCGGTGAGCAGCGTGCGCAGCTGGCCGAGGTGCGTGGCGAGCCTGCGCAGCGCGGCGGCCGCGGCCGGTGACGGCACCCTCGGCGCCGACGGCGGTGCGGTGCCGGGTGGCGCGGTGCGGCGGGCGGCGCCGTCGACGTAGCGGTGCACCGCCTCGGGCAGGGCGAGCAGCCGCAGCGTCTCCGCGGTGGGGCCGCAGTCGACGACCAGCACGTCCCACGGTCCACCCGCGGCGTAGCGGGCCACCTCGGTGAGCGCGAGCAGTTCGTCCACGCCGGGCAGCACGGTCAGCTCCTCGGCGTCGATCTCGTCGAGACCCGCGTCGCGCAGCACCGAGCGCGCCGCGTCCCGCAGATCCCGCCACGACCGGTCGACCAGCACCCGCGCGTCCACATGCGACGCATACAGCCCTGCGTCTACTTCGGACGGATCAGGGCCGAGCCCGGTACCGAAGGCGTCCGCCAGCGAATGCGCCGGATCGGTGGAGACCACCAGCGGCTTGCGTCCGTCCGCCGCCAACCGGGCAGCGGTCGCCGCGGCCAGTGTGGTCTTGCCCACCCCACCCTTGCCGGTGAACAGCAGGATCCGCACGACGCGCCTCTCAGCCGTCGGTCTCGGCTCGGCGCTTGAGCTCCTTCAGCGCGATGTCCATGATCATCTTCTCCGCCTTGCGGCGCAGCATGCCGATCATCGGCACCGCGAGCTGCACCGCCAGCGTGTAGGTGACCGACGTCCGGTCCCCCTGCGGGGTGAGCCGGTAGCGGCCCTCCTGCGAGCGCTGCAACTGGCCCTTCACCAACGTCCAGTCCACCGACAGACCGTCCGCGGCCCAGGTGTAGGCCAGCGTGTACACATCCTTCACCGGGCCGGCGTCCAACGTGAAGCGCACCTGCTCCGCCCGTCCGTCCGCGCCCTGCGCGAGCACCTCGGTCTGCTTGACCGCGTTCGCCCACTCCGGATAGGCCGGGAAGTCCGCGATCACCGCCATGATGCGCGCGGGCGACGCCTCGACGACGATGGACTGAGTGGACTTGTCGGGCGCGGCGGTCATGGTCCGGAGGCTACCCGGCTCACCAGGCAACCACGTACGGCCGCTCGGCGCGTTGGAAGTGTCCGACGTTGACGCACTCGGTCAGTCCGCGGCGCAGCCGGGGCGCCAGCGGCTGGTGGACGTGCCCGAACAGCGACCAGCGGGGCCGCCGGGCGTCCACCGTGTCCAACAGCGACCGCGACCCGGACTCGAACCGGCGGGCCAGCACGTCGTAGGTGAGTTCGGCCACCGCGGGAGGGATGTGGCTGCACAGCACGTCCACCTCGCCCAGCGCGGCGGCCGCCGCGGCGAAGTCCTCCTCCGGCCTCAGGTACGGGCGGAACACCGCGCCCGGCCGCAGCGTGACACCCGGCGCGAGCAGGCCGCCGCCGACGAACCCGAAGCGCAGTCCGCCGATCTCGGCCACCTCGCCGTCCAGCACCCGCACCCCGGCCGCCGCGGCGAACTCCGGCCAGACCGCGGGCACGTCCACGTTGCCAGGGGTGGCGTACACCGGCACCCCGGCGGCGGCCAGCGCGCCGAACATCGCCTCGTACTGCCCGCGTACCGCCTCCTCGATCACCGCGACCGGGTCGTCCACCTGCGCCCACAGCGACTTGTGGAACTCGCCGAGCTCGGCGTGCCGACGCTCCCGGCGCAGCCGGGCGAACGTGGCGACCTTGTCCGGGCCGAACACCGCGCCGAGGATGCCGCCGCTGTGGTCGAGGTAGTTGACGAAGTCGATCAGGTCACCGAGGACCACCAGCGCGTCCGCGCCCGCACCGGCCTTGGCCAGCGCCTCGACGTTGCCGTGCACGTCGGACACCACATGAACCCGCACCGGGCGAGCGTATCGACGGTCAGGGACCCGCGGGAGGGCAGCCGAGCGGCCTACCGTCCTCCAGCGCGGCCTTCAGCCGGAACGCGACCCGCTTGGCCGCGAACTGGCGGCGCACCTTCTCCCGCTGCGCGGCGCGGACCGGGTTCCGGGCGACGAGCCGGTCGAGCGGTCCACGCCTGGGCCAGCTGCCGTTCGGCGGGTCGGCGCGCAGGAAGTAGTGCAGCAGGCTGCCGTCCAGCACCGGCTCGATCCAGACCTCCATGGTGCCGACCAGCGCGCCGCGCACGGTCCAGCGCAGACCCTCGTCGCCGCGGTCGGCGTACAGGTCGAGGTCGAGGTCCGGCCACAGCCCGCGCCACGAGCGCGGGTCGGCGAACGCGGCGGCGACCACCTTCGGCGACGCCGCGATGAACGTCTCGTCCACCACATCCACAGCTGGCACGCCGGCAGTGTAGGCGTCCTGCTAGCGTGCCCAGCCGTGCCGGTCACCGCGCGGACACCGCCCGTCGCCGACGACGAGAACCTCACCGACATGGTCTGGGCCAACGCCGACCGTTTCGCGCATGCCGTCGCGCTGCGCCGACCGGACGAGCACTCCTGGCTGGACGTGACCACGACCGCGTTCGCTGCGGCCGTGCACGCGCGCGCCGCCGGGCTGATCGGGACCGGTGCCGCCGCCGGCGACCGGGTGCCGACCGGCGGGGTCGTCGGCTACGAGCGGCTGGTGCTGTGGTTCGCGGTGTGGGCGGTCGGCGGGATCGCCGACCCGACGACCGCGGCCGGCCCGGCCGCCGAGGCCGCCGGGACCGCCGGGACCGACCGTGCCGCGGTGCGGGGACGCAGCCTCGCGGTTCGCGCCGCCGATCCCGCCCTGGTCGGCGCGGACAGTGTGCACAGCCACGGCGAACTGCTGGCCCTGGCGCGCGGGACACTCGCCCGACACGCCGAGCTGATCCGGCCGGGCAACTCCCTGCTGGTCGAGGCGATCGAGCCGTGGTCGCCGGTCGCGGTCGGCGTGGAGCTGGCCGGCGTGTACGCCAGGGCCACGGTCGGCCACCTGTGCGACGGCGACCCGCTCGCCGAGCTGGGCGGCTTCCGGCCGACCGCGGTGCTGGCGGGACCGGCCGTCGTGGGCGAGGTGCACCGGCACCTGCGGAAGCTGGCCGCCGGGCGCGGCCGCGACGCCACCGCCGAGGAGTTGGCCATCGCCTACGGCCGCACGGTCGCCGCCGGCCGCCCCGACCCGGCGCTGCGGCTGCGGGCGGCGATCGCCGGCCGCCTCGCCGGCAACCCCGTCCGGGCAGCGCTCGGCGGCCGCTGCCTGGCGGTGTTCGCCACCTCGCCGGTGCCGCCACGCCTCGCCGACCTCCTGCGCGGCACCGGAGTCGCACTGCACACCGTCTGACTCGGACCGCTCCCCCGCGCCGGGGCCCGCTCCACGCTCTGTGGTGCGAGGTGCGAGGTGCGAGTCCTTTGTCTAGGAAGGCGTATCCGACGCCGCGGAACGGGAGTTCGGCGTCAGCCGGCGAGCAGACCGGTCAGCCGGTGCGCCAACCTGTCCCACCGCCACTCCTGCGCCACCCAGCGGCGACCGGCCTCGCCCATCGCCGCGGCCGCCTCCGGGTCGGCGAGCAGGCGTACCAGCGCGTCGGTCAGCGCGGTCAGGTCCCGGCCGTCCACCACGTGCCCGGTCTGCCCCTCACGCACCGTCTCCGGCGCG
>Ga0307413_10000375_pt1 | contig 14311 bp, 11 predicted proteins | sample DK1Ometagenome_3_FD_203714 | JGI IMG/M metagenome (GOLD analysis project Ga0307413, IMG submission 203714) | Maize rhizosphere microbial communities from greenhouse at UC Davis, California, United States - DK15-O-2 | ecosystem: Host-associated > Plants > Roots > Rhizosphere > Soil | place: USA... | reverse complement strand
CGGCCCCGACGACCAGATCCTCGCGGCGAACCAGATCGACATGCCGATCGCCTACGTGGTCTACGACCACGCGCGCGCCGCGAACGTGGAGCGGATCCGCGCCTGGATGACCGAGCGCGGGATCGTGCTGGCGGGGCGGTACAGCGAGTGGGAGTACTACAACTCCGACCACGCCTTCGTGGCCGGGAGGAAGGCGGCCGAGGAGGTGCAGGCCGCGCTGAACGGCGGATCGCGCGGGTCCGGTGCCGGTGCCGGGGCCGGCGCTCAGGCCTCCAGCGCCGGCGCCTCGGCCTCGAGGCCCTCGGGCCCGGCGTCGCCCCCGGCGGCGAGACCGAGCCGGGGGCCCATCTCGTCCAGGTAGCGCTCGAGCGCCGAGTCGAGCGTGGGCAGCAGCACGCCGCGCTCGCTGCCGAGCACCGTGGCGGGCGGCACCCCGGGCGCCGCGGGCGCCGCGCCCGGCCGCGCCGCGACGAGCCCGGCGTCGAGCCCCGCCAGCTCGGCCGCGCGGCGCGCCAGCGCCGCCCAGCTCGCCGCGCCCGCGTTCGCCAGGTGCCAGATGCCGCGCTCGCCGTCGATCAGCAGGTCGAGCGACGCGTGCACGAGATCCGGCACATACGTCGGCGACACCACCGCCTCCTCGGCGGTCCAGCGCCGGCCGGCAGCCAGCGCACGCAGCGCCAGCGTGACGAAGTTGTACTCGTCCCACGGGCCGAAGAAGGCGCTCGTGCGGACGACCAGCGCGTCGGGCCAGCGGGCCAGCACCGCGCGCTCCGCCTCCGCCTTGCTCCGGCCGTAGACGGTGCGCGGCGACGGCGCGTCGCGCTCGACGTACGGCGCGCCCTTGTCCCCCGCGAACACGAGATCCGACGAGTACGTGACGAGCGGCAGCCCCCGATCGGCGCACGCGGCGGCGAGCACGGCGGGTCCGTCGCGGTTCTCGCGCAGGCAGCGGTCGGGCTCGCGCTCGGCGTCCTCCACCCGCACGTAGCCCGCGGCGTTGATCAGCGCCCACGGCCGGTGCGCCTCGAGCGCCGCCGCCACCGACGACGGGTCGGCGATGTCCATCTCGTCGCGCGCGAGGAGACGGTGGGGCAGGCCGCGCAGCTCGCAGAGCCGGGCGAAGGCGCGCCCCAGCGTGCCGGTGGCGCCGGTGATGAGGAGCGGTGGCCCGCGCAGCCGCCGGCCCGACGCCAGCGCGAGCTCCAGGTGCGCCGTCCGGCGCTGCTCGCCGGCGTCGCGCACCGCGGGGCCGTAGCTGAGCCGCTGCGGCCGGTGCCACCAGCCGGGCGCGCCGAGCACCGGGTGCGCCGCGGGACGGCCGTCGGCCAGATCGCGTAGCACCCGCGCCAGCGCGGTGGGGCGCGGCTCGGGGCCGCGCAGGTCGAAGACGCCCGGCTCGTAGTGCCCCGCCGCGCGCGTGAGGAGCGAGTTCCAGTCGAACGAGCCCAGCAGCGCCCACGCGCACACCGCGCGCACGTCGACGCCGCGCCCCTGCAGCGTGTCCGCCGCCTCCCACACCTCCACGAACCAGCGCAGCTGCTCCTCGCGCGTGCAGCCGTTGTGCACCTCGGTCACGGCGAGCGGCAGCGCGTAGCGGTCCCACGCCTCCTGCAGCAGCGCCGCCGGGCCCGCCGCGCCGCCGGCCAGCACGCGCGCCGCCTCGACGTCGGCGTAGCGGTGCCGTCCGTTGCCGCCCCAGGTGTGGCGGGGATAGCGCCGCAGCCGCTGGTCGAGGAAGCGCTCGCTCGAGAGATAGTGGTTGATGCCGAGGAGGTCGGGCGCGCATGCGTGCTCGCGGAACCACTCGAGCTCGGAGGTGCGGATCCCGGCCTGGCGGAGGTAGCGCCACATCTTGCCCCCCGGCTCGAGCCGCCCGGCGAGCAGGTCGAACGAGGCCCAGCGCCGCTCGTTCTCGTAGGCCGCCTGGTAGGCGAGTGCCGGCGTGCTGTAGACCCTGCCCAGGTCCTCCGTCTGCACGAGCCGGGCGCGCGGGTTCACCTCGCGGATGGCCCGCATGGCGAGCACGACGGCCCGGCACTGGTTGAGCAGCGCCTGCGCGAACGCGCCGGCGTCGCGGGCGTGCGGGTGCCAGAGCCCGTAGAGTCCGCTGAAGCGCGCCGTCGTGAGCGGCTCGTTCACCGGCGTGTACGCCTCCACCCACGGGTAGCGCTCCGCCACCCGGCGGGCGTAGTCGGCCACCCCGTCGGCGAAGCGCGGGTCCAGGAGGCCGGTGTGGCGTGGGCCGCTGCCGTGATGGACGAGCCCCACGATGGGCGTCACGCCGAGCTCGCGCACGCGCGCGAGCCCGCGGTCGCCCCACCTCCAGTCCGCGCTCGCGGGGCCCTCGGGCATGGTGCGCTCCCACAGGAGCGGAAAGCGCAGCGCCCGCATCCCGAGCGCCGCGAAGCGGTCGAGGTCGTCCAGGCGATCCGGGTGTCCGTTGCGGGCGAGCTGGTCGAGGTAGGCGTCGCCGAGGCGGTTCACCGTGCACTCGACGCCCCCCCAGAGCTCGAGCGGCGCGCGCGCCGGGACCCCGCCGTTCACGCGCGCGCCCCGACGGTGGCGTACGCCGTGCCCGGCCCGGGGGCATCCGCCGCCTCGGCGCTCCCGCGCGCGACGTGGCGGATCATGTCTTCCATCATGACCGTCGCGACGGGATGCGCGCCCAGGTGCTCGCGCAGGCGGAAGGTGCACGCCATCACGCGGCCGCGGTCGACCGGGCGCTCGGCCACCAGCCCGACGACGTGGTGCACCCAGCCGACGAAGAGCCCGGCGTGCACCCGCGTGGCGAACTCGCGCGGCGTGATCCCCACCAGCACCGCGTCCGGGGTCAGGTCGGCGAAGGCGAAGTCCACCGTGCCGCCGGTGGGCAGGCGGCCGAAGATGCGGTCCTGCCTGAGCCACGTCATGCTGCTCGCCCAGTCGCCCTGCCAGGTGCGGCCCTCCCGCTGCGCGATGCCCCACGCGCCCAGGTGGGTCTGGTAGGAGTGGCTGTGCTCGGCGAGCCAGAGCACGTGGCCGCCGCGCTGCGCGTACCAGCGCAGGTCGTCGGTCATCGTCTCCGCGACCACGAGGTCGGCGTCGTCGCGGTCGCGCTCGTCGACCAGCGCATAGCCCAGGTCCGCGAGCCGCCCCGCCAGCCGCGGCGCCGCGGGCACGTGCAGCCGGGGCCGCACCGGCTCGACCGTGCGCGGGAAGAAGTAGAGCTCGTGATGGTTCTGCGTGACCGTCTCGCCGCTGGCGGCGAGCAGGCGGAACTCGAGCCGCACGCGCTGGCTCTCGCGCAGGGACGGCACCTCGAAGACCGCCGTGCCCAGCAGGGTGAGCTGGGCGCGCATCGGGCCCGCGCCGTCGATCGTGCCGCGCACTTCGGGGAAGCGGTCCAGCCACCACTCGAGGCGGGAGCCGCGCAGGTCGGCGTCGGAGAAGTGCGAGACCGCGAGACGCACCTCGCACCGCTCCCCCTCCCAGAAGGCGACGCGCTCCCAGTCGACCGGGATCACGGCGTCGGCGCTGTTGATCTGGCCGATGGCGTCGTGGAACGCCTTCGGGTTGCGGCAGATGTCCAGCAGGCCGTTCGCTTCCCAGTGCACGTCGGTGAACTCGGTGATGACGTAGCCCACGATGCTCGGGTGCCGGCGCATCTGCTCGATCTGGTACTTCAGCGCCGTGTACTGCATGCGCTGGCTCGCCGCCGCCAGGTCGCTCGTCGTGGGAAACACCTTGTCGAGGTGCCAGGCGCGGAACCGCTGCTCGAGACCGTGGGGGTAGACCACGCCGTCGCCCCATTCGATGCCGGTCTCCATCCACCACGGCTCGCGGCCGCCGTAGCACTCGCGCAGCTTCGCCGGGTCGGGCAGGCCCCAGTTGCCGAACTCCGAGACGACCATCGGCTCGTTGCCGCGCCGCCGCACCTCCGCCGCCGGCCGCCGGCCGGGCTGGGGGTTCCAGGGGTCGCGCGTGTAGGCGCGCCACTGGTCGATGCTCTCGTACTCCGAGGCGAAGGTCCAGGGCGGCCGCGTCGCGAAGGTCTGCACCCAGTCGCGCCACTGCCGGTAGTGGTCGGGGATCGCGTAGTAGTTGTGGAAGTCCTCGATGTCGGTCACGACGTGGAAGTTCGTGAAGCAGGGCGAGTTCCCCACCACGAGCCGGTGGGGGTCGGCGGCCTTGAGCTCGGTGTACATGTCGACCAGCCACGCCCGGTGCTCGGCGTTCACCGCGAGGTCGGTGCCCCAGTTCTCGTTGACGATCGTCCAGATGACGATCGACGGGTGGTTCCAGTCGCGCTCGACCATGCCCAGCATCGTCTCGCGCGCCCGGCGCTTGGCGGCGTCCGTCAGCTCCTGCCAGTTGGGGAGCTCGGTCCAGATCAGCAGCCCGGCGCGGTCGGCCGCGTCGTAGTAGCGCGGGTCGGTGATCTTGATGTGGGTGCGCAGGCAGTTGAGCCCCATGTGCTTCGCCTGCGCGAACTGCGCGTCGAGCTCGGCGTCGGAGAACGGGGTGTAGATGGTGTGCGGGTAGTAGTCCTGGTCGAGCGCGCCGCGCAGGTAGAGGATCCGCCCGTTGAGGACGAGGTGCCCGTCGGGCGAGGTGCCGATGGTGCGCATGCCGAACCGCTCGGTGAGCGCGTCGACCGCGGCCCGGCCGTCGCCGGCCGGCGCGAGCTCCGCGTGCAGCGTGTACAGACGCGGCGCGTCGGTCTCCCAGAGCAGCGGCTCCGGCACCGGCAGCGCGAGCGCGAGCTCCGCCTGCCCCGTCTCGATCGCGAAGTTGTGCGTGACGGCCGCGCCCCCCGCGGGCTCCTCCAGCGTGAGCCGCAGCTCGTACGCCTGCTCGGCCGGGCGGTTGAGGCGCACCACCACCTCCGCCCGCCGCCCCGGCACGTCCGGCGTGACGCGCACGCGCACCAGATGCTCCGCCCAGCGGCGCTCGACCCAGACGCTCTGCCAGACGCCGCCGACGGGGCCGTACCAGCTCTGCTTGCCGTGCGGCACCTCGGCGAACGGAAAGCCGAGCTCGGCGTCGGCGTCGGTGCCGGGGTCCACCACGCGCAGCACGATCTCGTTCGGCCCGCCCGGGCGCAGCGCGCCGTCGAGCGGGAGCTCGAAGGGCAGGTAGCCGCCTTCGTGCGTGCCGACCTCCCGGCCGTTCACCCAGACGGTGGTGAAATAGTCCACCGCCCCCGCGTGCAGCACGTGCGTCCACCGTCCCTCCGCCGGCGCGCGCGGCACCGTGAACTCCCGGCGGTACCACGCCAGGCCGCTGTAGTCGCGCAGGTCGTCGAAGGCCGCCTGCCAGGGCATGGGCACCGGGATGCGGCGAAGGTCGCCGCTCCCGTCCAGGCCGTCGTGCGCCAGCCGGCGCTCGGGATCGATCGCGAAGTCCCATGTGCCGTCCAGGCTCAGCCGCTCTCGCATCGCACCACTCACCTTCCCACCTCGTCGTCGAACGTCGCGTTCCCGCCGTCGTGCCGTCGATCCACCCGCTCCGCGCGCACGCCGGCCGCGGCCCGCGAGCTCCATGCCGCCGGCAGCCGGCCGAAGGCGGCGCGGAAGTCGGCCCGCACCGCGCGGACCACCCGCCGCGCCTCGGTCTCCGGGGCGAGCAGCACCACCGCGCCGCCCCACCCCGCCCCGGTGAGCCGCGCCCCCCAGGCCCCGTGCCGCACCGCGGCATCCACGATCAGGTCGGCCTCGGGCACCGTGGACTCGTAGTCGTGCTGCAGCGAGCGGTGACCGGCCACGAGCAGCTCGCCGAGGCGCGGGAGGTCGAGCGCCGCGAGGGCGTCGGCCGCCCGGCGCGTGCGGTCGGTCTCCGTCGCCACGTGCCGCGCGCGCCGCGCGAGCACCGGCTCCCCGGCCAGCAGCGCCTCGGCCTCCGCGAGGCGGTCCGGTGCCAGGTCGGCCAGGAAGCGCAGCTCGGGCCAGCGCGCGCGCAGGCGGGCGAGGGCGGTCTCGCACTCGCGCCGCCGGTCGTTGAGCTCGCCGCCGGTGAGCCGGTGCGAGATGCCCGTCTCCACGATCCAGAGCGGCCCCGGCAGCGGCACGTGGCGCAGCTCGCCGGTGACGGTGTCGAAGAGGAGCGCCTGCCCGGCGCGCCCGCGCGCCGAGATCGTCTGGTCCATGCGCCCGCAGCGCACCCCCACCTGGTCGTGCTCCGCGCGGTAGGCGACGTCGGCCAGCACGCCGGCCGACAGCCGGCGCCCGGCCAGCTGGCTCAGCGCCCTGGCCGCCGCCACCGTCAGCGCCGCCGACGAGGAGAGCCCGGCGCCGATCGGCAGGGTCGTGGCGATCGCCGCGCGCGCGCCCCCCGCCGGCGCCGCGCCGATCCGAACAAGCTCGCGCACGACGCCCACCAGGTAGTCGGTCCACTCGCCCCGCATCGCCTCGTCGGGGCTCCGGACCACCGGGCGTCCGTCGAGCGTGGAGACGAACGTCCATGCGGCGGTCTCCCCGGCCGGCGGCGGCGCCACGACGACGGCCGTGCGCCGCTGCAGCGCCACCGGCAGCACGGGCCCCCCGTTGTAGTCGAGGTGCTCGCCGATGAGGTTCACCCGCCCGGGCGCCGAGGCCGCGGCGGCGGGCGAGGCGCCGTAGGTATCGTAGAAGAGAGTCGAGGCGAGAGCGGCGGCAGTCGGGCGGGGCACCAGGCGGGATCGGCAGGGGACGACATGGGCCCTGGCAGTCGAGCCGCCCGGCCGAAGCACTTCGATAGTTACGGCCGGCGGGGTGGGAGGAAGGTGACGCGGCTCACATCCGGGGCCACTCGCCGGGGCCATGCTGGGCGCCCGCCTCTCTCGACGGATGCGACGATGCTCGATCTGGATACGGCGATCATTCCCTGCGGGGGCCTGGGCACCCGCCTCCATCCGGTCACCCGCTGGATCCCCAAGGAGATGCTCCCGGTCGGCCTCAGGCCGCTCCTCTTCTGGACGCTGGACGAGGTGGCGGCGGCGGGGCTCGCGCGCGCGATCATCATCACGAACCCCGACAAGCCGGGCCTCGAGGCGGCGGCGCGCGACTACGGCGGCGTGCTCCGCATCGAGTTCGTCCCGCAGGAACGGCCGCGCGGCCTGGGCGACGCGCTCGGGCGCGCCCGCGGCATGCTCGCCGGGGCGCCCTTCGCGGTCGTGCTTCCCGACAATCTCTTCGACGGCCCGAACCCGACCGCCGACGTGCTCGCCGTCGCCCGGCGGCTCTCGCTGGCCACCGTGCTGCTGGCGGAGGTCGGGCGCGAGGAGGCGGGCACGAAGGGCGCCACCGGCAAGGCGCGCGTCCGGCGCGAGGCCGACGGCACCCTGCGCGTCGTCGAGGTCGCCGACAAGGGAAAGGGCCGCTTCGACACCGAGGGGGAGCGCGCGGCCGTCACGCCGATCGGCCGCTTCGTCTTCCAGGGCGACGTCTTCGAGGAGTTCGACGAGGTGGCGCGTGGCCTGGCCGAGGGCGAGGAGCTCGACGACGTGCCCGTGCTGCAGCGGCTCGCGCGGCGGGGCGAGCTGGCCGGGGTCATCGGCCGGGCGCGCTGGTACGACGTGGGGGTGCCGGAGGGATACCGCCAGGCGGTGGTCGACTATCCGGAGCGGGCGGGGTGACCAGGGCGGCGGGTTTCGTGCGCGCGGAAGGGCGCGCGGAAGGGCGCGCGGAAGGGCGCGCAGCGCGCCCCTACGGCTGCGTCTCTCTGAGGAAGCTGCGCAGCACGTGCGTGAACTCCGCCGGCCGCTCCAGGTTGGGCAGGTGGCCGGTGCCCGGCAGCTCCGCCCGGCGCGCGCCCGGCACGCGCGCGACGAGCGTGTCGGCCATGCGGCGGATGGCGGGGTTGTCGTCGAGGCCGATGATGACGAGCGTCGGCGCCGCGATCGACTCGAGCCGCTCGACGGCCGGCGGCGCGAGGACGCGCTCGACGTTGAGCGTGTCGGTGAACATCCCCGCGTTGGCGAGCGTGAGCCGCCGGACCGTCGCGGCGGTGCGCCGCTCGCGCATCGCGTGCGCCAGGTAGTCGCTCCCCAGCCACGCCTCGGCCACGGCGAGCGAATCGCGGTGGCGGCCGGCCGCCTTCAGCGGCGCGTACCAGGCGAAGGCCGCCGCGTCGGCGGGAAAGCCGCTGATCGCCGCCCCGCTCACCACCAGCCGCTCCACCAGCCCGGGGTGCGCCAGCGCCAGGTCGAGCGCGATGCGGCCGCCGAGCGAGAGGCCGACGACCGCGGCCCGCGTCACGCCGAGATGCGCGAGCAGCGCCGCGAGGTCCTCGTGCGACGCGTACGGCGTGCCGTCGGGGCGCGCCGAGCGGCCGTAGCCGCGCACGTCGTAGCGCACCACGGTGAACTCCCGCGCGAGCGCGTCCCACTGCGGCGCCCACATCCGCCGGTCGAGCGCGCCGCCGTGCACCAGCACCACCACGGGGCCGCGTCCCTGCACCTCGTACCAGAGCCGCGTGCCGTTGACCGCCGCCACGCCGCTCACCGAGCGCCGCGACCAGCCGCGGGCGTCGGCGGGGCCCACCTGCTGCGCCGCGGCCGGCGCGGCCGGCGCGGCCGCCGCGGCGAGCAGCGCGGCGGCGAGCGCCGCCGGCAGGGCGAGGCCCGCGGCGCGCGACCTCACTTCACGCCGTTCGCCGCGCCGAGCCCGTGCCAGACCTCCATCGCGTCGGCGCGCGAGCGGGAGACCTGCAGGTCGTGGATGATCCCGTCGGCGAGGCGGTAGACCCAGCCGTGCACCTGCACGTCGTGCCCGTGGCGCCACGCCTGCTGCATCACCGTGGTGCGGCAGAGGTTGTCGACCTGCGCCATCACGTTGATCTCGCAGAGCCGGTCGACCTGCTCCTCCTCGGTCATCCCCGGGTCGAAGCGGTCGGCGTGGCGGTGGTAGAGCTCGCGGATCGGACGGATCCAGTTGTCGATCAGCCCCATCTCCTTGTCCAGCAGCGCGGCGCGCACGCCGCCGCACCCGTAGTGGCCGACGATCATCACGTGCTTCACGCCCAGCACCTCGACGGCGAACTGCACCACGGAGAGGCAGTTCAGGTCGGTCTGGTGCACCAGGTTCGCCACGTTGCGGTGCACGAAGAGCTCGCCCGGCAGCAGCCCCACGATCTGGTTGGCCGGCACCCGGCTGTCGGAGCAGCCGATCCAGAGGTACTCCGGGTTCTGCTGCTGGAGGAGCCGCGAGAAGAAGTCGGGCTCGCTGGCCCGCATGCGCTCCGACCAGCGGCGATTGCTCTCGAGCAGCGGCGGCAGCGCCGGCATCAGAGCGGCCTCGGGCGCCGCGGCTTCCAGAGGTCGCTGAAGCTCTCGGTCTTGAAGTCGCTGAACTCGCCGGCGTCGAAGAAGACGCCGTGGCAGACGGGACACATCTCGTACCACAGGTGTCGCTGCCGCGCGTGCACCATGCGCGTCAGCGGCACGCCGTCGACGGGGCAGTGCACCGGCCCGACGCCGTCGTTGCGCCGCCCGACCTCGGGGTCGCCGCTGTCGATCGCCTCGGAGCCGGCGACCTGCTTCAGGTCCTCGTGCTCCAGCAGGTCGAACCAGAGCCCGCCGCACCCCGTGCAGCGCTCCACCTCCACCTCGGCGTAGCGCACGGACTCCATCGGGGCGCGGCACTTCGGACAGGTCATGCGGTGGCCTCCATGAATTGCTCCATCGGCTAGAAGATCCTTCCGATCGCCTCGCTCACCTGCACCAGCCCCCACACGGTGAGCGCCGCCAGCCCGACGAGCGCGGCGCCGAGCCCGATGACGAAGGAGCGGCCGGCGCGGCCGGCGTCGCGTGGATCGTCGAGGTGGCGCTCGAGCAGGGCGAGGTTCTTCGTGTTGGCCCGCCAGCCGAAGTCGAAGAGATCGCCCAGCAGCGGGACCATGCCGACCACGGATTCGACGCCGGTGTTCCAGAGCATGCGCAGGAGCACCGCCTTCGAGGCGCCCAGACGCGCGGACTGCAGGATGATCCAGGCGCTGAAGCCGGCCCCGACGAGATCGCCGATGCCGGGAACGAGGCCGATGATCGGGTCGAGGCCGATGCGGAGTCCGCCCGGAAGGCGGAGCGAGCGGTCGAGCAGCTCGCCCACGCCGCGCAGGCGCTCGACGTGGCGCTGCTCGTCGACGGTCAGTGCGCGTCGCACGTGGCGTTCTCCTCGGAGGGGGACGGCTGCGCCGGCGGCTGCGCCGGCGGGCCCGCCGGCATGCGGTTGCGGTGGGCGAGGAAGGTGGCGAGCACGACACCCTGGCCGGCTTCGCGCCGCCAGGCCTGCAGGGTGTTGAGCAGGCGGCGCACGCGGCCGCCCAGGCTGGGGCGCTCGACGCGGATCGGCGGCTCGCCCACCTGCTGGCGCACGTAGCGCTCGCGCGCTCCGCAGGCGGGACAGGTGGCCAGGTGCTCGCGCAGCGCCTCGACCTCCGACGGCGCGGGGAGGGTGCCCTGCGCGGCGATGTAGGGACACTCGGGCAGCCCCGAGCGCCGCAGCGCCGACTCCAGCCGCAGGACCCAGAGCGCCACGGCCAGCTCGGTCCGGTAGTCCGGCGGCACGGTCTCGCACTGCTCCCAGCGCACGATGTCGTTCGGCGTCACGTCCGCGTACTCGGCCAGCTCCCGGTGGCTCACGCCGAGGGCCTCGCGGGCCTGCTGCAACTCGAGTCCCTTCATCGGCTCCCCGGCTCCCGGTCGTTACGCACCCGCCTGATCCACATGAATTTACGCGGTCGCCCGGGCGGCACCAGCGCTCTTGACAGCGCCATGGCCGGGCGGATGTTCAGAGAAGCGCCGGATTCCGGTTCGCCGGCGTCGCTCCTGCCGTCGCGCTCGATCCACCGTTTCACGGAAGGGTCGCCCCATGCGTCTCGCCTCGTCCGTTCTCGCCTCCCTCGCCGTCGTCCTCTCCGTCGCCCTGCTGCCAGCCCGCCCCCTCGCGGCACAGGGCAGCAGCGCCACCCTCACCGGCCGCGTGACCGACGCCGCCAGCGGCAACCCGCTCTCCGGCGCCCGGGTCAGCCTCATCGGCACCGCGGCCGTCGCCACCACGCGCGGCGACGGCACCTACCGTCTCGGCGTGCGGCCCGGCACCTACGAGCTGCGCGTGACGATGATCGGCTACGGCGCCGAGCGCCGGCCGGTCACCGTGGCGGCCGGGCAGACGACCACCGAAGACGTGCGGCTCACCAGCTCGCCGGTCGAGCTGCAGGAGGTGGCCGTCGTCGGCACGCGCGCCAGCGAGCGCACGGTGACCGAGGCGCCGGTGGCCATCGACGTGCTCACCGCGGCCGAGATCCGCGCGACGGGCCGCACCGAGACGGCGCAGATCATCCAGTCGCTGGCACCCTCGGTGAACTTCCCGCGCTCGACCGTCACCGACGGCACCGACCACAGCCGCCCCGCCACGCTGCGCGGCCTCGCGCCCGACCAGACGCTGGTGCTGATCAACGGCAAGCGCCGCCACACCAGCGCGCTCATCAACGTGAACGGCAGCATCGGCCGCGGCTCGGGGATGGTGGACCTCAACGCCATCCCGGCCACCTCGATCGACCGCATCGAGATCCTGCGCGACGGCGCCGCCGCGCAGTACGGCTCCGACGCCATCGCCGGCGTGATCAACATCGTCCTCAAGCAGGGCGCGGAGAACGAGATCCTCGCCACCCTCGGCCAGCACTACCGCGGCGACGGCGAGACGATCCAGCTCGGCACCAACTACGCCGTGCCCATCGGCGGCGGCAGCCTGCAGCTGAGCGCGGAGTTCCGCGACCACGGCTTCACCAACCGCTCGGAGCCCGACTTCCGCCAGCAGTACTTCGCCGGCGACCCGCGCGAGGCCCAGCTCACGCCCGAGCAGCGCATCAATCACCGCCAGGGCGACGCCGACACGCGCGACATCGGCGGCTTCCTGAACTACGCCAACCCGATCGGCGAGAGCGGGGCGGAGATCTACGCCTTCGGCGGCGTCAGCTTCCGCCGGGGCGAGGCGGCCGGCTTCTTCCGCCGCGCCCTCGACGACCGCACCGTGCGCGCGCTGCACCCGAACGGCTTCCTGCCGCTCATCGCCACCCGGATCAACGACTACTCGGGCGTCACGGGCGTGCGCGGCGCGGCGATCGGCTGGAACTGGGACCTGAGCGCCAACTACGGCCGCAACAGCTTCGAGTTCAACGTCGAGAACAGCAACAACGCCTCGATGGGCGCGGCGAGCCCCACGGAGTTCTACGCGGGCACGCTGGCCTTCCAGCAGCTGACGTTCAACCTCGACGTGGCCCGCCCCTTCGAGATCGGCTTCGCGAGCCCGCTCAACGTGGCGGTGGGCGCCGAGTTCCGGCGCGACGGCTACGACATCACCGCGGGCGAGCCGGCCAGCTACCAGCACGGCGGGCAGACGGTCCTCGACGGGCCCGGCGCCGGCAACTTCGCGGCCCCGGGCGCGCAGGTCTTCCCCGGATTCCAGCCGGGCGACGAGGCCGACGCCAGCCGCCACAACGTGGCCGCCTACCTCGACCTCGAGTCGCGCCTCACGCCGATGATCCTGCTGAACGTGGCCGGCCGGGTCGAGGACTACAACGACTTCGGCTCGACCACCGACGGCAAGGTGGCGCTGCGCATCGAGCCGACGCCGGGCATCGCCCTGCGCGGCTCGGCGAGCACCGGTTTCCGCGCGCCGGCGCTGGCACAGAGCTTCCTCAGCGCCACGGCCACGAACTTCATCAACGGCCAGCCGTTCGAGAACCGCACCTTCCCGGTGAACACCGGCGTGGCGCAGGCCCTCGGCGCCCAGCCGCTCAAGCCGGAGCAGTCGGTGAACCTCGCCGCCGGCGTCGCGCTGACGCCGGTGCGCAACCTCACGCTCACCGCCGACTACTACCGGATCACGATCGACGACCGCATCGTGCTCTCGGGCAACTTCACCGGCACGGCGATCCGCGACTACCTCACGGCGCAGGGCTTCGCCGGCGTGGCCGGCGCGCGCTTCTTCACCAACGCCATCGACACCAAGACCAACGGCATCGAGGTGGTGGCCAACTGGGCGGTGCCCGTCTCCACGCTGGGCACCTTCCGCTTCACCGGCGGCTACAGCTGGAACGAGAACGAGGTGACCCGCGTCGCCTCGACCCCGCCGGCGCTGAGCGCCTTCCAGGAGACGCTCTTCGACCGCGTCGAGCGCTCCCGCATCGAGGTCGGCCAGCCGAAGGACAACCTCCTCCTCTCGGGCAGCCTCACCGCCGGCCCGGCGTCGCTCTCGCTGCGCACCAAGCGCTACGGGGAGCTGCAGGAGTTCGGCACCGCCGCCGACGGCTCGCTCGACTACACCCAGACGCCGAAGTGGATCACCGACTTCAGCGTCGGCTACCGCTTCGCCCAGCGCGTCGACCTCACCGTCGGCGCCGACAACCTCTTCGACGTCTACCCCGACCGCCGCACGCTGGGCAACGCCACCACCGCCGGCATCAACAACTTCGGCATCTTCCCCTACAACGGCATCTCGCCGTTCGGCTTCAACGGCGTCTACTGGTACACGAAGGTGCAGGCGCGGTTCTAGATCGCCTCGGCGCGGCGGCACGCCGCCGCCGCCCGGCACGTCCGTTGCACGATACGCCGGCCCGTGGTGGGCCGGCGTATCGTTTTCGCCCCCCTACAGTTTTTCCCACGCCGCCCGATACTCGACCCAGACAGGCACCACCCTACTTTCCAGGAGCGGCTCTCCATGCGGGTCCTCGTCGTCGACGACAGCGCCACGATGCGGCGCATCGTGCTGAATACCATGAAGCAGATCGGGTACACCGACCTCGTCGAGGCGGGGGACGGCCAGGAGGCCCTGGGGAAGTGCGACGGGTCGATCGGGATGGTGATCACCGACTGGAACATGCCGGTGATGACGGGGCTGGAGCTGGTGCGGGCGCTGCGCACCCGGCCGGACACGGCGGGGCTGCCGATCATCATGGTCACCACCCGCGGCGCCAAGGAGGACATCCTCCAGGCGATCGAGGCGGGCGTCAACAACTACATCCTGAAGCCGTTCGACGGGCCGATGCTCAAGGCCAAGATCGACGCCGTGCTCGCCGCGCGGCAGGCCGCCTGAGCGCACCGCGGAGACTTCGATGACCACCCGCATCCTGCACGATCTCGCCGCCGATCTCCAGCACGGCCTGGGTCTCGTGCACCAGCTCATCGTCGACGTCGAGGGCCACCGCGCCGGCGCGCTCGAGGAGGCCCGGCTCGAGGAGACGGTGCGCGCGCTCCAGAACGGGCTGCGCTTCATGGAGCTGCCCACCCTGCTGCTGCGCGCCCACGCCGAGATCGGGGAGGCGGTCGGCAGCCTGCGCATCAGCCGCGAGCTGATCG
>Ga0307413_10000374_pt1 | contig 14373 bp, 12 predicted proteins | sample DK1Ometagenome_3_FD_203714 | JGI IMG/M metagenome (GOLD analysis project Ga0307413, IMG submission 203714) | Maize rhizosphere microbial communities from greenhouse at UC Davis, California, United States - DK15-O-2 | ecosystem: Host-associated > Plants > Roots > Rhizosphere > Soil | place: USA... | reverse complement strand
TGCTCGAACAGGGGGATGCGGTAGTTTATGCCCGCCCTTGTTGTCCCGAGGATCCGGGCAGGCTTCCCAAACTGCACGACGACGGCTTGCTTGGTTTCGGAAACGATCGGGAACGCAGCAATGACAACGAACAGCAGGACAATCGCGCCAAAGCCGGTCAGCAGTGGTCGGTTACGGATGAGGTCGGTCACTGGCCGCCTCCCTGCTGCGCTTGCGGCCGGCTTTGCTTCTGGACCTCGGGCAGGGGCAGGTACGGGGTGACTCCGGGCGCCTCGATGATTGTTTTCGGCAGCTTCGGCAGAATCTGCTCCATCGTCTCGTAATACATGCGCCGGCGGGTCACGTCGGGGGCGAGCCTGTATTGCTCGTAGACCTTGTCGAACGCGGCTGCCTCGCCCTGCGCTTTTTGCGTCAGCTGAAGTGAATAAGCATTTGCCCGGTTGATGTAGGATTGTGCGTCCTGCTGGGCGGCCGTCACCTTCTTGAAGGCCTCGTTGACGGCCTGCGGCGGATCGGCCTGGCGTATCGCTATGCCCTGTATGTACACGCCCGAGCGATAGGCATTGAGGATGGTCTGCATCCGCTCGGTCACGCGATTTTCGATTTCGCCGCGGCCCTCGCCGATCGCATCGTTCAACGAGACGTTCGCCACCACGGCGCGCATTGCGCTTTCCGCGACCTCCTGAATCGTTTCCTCGGGCTGCGCGAGCTGGAAAAGGTAGCGCTCGGGATCGCGGATGTTCCAGCGCACCGTATAAGCGATGTCGATGATGTTCTGATCGCCTGTCAGCATGAGCGTCTCGGTGCTCGCGGAGCCCAGCGTCAACTCGCGGATGTTCTCGACGTCGATCTTTTGAACACGATTGATCGGGGATGGGAAAGTGAACCCAACGCCGGAGCCGAGCGTGTGGCTATAGCGCCCGAAGAGAGTGACGACGCCGCGTTCGCCTGGAGCCACGACATGGGTCGACGTGAAGACTATCCACAGCAACAGGACGCCAGCGACGGCCCACATGACCAGCGAGCCGCTCGGCTGCCCGGGCAATCCCCCGCCGCCGCCGCCTCCGCCAAAGCGGGCGCGGCTCCTGCGAAGGAATTCGTCGAGCGATGTTACCTGGCGCGAGACGGTCGAGCCGCCGCCCTTCTTTCGCTTCGGTGTTTCGCCCCACGGCCCTTGCGGAGAATCTCCACCTTCCGGCTCGTCGCCGGCCGGTCCCCAGGGTCCCTTGATGTCGCTGAAGAAGGCTCGCGCCCGTGGCCCCAGCCCCGAAAGACTAATCATGATCACACTATAGGGACGCGAAATGGCGAAAAACAGTGGCAAGGCGGGGGTGAGCGCCTATCTCGCGAGCGAAATGCCCGAAACCACCGATCCTCTGTCCGCACTGGACATGCACCCCGAGGCGCGGCGAATTCGCTCGCACAAGATGGCGGACGGCGTGGTGACGCTGATCGTCGACGCCACCGGCCTTGGCGCTGCGGACCGCAAGCGGCTGGAAAGTGAGCTCCGCGACGCCGCAATGAATATCGAGGGCGTGCGCGAAGCCCGGATCGCCATGACCGCGTCCCAGCCGCATCGGATGCTCATTGCGGTCGGGAGCGGGAAAGGCGGGGTCGGCAAGTCCACGGTTGCGGCAAACCTCGCGGTCGCGCTGGCAAGGGCCGGGAAGAAGGTCGGGCTTGTCGATGCCGACGTCTACGGTCCGTCGCAGCCGACCCTGCTCGGGACAGACGCGAAGCCGACCGCCGAAGCTGAGCGGCTGATCCCAGTCGAAGCGCATGGCCTCAAATTCCTCTCACTTGGTCAGCTCGTGTCGCCCGGCCATGCGCTGGCTTGGCGCGGGCCGATGGCCACCGGCGCCCTGGCCAAGTTGATCGAGGCAGACTGGGGCGATGCCGAGCTGCTGGTCGTCGACCTCCCGCCCGGCACCGGGGACGTGCAGCTGTCGCTCATTCAGAAATCGCGGCCGGACGGAGCGGTCATCGTTTCGACCCCGCAGGATTTGTCCCTGATCGATGCAACGCGGGCCATAGACCTCTTTCGCAAGATGGACGTGCCGGTCCTCGGGATTATCGAGAACATGGCAGGCTATATCTGCCCGCATTGCGGCGAAGGATCCGATCCGTTCGGAAGCGGCGGCGCGGAAGCGGCTGCCGCCGAAATTGGAGTGGCTTTCCTTGGCCGTCTGCCGCTTTCTCCGGCCGTCCGAGCGGCATCCGACGCAGGCAATCCGCCCGCAGCCGGTGACAGCCCCGAGTCCGCTGCTTTCACTGAGCTGGCCGAGCGGGTCGTTCAAGCACTGGAAACGGTTGGCCGTTGAAGCATTGAAGCGGGCAGGAGGACGCCCATGCCGCTGACCAGCGACGAAGAAATTGCCAAGCTTCTCACCAACGCTCGCGCGATTGCGGTGGTCGGCTGCTCGGACCGGCCCGACCGACCGTCCTACGGAGTGGCGGAATCACTGCAGCGACATGGTTACAGGATGCTCCCCGTCAACCCGACGATCACCGGCGAGCGCGTGCACGGTGAGTTCGTCTGGCGAGAGCTCGGGCAGATCGGAGTGCCGATCGACATCGTCGATATCTTTCGACGGCCGGACGCCGCCGGTGACGCGGTGGACGACGCGATCGCTGCCGGCGCCAAGGCGGTTTGGATGCAGCTCGGCGTTGTCAACGAAGAGGCTGCGGCTCGGGCTGAGGCGGCCGGGCTCCAGGTGGTAATGGACCGGTGCATCAAGATCGAACTGATGCGGCTCCAAATCCCGACGGTGGCAGCTGCGGACTAGGATTCCGATCGGGCAGACTCTCGCCCAACGTCCTAAAAACCGCCGATTATCAGAGCATTGACTCAATAGTTAATTCGGCAGAGCCTCATGATCCGCATTGAGTCGCGAGGGGGACGACCAAGCTGCGGGAATTGGGGGTACCAATGAGAAATGTGACATTGTCGGCATCGGCCGCAATTGCGGTCCTGCTCGGTAGCGCGGCGCAGGCCGGCACCGGGCACCAGTGGGGCGATTATCGCTGGAACACCAACGGCTCGACGGGCACCAACGTCCTCGCGCTCGATGTCAGCTACAAGTTCGCCGACAAGGCATACTGGCTCAAATATTACGTGGACGCGACCGGTGGCGGCGTGACGGGAGCACTCAAGAAATGGGACGATGGCACGGCCACCTATTCGTCACCTCTGGCTCTTAACGATAAAGGCGAGACCAATACGACAACGTCGGCCGCCTGCGATCATATTGACGGCGAAGTTCTGGTCTGCGCCGACGCGTATGGAACTACCGAAGGATGGGTTGGGATCGCCGAGATCGACGCTGACGCCAGCAACTACATCCTTTGGGCGACCGCTCGGTTCAACGACAGCTATTATCGCGCGGCACCCTATTCAGCCACGTATGACAACGATGCGCAGCGCCAGTTCGTATCGTGCCACGAAATCGGCCACACGTTCGGATTGGGGCATCTGGATACGTCCTTCTACAACCCGAACAAGGGCAGCTGCATGGATTATACCGCCGATCCCGACGGCGACGGCAAGCGCAGCAAGGACAACCGCAATCCAGGCGATGTAGACTGGCAGGTTCTTCTTTCCAACACCATGTACGGGACCCTCAGCGGCGGCGGTGGGAAAGGCGGTGGCAAGCCGAGGCTCGATCCGTTCGAGTTTCGCGAGGTGGGAAGTGCCTCACCGTCTCCTGAGGGCATCGCAAACGGCCGCTTCGGCCGGATCGTAGCATACGATGATCTGGGTCGACCGGTCGAATATGTTCGTGACCTAGCCAACGGGCACAAGCGGATCACGTTCGTGACCTGGGCAAAGGGGTATCGGCCCGAAGACTCACGTTAAACCGGTTGAGGCGCTCGCAAGGTGACGGCGCCTGCGCCCTCAGGCTGCTGCGACGGTCATTTCTGGAACGAGCAAGGTCGGGGCATCGATCCCGTAGCGAAACTCGAGGTCGCTGGCCGGCTCGAGCGTCGCGAAAATGTCCAGCAGGTTGGATGCGATCGTGATTTCCGCCACCGGCTCTGCGATCTCGCCGTTGCGGATCATGAAGCCCGAGGCGCCGCGACTGTAGTCCCCGGTCACGTAATTGATTCCCTGGCCAATCAGCTCCGTGACCAGGAGCGCCTCCGGAAATGTGGCGAGAAGGTCTTCACGGGACGGGCTGCCCGCTTCCATGTAGAGGTTGCTCGGCCCCGCGCCCGGAGCGCCACTTGGGCCTCGAACCGCATGGCCCGTGGGTTGGATTCCCAGCTGTCGCGCCGAAGCGCTTTCCGCCGTCCACGTCTTCAGAAATCCGTCAGCGACGAGGTCACTCCGCTGCACCGCGAGACCTTCGCCGTCGAAGGGCCGTGATCGCACGCCGCGCTTGCGCAGGGGGTCGTCCACGATCCTGATTCCCTCGGCGAAGACCTTCTGGCCGAGCATGTCGAGCATGAAGCTCGCTTTCCGAGCGACTGCGCTGCCGGTAATCGCGGCAGCGAAATGCGTCAGGAGCGAGCCAGCCACGCGAGGGTCGAAAAGCACTGGATATCTGCCCGGTCGCGGCTTCGTTGGATTCAGCCGCGCGACGGCCCGCGATCCGGCGAGACGGCCGAGATCTTCCGGCGCATCGAGGTCGCCGAGATGTCGCGCAGCGTGCCACGCATGGTCGCGCTGCATGGCAGTGCGTTCCCCAGCGATGACGCTGACGGAATTGCTCGTGGCCGTCGAGCGGTAGCCTCCGCTGAACCCGGTCGAGGTCGCCAGCGCGACGACGCTGCTCGACCTGCTGGCCGAGGAACCGCCGGAGTTGGTAATGCCTGCAACTCCAAGGGCCGCGTCCTCTGCTGCAAGGGCTCGAGCGCGAAGATCGCGCGGATCGAGGTCGGCGCCATCCTCGGAGCCTACGTCTGGAAAGGGCCCGTGCGTGATCAGCACCGCAGGCGCGAGACCGGCGTAGGGATCTTCCGGTGCTTCGCGAGCCATCGCGATGGCGCGGCTCACGAGCTCGTTCATTGTCTCATCGGAGAATTCCGAGGAGGCTACGCTCGCCGAGCGCTGGCCGACGAAGACGCGCAAGCCCACCTGCTCGTTCTCCGAACGATCGACATGTTCCAGCTCGCCAAGGCGCACCTGCACGCTTTCCGCTTCCTGGCCGACATAGATGGCGTCCGCCGCATCGGCACCCGCCTTGCGCGCGCTGTCGACGAGCGATTCGGAACATGCGCGGGCCTTTTCGAGGGGAAGCATGTGCGAGCGACTAGCGGCTGGAGAGGCCGACGACCAGCATTCCGAGGAAAACGAGAAAGCCCGTCGTCCGGTTCGACCGGAACAGGCGAAGCGCGAGTTCGCCGTCCTTCGGATCGGCACGCAGAACCTGCTTTGCCAGATGCAGTGCCGCGGGCAGGAGCGCGACGAGCGCGAGCCAATCCGCCCGGACAGACCAGATGGCCGCGCTCCACAATAACAATGCCATGATGTAGCAGATGCCGATGCCGAGAGACGCCTTGTCCCCGAGCCTGCGTGCGGAGGATTTCACGCCTACCAGTGCATCGTCCTCCATGTCCTGGATGGCATATAGCGTGTCGTAGCCGACGACCCAGGAAATGCTTCCGAACCAAAGCAGGAGCGCAGGCCAGTCGAGGCTGCCGCGCACAGCGGGCCAGCCGACCAGAGCGCCCCACGAGAAAACAAGACCAAGCCATGCCTGCGGCCACCAGGTGATGCGCTTCATGAAGGGATAGGCGGCGACGGGCGCGATGCTGACGAGCGAGATGATTGCCGCGGCACGGTTGAGCTGGGTCAGGACCAGTAGCCCGACGAAGCAAAGCAGGCCGATCAATATCCAGGCAGAGCGAACGGAGACGCGCTGACTGGCCAGGGGCCGGAGACGGGTGCGCTCGACCTGCCGGTCGAGATCGCGGTCGACGATGTCGTTGTAGACGCAGCCCGCGCTGCGCATCGCGAAGGCGCCGAGGAAGAGCCAGAGGAAAAGGTCCCAACGCCCGGCAACGCCCGCGAGCGCGACGCTCCATGCGCAGGGCCAGTACAACAGCCACGTGCCAATCGGCCGGTCGAGCCGCATCAGCGATCCGTACGGGCGCAGTGGAGGGGGGAGCGCGCCGATGAAGCCGCGCCGCTCGCTGTCGGGGACGATGTCGGTGGTGGCAGTCACGGTCGCACCTAAGTAGGGGGGAGGCATGCCGGCAACCCCCGCCTGTTTCCGCGCCACCGTCTGTGCCGCTGCTTTGCTCGCCGCGACGAGTGCGGACGCGAAGTCGATCCTGTTCGTCGGCAACAGCTTCACCTTCGGTTCGAACTCGCCCGTGATGAGCTATCGCAAGGACACGGTGACCGATCTCAATAGTGACGGAATTGGCGGCGTTCCGGCGCTCTTTAGGGCGTTCTCGGACCAAATGCGTCTCGGTTGGAGCGTTTCGCTGGAAACGTCCCCCGGAAAGAACCTCGAATGGCACTGGGGCAACAAGCGCCGATTGCTCGACCGCAAGTGGGATGCGGTTGTGCTCCAGGAATATAGCACGCTCGATCCTCACGAGCCGGGAAATCCGGCGAAGACGGTGGAATATTCCGGCCGGCTCGCCGACATGTTCCGACGCCGCTCGCCGAGCGTGGACCTGAGCATGACGGCAACCTGGAGCCGGCCGAACCTGACCTATCCCAAGGGTGAGAAATGGTCGGGTCAGCCGATCCAGCGAATGGCCCAGGATATTCGCCAGGCGTACGACCTGGCCCGCGCCGCGAATCCTTCGATCAGGCGGATCAATCCGGTCGGGGAGGCTTTCAACTGTGCGATCGCACTCGGGATCGCGGATCCGAACCCCTACGAGGGGGTCGCGCCGGGGAAGATCGATCTCTGGGCAGACGACCATTATCATGCTTCGACGGCCGGCTATTACCTTGAGGCGCTGGTCGTTTTCGCGGGTGTGACGGGACTCGATCCACGAAAGCTTGGCGAGGATGAGCGCGCTGCGCGGGAGCTCGGTCTCGCCCCCGGTCTCGCGGCCCGCCTGCAATCGATCGCCGAGCACATGACTCATCGCGGCGGATGCGGGGCAAGATCCTAGATGCCCGCGACTCCCTCCTGGCCGCCGAAGAGTCTTCCGCGCCTGTTCGTGCGCGCCGCCCTGGAGGAAGGTGCGCGGGTCGATCTCGATGCGGGGCAAGCCAACTATCTCGGCAATGTGATGCGGCTCGGCGAGGGCTCGGAGCTGCTAGTGTTCGACGGCCGCTCCGGGGAGTGGCTCGCGCGGATTGCGGAAGCCGGGAAGAAGCGCATGGCGCTTGCAGTCGAGCGCCGGACGCGAGAGCCCGAAGCGATCCCGGACGTGTGGCTCGCCTTCGCGCCCGTGAAGCGCAACCAGACCGATTGGCTGGTCGAGAAAGCGACCGAACTTGGCGTTGCGAAGCTGATCCCGGTGATGACCCAGCGGACGATCGCGGAGCGGGTGAAGCTGGAGCGGCTGGAGGCGATTGCGATCGAAGCTGCGGAACAGTGCGGGCGCACGCGCCTTCCGGCCATCGAAGAGCCGGTGCCACTCAGGAAACTGCTTGAGGCGAGTCACCCTGGTCGTACGCTCTATTTCGCCGATGAAGCCGGCGGGGAGCCTGCAGGGTCTGCTTTCAAGCCCTGCCCCGCGACGGTCCTCACGGGGCCGGAAGGCGGATTCACGGACGAGGAACGTGCCGCAATTCGCGCTGCCCGGAATGCCATGCCCATCTCGCTTGGACCGCGCATACTCCGCGCCGAGACGGCCGCCCTGGCCGCGCTCGCGGCTTACATGGCGGTCGCTGGAGACTGGCGCTGACTTATGGAGCCATAAGGCGGAAGTGCTGGCGCGACGTTTAGCGCGCGGCTAAGCGGCCCCTCCGAATGACCCAACGGACCGACGACACACCCCAGACGCATAAGCTGGTAGAGAACCGCGACGATTTGTTGTCGGTGTTTGCCGGAGGCGAGAAGCCCGCCGACCGATGGCGCATCGGAACCGAGCACGAGAAGTTCGTCTATCGGGTCGAGGACATGCGCGCGCCGAGCTATGACGAGCCCGGCGGAATCCGCGATCTCCTGAATGGGCTCACCCAGTTCGGCTGGAAGCCTGTCGTCGAAAACGGCAACGTGATCGCCTTGTCGGGTCCGGATGGGACAATCAGCCTCGAGCCGGCGGGGCAGTTCGAGTTGTCCGGCGCGGCGCTCGAAAACCTCCACGAGACCTGCTCCGAGGCCGGGCGTCACCTGAATCAGTGCAAGGAGATCGGGGAGCGGCTCGGAGTCGGATTCCTCGGGCTCGGCATGTGGCCCGACAAAGCCCGCTCGGACCTGCCGGTGATGCCCAAGGGCCGGTACAAGATCATGCTCAATTATATGCCCAAGGTCGGGAACCTCGGGCTCGACATGATGCTTCGCACTTGTACCATTCAGGTTAATCTGGATTATTCGTCTGAAGCCGACATGGTGAAGAAATTCCGCGTGGGGCTCGCTCTCCAACCGGTTGCGACGGCGCTCTTCGCCAATTCTCCCCTGACCGAGGGCAAGCCCAACGGATACAAGAGTTTCCGCAGCCATATCTGGGAAGATACCGACCCCGACCGGACTGGCATGCTGCCCTTCGTCTTCGAGGAAGGGTTCGGTTACGAGCGCTACCTCGACTACGCGCTCGATGTACCGATGTACTTCGTTTACCGCGACGGGAGGTACATCGACGTAGCCGGCGAAAGCTTCCGCGCCTTCATCGACGGCAGGTTGCCGCAGCTGCCGGGTGAGAAGCCGCGCCTGTCCGACTTCGTCGATCATCTCTCGACGATCTTCCCGGAGGTCCGGCTCAAGAGCTTCCTTGAGATGCGTGGCGCAGACGGCGGCCGGTGGAGCCGCATCTGCGCCTTGCCGGCGCTATGGGTCGGGCTGCTTTACGACAGCGCTGCGCTCGACGCGGCATGGGACCTGGTAAAGGACTGGAGCATCGAGGAGCGGACGCGCCTTCGGCATGCCGTACCCAGGACCGCGCTCGACACTCCATCCCCGGGCGGCGGAACCGTACAGGACCTCGCGGCGCAAGTCCTGGAAATAGCAACGGAGGGCCTCAATGGCCGTTCTCGGCTCAATTCGGCTGGGGACAATGAAAGTGGCTTTCTCGACCCGCTTCGGGAAGTCGTCGCAACCGGCGTAACGCCTGCAGACCGATTGCTCGACAAGTACGAGAATGAATGGAATGGCGACATGTCGCGCATCTACGAGGAGTTTAGCTTCTGATGGATATGCACACGACGCGGCGACGCGGCCTTTATCCTGAAATCGAGCCGTACGAGACCGGAATGCTGGACGTCGGCGACGGCCACAGCCTGTACTGGGAACTGAGCGGCAATCCGGACGGCAAGCCGGCGGTGATGCTCCACGGCGGCCCCGGCGGCGGATCGAGCCCGGATCACCGGCGGCAGTGGAACCCCGACAAGTACAAGATCCTCGTCTTCGACCAGCGCGGCTGCGGCAAGTCAACTCCCTATGCGAGCCTCGAAAACAACACCACCTGGGACCTGGTCAACGATATCGAGAAGTTGCGGACGCAGGTTTCGAAGGTCGACAAATGGCAGGTGTTCGGCGGAAGCTGGGGCTCCACGCTCTCGCTCGCCTACGCCCAGACCTACCCCGAGCGGGTCACCGAGATCATCCTTCGCGGAATCTTTCTCTTCGACCAATATGAGATCGACTGGATGTATTCCTTCGGCGGCGCATCGTCCGTCTATCCCGACAAGTGGGATGAGTTCGAGGCGGTCATCCCGGAGGCCGAGCGCGATGATATGGTCGAGGCCTATGGCAAGCGCCTGACCGGCGACGACAAGGACGAGCAGCTTCGCGCCGCAAAGGCGTGGAGCAAGTGGGAAGGCGATATCGTGACGCTTCTCCCGAGTCCGGAGACGGTCGAGCACTTCACGAGCCCGGATGTCGCGGTGGCGGTGGCACGGATCGAGAACCATTACATGGCCAATCAGGGCTGGTTCGAGGAAGGGCAGTTGCTGAAGGGCGTCGACAAGTTGCGCGGGATTCCCGGCGTGATCGTCCAGGGCCGTCACGACACCTGCACGCCGCCGAGAGCGGCCTGGTCGCTGAAGAAGGCCTGGCCGGATGTGGAGTTGAACATCATCCCTGACGCTGGGCATTTGTTCAACGAGTCCGGAATTCTCGATGGCCTCGTGCGCGCCACGGACCGGTTCGCGGGCTAGCCATCGGCTGCATGGCTTCGCTACGCTGTCCGGAGCGTAGGGGAGAGTAATGGCCAGTAGCGAACGAACGCCGCTTCGGCGCGTGGTGATGGCGAGCCTCATCGGCACGACCATCGAATGGTACGATTTCTTCCTCTACGGCTCGGCCGCCGCGCTGGTCTTCAACAAGCTGTTCTTTCCCGAGTTCGATCCTCTCGTCGGCACGATGCTCGCCTTCGCGACCTATGCGCTCGGATTCGTCGCGCGGCCGGTTGGAGGGATCGTTTTTGGCCATTTCGGTGACCGGATCGGGCGCAAGCGCCTGTTGATGCTGAGCCTGGTGCTGATGGGCGTCGCGACGATCCTGATCGGCCTGCTCCCGACCTATGCGCAGATTGGCGTCTGGGCGCCGATCGCCCTCATTGTCCTGCGGCTGGTCCAGGGCTTTGCCGTTGGCGGCGAGTGGGGCGGAGCGGTGTTGATGGCCGCCGAGCATGGCGATTCCGCCCGCCGCGGCTTTTGGGCGAGTTGGCCTCAGGCGGGCGTTCCTGCCGGCAACCTTCTCGCGGCGGCGGTGCTCGCGATCATGGCGGCGGTTCAAAGCGAGGCGGAGTTTCTCGACTGGGGTTGGCGCGTGCCGTTCGTCCTGTCCGCGCTGCTCGTGGTCATCGGCTGGTACATCCGCAACCGCGTTTCCGAGAGCCCGATGTTCGAGGCGGAAATCGAGGCGGCGGAAGCGCCGGCCAAGGTGCCCGCCATCGACGTTCTCCGTGAGCGGCCGAAAGCCCTCGTCCTCGGCGCCGGACTGCGCGTCGGCGAGAACATCTCCTATTATATCCTCACTGTCTTCTCGCTGACCTACCTCGTCGACGTGTCGCACGAGAGCCGTAGTGTCGCGCTCAACGCCTTGCTGATCGGTGCGGCCGTGCAGTTCTTCGCCATCCCGGCGCTCGCACTGCTGTCGGACCGAATCGGCCGGCGTCCGGTCTACGCCCTCGGTGCGTTCGGCCTTGCGGTGTGGTCCTTCATCATGTTCGGGCTGCTGGGTAGCGGCGACAATGCGTCCATCGTCCTTGCTCTGGTGGTCGGCCTCGTCCTGCACGGTGCGATGTACGGCCCGCAGGCAGCGTTCATCACAGAGCTGTTCCCCACGCGCATCCGCTATTCGGGCGTGTCGATCGCTTATCAGCTGACCTCGATCGTGGCCGGCTCGCTCGCGCCGATCATCGCGCTCTGGCTGTACAAGGAATATGGTTCGGCGATGCCGGTCGCGATCTACGTTGCCGTCGCCTGCGTCATCAGCGGTATAAGTGCCCTGCTCGCTCGCGAAACGCGCGGCGTGGAGCTTGCCGCGATCAGCTGATCACTCGCCCGGTTGGTAGCGCCGCTCGGTATGTCCCTGAAGCTGGTCGGGGTAGAAATAGACCTCGCGCAGGTTTCCGGAGGCGTAGCGCTCCGCTTGGTCGTTGAAGTGCGGTGAGGCGGGATTGCCCCTCTCGCCGCCGGCGGTAACTGCCCGGGCGCGCACCCGCTTTCCGAATTCCACAACCGCGACGAAGCTGTTGCCGCTCGTGCCGTACCACTTGCGGGTGCCGGGCTTGGGGGCTGAGCTGGACGATGCAAGTGAGCCGTAGACGCCCCAGGCGAACGGGATCGGAGTGCTGGGCGCTGCATCGCTGAACGGATGGTCGATCGCGGGCGAGATGCGCTGGAAGCGGTTGATCTCGCCCCAAGGTACCTGGGTCCAACCGAAGTCCTTCTTCAGCCGTTCCGCTGCGTCGGCGAGCGCTTGCAGCTTCTGCGCGGGCGTCGTGTCCATGGCCATGCGCATGTAGATCTTGTTGCTTTCCTCGCTCGCCGACGGGTTGAGTGCCTTGCGGAGCTCACCGCCGTAGAACATCGCCATCGATTGCGCCGGAGAGCCGGCGCTCCAGCGATAGTTCCAGCCGCGCAGGAGCGAGATGGGGCCGCTCAACTGCTCCCGCCTCCGGTCCTTCGGCGGAAGTGCGTCATAGGCCTTGATCAGCGGTGGGATCAGATCGGCAAAGCCCGGCTGATAGCTGTCGAATGCCGCAGCCTGCAGCTTGTCGAGGGTCCAACCCCGGGTCCCGTTGAGTAACTGCTGGGCGTGCAGTCCGCGCCAATTCTCGCCGAACACGTCCATGTACCTTGGGAATTTTTTCGGGTCCGGACTATTCGGTCCGGCTGCACGATATGGCCATGCGTTGGTATTCTGGACCCAGCCATTTGGCGGATTGAGGACGCTTGGAAGCTCGCTCAGCGCATGGAGCGGACCCCAGTCGGCCGCCGGGTCACTGCCATCGACCGGCTTCTCATAGTCGAACTTGTCGTTGCGCTTCGGGACGAACTGCGGATGCAGGTAAGCTATCTCGCCCTTATCATCAGCAAATATTGTGTTGTTCGAACTGTTCGATTTGAGGTCCGCCACTTTCAGAAAGCTCGCCACGTCGCTCGCCTTGGTGCGGAGGAAGCTTTGCTCGAGCGCGGTGATCGGCTTGTCCATCATGGCGAAGGCGATCCAGCGGCCGCTTGCTTCGCGGACGATCGGTCCGTGATGCGTGCGGTAGGTCGTGAACTCTCGCGAGGCGAGCTTGCCGTCCGCGGTTCGATAGCGCACGGTCACGGGGTGCAGCGCCACGGGACGGCAGTCCTTGCCGTAGCGGTAGCAGAAGCCGTTGCCCTGGCGTTCGACCTTCTCGGCGAATTCGTCGACGACGTCGACGCCGCTCGACGTGTGCATCCAGCCGGCGTGGTCGTTGAACCCCTGGTAGATGAAGAACTGGCCCCAGGTCGCGGCACCATAAGCGTTGAGGCCGTCGGCGCTCGTCATCTGCAACTCCGAGCGGAAGAAGAAGCTGGTGTGCGGGTTGATGAGCAGGAGGGCCTTGCCGTCCTTCGTGATGGCCGGCGCGATCGCGATGCCGTTGGAGCCGGTCGGGTCGCCATCCTTCTCGATTGAGCCGATGGTTCGCCTGCCTGAGTAGAACTTCTCCAACTCGCCGGGGTCGATACGCTCGATGTCGCCGCCGATGCTCCCTTCGGTGAAGCTCAGCGCCATCCACGGCTCGAAGCGGGTGAGCACGCGCGCGTGTACTTGCGGATGGGTCGCCAGGTAATAGTTCAGGCCGGCCGCCCAGCTATCCATCAGCTTTCTCAGCCATTCGGGGCTCGCCTTGTAATGCGCCTTCAGCTCGGGCTCGCTAACGTAGAGCCGCGCGCGCAAGTCCTGCCAGATCGCCTTTTCGCCCTCGGCCTCGGCGGTGCGGCCGAGCGCAGTGAGATAGTTGGCCTCTATGCGCGGGAAGTCGTCTTCGGCCTGTGCGTAGATCATGCCGAAGACCGCGTCGGCGTCGCTCTTTCCCTGAACGTGGGCGATGCCCCAGTCGTCGCGCGTGATCGTCATGCGCTCGGCCTGCTTCTGCCATTGCCGGATCTCAGCCGGCGACGCTGCAGTGAGAATGAAGAGAAGCGGAACGAATGCTGCGCGGGTGCGGCTATGCATCCGGTAGCGATTGCTTCGCTTTTCCCCAACCTGCAAGCGGCTTCGACCTGGCCCGCTCCAGCAGCTGATCGAGGTCCCGGATCGTGAAGGCGTTGCCGCCTCCGAACTGATCGAGCTCGTCCCAGGCGATTGGAGCGGCGACCGGAGCGCCTTCGCGGGCACGTGCAGAGTAGGGCATCACTGCCGTCGAGCCGCGTTGGTTGCGCAGCCAATCGAGGAAGATTCGGCCCTTCCGCTGCACCTTGCGAATGTTGGCGGTAAAGCGGTCCGGGTCTGCCTCGGCAACTGCACGCGAGAAGCGCTCGGCGAAGTCGGAGACCTCGTCCCAGTGAGCCGCGGCATCGAGCGGGGCGATCACGTGAACGCCCTTGCCGCCGGTCAGCATGGGAAAGGTCTTGAGCCCAAGTTGCAGCAGCAATTCGCGAAGGCCTACTGCGGCTTCGCGAACCGCGGCGAAATCGAGGCCCTCGTCCGGATCGAGGTCGAACACCAGGCGATCCGGGTAGTCCACCTTGGGAACGCTGCTCCCCCAGCCGTGGAATTCGATCGTTCCCATCTGCACGCAGGCCAGCACGCCGCGGACGTCGTCGAGAAAAAGATAGTCCTCCACGTCGCCGTCTTTTTCCTCGATCGGAACGTGCTT
>Ga0307413_10000373_pt1 | contig 14379 bp, 7 predicted proteins | sample DK1Ometagenome_3_FD_203714 | JGI IMG/M metagenome (GOLD analysis project Ga0307413, IMG submission 203714) | Maize rhizosphere microbial communities from greenhouse at UC Davis, California, United States - DK15-O-2 | ecosystem: Host-associated > Plants > Roots > Rhizosphere > Soil | place: USA... | reverse complement strand
TCTCTGTATTCATTATTCAAATCTTTAATTTGTTCAATGATTTCGCTTAATAATTCAGCACCATCAATTGGTTTCGGGTGAAGCCCTTGACCTTTTCTTTCTTCAATTTCTTGGATGTAATCCTGATAAATGTTCATAGTAGAGGTATTTCTAGGTATTTTTATTTTTTTGTTCGCAAATTTAGCTATTAAAGCCGAGAATTAAAAAAAATATAATAGAAGTCGCCTTTTCAAAAATTATTATTGTTAAAAAACGATTTTGACCGCTTGTTTTTGCGAAAATATTAATTTTGAAATAAAAAAATGAATTATTGATATTTTAAAATCTTTTCTTTAACAAAGTCGGAATTTGTTGTTATAAACGATGTGGGGTTTTACCCCGTTTTTATCTAAGAATCTTTCTAAATAAGAAATTATAACGTTATAGTTGAAGTTTTGCATCCATAAATCCTGTTTTTTTAATCACTCCATTTTACACTAAAAAATGTACATTAAAAAAATGTGCTCTAAAAAATTTGTAATTCATTTTTTACTTTAACTTTGTAATTCAAAGTTCTTTTAAAAACATAAAACTATGAATTACAAATTAAAAAATACAGAGGATTATTTTCAACAAACGGGAGTTGTTATCAGTACGATAATTAGTATTGTTAACATACTTATTCTTGCTATTATATTAGTGAATGAAGCTGCTGCTCCATTAGCAACATTATCTTTGCTAATTGAATTCATATTTGGTACCGTATTATCTTTTCTTATTCTCAGAAAAAGAGAAAAATACATTCACCTGCTTCCTTTTCTTTTCTTAAACTGGTTAATAGGCTGCTTCTGTCTTAATACGTCTATTTCTATTTTTGAAGATTTGCCTGTCTGGATTTACATGACAACTTTAATATTTTGTATTACAAATTTTTTCATTTATAAAGAATTAAAAGAAAATTATACCACTCTTGCGCTTTTTTTTATAAATGGGGTATCATACACCGTTATACTATATTACACCTTATACCTTTTACCCATTATCCCATTTTCTATTATCGGAATTATACTTCTGGGAATAGGATTTTACGGATTAGCACCGCTAATTATTTCATTTATCCATTTAATCAGTATCACTAAATCTTTTCAGGAAAACAAAACATACTTTAATTCGTTTGCTCTGGGATTTTTAACCGTTGTAATTGCTTTAGTTACCTTTGTTATACGCCTTAACATTGAGAGTGAAAAAATAACTCAAAACGAAACCATCACTTCTTTTGATTATAATGATGATTTACCCAATTATATCAAAATTTCTCAAAATCTTGAGCCCAACTTTTTTAATGAAATATTATTAAAAAAAGACATTGTTTACAAAGGCCCGGAAGAATTTTTCAGCTTTAGAGGTTTGAATTCATTTGGAACCAAACAATTTAACGAAAGAAAAATTCACAACCCATTTATAACGATCGCTTACATTTTCTGCAAAGATCTTAATTTAGATAATGATGATCGAATTAGTATTTTGAAATCAAATTTTGATAAACGTCTGGAAACCGAAGAGCAACTGTGGAGCGGCGAAGATTTATTTACCAAAAACATTAAGGAAGACGTAAAATTATTTCCTGAATCAAGATTGGCTTATACCGAAATCACCATGAATATTGCCTGTAAAAAAGATTCCTGGCAAGATAAGGAAGCTATTTATTCCTTTCAGTTACCTGAAGGATCTGTTGCCACATCACTCTCCTTATGGGTAAATGGTATTGAACGAAAAGGAGTTTTAACAACAAAAGAAAAAGCACAAACTGCCTACAAACAAATTGTGGGAGTTGAATACCGTGACCCTTCATTAATGCAATGGAAAGAAGGAAATAAAGTTGTGGTGAGAGTTTTTCCTGTGCGTTATAAAACGCCACGCACTTTTAAATGTGGTTTTACAACGCCGTTAAGGGTTGAAGATAATGAAATGAAATATGAAAGCATTTCCATAAAGGGCCCAAATATTTCAAACGCTGCAACTGTTTCCCGAATTCAGATAAAAGGCAATGCAAAAGTCCAAACCAGTAAAGATTTTGATTTAAAAAACAACACTTACATTAATGAATCAACAGGACTTGACAGCTGGCAGGCAGTTGTACCTTTAAGCAAAACGCTACATCAAAATTCTTTTTTATGGAAGGATAAAATATATGAGGTAAAAGATATTCAAAAAACAATTGTTCCGTTTACAGCTTCTGAAATTATTTTAGATCTTAACAGTAACTGGATAATTTCGGAAATTGAATCTTTATTAGACTTAAAAGGAAAACAATTTTACGTTTATATTGATAAAGAAAAAAGGGAAATCAATAAAGAGAATTACAGAGATCTTCAATATGAATTAAAAGATTTACATTACTCATTATTGCCACTTTATAAAATTACAAAAAACAGTTTAATTGTTACTAAATGCGGAACATTCTCTGCTAATTTTGAAGAGCTTGAAGAATCTAATTACTTAAAGAAAATACGAACAGAAACGAAGCAGCAAAACTTAAAAGTGATCAATATCTCAGCAGAAATTAATCCTTTTTGGCAGACAGCCAAAGAACAAAAATATGTAGAGTATTACCAGACAACTTTAAGCAATAGCTTAAAAATGATAAAAGAGAATCATTTTATAACCTTTAAAGAAGCTGAAAATTTAGTCAATATCGAATCGGCACAAATTGCTATTCAGGAAAATTCAAAAGACAGTATTTCTAAAAGTTCGGGTTCAAACCATATTTACAGAATGTATGCTTTTGGAAAAGTGCTTGAAGAACAAGTTAAAATTCAGGGAGATGCTTTAGCAGCCAACAAATATGTAACGCTTGCAAAAGACGCCAATATTGTTACACCTATATCTTCTTTAATTGTTCTTGAAACTGATGAGGATTACAAAAATAATGGAATTGAAAAAAATGTAGATACTTTAGGAAATGCTTCTATTAATAATGATGGCGCCGTTCCTGAGCCACATGAGTGGGCATTAATTTTTATTGCATGCACCACTTTATTCTTTTATTACAGAAAAAGCAAAAAGCAAACAAGCTAATGAAACATCTTATAATACAGCATAAGAAAACTATATTTGTCGCCATTACAATGCTATTGTTATTGCTCAATTACAGCATTTTGGTAAATGGTCTTGACGCTAATTTTTTTGGGATTCTATTCTCAATAGCATTATTTGTTATTGGAGGCAGAAAAACAAATTTAAATTTAAACTATCCCTTATTTGGACTAATTTTCATATTAGAGTTTATCAGTTTTCGCCTACATACAAAATCGCTGCATTTCCTGGCTTTGGCTGTATTTACGTGCTTGCTGTATTATAATTTTACCGGAAAATTTTCATTTATTGCCTTTTTCTGTGTCATACTATTTTCATCTCTTTTTAATACTTTTTTTAATTATTTTACTACCGAGATCAAACAAACATTGTGTTACACGAGCTATTTGGCTTTAAAAAATTTTATTACGATAGATAAAGTAGAAGGCGTAAATTTTTACATTAATAATTCAAAAATCACGGTAGACACAGCCTGCATGGGACTTTCTATGTTTAAAACAGGATTACTCAGCGGTACTTTTTTATTGACTTTTGAAGAAAGAAAACAACAAGCCTATTTTAGTATTAAGCAGATTATTGTTTTTTGTTTTATTATGATTGCGCTGAATATTGTCTCTAATTTTTTCAGAATCATAACCTTAATATTATTCAATTGTACAGAAGAAAATGTGCTTCATCACAGTATCGGAATACTTTGTTTTCTATTTTATCAAATTATCCCGATGCTGTTTTTAATTCGTTTTTTTAAACCTGAAAAAAAAGAACTTGTTTACAAAAACAGCCACAACACATTATTTCCTGCTTTAATAGCAGTAGGATTATTATTTGTAACTAGCTTAAAAATCAAAACAGATCAAAATTATGATATTTTACAAGATTTAAATCCTGAATATCGTATCGAACAAGGCAGTTGGGTTGGTGAAGAAGTTTTTAAAATTTCAACTCCTGAAAAACTTATCTATATTAAAACGCCTATTCATAAACCTTTAATTTGCTGGACGGGCAGCGGCTACACGATTACTGAATCGAAAGAAATAAAAAGTAATAACGAAAAAATCTGGCAGGTTAAAATGGAGAAAAACAACGTTCACTATCTTTCTTTTTGGTGGTACGAATGTGATAACAAAAAATACACTTCGCTGACAGAGGTGTTATTAATAAAATTGGTTTACAATAAATCGGTTCGTTTAATTAATGAAACAATAAAGGAATAGAAATAAAAAAAGCCGGAAAGATTTTGAAAATCTTTCCGGCTTTTAAACTTATTATATGTTTACATTAGCTTCTGAATAATAATTTCTTCCGTTATTCCTTCAGCGTCAGCTTTGTAATTTTTAATAATTCTGTGACGTAAAATACCAATTGCAACTGCTTTTACATCTTCAATATCAGGTGAAAATTTACCATTAAAAGCGGCATGTGCTTTTGCTGCCAAAATTAAATTTTGAGATGCTCTTGGTCCAGCTCCCCAATCTAAATAATTCTTAACAAAATCATTTGTCAACTTATTGTCCGGACGTGTTTTACTTACTAAAGATACAGCATATTCAATAACATTATCTGCTACAGGAATTCTACGGATTAAATGTTGAAAATCGATAATTTCCTGTGCTGTAAATAATGGATTTATAGTTGTTTTAGCATCAGAAGTTGTACGTTTTACGACTTGCACTTCCTCTTCAAAACTAGGATATTCTAATTTTATAGCAAACATAAAACGGTCTAACTGGGCTTCCGGCAACGGGTAAGTCCCTTCTTGTTCAATTGGGTTTTGAGTGGCTAATACAAAATAGGGCAAATCTAATTTATGGTTTTCACCAGCGATTGTAACAGAACGTTCCTGCATCGCTTCAAGCAAGGCTGCTTGCGTTTTTGGCGGCGTTCTATTAATCTCATCAGCCAGGATAATATTAGAAAAAACAGGTCCTTTTATAAATTTAAACCTTCTGTTTTCATCTAAAATTTCACTTCCTAAAATATCAGATGGCATTAAATCCGGTGTAAATTGAATCCTTTTAAAATCTAAACCTAATGCCTGAGACAAAGTATTTATTAATAATGTTTTTGCTAATCCCGGTACACCTATCAAAAGAGCATGTCCTCCCGAAAATATACAAAGTAAAATTTGATCTACAACGGCGTCCTGCCCTACAATTATTTTTGCTATTTCGGTTTTTAATTCGTTACGTTTTTGAACTAAATTATGAATTGCTGTTACGTCAGACATTTATGAATATATTTAAAATTAAAAAGAGTTAGTGCTATGAAATCATAAAACTAACTCTTTTTATTTATTTAATAAAAATTATTTTTTCAACCAATTATTTGTAAAAGTACAATCTCTGTACTCTCCAATAATTTTGATATAAGTATCTTTTATTTTTTCGTCAAACCATTTAGCAATAGCATTGATTTGTTTTTCTTTTAATGCTAATTCTTTAATTTTCGTATAATCTTTAGCATAATCTGCTGTATGTTCTTCGATTCTGTTGGTAACAGTAATTAACTTATAGGTCTTTTTACCTTTTTCATCTGTGTTTAAAAGTGGCTGAGAAATTTCAGCATCTTTTAAATTTGAAACCTGACTGTATAATGTCGGATCCATTTTAGTCAATTCAAAACGTGTGTCTTGTGTATTCGGGTTTACTAAAGTACCTCCATTTGCTCTTGTTTCTTTTTCATCAGATTCTGTTCTGGCAGCATCAGCAAAAGAAATTTCTTTACTTTCAATCTTTTTTCTAATGTTTATGATTCTTTCTTTAGCTTCTTTCAAAGCATCTTCAGAAACAGTTGGCGCTATTAAAATATGACGTAATTCAACTTCTTGTCCTTTAATTTTATCTACCATAATAATATGATATCCAAAGTTAGTTTTAAATGGTTCCGAAATTTCTCCTTCTGCCAAACTAAATGCAACATCTTTAAACTCTTTTACAAAAGGAGTTTTTCTTGTCATTTTATAGAAACCTCCGCTAGAAGATGATCCAGGGTCTTGTGAATATAAAACTGCTTTGGTAGCAAAACTAGATCCATCTAATACATCTTTTCTAATACCATTTAATCGGTCAATAACCTTTTGCTCGTCTTCTTTTGAAACTTTTGGTTCTACAACAATTTGTGCCACTTCCATTTCAGCTCCAAAAGTTGGTAATTCCTCTTTCGGTATTTTTTTAAAGAAATTACGAACTTCTTCCGGTGTAATTTCAACTGCATCAATAATTTTTTTCTGCATTTCAGAAGCTAACTTTTGCTCTTTTAAGATATCAGCAAAATAAGTTTTGAATTCTTCTACAGAGTTTTTCTTATAATAAGCTACAACCTTGTTGATGTCTCCAACTTGCTGCATCATATAGTTTAGACGCTCTTCCATCATACTTCTTACTTCAGCATCGCTTACAATAATACTATCCTGAATAGCCTGATGTGCATATAATTTATCCTCTAAAAGTTTACCAAGCATTTGGCATCTTGTAATATCTTTTGTAGAACCTCCCTGACTGGTAATTTCTAAATATCCTTTATCAATATCCGAATCTAAAACAATATAATCTCCAACAGTTGCAATAATACCGTCAATTTTTTGCTTCTGTCCAGAAGGAGCTTCAACTGGTTTTTCTGCTACAACAACATCCGGAATAATTTCCTGTGCTGAAATAAATGAGTTGAAAAAAAGTAAAAAACATATTGTTAACCCAAATTTGTAATCAATTGTTTTTAGCTGAATTTTTTTTAATAACATTATTTTAAATTTAATTTGAATGCTTTAGACTTTATTTAAACTACCAATTCATTTATTTGTCTTTCAAAAATTTATTCTGAAACATTAAATAATTAACTTCTAGTTTCTTCTAACTTATAACGAACAAAAATAACAATTCAATTACATAATACAACTATCAGCAATACTATTAACAAAAAATTATGGGATAGTTGGTAAATTCAATTAATAAGAAGTTGTTTATCAGCAGAAATACTTCAAAATGAAACCTCCAAATAATAAAGTTCATATCAATATAATTGCATTTTATTTTATGAAGGAATTGTTGAAATTTTTCACACCTGAATTAAAAGTTTTCAACACTACAACGTTTTCGTTATATAAATATTTTCCTATAATTTACAGTATCATAATATTTACATACTTTAGATGAGTAATTAGTATTTTATACGTACAAAAATTAAGAATAATTTACTTTTAGCGTAGATATACCATACAATACAACTTTATTAATCTAACCTTAACCAAATAATTATTATGAAAAAACCTTTTGTAAAATTTTATTGCTTTGTTGCAATTACTGCATTGTTTTACGCTTGTTCTGACAATGAAACATCTGAAAATGGCGTAATTACAGCGAGTAAAGAATTCAAAATCATCAATGTAACACATCACGATGGAAAACCTTTTAGTACTGGCGAAACCCAATCATCACTAACAGGCAAATATGTTGATAATCCTGGTGGAGGAGTTATGATGCAGGCTTTTTATTGGGATGTTCCAGCGGGCGGAAACTGGTGGAATACCGTTACTACTAAATTAACCGACTGGTCTAATGCCGGAATTGGATCTGTATGGCTTCCTCCTGCATCAAAGGCGCAAAATGGGGCATTTTCTATGGGATATGACCCAACGGATTATTTTGATTTTGGAGATTATAACCAAAATGGAACTATCGAAACCCGATTTGGTTCTAAAGCCGAATTGGTAAGCCTAATTACAAAAGCGCATACTGAAAACATGAAAGTATATGCTGATATCGTAATTAATCACAATAGCGGTGGCCAATCAGAAGCCAATCCTTTTACGGGAACAAATACCTGGACAAATTTTACAGGAGTTGCTTCCGGAAAATTTAAACGTACTTATAATGATTTTTATAAAAATAGTTTTGGCAATAATGATGAAGGAAGCTTTGGCGGATTTCCGGATTTATGCCACGCAGCTCCTAATGTGAAAGATTGGCTATGGCTGAGAGCCGATGGCGTTGGTAAATATTACAAAAACATAATGAAATTTGATGGTTGGAGATTTGACTACGTTAAAGGTTTTGGCTCTTGGGTTGTTAGGGACTGGAATGCAAATGTAGGTGGATTTTCTGTAGGTGAACTATGGGATTCTAATGTAAACATATTAAATGACTGGGCGAATAATGCTAATAGTTCTGTATTTGATTTTGCTTGCTACTACAAAATGAATGATGCTTTTGACGGAAATAATCTGGCCCTTTTAAATGACGATATGATGTGGAAAAGAAATCCATACAAAGCGGTAACTTTTGTAACCAATCATGATACGGATGAAATTTCGAATAAATTATTGGCGTATTCTTATATTTTAACGCATGAAGGATATCCAACAATTTTCTACAGAGATTATGAGGAATGGCTGGATAAAAGCAAATTAAACAATCTGATCTGGATTCATAATAACAAAGCAACAGGAACAACTTCAATTTTATATTCTGATAATGATGAATATGTTGCCAGAAGAAATGGATATAATGGAAATCCGGGATTGGTAGTTTATATTAATAATTCAACATCCTGGCAGGAAAGATGGGTTGAAACTAATTGGGCAAATACTCAAATTAAAGATTTTACCGGAAACTCAACCTGGTATCCAACTACGCAGGCAGACAAATGGGTAAAAATACAATGTCCTCCAAAAGGATATTCAGTTTGGTCAATTAATCAGTAATTTAAAATGACTAATGTAAGGCTGTTATTATAACAGCCTTATTTTTTTCTTTAAAAGAAAGACTTCCCAAATTAAGAAGTGAATATTTTTATTAAGCGGTAATTAATAGTACTTTTGCAACCTATTTATACAAAATATGAGCTTTTTAAAAGAAATACAACGCAGAAGAACATTTGGAATTATATCGCATCCCGATGCCGGTAAAACAACTTTAACTGAGAAATTATTGTTGTTTGGAGGGGCAATTCAGGAAGCTGGTGCTGTAAAAAATAATAAAATAAAAAAAGGAGCAACGAGTGACTTTATGGAAATCGAACGCCAAAGAGGGATTTCGGTTTCAACATCTGTCCTTGCTTTTAATTATAAAGACAAAAAAATCAACATTCTTGATACTCCTGGACACAAGGATTTTGCAGAAGATACTTTTAGAACTTTAACGGCTGTTGATAGCGTTATTGTTGTAATTGACGTCGCAAAAGGGGTCGAGGAACAAACAGAGAAATTAGTTGCCGTTTGTCGAATGCGTAACATTCCGATGATTGTTTTCATCAATAAATTAGACCGTGAAGGTAAAGATGCTTTTGACTTAATGGATGAAGTGGAACAAAAATTGGGATTAAAAGTTACACCTTTAAGTTTTCCTATCGGAATGGGTTATGATTTTCAGGGAATTTATAATTTATGGGAAGAAAACATCAATCTTTTTAGCGGTGACAGTCGTAAAAACATAGAAGAAACTATCGCTTTCTCTGATGTTCAAAACAACCCTGAATTAGATAAAATTGTTGGTCAAAAAGCAGCTGACAAACTTCGTGAAGAATTAGAACTAATCGATGAAGTTTATCCAAAATTTGAGCGTCAGGATTATTTAGATGGAAAAATTCAGCCAGTATTTTTTGGATCGGCTTTAAATAACTTTGGAGTTCGTGAATTGTTGGATTGTTTTGTTACTATCGCTCCTTCTCCAAGACCAAAAGATTCTGAAACTCGTTTGGTTGATCCAAAAGAAGAAAAAATGACAGGTTTTGTTTTTAAAATCCATGCTAATATGGATCCAAAACACAGAGACCGTCTGGCTTTTATCAAAATTGTTTCGGGAACTTTCGAAAGAAATAAACCTTACTATCACGTTCGTCAAAAGAAAAATTTAAAATTTTCGAGTCCGAATGCTTTCTTTGCTGAGAAAAAAGAAATTGTAGACATTTCATATCCTGGTGATATTGTAGGTTTGCACGATACAGGAAATTTTAAAATTGGAGATACTTTAACCGAAGGCGAAATCATGAGCTTTAAAGGTATTCCGAGTTTCTCTCCTGAACACTTTAGATATATCAACAACGCTGATCCAATGAAAGCCAAGCAATTGGATAAAGGGGTTGATCAGCTAATGGATGAAGGTGTCGCGCAGTTATTTACTTTAGAGATGAATAATCGTAAAGTTATTGGTACGGTTGGAGCACTTCAATATGAAGTAATTCAATATCGTTTAGAGCATGAATACGGTGCAAAATGTACGTATGAAAACTTTCCGGTACACAAAGCTTGTTGGGTAAAACCTGATGATGCTAAAAATGATGAGTTTAAAGAATTTAAACGTATCAAACAAAAATTCTTGGCACATGATAAATACGGTCAATTGGTATTTTTAGCTGATTCTGATTTTACAATTCAAATGACTCAAAATAAATATCCAACTGTAAAATTATTTTTCACTTCAGAGTTTGATTAATCTTTCAGTTTAAAACATACTATAAAAAAAGCGCTAATTTAAATATTAGCGCTTTTTTTTAATCTGAATTAAATCAACCTTACTAAGTCATTATATTCTAAAGTTAAACCCTTACTCTATTAAGAATATCTAAATTAAACTAATATAATTGTAACAGGAAATTTAGTCGATAAAGTGAAATAAAAATCGGACAAACTACAATATTCTGTATTTTGATTTTAACAAAAAAAAAGCCCCATTACTGGGGCTTTTTATATTATGCTTGTCCCGCAGGACCAAAATTAAGCGGTATTGGTGCTTGTTCAGTGTCTTTGATCTCGCCGTGAGCTACTTCAAAACGATGAATATTTTCACCAATTGCTTTTAATAATCTTTTAGCATGTTGTGGTGTCAAGACAATCCTTGACTTTACCTTGGCTTTAGGAATACCTGGCATAATGCTCACAAAATCTAAAACAAACTCTGATGATGAGTGATTTATAATCGCAAGATTAGAATAAATTCCTTCTGCGATAGCTTCGTCTAACTCGATATTAATTTGCTCTTGTTGTTGTTTCGGATTACTCATAGTTTCCTAATTAATAAATGTATTCTTCTTTATTAGCCATCATTTCATTGTAATCATCTTTAGATCCTACGATAGTGTTATCGTATTCTCTCATACCAGTTCCCGCAGGAATTCTGTGTCCAACAATTACATTTTCTTTTAATCCTTCTAAATCATCTACTTTACCGGCTACAGCAGCTTCGTTAAGTACTTTTGTTGTTTCCTGGAAAGAAGCAGCAGAGATGAATGACTTAGTTTGTAGCGAAGCTCTTGTAATACCTTGTAAAACTGGTGTTGCAGTTGCGGTAATTACATCTCTTGCTACAACAAGATTTTTATCATTTCGTTTCAACAATGAATTTTCATCACGTAAATCACGAGGTGTAATAATTTGACCTGGTTTCAATACAGCAGAATCTCCAGCGTCTTCAACTACTTTCATACCATATAATTTGTCGTTTTGAACGATGAAATCTTTAGTGTGAATTAATTGATCTTCTAGGAATAATGTATCTCCTGGATCTTGAACTCTTACTTTACGCATCATTTGACGAATAACTACCTCAAAGTGCTTGTCATTAATTTTTACCCCTTGTAGACGGTATACCTCTTGAATTTCATTTACCAAATACTGTTGAACAGCAGCCGGACCTTGAATTCTTAAGATGTCATCTGGTGTAATTGCACCGTCAGACAATGGTACTCCCGCTCTTACGAAGTCATTTTCCTGTACTAAGATTTGGCTAGAAAGTTTAACTAAATACTTTTTAATCTCACCAAATTTAGATTCGATAACAATTTCACGGTTACCTCTTTTGATTTTTCCAAAAGAAACAACACCGTCAATTTCAGATACAACCGCTGGGTTTGAAGGGTTACGAGCCTCAAGCAACTCAGTAATTCTTGGTAAACCTCCCGTGATATCGCCTGCTTTAGAAGAACGACGTGGGATTTTTACTAATACTTTACCTGCTTTAATTTTCTCACCGTTCTCAACCATAAGGTGTGCTCCTACTGGTAAGTTATACGAACGAATCAATTCACCTTCTTTACCGTAAACCAATAAAGTTGGAATTAATTTTTTATTTCTTGCTTCAGAAATTACTTTTTCCTGGAATCCTGTTTGCTCATCTATTTCAACCATGAACGATTGTCCTTGCTCTAAATCCTCGTAAGCAATCTTACCAGTAAATTCAGAAACAATTACACCATTATATGGATCCCATTTACAGATCACAGATCCTTTAGTAACAGTTTCTCCATCTTTAACAAAGATACTAGAACCGTAAGGAATGTTATGTGTATTTAAGACGATTCCAGTTTTCTCATCAACTAATTTTAATTCAGTTGAACGTGATACTACGATATCAACCGCATTACCTTCACTATCCTCACCTTTAACAGTTTTTAAATCTTCAATCTCAAGTCTACCGTTGAATCTTGTAACAATACTAGATTCTTCAGAAATACCTCCGGCAACCCCTCCAACGTGGAACGTACGAAGTGTTAACTGTGTACCTGGCTCACCAATAGACTGAGCTGCAATAACTCCAACAGCTTCACCTCTTTGTGTCATTTTTCCGGTAGCTAAGTTTCTACCGTAACATTTAGCACAAATACCTTTTAAAGCCTCACAAGTTAATGGAGATCTAACCTCTACTCTTTCAATCGGAGAAGCTTCAATAGTTCTCATGATTGCTTCAGTAATTTGTTGACCTGATTGAACCATTACTTCATTAGTAAGTGGATTTATAACGTCTTGTAATGCAACACGTCCTAAAATTCTTTCTCCTAATGATTCAACGATTTCCTCATTTTTCTTCAAAGCAGAAACTTCAACACCTCTTAAAGTTCCACAATCTTCGATGTTAACAATAACATCTTGCGAAACGTCATGAAGTCTTCTTGTTAAGTAACCAGCATCGGCAGTTTTAAGAGCCGTATCCGCAAGTCCTTTACGAGCACCGTGAGTAGAAATGAAGTACTCAAGAATCGAAAGACCTTCCTTAAAGTTAGAAAGAATCGGGTTTTCAATAATCTCACCACCACCGGCAGTAGATTTTTTAGGCTTAGCCATCAAACCACGCATACCAGTTAACTGACGAATCTGTTCCTTAGAACCCCTCGCCCCAGAGTCAAGCATCATATATACAGAGTTGAAACCTTGTTGGTCTTCTCTAATATTTTTCATTGCTAATTCTGTTAACTGAGCATTTGCTGAAGTCCATACGTCAATAACTTGGTTGTAACGTTCGTTATTTGTAATAAGACCCATGTTATAATTCACAGAAATACCTTCAACTTGTTCTCTGGCATCTGCAATTAACTTCGTTTTTTGTTCTGGGATTCTAATATCACCAAGAGAGAAAGATAAACCTCCTCTAAATGCGAATTTATAACCCATATCTTTCATATTATCCAAGAAAGCTGCCGTAGTAGGTACATCAGTCACACTTAAAATGTGCCCGATAATATCTCTAAGGTTTTTCTTAGTCAATACATCATTGATATATCCAGCTGCTTCAGGTACTACTTCGTTAAATAATACACGTCCTGCCGTTGTTTGAATAATTTTGTACACTAATTCTCCAGCGTCATTAAAATCTTTTGCTCTAATTTTCACACGAGCATTCAATTCTAATCTTCCTTCGTTTAATGCAATATTTACTTCTTCAGCAGAATAGAATGTTAAGTCTTGGCCTAAAATTACATGTTCTGGTGTAGAGATACGTTCTTTGGTCATATAATATAGACCCAAGACCATATCCTGAGAAGGTACAGTAATTGGAGCACCATTTGCAGGGTTTAAGATATTGTGAGAAGCCAACATTAATAATTGTGCCTCTAAAATAGCCTCTGGTCCTAATGGCAAGTGAACTGCCATCTGATCCCCATCAAAATCGGCGTTGAAAGCCGTACATACTAATGGGTGCAACTGGATCGCTTTTCCTTCAATTAATTTTGGCTGGAAAGCTTGGATACCAAGTCTGTGTAACGTAGGAGCACGGTTAAGCAATACTGGGTGACCTTTAATTACATTTTCAAGGATATCCCAAACGACAGGCTCTTTTTTGTCTATGATTTTCTTAGCAGATTTTACTGTTTTAACAATACCTCTTTCAATCAATTTACGGATTACGAAAGGTTTGTATAACTCAGATGCCATATCTTTTGGCAATCCACATTCGAATAATTTTAATTCAGGACCAACAACAATTACGGAACGAGCGGAATAATCCACACGTTTTCCAAGTAAGTTTTGACGGAAACGTCCTTGCTTACCTTTTAAGGAATCAGATAATGATTTTAATGGTCTGTTAGATTCTGTTT
>Ga0307413_10000370_pt1 | contig 14414 bp, 7 predicted proteins | sample DK1Ometagenome_3_FD_203714 | JGI IMG/M metagenome (GOLD analysis project Ga0307413, IMG submission 203714) | Maize rhizosphere microbial communities from greenhouse at UC Davis, California, United States - DK15-O-2 | ecosystem: Host-associated > Plants > Roots > Rhizosphere > Soil | place: USA... | reverse complement strand
TTTCACCGCAGAGAACACTAAAGGCAGAACCGCCTGCGTAAGCGGGCGGCAGCTTCTAAACACAATTCAACTTATGAAAAGAAGACGCGCAACGACACTCGTTTTCGCCAAATCACTTTCTATAATCCTCTGTGCTCTCTGTGCTCTCTGTGCCCTCTGTGGTGAACTCTCTGCGCAGGATTTCAAACAACTCCACCCCGGCGTCGAGTACGCCCAAGTCGATCACAGGATCGGTCCCGACCCGGTCAAAATAAACCTCCTCCGCCTCGACCTCAAAAAGGTCCGCCTCGATGTCCACCACGCCAGGGACTCGTCGATCGGCACCGAAACCACTTCGTCACTCGCAACCCGGCACCGGGCCATCGCGGCCATCAATGCGGGGTTTTTTAAACTCGATAGCACCCTGACCGCGGGTGACGCTGCCGGCGTTCTGATGATCGATGGGGTGCTGCTGAGCGAAAGCCAGAATTCCCGGGCCGCGCTTCTAATAACTAACGGGCCCTCGGCGACGCGGATAGCCTTTGCCAATCTCGATATCTGGACAAATCTGATGGCGGGTCCCTACGCATATCCGGTAAACGGGATCGATCGCGCACGAAAGGAAAACGAGTTCGTCGTTTACACCCCTGCCTTTGGAAGAACAACCTTAACCTCGCCCGGGGGAACCGAATATATCGTACGTCGGGGTCGCGTTACAAAGATTAGCAAAACCGCGAGCTCCCCAATTCCTCCGGACGGCTTCGTCCTTTCGGCCGGCCGAGATTGGAATGATGACCCATTCAAGAAGTTATTTGTAGGTAGGAACGTACGGTTGGCGAATCGGCGCGGCATTACTCGAGACGCCGACGGTTTCGTCGCCGAAGACATCACCAACGGCGTGGCCCTACTTGTGAAAGACGGGCGGATCGAGGTCACATGGGAGCTTGAGAAAGCCGCGAAAGCCTTCGTCGAGAATCGCCATCCGCGCACCGCGGTCGCAAAACTAAAAGACGGAAAGTTCTTAATGGTCACGGTCGACGGGCGCCAGCCCGGCATCAGCGTCGGGATGAACTTGCAGGAGCTTGCCGAGTATCTCTTCAACCTCGGCGCGACCGACGCGATGAACCTCGACGGCGGCGGTTCGACGACGATGTATCTGGACGGAAAGGTGGTCAACACACCGTCGGATAAGGAAGGCGAACGAAAGATCGGCGATGCGATCCTGGTCACTTTGCGGAAGATGAAATAAGGAAGAGGAGACAAGCCCTTCCAGACCCTCGATTGTAATTTGAATTGTTTCATCGGATCGGGGCAACGTAACCGGTAGCAGTCCGGAAGCAGGACTTGCCCCCGCCTCTCTACGTCGATCAAACCTTTTTGAAAATGTGCGCGTATTAGTGATAAGTTCTCTGCACGATCCTCGAACCTAGTATCAAATTATGAAACGCTTTCTGATTGTCGCCTGCGCCGTCTTTTGCCTTTTCACCTTCGCTTCGGCCCAAAACCCGCAACGCAAAACCATCTCCGCCTTCACGGAAAAGATGCAAAAGATCGATGGTTTCGTGACACTGTATCTCAACAACGACGAAGGGAAGATCTATCTCGAAGTGCCGAAGTTCGATCAGGAAATGCTGTATCTCGTCAGCCTGCCGACCGGCGTTGGGTCAAACCCGATCGGACTGGACCGGGCACAGCTCGGCCCGACTCGCGTAATAAAATTCGAGCGGGCGGGAAACAAGGTGCTGATGGTGCAGCCGAGTTACGACTACCGGGCCACGGGTGACGCCAAGCAAAAAAAATCGGTTGAGGAATCGTTCGCCCGCTCGGTGATCTGGGGATTTAAGATCGAAGCGTCGGACGGCGACCGGACGTTGGTCGATGCGACCGCCTTCGTTGTTCGCGACGCACATGGCGTAAGTGATCGTCTAAATCAGGCGCGACAAGGGACGTTCAGCTTCGACGAAAGCCGCAGTGCTTTATATTTGCCGAACACCAAAGGCTTCTCAAAAAACACTGAGATAGAAGCGACCGTCACCCTCACCACTTCCGCCGAGCCCGGCAATCTCGTCAACCAGGTCGCCCCCACCGGCAAGCATGTCACCGTCCGCCAGCGGCATTCGTTCGTCGAACTGCCCGACAACGGTTACCGCCCGCGAAAATTCGACCCGCGCACCGGCGCCATCTCAACAAGCTTTTACGATTACGGCACGGACATCGACGAGGACCTGGAAAAGCGCTGGATCATCCGCCACCGTCTGGAGAAGAAAGACCCGAACGCCGCCATGAGCGATCCAGTCAAACCGATCGTCTATTACGTCGACAGCGGAGCCCCGCCGGCGATCCAACAAGCTTTGATCGAAGGAGCAGCTTGGTGGAACCAAGCTTACGAGGCGGCTGGTTTTCGAAATGCCTTTCAGGTCCGGGTGCTGCCGCCGGACGCTGACCCGATGGACGTCCGGTACAACGTCATCAACTGGGTGCACCGCGCGACTCGCGGCTGGTCGATCGGTTCGAGCGTGGTCGACCCGCGTACCGGAGAGATTTTAAAAGGCGACGTTACTCTCGATTCGCAGCGGGCCCGCCAGGACTTTCTACTTGGCGTGGGAATGGCACCGCAATACAATTCCGCATCGGCCGCCTGCGACTTTGGTATGATGCCGGATATAGGTTATCTATCCCCGGGTGGCGACGCCGCGGAGATCACCGCGATGTCCTACGCCCGCATCCGCCAGTTGTCCGCCCACGAGGTCGGGCACACGCTGGGTTTCTCGCACAACTTCGCGGCGAGCACATACGGACGCGGCTCGGTAATGGATTACCCGGCACCAATGGTCGAGATCAAGAACGGCAAGCTGAATTTCTCGAACGCATACGCCATAGGGATCGGCTCATTCGACAAATTCGCCACGCGTTATTCCTACGCACAGTTCGCGCCCGGAGCAGATGAGAACGCGGAATTGAACAAGATCGTTAGCGAGGGTATTGCCGCCGGTATGCTTTATCTTTCTGACGCCGATGCTCGACCCGCCGCGGCCGCGCAGCCGATGGCGAATCTTTGGGACAACGGCTCAGACCCCGTGGCGATGCTAAAGCACGAATTGCGTGTTCGCCGCATCGGCCTCGATCGGTTCGGCGTTCAAAGCATTCCAGAAGGAACGCCGCTTTCCGAACTTGAACGCGCGTTCTTGCCTCTCTACCTTCACCACCGATACCAGCTCACCGCAGCGATAAAAATGATCGGCGGAGTGTATTACACCTTCGCGGTACGCGAAACGAAGGGGCCGAATCCATCGCGGGTTGCGGAACCGGTTCCGGCCGATCAGCAGCGTCAGGCACTCGAAGCCGTTCTCGCCACGCTCGAGCCGAAAGAGTTAGCGATATCCGAAAATGTTCAAAGACTGATCCCCCCGACCGCGTCCGGCTATGGTTCGGGCCGTTCGGAACTTTTCGCGAAGCGCACCTACCCGATGTTTGATACCATCGGCGCCGCGGAGATCGCCGCCGACATGGCCATCACCGGATTGCTCGAACCAAACCGCGCGGCGCGAACTATAAATCAAAACTCGCGAAACAAAACAAGCCCACATTTTCGCGAGGTCGTAGATGCGCTCCTAAAGGCCACCTGGCGGACGCCCTCATCCGCGGATGCCGAGCTTGCCCTTGTACAACGATCCGTGCAAAGCGTGGCTGTCGTTCGGCTGATGGATCTCGCGGCAAATGTGAATGCACAATTGCATGTGCGAAGCGTGGCATCCGAGGCCCTGCGGTCGCTTGCTGCTTCGCTAAAACGATCCACCGCAATCGGGGACACGGCCGTTCATAACCGTTGGACGGTTGACGAGATCGAGAAATTCCTCGCACGCCCGGCCGAACCGAGAAAACCCGTCGCCCCGCTTGCGACGCCGCCGGGAGATCCGATCGGGAATTGATCTTTGAAAACTAATTGTACTTGTCCAAATAATCGCGGGCCCGATCAGGTGAAAGGTCGTCGGTGATCAAACCGATATAATTGTCTGGCCGAAGTATTAGGAAGAACGTGTGCTGGCACCCGAACACCTCTTCGATCTTTTCGGTCAATGTGTATAGATGAGAATCGATATGCTCTCCATTCATCCGATCACCAGGGAGCGCTCGTGTTTCTGTTGTGCCATCGGAGAAAACGATCAGATGAAAAACGGGCGCGTGAAGATCGTCATATAAGCTCCGCCCGCCGATCTCGAACCACGGCATGCGGTCGCCGGCCTTAACCTTAAAGGAACCTTCATTCTCGCTCAATGAACTTTCACGGTAATTGATCGCGATCTGCGAAATGCGTGGAAATACGAAGCGCCTCACCGCGTCAAGACTAAATAAAAATTGCGAAACATAAGGGAAAATATAAAGACGTATGAACGCGAATAACAGATTTTTTCCGGCCGCCAAATTGAAAAACCTGTCGGTTGTTTTCATCAGCGATTCTGCGTTTGGCAGACGTTCTTCGTTGTACGTTTCCAGTAGTGCAGGATCTGATCCGTGCTTTAACAACCAAGCAAGCTTCCACGCAAGGTTGTATCCATCCTGAATGCCGGTGTTCATACCCTGGGCGCCGGCGGGTGTGTGAATATGCGCGGAATCACCGGCAAGGAAACAGCGGCCTTTCGAGAATCGATTCACATGGCGTGTATGAACTTTGTACGTCGAGAACCAATTTACCTGTGTGATATCCAGCTCGATATCGGCATCTTGCTTTATCTGTTCTTCGATCTCTTCATAAAGGACATCGCCTTCATCTTTCGAAAATTCTTCAGGGAATGTGCCGACGATCCGGTACTGCCTGTCCCCCTTCATCGGGAAAAAGGCGAGCAGCGAATTACGCATTAGAAACACCTGAAGAGCGTCGTAACCGTACCGCCAGTTGACCTGAACATCAGCAACATAAAAGATCCTTTCGAAAGTGCTGCCCTCAAACTTGAGCCCGAGCGAATGACGAACAAGACTTTTGGCACCATCACAGCCGACAAGATGCTTCGCTTCTATGGTTTCGACAGCACCGTTGATGCCTCGAACCTGGGCGGTCACCCGCTCGTCTTGTTGTTCAAAACTTTGCAGCTCGTTCTGCCACATGACATCTCGTTCCCGAGACTCAAGGAATTCGTAGAGGAGTCTTTCGTGGCGTCCTTGTTCGACGAACAGTACATACGGATAGGGGCTCATTCCTTTTCCGAGTTCGCCGAATTCGATTTGCCCGCGTTGTTTACCGCCAGCGAACATTTTTGCGATCGACGCAGGTGCACCTAGGTGGATGAGATCGCCGGCAATTCCGATCTGCTCGTATATCTCAAGCGTCCGAGCTTGAACTCCGATTGCCTTTGAATGCGGTGTCGTCCCCTCGTTCTTGTCGATTATGATGAAGTCGACGCCGAATCGAACTAGCTGGCACGCCAACGCAAGGCCGGTTGGTCCGGCCCCGACGATCAAGACATCTGTTTGCATACCGCAATAGTATGCCTATACTTTGTTTTTGAAAACTCACATCTCTTCCACTGATCTCAATATGAATGGAACTCATCGCCGAATCTATAGTGCTTTTCATCTCATTCTCTGGTTTTCGATAATCGTTCTAACAATTCAGGCTGACGAATTGGACGATCGAATACGCGATTTGATGGCGGAACGTCATATCCCGGGGGCCGCGGTTGCGGTCATCAAGAACGGACGCATCGTGAAAGTGAGTGGGTATGGAGTAGCAAGCATCGAGTTCAACGTGCCGGTTACTTCGGAAACTGTTTTCGAGATCGGCTCAGTTTCGAAACAAATGACCGCGGCGGGAATAATGCTTCTTGTCCAGGAAGGTAAGCTGAACCTGGACGAACGCATCTCACAATATCTGCCGAACACACCGCAGGCGTGGAGTGATGTAAAGGTTCGTCATTTGCTTACGCACACATCCGGGATAAAGAGTTATTCGTCACTCGATGGGTTTGAGCTCTCGCAGCGGATGACGATGAACGACTTCATTAAAAAACTTTCTCCGCATCCGCTCGAGTTCGTTCCCGGCGAAAAGAACAATTACAGCAACAGCGGCTTCAATCTGCTCGCGTACATTATCGAAACGCGGAGCGGAAAAAAGTATATGGACTTCATGCGGGAAAAAATATTTCTTCCGCTCGGGATGACGAAGACCGGCGATCGCGATCCACAGTTCGTGATCCCGTTGCGCGCGAACGGTTACGAATGGCGCACGGATCGATACAGCGGCCGCGATGGAAGCCTTACAGATCTGATGGGCGCGGGCTCGATCGTTTCGACGATAGACGACATGACGAAATGGGAAGCCGCCCTTTCCGGAAACAAACTCTTGAACAGTGAAAGTAAGAAACAGATCTGGACGCAATACACTTTTAATAACGCCAAGCTTTCTCCATACGGGTTTGGTTGGAGGATTTCCGACGTGCGCGATCACAAACTGATCGGCCACACGGGACAGACCGCAGGCTTCGGTGCCGCGATACTTCGATATGTGGATAACGGTGTGACTGTAATAGCGCTGACCAACCTCGGAGAGGTCGGAATGGGTTCACTCTTAGCAGTGGCGGCGGCTAAAAAGTACATTCCGTCTCTCTCGCTAAACGCCATGGCGGCAACAGTTACCGTTGACGAATATGTTGGAGGAAAATTGTCGACGGCGATCCGCGATCGATATTCTGGTGTCGTCAAAGAGGCTCTCTTTTCGATATCGCTGATTCAAAATTTGAATTCGCAGCGCTCGAAGATTGCGGCGGAAAGATTAAAACAATACGCCCCCGTCGCTTCGATCAAGTTCGTAAAATGGGAGAGCGTCGATGGGAAGGATACGATTACCGCAATCGCAAAAACCTCGAGGCGCGTTTTTCTTTGGCGCGCGGTGATCGATGAAAGTGGAAAGATCGCCGAATTGAGTTTGGATGAAGAGGAGTGAAACTACTTCGATCACGGTCCGAATTTCTTCGTTTGATTTCTTTAAGTGCCGCGCCGAAATTTTACGATCTGTGGTTACGAAGCGGTGAACGCAAAATCATTTTACGTATTGAAGATCATGCATTATGAAAACATTGAGATTGAAACGAAAAGTATTTTTTTGCACATCACTTTTTTTGTTAACAACTAGTTGACGAATTATGCTAAATTTAGTGCGGTAGTTTTTTAACACCACAACATATACGGAGGATACTTATGGCAGCAACCACTAAGAAATCAGCAGCAAAGAAACCGGCGGCGAAAAAAGCCGCCCCGGCAAAGAAGGCAGCTCCGGCGAAGAAAGCCGCGACAGCAAAGAAGGCAGCTCCGGCGAAGAAAGCCGCAACTGCGAAGAAGGCCGCTCCGGCCAAGAAAGCAGCACCCGCTAAGAAAGCAGCTCCGGCGAAGAAAGCCGCTGCTCCGAAAAAGGCAGCTGCAAAAAAACCGGCAGCGAAAAAACCTGCAGCAAAGAAAAAGTAGTTAACTTCTTTAACTGAGGGAAAAATGAAATGCCCGGCGATTTGATCGCCGGGCATTTCACATCGATAAATACAGGCTAATAATCCAACCTAAGATCTTCGCCATTGCTCGAAACAACTACGCTTCCCCCGCTCGCGAGCTTCCCGAATAAGATCTCATTCGCAAGGGGCTGCTTGATCTTTTCGTGGATCAATCTCGACATCGGGCGTGCGCCGTAGCGGGCATCGAAACCATTTTTCGCCAACCACTCTCTTGCTTCATCGGTGAGTTTGATTAATACGCGTTTCTCCGCAAGTTGCCCGTTGAGTTCATTGATGAACTTATCGACGATCGATTTGATCACCTCAATGTCGAGTGCCTTAAAGGGAACCCATGCGTCCAGACGATTGCGAAACTCTGGAGTGAAAGTTCGCTCGATCGCTCCCTTCGCATTTCCTTTCGTGTCCGAAGAATTTCTGAAACCGACACCACCCGAAGAAAGTTCGCGTGCTCCGGCGTTGGTCGTCATGATCAGGATCACATTTCTGAAATCCGCTTTCTTGCCGTTGTTGTCGGTTAGCGTCGCGGAATCCATAACCTGCAAAAGCAAATTAAAAAGATTCGGATGAGCCTTTTCGATTTCGTCGAGAACGAGTACGGCGTGCGGTGTCCGCATGATCGCTTCGGTCAACAAACCGCCCTGGTCGAAGCCGACATATCCGGGAGGAGCACCGATCAGACGTGACACGGTGTGCGGCTCCGCGTATTCGCTCATATCAAAACGGATGAACTCCACGCCAAGTATTTCGGCAAGCTGCTTCGAGACTTCCGTCTTGCCAACACCCGTAGGGCCCGAGAAGAGAAATGAGCCGACAGGTTTGGTTTGGTGTCCGAGTCCGGCACGCGAGATCTGGATCGCATCGACCACGCGATTTATCGCATCGTCCTGACCAAAGATGACTTTCTTCATGTCTTCGCGAAGCGTCTTCAACCGATGCTTTTCATCCGCGACAACGGTCTTCGGTGGGATCTTTGCCATACGCGCGACAGCATTCTCGACCATCTGCACTGAGATCCTTTTTGGCCGTTTGCTTTCGGGGAGCAATTTCACCGCCGCTCCGACCTCATCGATCACATCGATGGCTTTATCGGGAAGGAATCGATCGTTGATGTATTTGCCGGCGAGCTCCGAGGCGGTTTTTAGGCTTTCCGTCGTATATTTGACACCGTGGTGCTCTTCGTAAAATCGCTTTAGGCCCTTGAGGATCTGAAAGGTTTCGTCGATCGTCGGTTCGCCGATCTCTATCTTCTGGAAACGCCGGGCAAGTGCTCGATCTCTTTCGAACGCTGCCTTGTATTCGCTAAATGTCGTGGAGCCGATGCAGCGCAATTCGCCGCCAGCCAGCGCGGGTTTCAAGATGTTCGACGCATCCATCGAACCGCCCTGCACGGAACCGGCCCCTACGATCGTATGAATCTCGTCGATGAAAAGGATCGCGTTTTCTTCCTTTTTAAGATCGGCGATGATCGCCTTGAATCGTTGTTCGAAATCGCCGCGATAACGAGTGCCCGCAAGCACTGCGCCCATGTCCAGAGCGAACACTTTGGCATCTTTCAGCACGTCGGGCACGTCGCCCTCGCTGATCTTCAACGCAAGGCCTTCGGCAAGCGCCGTCTTCCCAACACCCGGCTCACCAACATACAAGGGATTATTCTTCTTGCGCCGGCACAGAACCTGGATCGTCCGTTCGATCTCCGCGGTCCGGCCCACGATCGGGTCGATCCGCCCTTCACTCGCAAGTGCGACCAATTCCGTAGTGAAACTTTCAAGCGGTTTCGCTTTCGGACCGCCTTGGCCGCCAATTCCGAATTCATCTTCCTCGAAACCCTCGGGGAACATATCACCTGAGTCAATCTTGGAGATCCCATGAGAAATAAAATTCAAAATATCCAGCCGAGAGACCCCTTGTTGTAATAGGAGGAAGACTGCAAAACTTTGCTCCGCCTGGTAGAAGGCGGCGAGTATATTGCCACCATCGACCGACTCCTGCCCGCTACCCTCGGCTTGGAGAACCGCATATTGAATTGTCGACTGAAATGTCGCCGTCAGCTCAGGCATGTGTTTAGCATCCGGCGGCATCTTCTCCAGTGTGTTCCTGAAATACTCTTCCAGAGCACGTGCTAATTCTTCCAAATTCGCCCCGCAGTTGAACAGAATGTTTCGCGCGCTGCTGTCCTCCAGAAGAGCGAATAGCAAATGCTCGAGCGTTACGTATTCGTGCCTGTACTTAACGGCCTGGTCGACCGCATTGCTTAAGGTTTTTTCCAATTCCCTTGTTAACATCTACCTTAAATTCTATCAGTTTTGACAAGCACCGCATCAATTACTCATTACGCGGCCATGACTGCGACCCCTTGCGAAGCGATCGCCGAAACGTAAACGTTAAAATCAATACCGGTTACGGCGTAGACCCGCCTCATCGCTTCGCCCACCTCCTGGGCATTCGAAAGATCATTGCTGATCGCGAACACCGACGGACCGGAACCTGAAATGCCGCACCCGATCGATCCGGCTTCCATCGCGGCCGATTTCAAGTCATCAAACTTTGGGATCAGCGACTTTCTTACCGGTTCTACAATGACATCCTCCATCGACCGGCACATTAGCCCGGTATCGCCCTTCTGAAGAGCGGCAACCATCGACCCAAGATTGCTCCACTGTTTGATGGCCGCGGCGAGGGGAACGTCCGCCGGCAAAATGGCCCGCGCTGCAGAAGTTTTGATCTCTATCTGCGGATGAATGATCGCAGCGAATAACGGCGGGTGGTCGAGAGAAACGATTTCCAAAGGATCGGTCGAACGCACCAGGGTGAATCCGCCATAGATGCAGGGCGCGATATTGTCAGCGTGCCGGGCGCCGGAGGCAAGCTTCTCGCCTTCCATCGCAAATTCCGCCAACTCGCGCCGGTGAAATCGGCCGCCTAAAAGATGATTCGCAGCGACTACCACTCCGCATGAACTTGCCGAACTCGATCCGATCCCGCTCCCGGGTTTTATATTCTTTGTTATTTCGACTTCGAAACCTTGGCTAGTCTTTAGCGCATCAAGCATCGCGAATAAGGCAACCCCGGCCACGTTCTTTTCGGGTTCCGTGGGAAGTCCATAGTCATCCAGGTGGATAATGCGGACGGCAGGTTCTTCGATTCTTCGCACAACGACCTCGTCGAAAGGCTCGCTTAGGGCGAATCCGAGGCAATCGAATCCGCAAACCACATTCGACACCGTAGCCGGCGAGTGTACCCGAACACTGTCCATATTTCTTTTCAGCTGGGTTGACGTTATAACATTGGACGCGGATGCGCACCCCGAAGAATGCACTACTTTAGCACAAACCATCGATCGGCCTACGCTGACTTCCGGGAGGCTGTTCTGAAGGGGCAGCCTGACGACGGAGGGCTGTATTTTCCCGAATGTATCCCGAAGCTTTCGCACGGGTTCATCAAATCGTTCAGCGAGATGGAGAATCCTCAGATCGCTTTTGAGATTATGCGTCCTTATACCGCAGGCGCAATCGGCGACGAAGATCTTTTCGCCATCTGCGAAGAGACGATCGATTTCGAATTTCCTTTAGTAAGTATTACGGATCGTATCTCCGCTCTGGAGTTGTTCCACGGGCCGACGCTTGCCTTTAAAGACGTTGGCGCAAGGTTCATGAGCCGCTGTCTGAGATATTTTTCCGCTGACCAAGACAACAAGACCTTAGTGATAGCTGCCACTTCGGGTGACACCGGCGCCGCCGTTGCAGTGGGCTTTCACGGGATCGAGGGCATCGAGGTGGTGATCCTGTATCCAAGCGGGAAAGTCAGCCGGGTGCAGGAACTCCAACTAACGACTCTTGGTGACAACATCACGGCTCTTGAGGTCGATGGAGTGTTCGATGATTGTCAGGCGATCGTCAAACGGGCGCTCGCTGACAAAGACATACAAAGAAAAATATTTGTCACCTCGGCGAACTCCATAAATATCGCCCGGTGGCTGCCGCAGCAGTTTTACTATTTCTTCGCACTGAAACAATGGAACGGCACTGCTCCCGTGTTTTCGGTTCCGAGCGGCAACTTCGGAAACATCTGTGCGGGAATCCTCGCGAACGCGTCCGGCATGCCGGCCTCAGGATTTATTGCCGCCTGCAACGCGAACGCGACGGTGCCAGATTTTATCAGTACTGGGCAATTCTCCCCGCGCGATTCAATTTCGACGCTTTCCAACGCGATGGACGTGGGGGACCCCAGCAACTTCGCACGCATTTTGGAAATTTTCGGGCACAAATATCCGCGAATAATAGAACGGATGAACGCTGTAAGTATCTCCGACGCGGAAACAACCGAGGTGATGAAACGAGTCTATCAGGAAGTTGGTTACTTTCTGGACCCGCACGGGGCCGTCGGCTTTAAAGCTCTCGAAGACCAACTGTCAGAGCGGCCTGACGATCGCGGAGTTTTTCTTGAAACGGCACATCCGGTAAAGTTCGATTCGGTTGAAAGGATTCTCGGAACGTTCGGAAGCATACCGGTGGAAGTGTCGGAGCTTTTGCAAAAGGAGAAACGCTCAATTCGAATCCCTTCTGACTACGAAACCGTAAAGGAGCTTATCTTGAGCATGGTATGAGAGTACTTAAATTCGGTGGATCCAGCGTGGCCGACGCCGACAGTATCTTGAAAGTCGCGAACATCATCCGCACGATCGAGCCGCCGGCCGTCATCGTCCTGTCCGCCATGCAGGGAGTCACCGACGATCTGATAGACGCCGGGTGGATCGCGGAACGGGGCGAAGAGGGATTTGTAAACCGCATTGAAGGTATTCTTGAAAAGCACGCAAAGACTGTCGAAGAACTTACGATCTCCATCGCGGAATCTACGCTTTTACAAATAGAGGCTACGATCGACGAACTCGAAAAGCTGTGCCGGGGCGTGGCCCTTGTGCGGGACCTCAGCCGTCGCACGCTGGACAGGATACTAAGTTCGGGAGAATTGCTTTCCACACGGATCATCTCCGACTATCTCCTTTCGATCGGCCTCGAAAACGAATGGGTGGACAGCCGCCACTTGATCCGAACAGATTCAAATTTTGGCAACGCGGGTGTGGATTTTGCTGCCACATCCGTCCAGGTGAATGAGTATTTTCAAAGATCCGGGTCCTCGCTCTTTATTGTTCCGGGATTCATCGCATCAGACGCTTCAGGCAACACAACAACTCTCGGCCGGGGTGGGTCGGATTACACCGCCGCGATCCTCGCTGCGGCACTCGACGCCGAAATACTCGAGATCTGGACGGATGTGAGCGGCATAATGACGGCCGACCCCAGATTCGTCCGAAGCGTGCGCCCGATCTCTCGGATCACTTACCGAGAGGCGATGGAGCTTTCCCACTTCGGCGCCAAGGTGATCTACCCACCAACCATCCAGCCGGTGATGAGGAAAAAAATTCCGGTCTGGGTGAAGAACACCTTCTCCCCCAACGACGCGGGGACGTTCATCGAGCCGGAATCCGAGGACCGAGCCGAAATAATTCGAGGTATCTCAAGCATCGATCTGATCGCGGTACTCAATCTGGAAGGAAGCGGAATGGTCGGCGTGCCGGGCTTTTCGAAACGGCTGTTCGAAGCGCTCGCCCGCGAAATGATCAATGTGATCCTCATCACCCAGAGCTCTTCCGAGCATTCTATCTGCGTGGCTGTCGATGAACAATTCAGCGGGCGGGCGAAAGCCTCCGTCGACCGCGAGTTCGAAAACGAGATCAGCGTGGGGAAGATCAATCCGTTAAGGATCGAGTCGGCCCTTTCCATCATCGCTCTCGTTGGGGATAGCATGCGTTTCCACACAGGCATCAGCGGCAGAATGTTCTCGACGCTTGGGAACAACGGCGTGAACATCAGAGCTATCGCGCAGGGATCGTCGGAGCGGAACATCTCCGCCATCATTGATTCGGCCGACGTGCGAAAGGCGGTCAATGCGCTCCACGAGGAGTTTTTCTCTGACGGCAACAAGCAGATCAACATCTTCGTCGCGGGCGTCGGAACGGTTGGTGGCCGCCTTCTCGATCAGATATCGAAGCAGTACCGACACATCGCAGACGATCTACGATTGAACCTGCGGGTCGTCGGCGTAGCGAACAGCAAACGTGCCCTAATGTCATACGACGGAGTCGATCTCAAGATCTTAAAAGAAGAGCTTGGAGCGGCGGAAGAGACAAATATTACCGACTTCACCGATTCGATCATCGAACGCAATTTGCGGAACTCGATCTTCGTCGACATCACGGCCTCGCCGGAAGTAGTAGAAACGTATCCGAAGCTCTTGCGGCAAAGCGTTTCGATAATCGCGTGCAACAAGATTGCCGCTTCCTCCGATCACGACAAATATAAAAATCTCAAAGATCTCGCACGCGAGTACAACGCGAACTTTTTTTTCGAGACGAACGTCGGTGCGGGCCTGCCAGTTATCAATACTCTTAACGACCTGATCCGCAGCGGCGACAGGGTGAACCGCATTGAGGCCGTTTTGAGCGGCACACTAAATTTCGTTTTCAACAACTACGACGGCACCCGAAAATTCGCCGAAATCGTCCGCCGGGCTCAAAACGAAGGGTATACCGAGCCCGATCCGCGGCTCGATCTTTCAGGTACGGATGTGGCACGAAAGATCCTGATCCTCGCCCGCGAGTCCGGACGCCGGATCGAGATGGGTGATATAGAGAACGCAACGTTTCTCCCGGCATCGTGTTTAGCCGGCTCGGTCGAAGATTTCTACGCCGAAATGGAGCGGCATGAACCGCATTTCAAAGAACTTCTCGACGATGCACGGTCGAAAGGGCGGTCGCTCAAGTACATTGCATCGCTCGAGAGCGGGAAGGCGTCGGTCGGGTTGCAGCAGATCGGCCCGGAGCACAATTTCGCGAACCTCTCCGGCAAGGACAACGCCGTGCTCTTTTACACCAATCGTTAC
>Ga0307413_10000368_pt1 | contig 14424 bp, 10 predicted proteins | sample DK1Ometagenome_3_FD_203714 | JGI IMG/M metagenome (GOLD analysis project Ga0307413, IMG submission 203714) | Maize rhizosphere microbial communities from greenhouse at UC Davis, California, United States - DK15-O-2 | ecosystem: Host-associated > Plants > Roots > Rhizosphere > Soil | place: USA... | reverse complement strand
CCGGGCGACACCCCGGTGCCGGCCGACTACGACGGCGACGGCCGGGCCGACCTCGCGGTGTACGCCGGTGGCAAGTGGGCGGTGCGCGACGGCATCTCGACCTCGCACGGCCAGGACGGCGACGTGCCCGTGCCGGCCGACTACGACGGCGACGGCCGGGCCGACCTCGCGGTGTACCGGCCGGCCGACGGATCGTGGCTGGTGCTCGAGTCGAAACAGAACACCTCGGTGTCGATCGTGTTCGGCTCGCCAGGCGACGTGCCGATCCCGGCCGACTACGACGGCGACGGACGAACCGACGTCGCGGTGTACCGCGCCGCGGACCGCTCCTGGTGGATCCTGCGCAGCTCCGACGGCCGGGTGGACACCGCGTCCTTCCAGCAGCCCGGCGACCTGGTCGCGCCGGGCGACTACAACGGCGACGGCCGCGCCGACCTGGCGGTCTACCGGCCGGCCGGCCGGACCTGGTTGCTGCACGGGGTCGGCGTGATCGAGGAGTTCGGCGGCGCGGGCGACGTTCCGCTGACCATGGCGGCCATGCCGGTGCCGGTGCCGTCGAGCTGACCGACGGGACGCGAACGTTCTTGATCCGTCATGGCCATCGGCAACCGGCACCGTCGCCCGCGCGTTGAAGTCGTATGACGCAGGAGAACCCGATCATCGAACCGACCACGGGGCCGCCACGGGACGGCATCGCCGTTCTCGCGGTCCGGGGCCTGGTCAGGGCCGTCGTCGTGGTGCTGGTGCTGCCGGTGCGGATGGCCTGGGACGCCCTCGCGGCGGCCCGGCGCCGGGTGGACCGCACCGCGGTGCGCCCGGTCGGCCGGGCCCTGCGGTGGGTCGGCCGGGTGGTGTTCGCGCGGCCGCTCGTGGCGCTGGGGCGCCACGTGCTCCGACCGGTCGGCGCCTGGCTGCTGCGGGTGACGAGGCCGGTGGGCCGCGGCCTGGCCACCGTCGTCAGCCGGCTCGGCGGTGGCGTCGGGGCCTGCGCACGGTGGCTGTACCGGCAGGCGCTGACCCCGGCCGGTCGCGGCCTGGCCTGGCTGGCGAGGTACCTGGTGGCGGTGCCCGCGATGGCGGTCCACCAGTACCTGCTCACCCCGATCGGCCACGGCCTGCGCTGGACCGTCGATCACGTGCTGGGGCCGGTGGCCGGGGCGGTCGCCTCGGTCCTCACCTGGGCCTGGCCGGTCGCCACCCGGATCTCGCGGGCGGTCGGCCGAGGCATCGCGGCGGTGGCGAGGACGGTCACCCGGCCGTTGCGCCGGGCCTACCGGGCGACGCTCGCCCCGCTCGGCCACGCGCTGCGGCGCGCGTCGCGTGACGTCGGCCGGATCGTGCGGCAGACCCGCGCGGAGGTCCGCGCGTTGTTCGGTGGTCCCCGGTCGGGCGCCGATGAGGCCACAATGGACAGGTGACCAACCGGGGAGTGAACTCCGCGATCGTGATCGGTGCCGGCACGTTCGGCGCGTCGATCGCCTGGCTGCTCGCCCGTGACGGTGTCGCCGTCACGCTGGTCGACCAGTACGAGCCGGGCGACCGGCGGGCCACCAGCGGCGGCGAGACCCGGCTGTACCGCTGCGCGCACGGGGACGCCGTGGACTACACCCGGATGGCCCGGCGCGGCCGGGAGCTGTGGCACGAGCTGGAGGCGGAGACCGGGACGGACCTGCTGGTCGAGCACGGCATGGCCTGGTTCGCGCACCGCGACGACGGCTGGGAGGCCGACTCGGAGCGGGTGCTGCGGGCCGCGGACATCCCGGTCGAGCGGCTGAGCCGCACCGAGGCGGCCGCGCTGTTCCCGTCGCTGGGAACCGACGACCTGGCGTACGTGCTGTTCGAGCCCGAGGCCGGCGCGATCCGGGCCGCGGCGGCGGTCCGCGCGCTGGCCGCGGCCGCCACCGCGCACGGCGCGCTACAGCGGCGGGGGCGCGCGGTGCCGGACGGGAACGGGGTGCGCCTCGACGACGAACGGCTCGACGCGGACGTCGTGGTGTGGGCCTGCGGCGGCTGGCTGCGCGACCTGTTCGCCGGCCTGGTGTCGCTGCGGATCACCCGCCAGGAGCTGTTCTTCTTCGCCGGCGGCCCGGCCTGGACCGGGGTGCCGGCGTGGGTGGACTACGACCTCGCCGCGTACGGCACCGGCGACATCGACGGGCTCGGCGTCAAGGCGGCGCCGGACACCGAGGGGCCGCCGCTCACGCCGGAGGACGAGCTGCCCGGGGTGAGCGCGGACGGTGAGGCGGTAGCCCGCGGCTACCTGCGGGGCCGCTTCCCGGCGTTGGCCGACGTTCCGCTGGTCGGCGGCACCACCTGTCGCTACGAGCTGACCGCCGACTCGCACTTCCTGGCCGGCCCGCACCCGGCGCTGGCCGGCGTCTGGTTGGTCGGCGGCGGCTCCGGGCACGGCTTCAAGCACGGCCCGGCGCTGGCCGAACGGGTGGTCGCGGCGATCCGCGGTGAGGCCGCGCTGCCACCGGCGTTCCGGCTCGGCGAGCGCGTGGCGGGACGCTCGCTGCGCACGGCGGGCTCGAACACCACCGGGTGAGCCCAGCGCGGCCGGTCCGGACGAGTGGCGGTCCGGACGTGTGGCGGTCCGGCACGTCCCGCCCGGACGGGACCAGCCGGATCGCCGCCGACGCGGGAGGATGACCCCATGACCGAGGAGGACATCATCGCGCACGTCGCCGCGCTGCCCGGCGTCGTCGCCTACACCCCGGACGAGACCAGTGAGGCCCCGGAGATCGCCTGGGGCGACACCTTCGTGTTCTACGACCCGGACGACGCGGCGGGCAACCGCGTGATGCCGTTCGCCACCATCGTCACCAAGGACTACCCGGGCTTCGACACCGAGTCCCGGCTCGACCGGCCCGGCGTGTTCCGGCTGAACATCGCGGTGGGCCGCGAGGCGTTCACCGACCTGATCGGCCACTCCCCCGCCGACCACGCCCGGCACCACGACCGGTTCGACTACGCGGCCGCCGACCAGGTGCTGCCGCACCCGGCGTACGCCACCCAGTCCTGGGTCTGCATCGTCAACCCCGGCCCCGAGACCGAGGCACTGACCAGGGAGCTGCTCAGCGCCGCCCACACGCGCGCCGCACTGCGCTACCGACCGCGCAACAGCACCGCACCCGACTGATCGTCCGGCCGGCCGGACCCGGCGGACAGCCGCCATCACGGCCGACCCACAGCCCGCGGTGCAGTGTGACCGTTAGTAACGTTGTCGGCGACTTGCGCGACAAGGGGGTACGGGGCCCGGCGAGGCGAGGCGGGAGGTCAGTGATCGACACCGCAGCGACCCCCACCTCGGCGACCCACACCGCAGCGACCCACACCGCAGCGACCCCCACCTGGGCACGGCCCCGAAAGGTCCCGCCGTGATGACCGCGCGCCGCATGACGCCGCCGATCCGGAGCCGTGGGGCGGGCGAGGCGGCCGGCATCGTGGCCGCGGCGGTGACGGCGGCCGCCGCCGCACCGCCCATCGGGTTCGGTGTGCCCGACCTCCTCCCGGTCGCCGAGGCCATCGCCACCGCCGCCGGTGGCGCCTGGTGCGTGCTCACCGCGGGCGACCAGGAATACGCCACCGGCACCCCACCGGCCGACACTCCCGCGACCGAGGTGACCCACCGCGGCGAGGTCGTCGGCGGCATCCGGCTCGACGCGCCGGGCGGCGTCGTCGCACAGGTCGCCGCCTCGCTCGGCCCGATCTGCGCCAACGCGATCACCGCGGGCCGGCTGCACGAGCTGCGACGCACCACCCAGGCCTGCGTCACCGAGATCGGCGACGCGCGCTGGCGCGCCGCGGCCGACATGGACAACGAGCGCCGCACGCTGGAACGCGACCTGCACGACGGCGCCCAGCACCACCTGGTCTCGCTCGGCCTGACCGTGGGCCTGCTGGAGAACGCCATCGACAACGGCGCCGACACCCGGCCCTGGCTGGACCGGCTCGCCGAGCAGCTGGACACCGCCGAGCGCGCCATGGCCGGCACCGCGGCCGGCGTGCTGCCGGTGACACTGGTCCACGCCGGTCTCGCCAGGGCGCTGACCGAGACGGTCGGCCCCGCGCGTCTGGACGTCAGTGAGCTCGGCCCGCGCCGCTACCCGGCGGTCGTGGAGAGCGCCGTGTGGTTCACCTGCCTGGAGGCGGTCAACAACGCGCGAAAGCACGCCCCGGGGGCGACGATCACCGTGTCGCTGCGGGCCACCGCCCGCGGGCTCGCGTTCTCGGTCACCGACGACGGGCCCGGGTTCACCGTCACGCCGTCCGCGTCCGGCCTGCACAACATGCGGGCCAGGGTGCAGGCGGTCGGCGGCAGCGCGGAGATCAGGTCCGTGCCCGGCGCCGGCACCACGGTCTCCGGCTTCGTCCCGATCTAGCGGGAGCCCGCCGCGATCTCAGTGGCTGCCACGGCGAGCACCAGGCAGGCGTCGTGCTCGCGGGCGCCGGCCTGCCGACCGTCGGCGTGCCGCTGCCACAGCCGCCCGGCGGCCGCCGCGGCGGCGGCGATGTCGGCGGAGCTCGCGTCCGCCGGCAGACCGAGCCGCTCCCGCGGGCCTCGACCGGACCCGCCGAGCAGCCGGATCGCGTCCGCCGAGTCGGGCAGCACCAGCGAACCTCGCCGCAGCGCGTCCAGCACGGCGAACTCGGCCAGCTCGCGGGAGGTCAGCGCGAGCCGCTCCACCTCCCTGGACAGTGCCTCCGGCACACCGCGCCGGCACAGCGCCGTCATGCCCCGCACCACCCGCCGGGCCACCACCAGGTCGCCGTCGGCGGCGACGTGTTCGGTGAGCGTCGCGGCCAGCCGGTCCAGGCCGCTGCGCTCGCTGAGCAACCTCGCCAGCCCCGGGACGTTGTCCACCTGACCGTCGCGGATCGCGTCGCGCGCCACGGTCAGCGCGGCGGGCGGGAAGCGCCGCAACACCTCGGCGCCACGGGCCGGCCGGGTGGCCCCTACGTCTGCCTCCAGCTCGATGTCGGTCAGCCTGCGCACGACGCGGAACTCGGTGTCGCGCAGCGTCGCTCCGAGCAGCGCCAGCCGCGGGTCCAGCCGGACCACCACGTCACAGTTGCCGGTCGCCAGCTCGACGCCCTCGTCCGAACTCGCCGCCGCGATCACCAGCACCGCGCCGCGCAGCTCACGCAGCAGCGCGGCGTCGCGCTCGGTCGGCCGGGCGGGCAGCACGTGCACCACCGCGTCGGCGGCCGCGGCGAGGTCGGCCGGTGTCGGGTCGAGCAGGTCGACCAGCGTGAGGTCGCGAAGGAACGTCGACGGCCACTGCACCGACACCCGGTACACCTGCGCCAGCTCCGCGGCGGTCGCCGGCAGCCGGGCCATCGCCAGCGGCGCCCGGTCCGGCCGGCCGGCACCGCGCGGCCAGGTGGTGACCAGCGGCACCGGTCCGGCGGTGAGCCAGGTGGTGACCCGGTCCGGCACCGCGCCGCGCACCTCGGCGCCGACCAGCGCGTCGAGCACGGCGGCCGTCTCCTCGCCGGTGACCGCGACCCTGGGCGGTTCGTCCACACGCGACGCCAGCGCCGACCACTCCTCGGCGCGCTCCTCGTCGGCGCGCGCGCCGGCCACGGCCAGCACCCGCATCCGGGCCAGCAGCGAGCCGACCCGGTCGGTCGCCGAACCGCGGGAAGTGTCGCGGCGGTCGACGACCGGCGCGGCCGGGCCGAACCGGTCCGGCAGCGAGATCCGCACCGTGACCGCGTCCCCGGTCACCTCCGGCAACATCGTCCCGCCCAGCGCGGCGACCCGCTCGGCGTCCAACGCGAGCGCCTCGCGCACCCGGGCGATCCAGGTGCGCGGCACCGGCTGGTCCCGGACCAGCGCGGTGAGCACGGCGTTGTCGTAGCCGAGCGTCACCTGCAGCGGAGGCCCGGCGCCGGACGCGGCGAACACCTGCAGCACGGCCGCGACACCGTGGTAGAAACCGGACTCGACCTCCCAGCCGGCACGCCGGGTGAAGTCGCCGGTGAACCGGACCTGCCGGGGCAGGTCGACGGCCAGCTCGCGCAGTGCCGGCAGCGGGCCGTGGTCGCGCAGCACCGTCGGGTGCACCCCGCGTACCACCGCGCGGAACCCGTCGATCAGGTCGCCGAGCCGGTCGCGCAGCTGACCGAGCGCCGCGGTCGCGTGCTCGGCGGCGTCCGGGACGGAGTCGCCCGGCCGCGCCGGACCGGGCAGCTCGCGCACCGACTCGCGCACGCCGGCCAGCTGCGCGGAGCTGGCCGTCACGATCGCGGCCACCAGCCGCCGCCGCTCGGCGTCGCGCACCAGGGCGAGCTGCTCGCGCACCCCGCGCAGATCGGCGTCGAGGCGCTCCACGTCCGCGGCCGCGACACCGACCTGGGAGCGCAGCCGCTCCTCGCGCATCGCGATCGCGACGCAGGCCGCCGTCTCGCGCAGCAGCTCGTGGTGCGACGCGTCCGAGGGCAGCCCGCCCGGCAGGGTCAGGGCCAGTACCCCGCGGCGGACCCGGCCGTCCAGCACGGGGGTGACCACCGTGCGCTCGCCCGGTGCGACCGGGTCGACCGGTGCCGCCGACTCGGGCCAGCGCACCGTCGAGGACAGGTCGTCACCGCTGCCGGACAGCAACTCCGCCGACACGGCCCCGCCGCGCTCGGCCAGGTTGCGGACCAGGTCGGCGACCACGGACCCGGCGGGCGCGGTGGCGAGCAGCCGGTGCGGCGGGACACCCGGTTCCCGTCGACCACCCGGAAGTCGACCGCCGAAAACCCGCCGCACGTCAGCTCTCGGTCCGACGAGCCCGCAGGTACGCGAGCACGGCGAGCACCCTTCGGTGGTGCACCGAGGCGTCACCCGGCAGTTCCAGCTTGATGAAGATGTTGGCGATGTGCTTCTCGACGGCCTTGCCGGAGACGTACAGCTCGCTGGCGATGCCGGAGTTGGACCGGCCCTCCGCCATCAGCCGCAGCACGTCGGTCTCGCGTTCGGTGAGCGTGGCGAGCGGGTCGTCGTCACCGGAGCGGCGTGCCTCCACCAGACGCTTGGCCAGGACGGGTTCGATCACGATCTCGCCGGCCGCGATGCGTTCCAGGGTGTCGGCGAGCACCTTGACCCCGGCGACCCGCTCCTTGAGCCGGTAGCCGATCCGCTCGGCGCCGATCTCCAGCACCCGCATGAGGTACTGCGTCTCCGCGTAGTGCGACAGCAGCAGGATGCCGATGTCGGGGTGGTCGGTGCGCAGCCGCTCGGCGGTGTACAGACCGCCGTCCGGTTCGGGCGGCATCCGGATGTCCAGGATGGCGATCTCGACGGGCTGCTCCGCAGGCTGGGTGGCGACCAAGGCGATCAGTTTGTCGCCGGTGTCCACGCTGCCGACCACCTCGTGGCCGGCCGCCTGCAGCAGCAGACCGAGACCCTCCCGGAACAGCGCGCCGTCCTCGGCCACCGCGACGCGCATCTCAGCACCCGCCGATCGACGGATGGCGGACACTGACCTCGCCGCTGCGCGCGCCGGACAGCGCGGCCACCAGGTGCTCGCCGCAGCGGCGGACCTCGACCGCGATCCTGCCGCCGCGCCCGGCGGCACCGTTGGCCCGGCCGGCCGGCTCGGCAGGTTCGATGGTGAACGGGTCGAGCGCGTCCACCACGGCGAAGTACAGCGCGGCCTCCACCCGGGCCGGGTAGCGGTCGGTCGGCGCGCTGACCGTGACGGCGAGCCCGCGCCGCTCGGCGTAGGCGCGCAGCGCCGGGCCGACGCCCGCGCTGACCAGGACCGGCGGGTACAGCTCGGAGCCGATGTCGCGCAGTTCCTCCAGGACGACCCGCACGTCGTCCTGCAGGCGCATCACCCGGTTGGCCGCGGCCTGGTCGCGCAGGTCCACCGCGAGCAGTCCCAGCTCCAGGGAGAGGGCGGCCAGACGCACGGCGGCCTCGTCGTTGAGCCGCCGTTCCAGGTCGCGGCGCCGCTGCCAGATCACGGCGGATTCGGCCGACGGGTGAGGGGCACGTTCACATCCTCCGCCACGAACCACGGGTGTCGACAGCGGGCGCTCCCCCGTCGGCGGTAGGGATATCCCTACCGAGTGACCGATCGGTACACTCCGACGACAGAGCGTGTCGAGGCGTTCGGAGAATACCGTGGGGGCGCAATGGGATACGGCCTGGGGGTCGATCTCGGCACGACCTTCACCGCCGCCGCGGTGTCCCGCGGGCCCTCCGTCTCGGTCGCCGCGCTGAGCGAGGACGACCTGGTGGCGCCGTCCGTCGTGCTCGCCGCCGAGGACGGCTCCCTGTTCACCGGACAGGCCGCGGAATGGCGCGCCATCGGCGATCCGCTGCGCGTCGCCCGGGGTTTCAAACGCCGCCTCGGCGACCCGACACCGCTGGTCATCGGCGGCACCCCGTACGCGCCGACCGCGCTGATGGCCGCGCTGCTGCGCGACGTGGTGGCCAGCGTGACCGCCAGCGAGGGCGAACCGCCCGAGCACGTCGTGCTCACCTGCCCGGCCGTGTGGGGGCCGTACCGCCGCGAGCAGTTCACCGAGGTGCCCCGGCTGGCCGGGCTGAACGAGGTGACCCTGCTGACCGAGCCGGAGGCGGCCGCCGCGCACCACGTGCGCGAACGCAGGCTGGCCGACGGCGAGATCGTCGCCGTCTACGACCTCGGCGGCGGCACCTTCGACACCACCGTGCTGCGTGCCCGCCCGGACGGCATGGAGATCCTCGGCACCCCGGAGGGCATCGAACGGCTCGGCGGCATCGACTTCGACGAGGCGCTGATCGCGCACGTCGACGCCGAGCTCGACGGCGCGTTCGGCAGGCTCGACCCGCGCAACCCCGCCGAGGGCGCGGCGATGGCGTTGCTGCGCCGCGAATGCGTGCGGGCGAAGGAACTGTTGTCCACAGAGGACTCCGTGACGATCGTGGCACGGCTGCCCGGCGGCCGGCACGAGGTCACCGTGACCAGGGCCCGGTTCGAGGAGATGATCCGCCGCTCCATCGGGCTGACCGTGGAGACCGTTCGCCGCACCCTCGTCTCGGCCGGGGTGGAGCCGGACGAGCTGGCCGCGATCGTGCTCGCCGGCGGTTCGGCCGACATCCCGCTCGTCGCCGAGACGCTGGCCGAGGAGTTCGGCCGCCCGGTGCGGGTCGGTGTGCAGTCCAAGTTCACCGTCGCGCTCGGCGCCGCGGCCACCGCGGCGCGGCTCGGCACGCCGGAGCAGGTCGCCGAGATTCCGGCCGACGGCGCGGTCCGGGTGGCGGTCAACGGCACGGCCCCGACCGGCGGTGCCGCGCCGACCGCCACCGAGGCGCCGGACCGCGCGGCCGCGGCCGCCCCGCTCGGTGCATGGTGGACGGACGCACTGAGGGACCGAAGGCTGATCGGCATCGCCGTGGTGCTGGCCGTGCTGCTCGTCACCGGACTGGTGTTCGCGCTGACCAACCCCGGTCGGCGGGACCAGGCAGGCCCCGGCGCGGCCGGGGCCGGCACCTCGACCGACACGACCCCCGGTGAGAGCACCGGCTCGGCAGCCGCCGGCACGCCGACCACCGCCGCGATCGCGGCCCGGCCGAGCGTGCCGATCCCCACGGTGCTGACCACCATCGAGGCCGTCGGCCCCCGCCCGCAGGGCGTCGTCACCACCCCGGACGGCAAGCTCGCGCTCGTCGCGGCCAGTGTCGAGGAGACCGTGTCGTTCATCGACACCGCCACCCAGAAGGTGGTCGCCGAGCTCGAGATCGCCGGCCAGGCGCAGTACCTGGCGATGTCCCCGGACGGCACGACCGCCTACGTCACCGTACTGCGACCGCAGGGCAAGGTCGCGGTGATCGACATCGCGTCCCGCACGGTGCTGCGGGAGGTGCCGGTCGGACCGGAGGCGTTCGTGCCGGCGGCGTCGCCGGACGGCACCAGGGTGTACGTGCCGGACCACAACACGTCCAGCGTCTGGGTGTTCCCGGCGCGGGGCCGGTCGGCCACCAACGGGCAGGCGGTGAAGTCCGCCCCGCACGGCATGGCCATCGGTCCCGACGGCCGGTTCGCCTACGTGGTGAGCCACGAGTCGAGCACGGTGACCGTGCTCGACCTCAGCGCCAACACCACCGTCGCGGAGATCCCGGTCGGCATCAGCGCGCTGGCGATCGCCCTGTCCGCGGACGGAAAACGGTTGTACACAGCCAACTACGACGCGAACACGGTGTCCGTTGTGGACACAGAGAAGCGGGTGGTGTCGGCGACCGCCCAGGTCGGCTTCCACCCGCAGGCGCTCGCGCTGGCGCCGGACGGCCGACACCTCTACGTCGCGAACAACGGCTCGGACACCGTGTCCGTGGTCGAGACGGCCACCAACGCGGTCACCGCCACCGTGTACGTCGGCGACGAGCCGTGGTCGGTCGCCGTCACCCCGGACGGCCGGTTCGCCTACGTGGCCAACGCCCTGTCCGACGACGTCACGGTCATCTCCGCCGCCTGATCCTCGTTTCCACACATGCGACCGACACGCATAGGGAAGGAGACAGACAGTGCCTCTCATCGAGCCGGGTGCGGAGTTCGACCAGCTCTTCGAGACCTTCGAGCACACGGCCTACCGACTGGAGACGCGCGATCGGTACAACGTCCCCCTCGAGGCCGAGCCGATCCGCAACTTCCTCGCCGGAGAGCCGGACGCCGCATACCTCGCCGACTGGCTGGCCATGGTCCGGCGATCCACGGCCGAAGGTCGCCTGTTCTCCCGTGTTCGAGTGGTCAGCTCCCCGCTCACCGACTACACCCGCTTCGGCTTGTGGATCGCCCGCTACACCTGCGAAGCGGGTGACGACATCCGTTACCTGGCCCGCGACCGGGCCGCGGCCCTGCCGGACTACGACTACTGGCTGTTCGACTCCCGCAGGCTGGTCAAGATGCGCTTCACCGACGACGACCGGTTCACCGGCGCGGAGATCGTCGAGGATCCGGCCGAGATCGTCCGGCACGGCTACTGGCGGGACGCGGCCCGGCACCACGCCGTCGGCCGGGACGAGTTCGCCGCCCGGAATCGATAGTCCGGGGCGACGGACGTCGGGACACGACCTAGCTCTTCGCCAGCGCGGCCTGTGCGGTGGTCACCGCCTCCATCGCCTGGGCGATCGCGGTGAGGTCGACCGGCTGCGGGAGGTCGGGTCGGGGGGTGGTCTGCCCGGGCGGGCCGGGTTGTCCGGACGCCGGGCGGTTCGCCGCCTGGGCGGCGGCGCCGACGACGGCCGGGACATCCTGGGGCAACAGCACGCACAGGTCGGTGATGGTCGGCGACTCGGTGGTGCGCAACCGCTTCGCGTGCCGGGTGACCGCCTCGTCGAGCACCTGCCGCGCGTAGCGGCCGTTGCCGAACGCCGGCCCGCGAGCCACGGTGGCGAAGTGCGCGCGCAGCGCGGCGACGGTCGGGCCGGTGCACTCGTAGCCGGCCGTGTTCGCGTGCTGCGCCACGATGGTGACCAGCTCGTCGGTGTTGTAGTTGTCGAACCGGACGTGGTGCGAGAAGCGTGACGCGAGGCCGGCGTTGGCGTCCAGGAAGCCGGCCATGTCGTTCTCGTAGCCGGCCGCGATCACCACGACCTCGTCACGATGGTCCTCCATCAGCTTCACCAGCGTGTCGATCGCCTCCCGGCCGAAGTCCGCCCCCGAGCCGCCGCGCTGCGCGGACAGCGTGTACGCCTCGTCGATGAACAGCACGCCGCCGCGTGCCCTGTTGAACGCCTCCGTGGTGCGCCGGGCGGTGTGCCCGACGTACTCGCCGACCAGGTCGGCCCGCGACACCTCGACCACCTGGCCCTGGGCCAGCACGCCCATCGCGGCGAGGATCGAGCCGTACAGCCGGGCCACGGTGGTCTTGCCGGTGCCGGGCGGTCCGGCGAAGACCAGGTGCCGCGACATGGACGGCACCGGCAGACCGGCCGCGCGACGCTGCTGCGCCGAGGCGAGCAGGTCGACCATGTTGGACACCTCGCGCTTGACGTCGTCGAGGCCGACCATCTGCCGCAGCTCGTGCATCAGCCGGTCGACCCGCTCGGTGTCCACGCGGCCGGCGCCCGCGCCGACCGAGGAACCGGCGTGTGTGCCGAGATCCTCCGGCAGCAACAGGGTCAGCGCCATCGGGTCGGCGTCCACGTCGTCGGCCAGCCGATAGGCCTGCCTGCCGACCATCTCCTCGAACGCCTTGCGGGCGCTGCGGCCGTTGCCGAACGCGGCGTCACGCGGCATCTCCTTGAAATAGGTCAGCAGGGCGCCGCGGGTCTCGAACTCCAGCCGGAAGTCGTAGGTCCGGCACAGTCCCTCGACGATGGTGACCAGCTCGGCCGCGGTGTAGTCGGTGAACTCGATGGTCCGGGAGAACCGGGAGGCGAGACCGGGGTTGGTGTCCAGGAACTGGCGCATGTCGTTGGTGTAGCCGGCGACGATCACCACCACGTCGTCGCGGTGGTCCTCCATCAGCTTCACCAGCGTGTCGATCGCCTCGCGGCCGAAGTCGTGGCCGCCACCGCCGCCGGCGGACAGCGTGTACGCCTCGTCGATGAACAGCACCCCGCCGAGCGCCTCGTTGAACTTCTCGGTGGTCTTCAGCGCGGTGCCGCCGATGACCGCGGCGACGAGGTCGGCCCGCGCCACCTCGACCAGCTGGCCCTGCCGCAGGACGCCGAGCTCGGAGAGGATGCGGCCGTACAGCCGGGCGATGGTGGTCTTGCCGGTACCGGGTGCACCGGTGAACACCAGATGCCGGCTCATCGGCGGGGTCGGCAGGCCCAGTGCCGCGCGGCGCTCGCCCATCTGGATCAGCCGTACCAGGATCTCGACCTCGCGCTTCACCCCGCCGAGGCCGACCAGCGCGTCCAGCTCGGCGAGCAGTTCCTCGACCGGGGTCCTCGGGCCGGCGTCCTTCGCCGTGCCGGACTCGGCGGGCCGCGCCGACGAGCCCGTCGACGCGCCGACGACGCCACCGTCGCGGGCACCGGCAGCCGCCGCGGCGGACAGCACCTCGGCCGTCCCGGCCGGGACCACGTCGGCGACCGCGTTCTCCGCGCTCACCACGTCCTCCACGGACACCCGAGCGCCGTCGGCCTCGATCCGCAGCCCGGCGCCGTTGTTCGTGCGCAGCTCGCTGCGGTCCAGGGTGACCTGCCCCGCGGTGCGCACCGTGACGCCGTCGCCGCGGTTGCCTGTGCACTCGCTGCCGGTGGCGCTGCCGGAGCTGCCCGCCCTGAAGTGCAGACCGGCGCCCCGCGACTCGCGGACGGCCAACGCGTCGGCGGTCAGCACGCCACCTTCCTCGACCACCACACCGTCGGCGCCGGCCCGCACGATCCGACCGCCGGTCGCGGCGACCACGCCGCCCGCCTGCACCAGCAGGCCGGGGCCCGCGGTGTCGGCGACGTCCAGGTCGCGCACGGTCGGCGCGGCCCGGTCGCCGGCGACCAGGCCGGCGCCCGCGCCGCCGCGCACGCGCAGCCGGTTGACCTCGGGGCTCGCGCCGGAGGTGAGCACCACCGCGTCGTGGCCGGCCCGGTCGACCTCGCAGTCAGTGAGCTCGCCGCGCGAGTCGTCCAGCAGGTGCATGCCGTAGCCGTTGGGTTCGCGCACCACGACCCGCACCAGCCGGGGCAGACCGCCCTGCACGACCGCGATGCCCTGGGCCCCGGAGCGCTCGATGACACAGTCCTCGAACAGCGGCGTCGACCCGGTGGCGACCAGCACCCCGACGCCCTTGACGTCGGTGATCGTGGTGCCGCTGACGGTCGGCGAGCTGCCGCCCTCCACCACGATCGCCGATCCGTCCACATCGGACACCTTGCAGTCCACGACGGCGCCGCGCGCCCTGTCGGCGGCCAGCACCGCGCCGCCCCGCACGTCGGTGATCACGCAGTTCTCCAGCCGCGGCGCGCCGCCGGAGCGGATCACCAGGGCCGTGGTGGCGATGCCGCGCAGCGTGCAGCCGCGCAGCTCACCGACCGCGCCGTCGAAGAACAGCACGCCGGCACCGCCGGCGTTGCCGACCGAACTGTCGCGCATGGCCAGCTCGGCCTGTCCGCGCACCGCGACGGCCACCCCGGAGCTCGCCTCGACCACGCACTCCTCGAGGCCGAGCCGCCCGCCGGTGACCTCGATCGCGGCGTCGCCGTCGGTGTGCGCGATCACCAACCCGGCGAGCTCGGCGCGCTCCGCGGTCACCCGCAGCACCGGCCGGTCGCGCGACTGCACGCGCACCGCCTGCGGCGGCCCCGCCGCGGACAGCGTGATGTCGCGGTCGAGCACGAGCGACTCGGTGTAGACGCCCGGGTGGATCGAGATGGTGTCGCCGTCCGCGGCCGCCGAGATCGCGTCGTTGATCCGCTGGTAGCAGTCCGGATCGGTGGGTGACACGTTCAGCACCGAGCGACCACGGGTCGTCCTGCTCACGACTGGACCTCCAGAC
>Ga0307413_10000367_pt1 | contig 14425 bp, 21 predicted proteins | sample DK1Ometagenome_3_FD_203714 | JGI IMG/M metagenome (GOLD analysis project Ga0307413, IMG submission 203714) | Maize rhizosphere microbial communities from greenhouse at UC Davis, California, United States - DK15-O-2 | ecosystem: Host-associated > Plants > Roots > Rhizosphere > Soil | place: USA... | reverse complement strand
GGACAGGATCCTTGGCAGGTACTCCTGTACCGTGCCCAGAACATCCACATGTACTACACTGACCCAGACCTGAAGAAGTACATGGATGGCGAGCTCCGCATCCTGTGGCACGCGCTGCAGGGAGTACTGCCGATGATCACCAAGGCCAGCTTCACCGAGATCTGCCAGGTCAACCTGGAGAAGCTCGCTTCCCGAGCAGCACGTGGGGTCCTCAAGGGTGCAGGAGACAACCGATAATGCCTACCGCAGAACGCAGACTCAAGAGCTACTCCGTGGGAGTACGGGTCAAGGACGCAGTGGACGACACCTGGGAGAAGCAGGAGGATGGCCGGTGGAAGTACTGTGGTCCCGAGGAGGATCGCGTTGACACTCCCCACCTGACCTCCGCTGAGCTCCTGTTCGCCTGGGGACCCATCAGCAAGCCCATCCCTGCACCGTCGGGCTTCCCCCGGATGCTCCCTGATGGCAAGACGAAGCTGATGTACATCCCAGGCAAGACAGACAACACTCCTCCCACCGTTGCCGAGCTGGAGACCGCAACAGAGGTAACCGGGGTGACAGTGGTGGACAGTGACTACCAGTGGACGAGTGACAAGCCCGGTATCCAAGGGGACCTGGACAACATGACGGTAGAGCTCAACCCGGTGCCCTCTGCTATGGAGAACTACGCCAGGATCTACAACACCTCGCTGGAGGAAGCTGCTGAGGCCTTCGGTATGCTGGCCAAGATGCTGGGCGAGAGCTACAGCAGCCCTCAGGAGGAGCTCAAGTTCCGCCTCAACACGATGCTGCAGGGCGACGACCCCGGCCAGCCTGTGAACTGGAGGGGCATCTAGGTGGCTACCCTCCGGCAAGATTCACAGGTATCCTTGGGCGATTAGCATGGCAACTTCTGCTGGGGAGCAACAATGGTACGATCACACTGTAGTGATTGCGGACACCACCACACCGATGGCAAATGCACCGCATACCTCAACACAGAGACTGGAGGAATGCAAAAGTGCGTTTGCGTGCACATGCCGCACTAACCCGTATAATTGCCCACAGGGCACAGCGCTCGCACAAGCAATACTGACAAGACTGGGGAAATAGATGTTTGGATTGCCACCTGGCAACCCATTGCGTGAAGTGGTCGTGGAACTTACCCGCGACCACTTTCGTGATACTGGGGAAATGGCGGGCCTGGAGCCTCCTCTTCTAAGGCTCCTCGAGGTAGCCATCAAGGCGGATACCTCAGGGGCGAGCGGAGGCAGCGGGAGATCTAAGTCCAGCGCTCCTCTCGACGTCACAGCCTTCTCCCTGTGGGAGGAGATTCGTGAGGTAGTGAACCTCAACTGGCCGGGGCACGGCAACCTGGCCTACCAGAACACTCTGCTCATCGACCGGCTGACCTGGTGGACGAACACAGTGGCAGCTACGGAGAACGAGAAGCACCTGCTCGAGTACTGCGTGTACTGGCGCAAGCAGATCCGTGAACTGCTGGACCCGCCGAAGAAGATCGAGCTGCGAGGGACCAAGTGCCCCACGTGCAAGAACTCCTGGGTGCAGCAGCTCAGCAATGAGCTCGACACAACCTACGTCCCAGCCATGCTCGTACACATGAGCGAGGACCCCGTCCGGGCAGAGTGCCTGGCCTGCGGGGAGAATTGGATGGGATTCGACATGATCAAAGAAGCACACCAGGAGCCAGCAAATGTCTAAGCACCGTATCGGCGATCCAGGATTCGCCCTCAGCATCCAGGTAGATGGTCTCCCCCGCAACGTGGGACCCTTCGCCAGCCGGGAAGCTGCATTCGAGTGGGCACGTGAGCACTCCACCGGGGAGACGATGGGCAGCTACCATGCCTACCCGATCACACGGCCGGAAGACATCAAGAAGCAGAAGACCAACATCCTGCAGTTCCGGCCTCGTCCTCGTGCTTAGGGAACTGCGGGTCACCTACAGTGCCCTCCGTAACCAGCATGAAGCCTGGTGCCCTTTCTGCCATCGCAAGGTCTACACGCTCACGGACGAGAGGGTCTACCTGCTTATGCGTGAACGGAACCAGAGAGCGCACCACATCGTCCCCCGGCGAGTTGCGCACTTCTGCAGGAAGATCACGAATCGCCCTGTAATCCACAAGGGAAGGAAGCCGATTAGGTTTTATACTGGAGACAGGGTATAGTTCTACTCATCAGCACGACCACCACGACACAACGGAGAACACAATGAGTGATTACGTAGCAAATATCCCCCTCATGGTCGACGTCGTAGACGACGACATCGTCCAGACCCGGCTCATCGGTAACCCCGACCTCCCGGAGCCGGTCGTGACGGAGCTTATGCACTGGGTACTCCAGAAGCACCTGGGCCTCGTCCGCCAGGGAGCACTCAAGAAGATGGGCTGGGAAGACAGCCCCACCGGGCCAGCTTGGCACAACAGCAAGTTCTCCGAAGAACAGTGCTGGACCCTCGACTGGAACCGCAGCCACACGGACGAGGAAGCTCCGTACTAAGCTTGAGCCCGGGGAGGGTCTTGACACAGGCCCTCCCCCTCTCCCAGCAACAACCCGAACACATCGAAAGAAGGAACCAGCAATGTCTGTAGCACGCCTGTACACCGTCAAGAAGAGCCGCAAGGACCAGAAGCCCTGTGGCAAGTGCGGAGCTGAGCTCCCCGCTGGCACCCCATACCTGTACTACTATGTAGGCTTCCGCAGCAACTACAAGTACGTCCGCTGCACCAAGGCTGACTGCTACCCGATGCCCTCCGAGCGGGAGAGCAGCAAGATCGCCCCCATCCTGGCAGCCCAGGAGAACTTCGCCCGTAACATCGACAGCGCGGACAGCCCTGACGACATTGCTGCCCTGGTGCAGGAGGTTGGCACCGCCATCCGTGAGGTTGCCGACGAGTACCAGGAAGCTCTGGATGCCTGGGAGAATGGCAACTATGAGCTCGAGGAGAAGGCCAGCCACTACGAGTCTCAGGCCGACGAGCCGGAGAACTGGACCTGGGGCGAAGGCGACACCGACTACACCCTGTGCCTGGAGCATGACGGCCGTGAGGACGAGGTTGGCGAGGAGGCCATCCAGAACTGCGACGCTTGCCAGGAGAACCGCGAGCAGTGGCTGCAGGAATGCCGGGACGCAGCACAGGAGATCGTCGACAACATCGAGTTCGCATAATGGCAAAGACAATGAGCGAGCAGCTCCACGAGTTGGTTGAACTCCGCATGGAGATCCACCGGGCTTCCGCCAGGGTACAGGTTGCCATCCGCAAGGGACAGAAGATCGACCTGGAGGACCTGGTAGTTGTCCGTGGCAGTTCCGAAGCCTTCGCAACTCTGGCAGAGGAGTACATGGATGAGCACCACGACGACTGAGTCCCGTTGCACCGCAATCACGTATGCGGGGCAACCCCAGCATCTCTTGACCAGGTGCAGCCGGGAGGCAGGGCATACTGGCGACCACATCCCGAGTTTCACAGATGCTGACCGCAACACGTAATTTTGCCGAACGGCAAACTGTAGGGTAACGTAGTTGCTTGTGCGGGTGAGGTGTCTCCTCCACGGAGGAGGTCGGGGTCGATATGGCAACTAGTTTCTGGGACTCTGTTGCCGATAATATCGACCCCGACAGCTCCAACCAAAGCAAGTGGGAGACCCCCGGCCAGATGGCCAAGGCAACGAACCCCAACACGGTCCAGACCCCCGCACTTGACATTATCGACGCAGCGCTGGTTGAGGCATTCAACACTCCCGATGCTCGCCTGATTATCAGCATGGCCCCGCAGGAAGGTAAGTCCGTCCGAGTGGCGAACGACTTCCCGGTGTGGGCGCTGACCAAGAACCCCGAGCTCATGATCGTGACGGCCTCTTACGGACAATCCCTCGCGAACCGCAACGGTCGCGCAGTACGTAACCGCATACTCTCGAATCCTGAGCTCGGACTAACCATCGCACGTGACAACGGCAGTGTGTCAGAGTGGACACTTGCCGGTCACGAAGGCGGACTCTTCTCCGTAGGTATTGGTGCTGGTGTGACGGGTCGTCGAGCAGACATGCTCATCATTGACGACCCCATCAAGGACCGCAAGGAGGCAGACAGTGAACTCAAGCGAGACACAGTCTGGGACTGGTGGACTGACGCTGCTTCCGCCCGACTGGCACCAGGCGCTCCTGTGGTTATCATCCTTACTCGCTGGCATCAAGATGACCTTGCCGGAAGGCTGGTAGAGCGCGACCCCGATGCCGGCTGGCAGGTAATCAACATCCCAGCCCGAGCCGACCACCGTCCTGAGAAGGGCGAGACGGACATCCTCGGACGTGAACCGGGCGAGTACATGGTATCGGCCCGAGGTCGTACACAACGCCAGTGGGAGCTCCGCGAGGCAGCCGCTGGATCTAAGACCTGGGCCTCCCTGTATCAGGGTCGCCCGTCGCCGGATGCTGGTGGCGTCTTCCCTCCGGAAGAAGGTTGGGCACGGTACAGCCAGCCCATCCACGACACGACGTTCGACGACGAGGGCAAGCCCGTCTGCCGGGTCCCCGGTATGAACCGCGCCGACCACGAGCTCATCGCATCCTGGGACCTTACCTTCAAGGACACCGACGGCTCGGACTTTGTCGTGGGGCAGATCTGGCTCCGGGTCGGCAACACAGCCTACCTTCTGGACATGGTGCGCGAGCGCTACAACTTCACTGCGACCTGCAAGGCGCTCGTCGAGATGGCACGCAAGTGGCCGCAGGCGATCGCCAAGTTCGTGGAGGACAAGGCCAACGGTCCCGCAGTCATCAACGCTCTGCAGAAAACGATCATGGGCATCATCCCGATCGAACCTGAGGGCAGCAAGTACGCTCGAGCCTCCGCCATCTCCCCGCTGGTGGAGAGCGGCAACGTCGTACTGCCGACCAAGGGCATCCTCGAGAACGTGGACAAGTTGCTGGACGAAGCGAAGAACTTCCCCAACAGCTCCCACGACGACACGATCGATGCCATGTCCCAAGCAATCAACCGGCTGCTCCTGCTGCCCCTCGAAAACGAGGGCAACATGATCGAGCCAGACGATGTATACGAGCACCAAAACGAATTCGGCTGGTCTGTCAGCCCTTACTAAGGAGGCTGAAAGATGGGCAAGTTCCTACAGCTCATGGGCCTGCAAGAAGCGGCCGACGCAACCGAGGTCAGCGTCCTGCACCGGCAGGTCGATACCCTCAGGCACCAACTGCACGAGTCCTTCGCTCAGTTGGAGCTCGCCCGGGACAACGCAGGCTACCTGCTGATCGGTGAGAAGTACGCCCAGGAGTTCACCCGGGAAGGCCTCATCAGTGCGGCCGACATGGGTCGCATCATGGGCGTGGCCAACCCGCTGATCAAGCGAGGTCGCGAGGTCCGCCACGCATACATCCACGGCCAGGGTGTGACGATAGACGCCAAGAACTCCAAGGTGAACGACTTCATCCAGGCATTCATGGACGACGAGGGCAACCGGGAGACGTTCTTCGGAGCGCAGGCCAAGCAGATCTACGAAGGTACCCTGTACGACGAGGGCAACTTCTTCCCTGTGGCTTTTACTAACCCGCTCACGGGCCGAGTGAAGATCCGCACCATCCCCTTCCAAGAGATCACCGACGTCATCTCGAAGCCGGGGGACAAGTCCACCATCTGGTACTACAAGCGCACCTACACCGAGATGGTTGTCGGTGAAGACGGTGTCGTACGGGCAGTTCCTAAGTCGGTCCTGCACCCGCACCTGAAGTATCAACCGGCAACCCGGTTCAAGACGGTCCAGATCGCCAACGGCCAGGATCCTCTCGAGGTTCTGTGGGACGCACCCATTCGCCACGTGAAGGTGAACGCGGCTCATGAGTGGAAGTACGGCATCGGCGACTCCTATGCTGCCATACCTTGGGCGCTCAGCCACAAGGGCTTCCTGGAGGACTGGACGCTCCTGATGAAGGCGCTTGCCAAGATCGCCTACGTCACGTCCAGCAAGAACGCAGGGCAGGCGCAGGCTAAGCGTGCGTCGCTCAAGGGCCTGGAGAATGCTCCCGCAGGTAGCTCGGTCACCATGACCGACGACCAGAAGCTGGAGCCCCTCAGCAAGTCCGGTGCAACGCTCGACTCGGAGTCCAGCCGACCGCTCGCCACCATGGCAGCTTCGGCACTGGGCCTGCCGGTAACGATCCTGCTCGCCGACCCCGGCCAGACTGGAGCACGTGCCACGGCAGAGACCCTGGACCTCCCGACTCGTCTCACGATGCAGGCTCGCCAGCAACTCCATACTGAGGTGTACCAGGACCTGATCGGTTACGCAATCGAGCAGGCCGTCCTGGCACCCCGGGGAGAGCTGCGAGGCCTCGGCCGACCGTTCCGCGACGAAGACCGCCTCACGGTCCTCTTCAACGATCCGGACGAGACCAGCATCAACGTCACCTGGCCGGACCTGTCCGAGGTCAACATCAAGGAAATGATGGACTCCATCGTTGCCGCTGATGGGATGCCGGATGTACCGAAGCTGCCCCTGGTTCGTCTCGTTCTGCAGATCCTGAAGATCGAGAACATCGACGAACTCATCGACGGCATCACGGACTCCAGTGGGGAGCTTATCCCGAGCGAGACCAGTGCCGGAGACGTCGCCACCAAGGCGTTCCGCAATGGCGAGAACCCGGCTGCAGCCCTGAAGTAATGGATGCAGTCGAGTACCTCGTATTCGTAGACGGCATCTCACTGCAGAGGAGGACCCTTGGCAGTATCAATCGGGACCCTCTCCGCCGTGGAGGCTCTGCGCCGACAGCTTGACGTTATGACCGATGCCCAGACCCTCGCCCTTACAAGGGCTTGGGTCGAGGCATGGGACGTACTGCTCCCCGAGTTCGAGGCTGCGGCCACCGACCTCATGGCCTCTGCGGTCAAGGGGAAGGTCAGCCGAAGCGCGGTCGCTCGGAACGTTCGGCTGCGAGGCGCTCTGGAAGCTGCTCAGGCCTATCTGCAGACGCTTGCAGGGGAAACCCGGGACGTTGTTACCCGAGACATCCCCGAGGCTCTTAGAGCGGCTGTCGACGCTCACGCCCAGATCGTCGCCACGCAGCTTCCCCCGGGGAGCGTGGGGTCGACGATTACCTTCAGCCGCGTCGCCGACGAGGCCCTGGCTGCGATGGTACAGCGAACCACCGAGACCATCCACAGCCTGACCAAGCCTCTCCCTGCTGACGTAATACGCAGCATGAAGAAGCACCTGGTCCGAGGCATCGCAGTCGGAGACAATCCTACCGAGACCGCCCGACGCATGGTGAAAGATGCGGAAGGGCGATTCAACGGAGGTCTCACCCGAGCGCTCACGATCTCCCAAACGGAGACGCTGGACGCACACCGAGCAGCGACCAAGGCTTCCGAGAAGGCGAACGCCGACCTGCTTACAGAATGGGAATGGCATGCGAGCCTAAGCAGCCGCACCTGCCCCTCTTGTCTCTCTAAGCACGGTCGCCGCTTCCCCCTTTCGGAGGGTGGTCCTTACGACCACCAGAACGGTCGCTGCTGCAGGGTGAGCGTGACGAAGTCGTGGAAGGACCTCGGCTTCGACATTCCCGAGCCGAAGAGCGTGACTCCGAATGCCGAGGAATGGTTCAACAACCTGACTCCGGCCACGCAGCGGGAGATCATGGGACCTGAGAGGCTCAAGCTTCTGCAGGATGGAAGCATCTCCTGGTCGGACCTCTCCCGCAAGGTAGAGACCCCCGGCTGGAGAGACAGCTACCACCCAACCCCCGTACGAGATCTAAGGAGTATGTAATGCCGAAGCAGATTCGCGAGGCGCTCGAGAAGTCCGTGTCCAAGAAGGGCAAGCTCCTCGAGATTACCCTCATCACCCCCGGCTGGGGCAGCTCAGGCTACTACAGCCTGGACACGCTCGAGCAGGCAGCGAACGACCGAGCCTTCCCTCGTCGGACGCAGATGCACATCGACCACGAGAAGGATGGTGGAGTCGGCAGCGTCTCTACCCTGGCAGCGTACCTCAACGAGGACGCACGCTTCGAACCTGACTGGCTCGACCCTGAAACCGGGGTCAAGGGTCGACTCGTGGCGGAGGCTCGTGTCACTCCCAAGTGGCAAGAGGACCTCGCCTTCCTCGCCGAGGCGGTCGGAACGTCCATCGCGGCACCGGCTGAGATCAGCATCGGTGAGGCCGAAGGACGCCAGGGCAAGATCATCGAGAAGCTCCTCCCGGGGATCCTGAACCGTGTCGACTTCGTCACGGTCGCAGGCCGAGGAGGTCGCATCTCGGAGGTCCTCGAGTCCGCCAAGGTCGAGGAAGCTCGGAACGTCGGCATGTGGCTTGAAGCTCGCATGCACAGCATGTTCACGAGCATCAGCGATGAGATGTTCGGAGATGGCCGACTGACTCGCCCGGAGCGCATCACGCTCTCCGCAGCGCTCGGCGAGGCCCTGACCAGCTTCACGTCGACTGTAGAGGCCGAGGCCCCTCAGTTGTTCGAGCGAGACCTGTGGGACGATCCCACACCGGCAGCTACAGAGGCTGCCGACACAAACTCCCCACCGAACCCGGCTGGGGTAGCCGAAGGAAAGGAGCCCACTGTGGGCCAGATCCAGATTGAGGAGTCCGCACACGCGAAGCTCCTCGAAGACGCCAGCCGGGCAACCGTGCTGGAAGGCGAAAAGAGCACCGCTCTCGAAGCCCTCAAGAGCACCAACGACGAAAGCGCCGAGGCCCTCGTGACCTCCGCGTTCGAGTCCGCTGGTGTGACTGCCCCCAAGGCAGCCGCTCGTCTCATTGCCGGTTACCCGGTCAAGGAGAACGGTGCTCTCAACGTCGAGCAGTTCAAGACGGACATTGCAGAAGCAGTGGCCGAGTTCCAGGTCGCCAACGGGGCAGGCACTCCCCGTAACCTCGACGGCCACGCCGCCGAGTCGACCACGGTCGAAATGACCACCGAAGACGCCCACAAGGCCATCCTGGCCAACGTTGGCTACACCCCGAAGGGAGCCAAGTAACAATGGCTAAGAACATGAACCTCCCCGAGGCGCTCCACATCACCCTTCCGGTTCCTGCTGGCACCCTCTCCGGTGAAGCAGTTTCCGTAGGTGCATGGCGTGGAATCGCCCAGACCGACCGCGATGCCGATGGTGAAGCCACCGTCTGGATCAACGGCTCTGGCACGCTCACCGTAGCCGGTGCAGTAGCCACTGTCGGCCTGCCGGTCTACCTGACTGGCACCGGTGCGTCTCTCCGCAGCGCCACTCTCACCACAACTGCCGCCGGCAACACGCTGTTCGGCTACGCTCTGGGCACCAAGGCTGCGGCCGACGGTCCCCTCGAAATCGGCCTGCTCAACGGTCCGGCACAGGTCTAGGAGGACCAATAACCATGGAAACCATTCTCAACACTGAGGAACTCCTGGCCGCTGAGGCCTGGGAGAAGCGCAACACCCCGTCTGGGGCGATGCTGACCAAGGCTGTCGAAGCCTCCAAGCTCTTCAACGAAGGCCTGTCTGGACGTAACCCGTTCAAGAAGGCCATGCTGATGGAAGCAATGACCCGGGCAGACTTCAACATCTACCTGGGCAAGGCATTCGACGTGGAGATGCTGGCCAAGTACGCCGACATCCAGCCCGAGTGGCGCAACATCGCTCGTGAGACGACCGTGAAGGACTTCAAGCCGAAGACCTACAAGGATCTCTTCGGGGGCCGAGGCGCTCTTGACAAGGTCAAGGAAGGCGCGGAGTACAAGGAACGCAAGAAGTCCGAGGCTGAGTACAGCCTGCAGGCGGACAAGTTCGGTAACACGTTCAAGGTGACTTTCGAGCTCATCAAGAACGATGAAATCGGCGACCTTGCTTCCCTGCCGGACGACCTGGCCCAGGGTGCAGTCGAGACAGAAGACAAGGTGGCCTTCTCCTCCTTCGTCTCCGCGACCGGCCCGAACACTGCCTTCTGGAAGGCAGCCAACGGCAACGCCCCGACGGCACTCCCGTTCACCCGCGCCAACATCCAGGCTGCATACCTGGCGATGAGCAAGCGCAAGGACAACAACGGCAACCCCGTTCGTCTGTCTGCAGCTCGCCTGCTCATCGTGGTGCCGAACGCTCTCCTCTTCGAGGCCGAGCAGATCGTCAACGCTCCCACCATCCCGGACCCCGCAGGTGGCGCAGGCACGATCCCGAACCCGCTCGCCGGCAAGTTCCGCGTCGTCGTGTCTGATTACCTCACGGTCATCAACACCTCGGCCAAGGCGGACACGACCTGGTACATCCTGCCTGCACCGGAGACGGCTCGTCCGGCTCTCGTTGTAGCCAAGATGCGCGGCGAGGAGAACCCCGACATCCGCGTGAAGGCGGACCAGGGCAACCGTCTGGGCGGCGGCTCGATCGCTCCCGAGGAAGGCTCCTTCGGCGACGACACGATCACCTACCGTGGTCGTCACATCGTCGGCGCGGGTACCTTGGATCCCCTGCTCACCTACGTGAGCACTGGCTCCTAACAAACTGCTGTGGGACCTCTTGCTGGGGAGGTCCCACAGCTCACCCCGTCTAGGAGGACAGCATGGCCATTGACTACGCAAGCCCGGTAGGGGAGATCCGTCTCCTCATCGCCGATACGGACGAGAGCGAACAGCTCCTGACCGACCCGCAGCTCGAGGCCTTCCTCCGCATGACGGGGCAGAACGTCAACAGGGCTGCAGCTAAAGCACTGACGACGATCGCCATCAGCGAAACACTGCTGAGCAAGTACATCCGCACGCAGGACCTCACCGTGGACGGCCCCAAGGTCTCCGCCGAGCTGCGTGCGCTCGCTGCCTCACTTCTCGCCGAGGCCGATGCTGCAGATGCAGGCCCGAGCTTCTTCGAGGTCGTCCCTATGGGAGACGGCCGCACGGAAGCATCGGAGTACTACCTGTGACCCCACTGCCGAACACCCGGGTGATTCCCCGAGGATGGGCAGAACGTCACAGGCCCATCGTAGAGCGAACCATGAGCACTCCCGCCCAGCTCCTCCGTAGCAACGGGGAGGAAATGCCCTTCCCGTTGCCGGAGGACTGGAGCGGTGAGGACGTTGTCTGGACAGGCAATGTTCGCCTGCAGCAACGTAACCAGTCCGAGGCTCCCGTCTCCGGGCTGCAACCCCTTGAGGTCCGTAAGTACCTGGTCGTGGCTCCGATCGCCGTTCTCCGGGACCTCCAGGTAGGAGAGAGCGGTGATACGTTCCTCATTCAGGGGAAGCGTTACCTCGCTCGGGAAGCCCTGCAGGGATCGTACCTGTGGGAAGCAGACATCTTCTGCGACCTGAACCAGACGCAGAACCAGTAGGAGGTTGCCATGGGAACCGACGTAGGCCAGATCGACGCTCTGTACAAGAGCCTCGGCAACGCTCCTAAGGTCGTCGTCGAGGGAGCCAAGGTCGTCATCAAGAAGGTCGCCCTGGACATCGAGCGCAACGCCAAGGCGATCGTCCCGGTCGACACTGGCAACCTGAAGAGCTCCATCGGACACTCCGACCTCCGCCAGCTCTCCGCTGAGCACCTGCAGGTCGACATCGGCCCCACTGCCAACTATGGCATCTACGTGGAGCTGGGAACGAGCACGCAGGCTCCTCAAGCCTTCATGGGGCCGAGCCTGGACCGGTTCAGCCCGGTGTTCGAGCAGGCCATGCAGCAGCTAGGAGAGAGGGCACTCGGTGGCTGATCTCACGCTCATGGTAAACAAGCTGAAGGAGCGGATGCTCACCGTAAACGGCATCACTGTCCACGACGGTTTCGTTCCTACAGAGCTCCCCGAGAAGGACGGCAAGATCCTCCCCTACGTGGTGCTCTGGGCAGGCCTCCCCGACTTCGGAGACGAGGTCACGGCCGACGGTCAGCAGGTCACCGACTCCACCATCTTCGACTTCCAGGCCACAGCGGTCGCGAGCAACCCGGCTGCATGCCGAGCTACTGCTCACGCTCTCAGCCTGGCCCTGGTCAACCTCAAGCTCGGGACTGGACGAGTCCGCCCGAACCCCGACTCGTTCAGGCGAGACGTGCCTCTCCTGGACAAGACAGTAACACCTGCCCGACTGATGTTGCCGACCTTCTGGCGGCTCCACACCAACTAGGAGAATCATGTCTGACTCTGACGAATTTGTCACAGCCGTGGGACCGAATGGCGAGAAGCGCCGAGTCCCGAAGCACTACCTGGACAACCCTGCTTTTGGGTTCAAGCTGCCGCCGTCCGCGCGTGCTGCTCGGACCGACGAGGAGGGTGAGGCGGTCACGCCGATCAGCGGGGCAGAAGTCCCGACTGAAACCACCACGGAGGTTGAAGTAACCTCCGCCGAACCGACGAAGGAGGGCACCCGTGAAGGTCGCCGCTGACGGTAAGAAGAAGTTCACACTCCTGCTCTCGAAGCCTGCGGCTGCCAATGGCATCCCCACGGCAGCAGAGCTCAACGCTGGCAAGGACATTTCGTGCGCGGTGCTCGACTCCGACGCGAACTGGACCAACACCGCATCGGATCGCTTCAACGAGAAGCCTTCCTGCATCAAGGGCAACTCCCAGGCTCTGGGCGCTGCTAACTACGACACCGCACTCACGTTCCTGCGTGAGTACCTTGGTGGCGGAGGCCCCGACACGGCGGCTCTGGACTCGGGCTACCAGGCAGTCAAGACTCGTGGAACCACGGTCTGGATCTACCTGCGCGAGACCGACAAGGACTCCACCGCCAACTGGGCCATCGGCGACGAGATCCACCTGGGTGGCGAGGTACAGTCCGACGCTCCGATGCGACCGAACAACGACGGTAACATCAAGCGCCGCATCGAGTTCCTTCCGCAGAACATGATCAGCGAGAAGCTGGTCGCAGCCTAAGAGGAGGCCAGCATGGCAATTCCGACACAGTCGGTTCCGGTCCTGACCGGTACACCGCCGACCTTTGGCGCTGTCGCAGCGTCGGAGACGGTGGAAGTCAACACCCTCCTCATCGTGAAGAACGCTTCCGCAGCCAGCATCAACGTGACGCTGGTGACCCCGGGAACGCTCGGCACTGGGGATGCCTACCCGGACAAGGTGATCGCAGTACCTGCAGCGCAGGAACGCTGGATCCCCGTCCTGCCCGACTACCAGGCCCCCGGTGGCCTGGCAACGGTGAACTTCAGCGCGACCGCCACGGTCACCGCTGCAGCCATCAACCGGGTGTAACAACCACCCCGGTGCGCGTGATTCGGCTCCGCGCACCGGGGTTCACCACCTTAGAGCCGACACCCTAGAAATGGAGCCGAAACCCATGTCTGCACCCAAAGAAATCAACCTCATGTGGCAGGACGAGCCTAACGAGGACATCAATGCCTGGCTGGCGTCGAACAACATCGACCCCCAACTGGTCCCTGCTGCTCAGGTCGCCACTGTGACCGATGCCGTCATCTCCATCATCGTGTTTGCCGAGGATGAAGACGGCCACAAGATCCCCTCCCCCGACGGAGCTAGCTGGATGAAGATCGCGCACGACTTCGACCTGCTTGTCCGCCCCGAAGCTTTCGGACTCTAAGGAGCCTATCATGACTGAAACCCCGAACAACGAAGCAACCTTCAGCGTCGACGACTGGCTGGCAGACGCCAACCTGCCGGAGGAATCGACCGTCGTGTACAAGCGTGCCGACGTCATCTCCGAGCTGACCCGGCTCAAGCACGAGATTGAGATCGAGCAGGAGGCCGACGGCGAGCGCTCTGCCGCCGATGCCTCCCCGACGAAGGAGCTGGAACGCAAGTACCAGCACCTGATCAACGTCTTCGGTGACAGCGCACTCACAGTCTACGTTCGTGCCCTGACCCCCGACGAGAAGGGGGACATCCGCAAGGCCTCCGATGAGGCGGCGGAGAAGGGATCCTGGGACAACGTCAAGGCGAACCGGGACCATGCAGCCCGACTCCTCTCCAAGGCTGTCGTAGGGGTCAAGGAACCCCGGGACGAGGCTCGTAAGGATGTCTTCTGGGCTCCGGCCACCATCATCAAGATGGAGGACAAGCTCGGCTCCGTCCAGATGAGCCACATCATGCATGCCTACCAGACAGCGCAGAACGCGATGCCGTCTGTGGACGCTGATTTTTTGCACACGCGCTCTGGTTCCGGAGCCACCCACGACTGATCAACGTCCTGCGTACAGCCCGGGCACACGGTAAACCGCCGAGTGCCTGGCTGTATGGGAACCGTACCGGGGAGTGGACAGAGCGGGATTACCTGCTGACCCTGGTCCTCTCCACGTACGAAGCAGGCCTCTGTAAGTGCGGGCAGCCGATGGTTCTGGCACACCACGTGGACAACGATGGCTGGTACGAGACCAAGAAATCTCAGTGCCACAGTTGCGCTGCTATGGAGCGTGCTACCACCGGCACGGATAACGACCCGTACGTTCCGGAACCGGGCGAGAAGATGTACACGCAGTTCACCCGCGACCTG
>Ga0307413_10000365_pt1 | contig 14452 bp, 14 predicted proteins | sample DK1Ometagenome_3_FD_203714 | JGI IMG/M metagenome (GOLD analysis project Ga0307413, IMG submission 203714) | Maize rhizosphere microbial communities from greenhouse at UC Davis, California, United States - DK15-O-2 | ecosystem: Host-associated > Plants > Roots > Rhizosphere > Soil | place: USA... | reverse complement strand
TCTCGCTCCGGAATAACTGATAACTGATAACTGGAAACTGTTAGTTTTCTATATTTTTATAAACAATTTGCCCGTTGACAAACGTCCACACAACTTCGGCCGCGCTAATGTCGGTTCCCCGGTCAAAAATATCGGCGGAGAGAACGATCACATCGGCTAACTTCCCGACTTCGATGCTTCCCTTTTCCTTCTCCTGAAATTCCGCATAGGCCGCGCCCATCGTATAGGCGTAAACGGCCTCATCGACGCTGATTCCCCGTTTAGCGCCTGCGTTTACGGCGGCGTAAATTCCGTCAAGCGGGTTAAACCCGCGCATCGGGGCGTCCGCGCCAAAGGCGATCGCGGCACCGCTGTCGAGGAGCTTTCGATAGTCGTCCGATACTCCTTCTATTTTGCCGAAGAAAAGCGCGGGCTGCATCGAAGGAATTATTTTAAGACGCCCGAAGCGCGAAACGTCGGCGGGCCGAAGATCGTGCGCATGTTCGACGCGAAACCTTCGGTCGCGTGCTCGATTCGCCTTAATTTCCCTTTCAAATGCATCCAGCACGGCCGCGCTTGCTTCCTTTCCGATCGCGTGCACCAGCACCTGCAGGCCCGCGGCATCGGCCCCTGCGATGTTTTTCGCGAGTGATGCCGTTTCAGGATCGTCCGGATCATAAAACCCTTTGACACACCCGGTGCGCACCATCGCGTCACCTTCGCCGGCTTTCGCGCCCATCGCCGCCAGCTTTGCCCAACTCGAAAGCGAGACGCAATCGTAAACGCGCGTCTTCAGCTTCCCCTGCCTGCTCAACTCGCGATAGACCGCCGCCATATCGTCCGAATGGGTGTCCTGAATGCTCGTGATTCCGAAACTCGCAGCATATTTCGACGCTGTCTCCGCGATCGCCGGCCAGTCTCTGATGTGGTCCTTCGGAACAACGAACTGCACCGACGGAATGCTCGCGGCGTCCAACACTCCACTCGACGATTCCACCCGCGCAAGCTTCAGGGCTGAACGATTAGCGAACGCCGTTTTCGGGTCGGTATGGTAAACAAAAACAGGATTGTCCGGCGTCGATTCGTCTATCGTTTCCCGCGTCAGGGTTACCGCGGGATCCAGCTTCCCGCCCAGCACCCATCGCCCTTTCGGCAGGAACCGTGCATAATGCCGCAGCTTCGCTGTCACGTCATCTTCCGTTTTGGCCGCACTCAGATCGATCGAAGAAAACAAATTCCCGATCGCCATAAAATGCGCGTGAGCATCGTTGAATCCCGGCAACACAAGACGCCCCTTCGCGTCGATGGCGACCGTGCCCTTTCCAGCCAGCTTCGAAATATCGATCGTCGAACCTATCGCGGTTATCCGCCCGTCGCGCACCGCGATCGCTTCGGCCCGCGGATTTGCTTTGTCCATCGTGCGCACGTTGGCATTGATGATCACAATATCGGCCGCCGAGCTTTGGGCCAGAACGTTGCCGCAGAGACAAATAAGAAGAAACACATAGAAAGCGGGGGCAAACCTGCCTTCCTTACTGTCGGTTATTGAAGTGATCAGCAACATCAACCAAATCAACTACACCAGTCACAGGCGCTTTGTCCTCGCTCTTCGTTGTTGAACACCCTGGGTCATCTTTCGAAAACTACTTTACCGTCCACCACCGTCTTCAATACCGTCACGTCACGGATCTTCACCGGGTCGATCACAAAAATGTCGTCCGAGAGAATGACGAAGTCGGCCAGTTTGCCCGCCTCCAGCGTCCCCTTCCAGTTTTCCTGAAATTCGGCGTAAGCGGACCCCCAGGTGAACGCCCGCACCGTTTCCTCGACCGAGATCTTCTGCTCCGGGATCCAGCCCCCGGGGTTCTTGTCGTCGAGCGTTCGGCGCGTAGCGGCGGCGTAAATTCCGTAAAGCGGGTTCCACGGAGCCACCGGCGAATCGGAACCGAACGCGAGCACGCCGCCCGAATCCAGGATCGTGCGGAACGCGTAAGTCCCTTTCAGCCTCTTTTCGTCCAAACGCTTCCACGCCCAACGCCCGTCGTCGATGATGTGGAACGGCTGCATCGAGGCCACGACCTTTTGCCCGCCGAATCGCTTCAGGTCTTCCACCCGCAGATGCTGGGCGTGCTCGATCGTGAAGCGCCGGTCACGCGGGCCGTTCTCCTTTTCAACCGCCAGGTAGTGATCAAGGATCGTTGCGTTGGCTCGGTCGCCGATCGCATGGGTGCGCACCTGCAGGCCGGCCTTATCCGCATCAAGCATCGTTTGGCGCATCGTGGAGTTCACGTCCGCCATCGCGAGGCCGGACGTATTCGGAGCGTCGAGGTACGGCTCGAAGAACCACGCTGTGGTGGAGCCGAGGCTGCCGTCCGCATAGGCCTTGAGACACCCGACTCGAAGCATCTCGTCCCCGAAAGCGAAGCGCACGCCGGTGTTCGCCCAGCGTTTGTAATCGTTCAGCGGCGAACAGCCGTAAATGCGCGTCTTTAGCGTTCCGCGGCGCAGGAGTTCCTGATACGCCCCCACGCTTGTGCCGGCCGATACGTCCTGCACGCTCGTGATGCCGTACGATGCGGCGTTGTCGCTGGCGGCCTGAGCGGCTTCGATCTGCTCTTCGAACGACATCGCGGGTATCGCTTTTTCTATATATGTGGAAGCCGCGTCTTTGAAAATGCCCGTCGGGCTGCCGCCCGCGTCACGAACGATCTCCCCGCCCGCGACGTCCTTTACGTTCTTATCAATCCCCGCAAGCCGCATCGCCAGACTGTTCGCCAACGCCATGTGCCCGTCGAGCCGGTTGACGAAAACCGGATTGTCCGGCGTCGCCGCGTCGATCATCGCCGCTGTTGGCAAATTGTTCGGCGTCCAATTCTCGTGGTCCCACTGCCCCCCGGTTATCCATCGCCCCTTCGGGAGCTTCGCCGCAAATACCTTTATCCTCGCGACGAATTCCTGCGGCGTTTTCGCGTCGCGCAGATCCACTGAAGAAAGCTGCTGCCCGGTCTCCAGAAAATGAACGTGCGCGTCGTTGAACCCCGCGACCACCGTTTTCCCGCCCGCGTCGATCCGCTTCGTCCGCTCCCCCGCCATCGCCACGATCTGTGCATCGGTCCCCACGGCTACGATCTTGTCCCCCACGACCGCGACCGCCTGCGCTTTCGGCTGAGACTTGTTGCCCGTATAGACGTTCGCGTTAAGAACCACCATATCGGCATGGAAGCTCTGGGCGGAAAGTTGTGTAACTGAAAATGCCGCGACCATAGCGGCAAAGAAGAGTGATCTGGATTTCATTTTTAATTGGTTTCTATCTTTGCGGGTTTTGTGAAAAACACCCTCCCGGTCTTCGGCTTCTCCGGCAGCGCCGGCGTAAACTTCCCCCACCATGTGAGCAGTTCCGTCTTGCCTTTTGCGGTTCTCTTCTCAAGCGTTAATAGCAGGTCGCCGGCCGAGTAAGTTTCATGAACATTGTCCTCCCCGTAACTATCGAAGAAGAGCTCCATCTTCCTGCCCGCCGCTTTGACTTTGCAGTTGAGGTCCGTCGAAGTTTGGTAACCGTTGCTCTTCAGCGTCGCCCGCAACCCGTCATCGGTTTCGAAAACGCTCAGTTCGTGTGTCACGAAGATCACCGTACCACCGCCTGCCGTTTTGCCGCCGTTCTCGTCGAACGTGTAAGTCCCCGCCCATTCATTCTGCCCAAGCGAAACCGCTGCGAACACCAGTGTCAACGTGACCCACAAAACTGCCCTTTTCATAGTATCGTTAAGCGGTAAGAGTGTATTCTAAAGACGCGGGAATTATAGCAGTGAAAGAGAAATACATCCAGATTCTCGGCATCGCGCTGACGCTACTTTACAGCGTTTTCGTCATGTTCCTTTACGCCGCGGAACCGCGTTCTCTGGAAGAGATCTCGTCGAAAGCCGTCGAGACGGTGCAGAACGCGGCGTCCCGCGGGCAGGTGATAACGGGCACTTACGAGATCGATCAGGCGAAATTCAACGAGGGTCTGGTCGCATTTAGAGAGGACAATTTCGTCCTCGCCCGCGACGCATTCTCCCGGGCCGATCCGGAACGCCGCGATGCGAAGACGCAGTTCTACATCGCCTACAGCTTTTACCGCCAGGGCTGGGGCCGCGTCACGAACGACGACGCGCTCTTCAAACAGGCTCTCGAATCACTGACGCGCGTGACCTACCTCGACAAAGATTTCCGCAGCGACGACGCTCAGCTTCAGCTCCGAACCCCCGCCGAGCTGAAAAACGAACTCGAAGAAGGACTGAAAGTGACCGCCGACGACTTCAACCCGCTGAAGGTCTTTCGCGAACGTAAGTAAGTGGACCGCCCAATGCAGAACCGTCCGCGTAAGCGGGTGGTAAGATCTCAACCAATGAACGCCGTCGAGGAATCAAACGAGAACATCATCGATGTCGAGGGGCTGACCGACCCGCGGCCGGCCGACGATTCGCTGCTCATCCCCGCCGACGCCGCGCTCGTGAAGGGCCTTCCGGTTCATCAAAAGACCGCGCTTTATCTCCGTTACATCCTGCTCCCCGTCATCTTCCTCACAGTGACCCTGCTCGGCGGCCTGCGCATCGCCGGGGAAGACGGGGCGTTCATCTTTCACCGTCCCGCGCTGGTGTGCCTGATCTTCGCGTCGATCCTGCTCGTCCTTTTCGCCCGCTCGCTCGTCATCGAGCTCGGCGGCTGGTTTTCGGAAGGCTTTCCCGCGCTGAAAAACGTAGCGAACGGCTTCGTCATCGCCACCCTTTTCGCCGCCGCGACGCAGGTTTTCAATTCCCTGTTGCCGGAAAAAGGCCTGCCCTTTTGGATCGTCGCGTTCTGCTTTTTCTGGACGCTCTGGAACAACCTCTTCGCCGACTTCGACACCCCAAAACTATTCCGCAGCCTTGGCGGCCTTTTCGGTCTGGCGTTCGTCGCCAAGTATCTCGTGCTCGCGAATCTCACCGCCCCGGCCGGCCGTTCATGGTTCGAAACCCTTACCGAAAACCCCGGCCAGGAAGCCGTCACGCGCCTGCTCGACCTTCCCCGCTACTCCGGCGCCACCGGCTACATCCAGTTCTTCGCCGTCGCCCTTTTCCTTCTCGGGCTCTACCTGTTCCCGTCGTCCGCACGGGACAAAGAGGGATAGACTCCGCGTTTTTGCAGGCCGCACCACAGGCAAATCCCGCATCAAATCGTTGTGCGAATGACACAACAACTTATCGAAGGGCAGGCTCTGACCCGCCGCGATATCGCGATGCTTTTCGGCGGCAACGCCCGCGCGTTCCTTCCGCGCGTAAGCACGGGTGAGATAGTTGCTGGCTGTTTCGACCCGGAAATGAACCCGCGTGCCCCCTACGAGGCCCTCGTCCACAACGCCCCCAACGCGATCCTCGCCGCGAAACGCCTGCTGGAACAAAACGGCCCGTCGAAAATTCTGAATTCCGGGATCAACATTGATCAGTCCCCCGGAGTTCCCATCTTTCTCCGCCGGGCCCCAAACGTTTGGGAATTCGTCGGCCGCCACCGTGCGGTTCGCTACACCGAAGACCCCGACGAGGTCGCCGTCCGAATTTACGAGATCCGCCCACGCGTCTACGAACGCCACGCCCGGGACTACGGCCAGATCCGAGGCATCCTTTTCCTCGAGGAAGCCTAAACGCGATCGCCTTAACCCGCCGCCCGCTCAGTTTCCGAAGAAGTACCGCATGTTCGGCCCGAAATCCGGCGTCTCCCCGTCAGCGATCTGCTTTTTCCATTTAGCGAGGCTCCCCTTTTCCATATCCCAAAATTTCGCGCACAGTTCGAAATATTTAAGAACGGTTTCGGTCTCGCCCTTTTTTAGCAGCTCGTTCGCCAGCGTCATGTCAGGCCCGAAGCTGTCCATCTGCGGGGACGCCTTCCATTTGCCCGGCTTCGGGCGCTGCTCCCATGGCTGCTCCGGGGCGTGTTCGTAACCGTATGGCATATTCGCCGCGGCGACAGATTCCAGTAACTGCCGTTTCGCTTCCGCCATCTTCCCCGCGTCCGCCGCAATTCGCCCGAGCACGAGATGCCCCGTGTGCACCGCATTACCGTAATTCCAGTCCGCTCTATATTCGGGAGCTATCGCCAAAAGCTCCTTCGCCTGCGCCTCCGCTTCCACGGCCTCACCGTTTTTATAGGTTTGCGACACCGTGCCCGTCAATTTCAAAAACCTTTGATAGGCATCGCCCTCATTCGTCTGCGCCGAAACGCCCGCCGCAATCCAGGTCGCCATTAATACCAACGCAGTGATCAAATTTCCTTTTCGCATACAAGATAAACTCCGCCGACTTTAAACTTTTTTCTTGAACCGGATCGTATCACGCCGGTCAACGCCTTTTGTTGCGCAAAGGAAAAAGGGCTCGGGCCAAAAACCGAACCCTGTACCGATCGAAATTTGATGCCGCAAACCCAAACAAAAAAGCCGGCGAGGTTGAAAAACCCCACCGACCTTACCTATAGATCAAGCGGCAAAGTGATCTTACCGATTGAGGTGATAACGATAACAGGCGCTAACAAATCTTTTCAAGTAAATTTTTGTAAAGTTAATTAACATATAAAGTTAGTTAACATATTAGGTTGATTTATCGAGTCAACCCTGAGTTTGCCACACCGCTAATCCTTCGAAGCCGCCCAGTCGTAAGTCCCCCATTTATCGATCCCCGTACCGGTCAGCGTGCGTCCGTCCGGCGAGAAAACCCCGGTGTTCGTCCCCAACGACCACTCGGACATCTCCGGCCCGAGTTTGATGACTTTCAATTCCCGGAAAAAGACCCTGCGCTCCGCGGCATCGAGCGTGCCCGCAAAGGCGATCACCGCCCCTTCCTTCCTAAGCGTGCCGTAGTAAGTCTCCCCGGAGATCCGGTCTATCTCGATCGTGCAGCCGCCGTCATTGTGGTCCCACTTACCGTGCCAAACCCCAAGCAGACTCTCCGTCTCGACCGGCACGATCTCCTCGGTCGCAGGTATCCGATAAATTTCATACGAAACCTGCACATCCCTTACGACCGCTTCCTTGGTGCCCCAGCCGGTCACATAAGCCGCCCCGACCCCGATCGCCAACGCTCCAAAAAATGAAACCACCCTGGCCGCTCTCGATAAACGCATAATGTACACCTCAAAAATTCTTTGCCCGACAACCTCTCAGATGCCACAAAATCGTAAAAAGTTGACGCTCGTTCAAATAATACACCGGATCGGACCTGTTGTTCGGATACTTTTGCATGCGCTGGAAAGCTTTCGCGATCGATAATTCCCCGAATGGATATCTCCACCCTCGACGAAGAACTCAACGCAGCCGAACTCCTCCGCAACCAACCCAAACCGGCTGCACCCCAACCCTGGTGGAAATTCTGGTAATGGTCTCTGCCAATTGGCAACGCCGTGGCGATCTCGACGCCGGGTTCCCAGCTTCCCGCCGCTGAAGCTCCCGATCTCGAAATAAGCGCCGTCTCCCGCCGAGGCGAAGAAGTTTGAACGACTTCAGCTTACACTCCCTCCGGCCGCTCGTTCCCTGCAATTTGGAAACATATGAATCTCGACCTTCGGTCGCAAAAACTCTCGACTTAAACGAGGCAAGCCGTTACAATTAATCGGCGCCTACGCGGATCGCCAGGTTCACCGCCTGTCTCAGATATAAATGCAGAAACCACAAGAAAGCTTCGACGATTTCTTAAATAGGGTTGAACCGCTTGCGACAACCCCGCCGCCGCCTGTTTCACTGTGCCGCACGGGCGAGGTCGAGATCCTGAAACCGCTGGCCCAATGGGAATGGCCCGCGATACCCGCGCCCGTCGCGGAGGAAATATTTGTTCGCCCCGCCCCGCATCGAATTTCGTGGTTCCACCGCTCGCTAATCTTTGCCGGCGGGCTTGCATTGATCGCGGTGATCTTTCTAAGCGCGATATTCACCGCGATCAGTGAACGTTCCGCCGAGGTCGCCGAAGGCGGCCCGGACATCACCGGTCATTCGAGTGACGTTCCCGTCGATGATCTTCTAGCTGCCGCTGACGGCCCGGCGACGTCTGATATTTTCACTACGGCGGTTTCGCCCCTCGTCTTTGGCCAATTTCGCACGCTTAGGTCGCACGAAAGATCGAAACGCCCCCGGACTCGCATCCGCATTGCCGCTTTTAGGCCTCGGCGCCCTGCCCCCAGCCCGCGGCTCATGGTGGCCGACTTCGTCCCGACCACACTTATCATCTATCCCGAAAACGGCGAGATAAAAACGCGCATCGAACCGCAGCTCACCGCCGTTTATAAGAGACCACTTACCTTCGCCAACTAGTCGCGCTCACTTCAAAGAAGTCGAGAACCGCGAACTCTTGCGGGCAGCACACCACCGGCTATCGCGTTTCGTTCATGCAATGATATTACGCAGCCCCTTGCCCGGGGGCTAGCCCTTGTTTGTGCCGATCGATCCCGGGCTGAAAATGATCAAGAGCAGCATTCCCACCGACCTATTTTTCAATTCCTCGGTCGCGGCAAATCCGAGCGTTAAACCGCCGGCCATCAGCAGTCATACGGCGGTCATATTTACACCTCCGGGGCCATACCGTCTCACGCAATGGTCATACATCTGGGACGCAGGGGACCCGGATCTGATCATCAGGGACGCCCCCGTTTTGAAACCGCCCGCAGCCTGAAGTATCCTTTCCCAACAAACGAAAAACTATGGAACGCAAAACCGCAGACGAGTATCCGCAGGAGTTACTGGACCTTTTTCACGAATACCAGCACGGCGATATGGATCGCCGGTCGTTCATGAGCAGCATAGGAAAGTTCGCCGTTGGGGGGCTGACCGTCGCGGCGATCTTCGAGAGCCTGACGCCCAACTACGCATGGGCTCAGACCGTGCCGAAGGACGATAAAGACCTTAAAACGAGCTACGAAACGGTTGAATCGCCCGCTGGAAACGGCTCGATCAAGGGCTACCTGGCCCGGCCGGCGAAAGGCAAAAAGTTCCCGGCCGTGCTCGTCATCCACGAAAATCGCGGCTTGAATCCCTATATCGAAGACGTCGCCCGCCGCCTCGCGAAGGCGGGTTATATGGCGTTCGCACCTGACGGCCTGACCTCGGTCGGCGGCTACCCGGGCGATGAACAAAAGGGCGTGGCCCTCTTCCGCACGGTGGACGGCAAAAAAATGACCGAGGATTTCGTCGCCGCCGCCAAATGGCTGAAAACAAGGCCCGACAGCAAGGGCAAACTGGGCGCCGTCGGCTTCTGCTTCGGCGGCGGAATGGTCAACCAGCTTGCCGTCCGACTTGGCCCGGATCTCAACGCGGGCGTCGCATTCTACGGCCGCCAGGCTGGCGTCGCCGACGTGCCGAAGATTCAGGCCCCGCTGATGTTCCAATACGCCGGCAACGATCAGGGCGTGAACGCCGGGATCGCCGCCTACGAAGCCGCCCTGAAAGAGAACAAAAAGGAATTCGTCTCCTACATCTACGAGGGCAAACAGCACGGTTTCCACAACGACACCACCCCCCGCTACGATGCCGAAGCGGCCAAACTGGCCTGGGAACGCACCCTCGATCACTTCAAGAAAAATCTGAAGTGATCTGGCTTAACGAACTAAAGGCTTGCCCCGGAAATGGAGCAAGCCTTTAGTTATTTGCAACAGGTTCCCCGTCGGGCTGAAACCGGCTTTGTGCTACGCAAGGGCTCCGCCGGAATCGAACCCAGCCTGATAACCCTCGAGATACGACCCTCGGTACGCGTCCTTGTAGACCCCCTTGTCGCCGTAATCGTCCTCGTAGCCCTCCGTCGCCTTCTGGTAATCGCCCGAGTTTTCGGGATGATATTCGTCACGCTCAAGGGCGGCATCGCGGCCGTCCTCGAATCCGTCACGAAAACCGTAATTACCCGCGATCCGCTGTGTGCCCTGCAGACCGGCAACCATTTCCGGTTCGACTTCTTCGACCAACACCGTCGAGGCATCGGCGAAGCGAACCGGTTCCATTTCCACACCGCCCGGCAGTTCCGGGCAATCGTCGGCTGCGACGTAAGTCACATCGCTTTCGTACGAGCTCTGGGCGGGCACGTACCTTATCAGTTCGGCGTCAACATATTCGACGTTCTCCACCGGAATGTAACTTACGGCCTCCGGCTCCAGGTACGCGACATTGTCGGCTTCGACGACGTATTCTTCGTCATCATCGACCGGCACATAACGCATCGCGTGAGCCGACCGGTCCGTTTCGACATACGCCACATCGCTTCCGCCTTGGAACGCGTGGTCGTCGATGAAATTTTCCGGAACGTAGCTCACCGTTCTTACACTTACGACGTCCGGAACTTCGCGGACGCCCACCGTACTCAAACAGGCGTCCTCGATGTCGTCGGCCGCGACGTACGCCGCACCGCCTCCATCGAGAAACGCCTGGTCATCAATATCATCGTCGTACGTCGCGGGCACGTAACTGACGGTGCTTGTGTCATAAGTGTCGGGGTAATTGATAGCTGCCGCGTGATGTCCATACGGGTCCCCAATTTCGGTCGGGGTCATATAGGCAACACCGTCATTGTCGTAATGGTGGGCGTCGCTTTGATCGATGTACTTCACCCGGTCGGCCCTCGCCGTCGGTCGGACGAAATACTCCGCGTCATCGTCGATCTCGCCGCTGACAGTAACGTCCCGATCGCCGTCGCTGTAGTCAAAGTCGTCATCCTCCATCTCGTCTCGGACGGCGACGTATTTCGTGCGGTTTGCATAATCATCGTTCCGGACGACGACACGCCCCACGCTCCTGGTCTCGACATCGTCAAGACAGCTGCGGAGTGCGGCGGCGCGTGCACAGCCGGAATCGATGCGGTTGCGTACCGCGACGTATCTGGTGCGCGGGGCGGCATAGTATGCGTTCCCGTCGCTCACAGCTACATATCTCGTGCCGGAATCGTAATTTTGATGCCGGCGCAATTTAACGTAGCGGATCTCGTCGTTGTAGCCGTCATCCTCGAACTCGCGGATATCCACGTATCTGACTCGAGGTTCGGCCCGGCGCACCGCAACGTATCTAACGCCGCTGTCGGCATAAACCGGTGAACGGCGAACGGCCACATAACGCGGCGCCTCATAGCGATCCGCGTCCCGGACGGCGATGTATCGCTTTTGGCTGGCTCTGTAGTAGCCGTCGCCGTTGCGCACCGCAACGTATCTCGCGTCACGCTGATAACGGTCACCGCGCGCCGCGACGTATCTCGCCCCGCGCGTGTCATACAGGTTGCTGCCGCAGCGCCGATAGGTCGCCGGGGCCCTGTACGAAATAACTACCGGGGCCATTGTGGATACCGTTCTGCTGGCTACTGCTCTGGTGCGGTACGCGGCCGTGCTTCGATGTTGAGGGCACGCACTGACCGGGTCCGCAGCTATAAGGAAGGTCAGAAACAGGAGGGGGAAAAATCCGATTCTACCAAAAATGCTGGCTGCGTCTTTCGACGTCATAGAATCACCTCCTTGATAATTGTCAAATACAAAACGCGCAACCGCCGCCCGGCATGGCCGCGGTTTCCCCTGAACGCATCTCGTGTGAGATTTAAAGCATAAACAGTTTTCGACGCAGATTGCAAACTTTTTTCGGGCGATATGCCCTCCGCAAATTCCTCCTCCCGCATCGTCCCCACATCAAGCTCGGGGTGATCAGGCGATCGGGCCCGCCGCCCCGCAAAACGAGATATGGAAAGCGTACTTATAGGAATACTTACGGGGATAGCGGGCAGTGTGGTGTCGGTGTTGCTTTACGCGGCCTGGATGCGCAAACGCATCAACGATCGCGGCGGCTGCCCGGAATGCGGCACGCCCGTCCCGGCGACCCGCGTACCCACCTCGCGCCGGCAGGCGCTGTGGGGCGGCTGGACGTGCGAGAACTGCGGCACCGAGATGGACAGCAGCGGCAACGAATTGGCCGAGGCGTAACCGACGTTTTTAGCCGAACCCGATCGATCAAAAAAGCGTACTGGCGGGCATGAACCCCAACGCTCTTTTGACCATCGCTTCGCTGCTGTCGATCACGTTGTTCATTTTCCACCTTGCGGACGACATCGTCGTCGGGATCGAACAAGGCGACGTCAACGACGTCATCGGCGGCACGCTGATCTGTGTGGTCTGGCTCTGCGGCACGCTGCTCCTCCGCGGCCGCCTCGCCGGCTACATCATCACGATCCTCGGCGGGATCCTCGCCGCGGGCGTCCCGGTCCTGCACATGTCCGGCAAGGGCGTCGGCGGCGATTTCGCCAAGCTCCCCGGGGCCTACTTCTTCATCGTCACCCTTCTCCTCATGGCCGTCACCGGCGCCTTTAGCATCATCCTTTCGGCGATGGGCCTGTGGGGCTTGCAAAGCAGGAAATCCGCCTAGTTTTCATCCATAAAACATTTGCCCATCGTTGCAATATCTGTCACAATGATCGCAACGTATGGGCGATCTCGACGAAATCATCAAGCTGGCCGGCGGGCCAAACTTCGACCCCTACAAAAAACCGCGCGAAAAAGCTGAAAAGTGGCTAAAGTCCAACGACGTCGGCATCAGCCCCTTCCTTATCGAAAAGGCGTCTGCCAAACACGCACCCAAACGAAAGATCGAACCGCTCTTCGGCGAGCTCTGGCGCACCGGCGAGGTCGCCGTGCTCATCGGCGAACCCGGCGTCGGCAAGAGCCTGCTGGCGACGCAGATCGCCGAGGTCATCGCCCGCGGCGCCAAACATTCCATCAACGGCCTCCCGACCGCTTCGAAGCCCCGCCGCGTCATCTACTTCGATTTCGAACGCACGCCCGAACAATTCGCCGGGCTCTATTCCTGCCAGCCGTTCCCCGCCACGCCCTACCGCGAAGATTACAAATTCTCCCGCCGGTTCCAGCATGCCCGGCTCGACCTCTTCACCGACATCCCCGGCGCCTTCAACGGCAGCCTCGACCGCTACATCCGCTACTGGGTCGTCGAAGCGATCGCCGAGCGCCGTGCCGACGTCTTCGTCATCGACGGCATCGCCCACCTCGCCGGCGGCACCTCGATCGAAAAGGTGATGCGCAATCTCCGCCCCATCGTCGCGGGGTCCGGGGCGTCGCTGCTCATCGTCGCCCCCGCCAAACCGAAACGCCGCCCTTCTCCGGTAACCCTCGCCGACCTCACCCGCTGCCGCTCGCTCCGCGAAATGCCCGACAGCGTCTTCGCCATCGCCCGCAGCATCACGCACCCCGACATCCGCTACGTCAAAGACCTAAAATCCCGCACCTCCCAACTAACCGCCGACCTCCCCGCCCTCATGTCCGAACCGCAGGCGTCAGCAACAAACCCCTCCGCCGTTCTCACGTATCGAATCGAGCGCCTACAAACTCCAGTCTGGAATGACGATCGCGCACTCAACACTAACCATTCATCACTTTCCACTCCATTCCTCGGTTTGAACTATCTCGGCCTCTCCCTCGAATCCCATCACCTCCCCGCCCCGCGTGTCAGTAGCCCGCACGTAAGTAAGGGCTCGTTTGGACGACAGAGCTCTCGTGAAGCACTCCTCAACGGAATGACCGACGGCAGCTACCGCCGGTATCTACTCGGGAAATAAATACACAAGCCCGCGCGCCAGCATGGGCGATATCGGAACGCGGCCAAATCACAACCAACCGCGGGAACGGTTGGATCACCGGCTGCTTGGCAAACTCACGCCTGATTTGGACTGGCGCCCTTCTGCTTTGGACTAGCCACGCCCTTCAGGGCGTGGCAGAGGTTAGAACCACCGCAAGGGCGTTTTAACGCCCTTACACCAACCGGCTGTAGCCGCCAGCCTCTCATCCGTTAGCGGTTTCCAGATGCAGGTACCGCGAATACACTATCAAGTGACAGAAATAATGTTCCGCAATAATATCCCCAGGTAGTCGACCCAAGAGAGGCTGTAAGACGCCGTAGTCGCAGGCTTGGGCGGGCGGGCACCGGGCAATTGATCGACGGTGACGATGATGGTCGATTTTCCATCGGGTGTGATCTTCCGGACGCGGGGCATCCACGTGGTGCGGTCGTCACCGGCGTCGTGCGTGAACTCCAGCACGTAAACGATGTCGCCGAACACGGCAACATCAGTCGGGGCCCAAGGGCTTTCGAGCTGCAGCAATGTGGACACCTTACCGTCGGGCGTGATCTTCAACACGCGGGCGTCACCGGCGTCGGCGACGTACGCCGCGCCATCCGCACCGACCTTTAACCCGCGAAGATACGGGTGCAATTCGTTGCCGGGGATTTTCGGCCCGTTCGCGAGTGCCGTCACGGTCACGAGCGTCGAAACCTTGCCCTCGGCGGTGATCCGCCCGATCGCGGCGTCATCGGTGTAGTAGATCGAGCCATCTGGCCCCGTCGCGATTCCGTTGATATATTGCTCGCCCGACTCCGAGCGGGGGAGCGTCGCAAATGTGGTCGAGGCCCCGGCCGGGGTCAACCGCAATATCCGGCGGTCACGCTCGC
>Ga0307413_10000364_pt1 | contig 14505 bp, 11 predicted proteins | sample DK1Ometagenome_3_FD_203714 | JGI IMG/M metagenome (GOLD analysis project Ga0307413, IMG submission 203714) | Maize rhizosphere microbial communities from greenhouse at UC Davis, California, United States - DK15-O-2 | ecosystem: Host-associated > Plants > Roots > Rhizosphere > Soil | place: USA... | reverse complement strand
GAGGGCGGCGCCGGTTCGTTTTTTGTGATCCGGGACGGCGCGCTGATCGCCTGGGTAGTGCCGGAGGGTGCCGGCCCCACAACGGGGTTTAACATCCTGGGGGCGCACACGGATTCGCCCTCCTTCAAACTCAAGCCCAAGCCCACCATCGGTGCGCACGGCTGGCTGCAGGCGGGGGTGGAGGTGTACGGCGGGCCGCTGCTGAATTCCTGGCTGGACCGTGAGCTGCAGCTGGCCGGCCGGCTGGTGATGCTGGACGGCACCGAGCATCTCGCGGCCACGGGGCCCATGCTGCGCTTCCCGCAGCTCGCGATTCACCTGGACCGGGCCGTGAATGAGGGCCTGACGCTGGACAAACAGCGGCACATGAATCCGGTGTGGGGGCTGGGAAACTCTTCTGATTTTGACCTGCTTGCCGTGCTGGCTTCTTCCGTTTCCGGCGCCTCGGTGGATCCCGGGCAGATTGGCGGGTACGACGTCGTCATTGCAGACACGCAGGCACCTGCGGTTTTCGGGGGGAACGGGGAGTTTTTCGCGTCCGGGCGGCTGGATAACCTTTCGTCCACGCATGCGGGGCTGGTGGCTTTGATGGGGCATGCCGCTTCCGTTTCCGCTGGTTCTGGCTCTGGCTCTGGCTCTGCCGCGCCGATCGCCGTGCTGGCCGCTTTTGACCATGAGGAGATCGGCTCCAACTCCCGTTCGGGGGCCTGCGGTCCGCTCCTTGAGGACGTGCTGGTGCGCATCTCCGACGGCCTTGGCGCGACGGCGGGCCAGCGGCGGCAGGCGCTGGCGGCGTCGTTCTGCGTTTCGGCTGATGCCGGGCACGCAGTGCACCCGAACTATGCCGAGCGGCATGACCCGGCCAACCACCCGGTCCTCAACGCCGGGCCGCTGTTGAAGATCAATGCGAACCAGAGGTACGCCACCGATGCGCCTGGTGCGGCCTTGTGGGCGCGGCTTTGTGGTGAGGCCGGCGTGCCGTACCAGGAGTTCGTGTCCAACAACGTGATCCCCTGCGGCTCGACCATCGGGCCGCTGACCGCCACCCGGCTGGGGATCCGGACGGTGGATGTGGGCGTTCCACTGTTGTCGATGCACTCTGCGAGGGAGCTGTGCGGTATTGAGGATCCGCGGCGGTTGGCTGCTGTGGCGGAGCTGTTTTTCCGGACCGCTGTGTAGGTCCTGCCTGCCTTCTCTCGCATCCCGGCATGCAGGATGCATCCACCAAACCACGGCTACGATAGCGGCTGCAGGCTGGAAGTAGGCGGGCGATTGGCTGGCTCCGGAACGATTTTGGGCGCTGGTTCTTCGGCAACGACTGGAATCGACACCGGTGGTGCCTGAGGATTCGACAGGCGGGTCGCCGATTGCCTCCGCCGCGAAGTGGATCTCGCCTTTCGCGTGCTACCCTCGGTCGCGGCTTTCCGTTCGCGGGTGAGCTCCAGTGAGCGTGCGATGGAGACCGCCCCGAACACGAGAAATGCGCCACCGACCAATACAATAATCAGCGTCCTCAGTCGGCTTGAAAAGATCTCCTTGGCCTCACCCGGCCCGTCCACTGGAAGAGCGGAAAAGAGGTAAGCGTCGTCTGCGCCATTCACCTTTTGCAAATGATAAAGGGTCGACGTCAGCACCGAGGCAAGCTCTTTCACAGTTGCGACTGCCTGTTCAGGTGAAGTGCCTGCGGCTGACAGCTGCAGCAACATGCCCGATCCTAAGTTGCTGGCCTGGGCCACCGTGTACTCTGTGCCCAAGTCGCGCCGTTTCAGCTCATCAGCCGTCTCCTGGCCGCCCAGCTTGGTAATGAGTACTTGGGACAGAAGAGTACTGTCAGGGCTACGCAAATACGGATTGTCCCCGTTGATTCTTGCCAGGTCGGGGTTCGTCTGCAGCTCAGCGGTAGACGGTACCTTCGGAGTGATCAGTGCGTAGGTCATGCCAGCCTCATATGATCTTGGTGCGAAGAACATGACATAAACACCGGCGACAAGCGTAGCCAGCACCACGGGCAAGGCAACCCATTTGTGTCGAATTAGAGTCCTGAGTACGGAGAGCGGGTCCATAGTGATTTCCTACCGCCAGGGAAGCGTGCCGATGTCGGTTCCCGCAGGAGCCAACCGGTCCGGATCCAGTTGTGATTTGACCATGAGCCAGCATGCACCTGACAACCCCACGAAGAATGGCAGGAGAAGGGCGAATGCCGGGAAAGACATCGAGTCGAAAGTCCCAGAGGTGATGGTGGCCGTAAGTCCGGCTGAAGCCGTAGACGCTGTCAGGAGTTTGAGTTCGTTTCCCTTTGCGTACCAGACCGCAATCAAAGACGCGAGCACTGGCACGAGAAGATAGGCGAGAAGCCCGATCAACCCCACTACACCCAAGGTCACCGCCACCAGGAGATAGGTGTTATCAAAATTGTCAATGGGTCGCGTCGGGATCCAGGTGCCGGGTCCGATCCCAAACCAGGGACGTTCCGCTATCAGTCGAAGTGCTAAAGGGTAGTCATTAGTTCGATATGTGATCGAAGAATCTGCACTGGCCGCGGTTGTAATCTCCATCATTGTTGTGAGGAGTCCCGGTACCGTGACGAAAATCATTGCGGCCCCCAAAGGCATTACCAGCACGGACCACCGTCGTATTGTCCGGGGCAGGAACGGGACGGTCAGCCCCACAGCGATGACGAGGCCGATGAGGGCTGAACGCGAAACCGTCATCGCGTTGGCCAGCGCCAGTAAGCCTACGACAGCCCAGTGGAAGGTTTTCCTGCCCTTTTCGTCGTAGGCTGCCCGCCACACTGCCAGGGGCAGGAGCATTGCACTTACTACTCCAAGTTCGATTGGGTGCATGGTGGTGCCTGCTACCCGGATGAATGCACCTCTGGCCTGCCCGCTCGCATCTCCATTTTCGACGAACCCCAACATATAAGGAGTCATTGAGTCGAGTGGATCTGTTCGCGTAATAAATTGGATCAGCGCCATTACGCAGCAAAATGTTCCCCCGGCAAGGACCCAGCGGGTCAGGACCATCGCATCCTTGGGCGTACGGATACATTCGGTTGTAGCGAAAGCTATCGCCGCCGACGCAAAAATGAGCAACATCCAACGGTCCGCAGCGCTTCGGCCCAAGACGGTGCTCGCCCCACTGAGTCCAGCAAAGAGGGAGAAGTAACTGGCGCAGGAGGCGAGCAGCAATAGTAGAATCGACGCTCGGCCAGGGTGCCTGAAGTCCACCGGGTTGTGCAAAGCAAGGAGTGTTGATACTGCCCAGAGCCCGAAAAGCAGCAGCGCCAGAACTTGCGCAATACCTCCACTTGCCCCCAGGGGCGCCAGGACCATGTAAGGGGGAAACGCAAGTATCGAGAACAGGGTTGCCCTAAGGAGCCAAGGGCTCCTAGTGCTTTCACCGGGATAACGCGAGTATTCGACAAGACCGGTCATTGCCGTATGGCCTTGTTCATGGGGATTTGCCGGCTGCTGTTGTCGCGTTCCCACTCCCCGGACGCTGTTTCCCCCTGACGTCCCGCGAGGGCAAAACCCGCATAAATGATTGCATTGCAGGCGGAGATCGGCCCCTTTATGGAACGCAGTACCTCACCAAGGGTTTCGCGTGCCGTGCTGTATTCCCCCGTTTCTCCTTGTTGCTCTATATTTCCCCTGTTCACTCGCTGCAGGACACGCAGTTGGTCCTTTATGGTCCTCGGAGGACGGAAGACGACTGGATCACCGTCCAGAACTGCCTTTTCGTAAGGAGCGAAGAGTCTATCGACGAACAGGTCATCGGCCGTGAGGTTCGGGAAGGTCTGGAACCTTTGGTGCCCTTGCTCTGAAAGGGCATAAACACCGCCTGACCACAACGACTTCCGAACAGAGGGGAGACGGAGCCGGGTGCCGTAATACGACTGAATCAGAGGGTGGGCCCCTTCGAGGTCGTAGTGGACGACAGGGCGGGCCGCCAGAGGTCCACCACTAGTGAGAGTTGAAAACAGCCTCCTGACTGCAGAAGGGCTTACCTGGACATCAGCATCCATATATAGCCTTGGCCATTGGGTTGCTGCGGCATCACCGGCGTTGAGGGCTGCGGGCTTTGACGCTTCATTGATTTCCAATACGGTGACTCCGGCGAAACGACGCGCGTTGCCGGCTGTATCATCTGTGCAGCCATTGCAGACGACAATCAGCTCGATCTGTCCGGAAGCAGCCAAATTCGCCAGCGGACCGATGGCACGGGCAATGACGTTTGCCTCGTTATGGGCGGGGATGATGATGGCGCCCGGAGGAAAAGGGGTTTGGTCGTCCATACGGGGACCAGGAAGTGCCGACCATTTCCTGCGGTTGATCAACATGGGCAAGGAGCCCTTGCGGCCGGGCTTCCAAAACCGCAGTGCCTCCGAGATTGCGACTGCACCGTGGAAAAGAGTTGTGTAGGCGGCCGAGTGGTATTTCCTGACGTATCGGATACGGTTGACCGAAAGCAGAGTATTCAGAGCGGGTGAACTACCTGAGCCCCCACCGCTGTGTGCCACCAATGCGGTGGGCTCGAACCAGATGGTCTGATTCATCAATCGCACCCGGTGGCAAAAATCTGTCTCCTCCGAGTAGAGGAAGAAAGATTCATCCCACTCGAGTGCTTCCGCAAGGGGCCGGCGAATCATTAGAGCTGCACCAGTGGCCCAGTGGACCGTGTGTGCGTGCGAATAGCTTTCGGGGTCACGGTCGGTGCCGGTCAGCCAACTTGGACGATTTGGTACCCGTTCGCCCAGGATTGCGTCCCCTAAGGCACGGCCTATGGACGGCTCGCGATGCAGTGAATAGATGGTTGATTTTTCTGGATTCTGGAGCCGTGGGACGACTACTCCCGCGTCGGAGACTAACAGCCGCTCCCTTAGGCGTCTCAGGCTGCCTCGTTCAACAGTGAGGTCTGGGTTAAGCACAACTATTGTCTCCGCTGCCCCGGCTCGCGCTAAGGCAAAGTTGATCCCTCCTGAGTAACCAACATTCCCGCCGGTCGCGAAAGAAATGACGTCCGGGTACTGGGCTCGGACGAATGCAAGCGTCCCATCGGTTGATGAATTGTCCGCAACCAGAACCCGCAGGGTAAGGTCTTCTGTTTCTGCATGAAGGCTGTCAAGCAACCCCCCGACATGGCTCAGGTTGTTGTACGTAACGACAATCACCGCAGCATCTACAGAACCGCGGGGTCCCGTGAAATGTCCCGGTGTTAAAGGAACTGGCTCTGCCGTGCGTTGCGACTCGGGTAAATTCAGGGGAAGGGCGGCTGATGCGGTTCGCAGCTTTGTATACGCTAATGGCCCATCCAGAAGGTAGCGACGTGACAACCGCTTCGGTTCCAGCGCAAGCCGATAGAACCACTCAAGACCGTGGTCCCTCACCCACTGAGGCGCGCGGGAAACGGTACCGGCAAGGAAATCAACGGCAGCACCAAAGGCAAGCAGAACAGAAGCTCCTGTTTGGCTGCCAAATTCATCGATCCACAGCTCCTGGCGTGGTTTACCCAAGCCAACAAAGAGTATGTCGGTCCCTGAACCAGCAACGATTTCCGCAAGCCTCTCCGAGCCTGCGGAAGAAGAGAGATCTTGTCGGTTTGGGGACCACATACCTGTGATGCGGAGCCCGGGCCGGTCCCGTTGGAGCTTTTGTATCAGAAGCCGGTGTGCGGCCTCCGACCCGCCCAGGAAGCCGACTCTCAGTCCGAGCTTCTGGGCCGCATCCAAAACAGGGGAAGCGAGGTCGCTCCCGGCGAGCCGAGGCCACTGGTGACCGGTAAGGCGTTGCGACTCAGCGACCAAGGGTGCTCCGTCGAGGAGATAAAGCCATTCGACAGGGCTGCCCGGATTTGCATGGAGCGTGCCCTCCCACCGCCCGCCCACGCCAAAATGCGTCAGATGGTCCAGGTTTACAGAAGCCACACCCAAAGGGCGGTTGATTGGATCAGTTGCCCGTTTGAGAATCAAGGCCAAAGCAGCCTCCACTTCCAAAAGGTCAACGGGGGTGCCTCCCAGAAGCACTCTATTCCTGCCGGAATTCATCGCGATTTCCTTTCGAATATTGATCGCTGAAAACAGATGGCTCCGCGGGAGCCGCTTTGAAGAATCGCGATTGACGCATCGGGAGTTGCGTGTGGATGAGCGGGAAAGTCATCGCTTTGCCTCAATCCCCAACCTCGTCAGTACTTGCTCACGGATTTCTCCCGGCGTTGACGAGTTGGATTGGATGTGAACGGCCACATCGGTGGCGCCGAACGCCTCTATGAAACCGCTCACTTGCGCCTGTGACATCGGCGTTGGTGACCAATAGCTGTGACACAACGTGGACGGTTGGATGAAAGAGCGCTGTTCTACGCCAGCAAAATGTCGGACATAAGTTCCGTACAGGATGAATTCACTGAAATGGAGTTCGCGAGAAATCGCTGTTGCCCAGGTCCGTCCCGTGACCTCTTGGACCCTTTCGAGGCAGGATGTAACCAGACTTGGATCCCAGGAAACGATTCCGGCGACATAATCAGGCAATGCGTCCGGTCCTGGTTTGGAAAGTCCAAGCAGGCGACGGGCCGCATTCGTCCACATCACATGGCGTTCCATTGCGGCAGTGATTGCGGCGGGCTTCTCATAGAGGCGCACGGCATCATCACTGAAGAAGAGGTCCGCGGATAACGGCCTGACCAACACAACGTCTGAGTCCACAACAATCACTGCCTCCACGCCCAGACGGGGTGCCGCCGACAGTTTCAATATTTGTTGAAGCATCCATCCCCTGACCGGAGGCCACGGACGAGTGAGGTTTATGGCGCTGAACCGAACCATTGGCGGAAGGAAGGAGACCTTGTGGACGAGGGCGGCAAGTCCATCGGTAGCGACGAACCCGCGCGGCAGGAAGTCTGCCTCTTCCCACACTCGGAGCCGCGATGACTCCAGCCGCCGAAAGAGAAGCAGGTCCCTCCGCGGGACAATCACGTGGTGAACGACGGATGCGGCCGTGAACTCCAAAATAGACTCATGCAGCTTGACGAGCCTGTGAAAGTCGGGCCGATACGAGGGCGTCAGTATCGCAATACTGTTCATTAAATTCTCCTCCCCATGATCCGCAGGTTTGAGATTGAGCGGAAGCCGTAGCCCGCGCACTGGCGCATTCCGCCCCGGACTGCGGCGACGAGTTGACGGAAACTTCGAATGGTCAGGAATGGGCGCTCGCAGACCAGAAAAAACAGGTAGGCGAAGCCCAGTGCTGCGGGAATTCCCGTTGCTGCGAGTATCCAAAAGGCAGTTGGCGCGGCGAGGCCCAGCGGGGCAAGCAGGTGCACGCGCAGCGCTTCAAGCACTGGCCCGTGGACCAGGTACAGGCTAAAAGAAAATTGTCCAGTGAAAACAAGCGGCCTGGTGGACAGTAGCCGGATGACTCCGGGCAATGAGCCCTGCCCAAGGGCCGCCATCAGGGCAGCTGCTGCTCCACCAACGGCAAGGTCCACCCAGAAGTACTGCGACACGATCCAGGTCGAACGAAAAAGGATCGCCGTCAGCACGAATCCGGAGGCGAGCAAAACAGCCGCCAGGACGCAGGTGCGGGCCGCCTGTCCATGATGCGACAGCAACGCTGCGCAGGCTCCGGCCGTGAACAAAACGAGGTATACAGGACTAAACCGATTCAAGGCTTCCAGCGCGGGGATGAGGTAACCGGCCGTGTACTGGACTACGACAAGGAAGAGAACGAATAGCGTCGTGAAGGCAATGCCGAATTTCCTGATAGACAGGAGGATGAAGGGGAAGACGAAATAAATGTGCCATTCCACCGCGATGGACCAGAACACGCCGTTTGGCGAATTGTTCCCTATGGCATCCTGCATCAGCAGGAGGTGAATGATGAAGTCTTCTCCCCTAAGTGGCGATCCATCCGGGGAATCGATCACTCCGCTCAGGATAAAAATAACCGATATCAGCAGTGCTGCCCAGTACGGGGGTACAATCCGCCAGAAACGCCGATGAAGAAAGTTGTAGGCCCCGCCCTTTAATCGCATTTCGTGATTTGCCGGCGAAAGAGTCAGCGAAAAGCCTGATACGACTATAAAAACTGAGACGGCGAGGTGCCCATATACGAGCAAATCCGTGATCCACGGCCCATTATTTCCGGGGTAGCCCCCGTAAGTCATGAGCCAAATATGGTGCAGCACAACGAACCCGGCCGCCAGCGCCCGAATGCCGTCGAGCCAGTCAAGCCTCGGTGCTGTGGTGTCCACTATCTGGTTGGCGTTGGAACCGGTTAGATCTTGCATGCAGATACCTCCGCCTGGATGATTTCGGCCACGGCGGCTTGGGTTGCCGCCCAGCCTGGTCGAACGCCGGACGCATGAACTCCGGGACGTTCCTCTACGACCCTGCAAAGGGCGTCAACGAGACCTCCGGGAGTCGGTGGCGCCCAGACAACGTCAGGGTTCGGCAGGTCCATGCGGGCGTAGCTGTGGTCGTTTACGACAGGGGTCATGCCGGCGGCGAGCATTTCCTCGGCGACGAGTGAAATATTGGTGAAAGACATTGCCAGCCCGGCAAGGCAGGAATTATAGAGCCTGTTCAGGCTTGTTGGATTCAGACGGGAATGGTGTACATGGGGAATGCTCCAGCCATCCATCGGATCACCGTAGACGTGAATGGGCTGCTCGGGGTGCCGGAGGTGGAATTCCTCCAATGCGGTTTTTGCGAGCAGATAGCCGCGCCGCTCCACACTTTGTCGCGCATAAAAGACGACACCCTTCCGTTCGTCCGTCCGCGCATCACAATAGACATTGGTATCACAGCCAAAGGACACCTCGGTAGATGCGATACCTGTCTGTTCTTTGAGTACTTGCGAAACCATACGGCCAAGTGCAATGTTGTGGAAGCCGAACCGATATGTGTCCTCCGCGAGGCTGTAAATACTGCCGCGCGGATAAAAGAACGGTTCAAAATCCTGAATGAAATAAAAGCGGTTTGTGCTGGCCCGTCCCCGGCTGGCGAGGACATGGGCCGTGTCCCATGAACTTGCAATACATCCGTCGTATCCCGCGATTGCCTCCGGTACCGAAGTAACGTCGGCCCGCACGTCCGGCCAACTTTCCCGAATGACTGCCGCTTGTCTGCGGAGATCGATGCCGTGACGGTTGTAAAGCAACAATGTACAATCGTGCCCCCGCTCCTCCAGGGCCGAAACCATTCGGAAAAGCGTGGTGTGGCCACCCGATCCTGGGCCCGGTGGCGTACACAGCCAAGCAAGCTTCAGAGGCGCACCATTGTCGACGGCAGGAGGAGGTTCCAGCCTTAACCTTGTCGAATCGCAAATGTCTTGCGGAAGAAGTGGAAAATCCAATTCACCGGTATGGAATTTCGTCACGATCCCTTGTGCAGCGCGCCGGGCCACGCGTTGGCCCACTTCGCGGAGGCCACGCGACTGCAGGCGGTGCAGCAACGCTGAAGCGGCAGAGCCGAGATTTGCGAGGTCAGTCATGGCCAACCTCCGAGATGAGGTTGTTGCTTTTTGGACCCAACAACGGGCTGGTTGTCCCATTGGATATCCGCGCAATGCTGCGAATCTGACGAAGCCACCATTTGGAAAGTGGGACTACATACGTCAGCAGGCCAACCGCGATTCCTGCGGCAAGGACAATCACAGGAGCCGCCAGGTACGCCTTGACCACCCAGAGCACTCCCGCCAGAGGAATCGCAGCCAGGCTTGGGATCAGCCAGGCACCTAGGAAGGGGATCGGGGGGACGTTCTCCCGCCGCATAGCGATGAGATAGCCGGGAAGGACGACAGTCGCGGCCACAATTACATGCGCCCAGCCTGCGCCGGCCAGCCCTCCTATTCCTACGCCGGCGAACATCGCCGGTACCAGGGCAATAAGCCAGGCGACCTGTACGGCAAGTACCCGTCTCGTTTTCCCGCAAGCAATTAGATAGGTAGCCGCGAGATCAAACATCACCCGGAGGGCACCGAAAGCAGCCAATGGGATGAGCGCCGCTGTGGCGGCTTCCCAGGCGGTGCCGTATGCCACGGCGACGAGAGGCTCTGCCAGGAACATCAGGCTAAGCGCGACGAGCAAGCTGACCGCCCAAATAGGACCGCTGACCTTGACCATTGCCGTCCCACGTTCAAGTGCACTTGTCAGCCGCGAGAAAGCAGGCAGGGCAATGACCCGGACAGATTGCCCGGCTACCGACATTGGCCAGGACGCGACGTTGAAGGCAAGGGCGTAGAGCCCCAACTCCAGCGGGCCCAAGGTTCTGGCGACGAGGAGATTGTCAATGCTTATAGTCATCCACGCTACGAAGTTGGCTACAGCGAGGGGGAGGCCGAATGCGACTGCTTCCCGTGCTACATCTCTGTCCCACCCGAAAACAGGCAACCGGCGGACGGCTGCATACTGCATGATGACCGTCATAGATTGGCCGGCGATACGGCCCAGTGCCAAGGCAATCGGGCCTAGTCCTGCGATCGCAAGCGCAACCATCAGTACCGTCGAAAGCACCGTCGAGGTGGCGTCAATGGCGAACAGGGTGCCCTGACGCAGGTTCCGTTGGAGCAACGCCGCTGGCACTACGGACAGTCCAACCAGCAGCAGGGAAATAGACATCAGTTGAACCACGCCGGTGGCTTGAACGCTTCCAAAAACTACGGCGATTTCCCGCGCGCCCAGGAACATAGCGACTGCCCCGAAAGCGCTGAGTCCTGCACCCAAGGTAGCCACCGTTGGAAGATGACGAAGATAATCATCTCGGCGAACCAGATCAGCACCCAACCCGAATTCGGCAAGTGATCCGAGGATTGACCAGACTGTCAGGGCGATGGCAAATACGCCGAATGCTTCCGGCGCGAGAAGACGCGCCATGACTATCCCGATCGCCAGATTGGCCACCCGGATAACCATATTGCTGGCGGTGCTCCAGACTAGGCCTGTGCGAACAGATGCGGACGTTATCGTTCCTTCGCTGGTTGTCACGATGAACCACCCGTCCGCTCTAACATCAGGGCCTTGCGCGCTGTCCGAACACGCGCCATCCCGCGCTTTACCGGGCTCCATGGCCGAGGCACTTTGGGCATCAGGTCGTCATTGATGACCAGATGACCGTCATGGGCATCGAAGTCCAGCGCTTCGGCAGGGACTACGCGCTCTCTCCAGGACGATGGCACTGAATTCTCCGGTCGGCCTATAAACTGCCCCTTTTCCCGGATTCGCGCCACTCCCTCAGACCAGTCACTGACCATTTCGTGAGAGAACTCGGACCGCACTCCTGGGTCAGTACGACGCGCATCCAGTCGTTTCTGTATTTGTGAGGGCGAACGGTAGGCGAAGTGCCTGACGGGAATGCGAAAAGGTGCTGCCGGGCGGCCCCACACTGCTAGTGGAAAGCCTCCGTCAACCTGCCGCCATCGGGTTGCCGGGTTGTGCCGGAAGAAGCGCGGCTCCGACCAATGGTTGAGGTAGTAGCGGCATTTTTCAGATACGGGGACATCGTCTGCAAACAGCGCGGGATCGATCAAATAGCGTGCGAGATCCAGATCTGTGAAGTAGTAGGAAATACTTGCAGACCAGACGGAGAAATACTGTGAAGGAACCAAGCCGAGGGTTGTCCGAGGATCATCCACATAGAACTCGTCCGAATCCAACCGGCACCACCAGTCTCCCAGCACCGCCTCAGATTTGTACGCATTGTAGAGCTGCGCCCTGATACCGTCGTGAAACAAATGCATGTCGCGCCCGTGGGCCACTATTCGCGGATCTGCAGCAGCCAAGGTTTTGACGAGTTCCCAACTTCCGTCGTCACTGCCATTGTCGAGTACAAAAATCTCGTCGCACCAACGAAGCGCGTCAGACAAGGTCTGTTCTATGATGTCCGCTTCATTTTTCATGACGCAAAGTGCTCGGATCTTCAACGGGACCACTTCCTCGCTCTAAGTGTGTGACTAGAGAAAAATGCGGTGAGGGTCATATCGCATTTCCCTGCAGAGCGGAAATCAATGCCTCAGCTACCTTTTCCTGTTGGTGTTCAGTGATGTGGGCATGGAGGGGTAAGGAAATGAGTTCTTGGGCAGCCCTTTCGGCCACAGGGTACCCACCGGCCCGTATTGCTATGGTTCCGAGCGCACGCGTCTTGTGCAGCGGTTGTGGATAGTGGATACCAGCTTCGATTCCCGCGGCTTGTAATTGCCGGAGTATTGCATCGCGCCGTGGAACCCGTACCACGTACAGATGCCAAGCATCAGTGTTGCCGGGCATGGTGGTCGGGAGGACCAGGCCTTCAAGACCGCTCAGCATTTTTGCGTATCGCTCGGCTGCGCGTCTCCTCAAATTGTTCCAGGAGTCCAGGCGCCGCAGCTTTGCCATCAAGACTGCTGCCTGAATGGCGTCAAGTCGTGAGTTGAAGCCAACTGTCTCGTGGACGTACTTCTGCTCGCTTCCATGGGCACTTAGCAGTCTCACGGTCCGATCCAGGCTTGCGTCGTTGGTCAACACAGCTCCGGCATCCCCGGCCGCCCCGAGATTCTTGCCAGGGTAGAAGCTTGTTGCAGAAACTCGCCCAAGACTGCCGGCGGGTTTTCCGAACCGCCTTGCGCCTTGCGCCTGTGCCGCGTCCTCAACCAGGCTGGCACCTGTCTTGTGCGCTGTTTTCTGGAGGGCTTCTACCGGGGCAACCTGCCCATAAAGGTGAACCGGAACAATAGCGGACGTCCGGCTTGTGGCGGCTTCTTCTACACCGCGTGGATCGATAAGGAGGTGTGTTTCATCCACATCGACAAAGACGGGCGTCGCCCCGATGCGGAGCACGGCTTCGGCGGTGGCAATAAACGTATTGACAGGAAGAATCACTTCATGTCCACGTTCCACGCCGGTTGACCGCAGTGCCAGTTCCAAAGCGTCCGTACCGTTCCCTACACCCGCGCAATACCTCACGCCAATGAAGTCTGCATATGCCCGTTCGAAATGTTCGACGGCCTTGCCGCCGATGAACAAGCCACTCCGGAATATTTCTTGAATTTCCGGCCATACTTCTTCTTCGATTTCCTGGCTTTGTGCAGCTAGATCAACAAGCGGAATCTTCACGATGTACTCCTTAGTGGTGCGGCCCGCCGGGTCCGGAAAATTACGAAATGCCAACGGCTTTCCAAATTCGCCAGCGCATTCGATCGATCTGCGATCGGGAAAATTCAGCCAGTTTCTGCGGAAAGCCTGGTGTCCTGCCCGCTTCGGAACGTTGTAGTTGACACCTGAATATCCGATATCGCAGCGATCCTTCTGCCGCTTGATTGGCCGCCGTGGCAACTTCCGCCAGTCGAACTGCATTCTTTCTGTTTCCGCCGGAGTCGAGCTCACGCTGGGCCAATATCAACGCCTCACGCGCCAGTGCTCGCCGCGCCCTCATGTTCATTGCGCGGCCGTACTCGCGGTCCTTTGGCCCTGCTGGCGTGCAGAGGACCTGGAAAGCCTTCTGGCGGTGGGAGAGGTCTGTTGCGATCGAGGAAAATGAAACAAGATGCATATTGGTTCCGTGCACACGGTAGAAAGCTTGGGCTGGACCATTGATGCGGCCGATATCCCAGCGTGAAGCCATTCGAAGCCAATACTCCAGGTCCCCCGAGTGTGGAAGTTGCGGGTTGTAGTATCCGATCTCCCTCATGGCCGCCGTCCGCATGATGACTTCCGGGGACAAGATGAAGCATCGCCCACGGATGCTTGCCAGCCGTATCCATTCGTGGCCCCCCCAGACGGTCCAGGTTGATACGAGGGTCTTTGGCACATCCGGTTCCCGGTCGTTATCGGTGAAGTCAACGGGCCGGCCGTAAACCATCCCCACCCTTGGGTTGGCAACCATCAAATCAGTCGCCCGCGCCAGCGATTGTGGTGCCAGGAGATCGTCCGCTGACAGCAGCATGCAATAGGGCGTTGTAACGCGGGCCAATCCATCGTTATAGGTGGCAATGTGGCCTTGGTTATCCGGATGCACTATCACCGTGATTCGAGAATCCTCGCTGGCCAGGTCTCCGGCGATAACCGCTGAACGATCGGTTGACGCGTCGTCAACAATGATCACCCTGACATCTACGTGTTCCTGGGAAAGTACGCTCTGCACCACCTCGGAAAGGTATTTGCCGTAGTTGTAGCACGGGATGACTGCCGTGACGGCGACACGGTCTCTGGACTTTCGCGGCCGATGAATCCTCACCGCACACCCCCGAAATGAAAACTTTCCCGTTCAATCTCGTGCGCCGGCACGCCAACCCAGGTCTCGCCGTCGGGCACGTTGCTGAGTACCGCGGCGCCCATGCCCACTGTCGCGTAGGCCCCCACCGACGTCCGCTCGCGGTCGCTCGCGTTCATGCCCAGGTAGGCAGCCCGGCCGATCCGGACTCCGCCGCCCAAGGACACTCCCGCAGCGAACGTGGCAAAGTCGGCCACGTCGTCGTCGTGCGTGAAAGTTACTGACGGCATGGCCACCACGTGGGACCCCAGCGTGACCGCGGCAGTCAT
>Ga0307413_10000363_pt1 | contig 14507 bp, 15 predicted proteins | sample DK1Ometagenome_3_FD_203714 | JGI IMG/M metagenome (GOLD analysis project Ga0307413, IMG submission 203714) | Maize rhizosphere microbial communities from greenhouse at UC Davis, California, United States - DK15-O-2 | ecosystem: Host-associated > Plants > Roots > Rhizosphere > Soil | place: USA... | reverse complement strand
CCACCAAGGCCATCCACGCCGCCCGCACCGCGCTGCGCGGCGACGGCACGCACGTGGTCAGCCTCGACAAGGCGATCAAGACCATGCGGGAGACCGGCGCCGACATGAGCGTGAAGTACAAGGAGACCTCGCGCGGCGGCCTCGCCCTCAACGTGATCGAGTGTTAGAGCACGACCGGTAGCGCGGTGAGGCAGGTGGCGGCGGTGAGCGCCGCGGTCACCGCCACCGCCGTCCGGTTCGGACCGTCCCGCCTGGGCCGTCCTTCATAGACGCACCAGAGGGTGGTGGCGGTGGCGAGCAGCGCCGGGACCGCCGCCACGGCGGAGAGCGATCCGTCCGACACCGCGGTACGCAGCAACAGCAGTGCGCCGACCGCCGCGCTCAGCGCCGTGCGATGCCAGGCGAGCGCGGTGCGCTCAGGTTGCAGGCCGGGATCCGGTCCGCTCATCGCACTGTCTCGCCGCGCCCCGTCGGCGCCGCGCGCAGGCGTCGTGTCGATGAGTCGCTCGCGAACTCGCTCATCCGGCGACCACCAGAATCGCGGTCAGCAGCGACACCGCGACCAGCCCGACCGCGAGCAGCGGCAGCAGCCTGCTCTCCGGCAGCGGCTCGCCGCGGCGCATCGCCAACTGGCTGCGCCGCCACCGCGGGTAGCAGGCGACGGCGAGCAGCAGGGCCAATCCGACGCAGCCGAGGGCCAGTGCCAGCGAACCGCCGGGAACGTCCAGCGGCGGCAGCACGTGCCGCACCGCGATGCCGGCAGCGAGCAGCCCGAGCGCGGTGCGGACCCAGGCGAGGAACGTCCGCTCGTTGGCGAGCGTGAACCGGTAGTCCGGCTCGCGCTCCTCGCCCGGGTCCACCACGTGGCCGGCTCAGGCGACCGTGGCCGTCTGGATGTTCACCGGCAGCTTCGGCTCGCCGTCCTCGGGGCTGTTGCCCGGCGTGATGCCACCCGCCGCGATCTTGTCCAGCGTGGCGAGGCCGGCCGCGTCGATGGTGCCGAACACGGTGTACTGCGGGGGAAGCTTCGAGTCGCCGTAGACGAGGAAGAACTGGCTGCCGCCGCTGTTGGGCTGGCCGGTGTTCGCCATCGCCAGCACGCCGCGGGGGTAGACCGAGGCGCCCTGCGGCTCGGTGGCCACCGCGAGGTCGGTCGGGAACTCGTCCTTGACGGTGTAACCGGGGCCGCCGGTGCCGGTGCCGGTCGGGTCACCGCACTGCAGCACCTTCAGGCCCGCGGACGCGGTCAGCCGGTGGCACTTGGTGGCGTCGAAGAACTTCGCCTTCGCCAGGTGCTCGACGCTCTGCACGGTGCACGGCGCCTTGGCCCGGTCGAGCACCAGACCGATGTCGCCCTGGTCGGTCTTCACCGCGAGGTTGACCGTGCCGGTGTTCGGCGTCTGCGCCGGGTCCGCAGGCAGGCCGACCGGCTTCGCGGCCGGCTCCTGCGGAGTCTCGGTGTAGGCGCACGGGCCACCGCTGTTCTTCGCCTCGGCCGGTGTGCTGGTCTCGCTCGCGGCGGGCGTGGTGGTGTCGTCGGAGTCGCCGACGGTGGTCAGGAACCAGATGCCACCCGCCACCACCAGCACGGCGACCACCGTCGCCACGACACCGATGATGCGACGCCGCTTCGCCCGTTCCGCCCGACGGGAGAGCTGGCGTTCCAGCTTCCGTTTGGCAGCCTCGCGTCGCTGCTGGTTGGTCGACACCTGCAACCTCCTCGCCGGTCCCACCCTCTGGGCCGGCCGGCAGTCTATGAGGCACCCCGGTAAGGATCGTGTAGTGGCCCCGACCTCTAAGGTTGACCTCAGGTTTCGACGAGGTCGCGGAGGTCGCACAGTGCTCGTGGTCGGCTTTCCCACCGGCGGTTTCCAGGCGAACTGCTACGTCGTCGCCGTCGAGGCGGGTGGGCCGTGCGTGATCGTCGACCCCGGCCAGGACGCCGTCGAGCCGATCACCGAGACGCTGCGCGAGCACCGGCTCGACCCGGTGGCCGTGCTGCTCACCCACGGACACTTCGACCACACGTTCAGCGTGGCCCCGGTCTGCGACGGCAACGACGTGCCGGCCTGGATCCATCCCGAGGACCGGGAGATGCTCGCCGATCCGCTGAAGGGGCTGAGCCGGGAGGCCGTCGCGTTCTTCGGCGGCCGGCTGGAACTGCGTGAACCGCGCGAGGTCCGCGAGCTCGTGGACGGCGCCCGGCTCGACCTGGCCGGGCTGACCATGACGGTCGACCACACGCCGGGCCACACCAGGGGATCGGTGGTGTTCCGTTCCGACACCGACGACGGCGGCCGGGTGATGTTCGCCGGCGACACGCTCTTCGCCGGCTCGATCGGCCGCACCGACCTGCCCGGCGGGGACCACGCCACCATGCTGCGCACGCTGGCCCACAAGGTGCTGACGCTGGACGACGACACGGTGGTGCTGCCCGGCCACGGCCCGGCCACCACGATCGGCCGGGAGCGGGCCACCAACCCGTTCCTGACCGGCATCGGCACGCCCCCGGCGAGGGGGCTGTGAGTGGGGAGCCGCAGCCGCTGAACCTGGCCGAGGGCGTGGTCGGCAACCGTGGCCGGGTCGGTCTGGTCGCCGCGCTGGTGGGGGTCGTGATCGGCGGCGGCGTCGGGTTGTTCGCCGGCCGGGTGGTGGGCACCACCGTCGCGGTCGCGGTGGCCGGTCTGCTGGTCGCGACCAGCTGGCTCGCCGCGCGCAGGCGGGTGAGCGTCGTCGGCACCGACCTCGTCGCGCGGACCGTGGTCACCAGCACCGTCGACCTGCGCCGGGCCGACCGGCTGGACCTGGTCGTCACCGATCTGCGCGGGGTGCGCACGATCAGCCTGGTCGCCGGCGGACCGCCGCGCGGCCGGTCGATCACGGTGGCGCTCGCCGCCTACTCCGGCGTCGGAGGTCGGGAGCTGGACATCCTCGCGTTGCGCAGGCTCGCGGACGCGCTGGCGAGCAGCGCGAACACCACCGGCCTGGTGCTGTCCGAGCTGCTGGTCGCCCAACTGCGCGGCGAGGCGCGCGGCGCGGGCGTCGGAGAGCGGCCGTTGTACCGGCTGGCCGCGCGGACCGAGGGCGGCAGGTTCACCAGGCGGGTGCCGACCGACGTGCTGACCACGTTCGTGGCCACCCTCGACTGAGCCAGCTGTATGCCTTGCGAGGAATATTCCCCGCAAGGCATACTCGGCGCGTGCCCCGGGACGCTCTGCTCACCGCCCTCGCCGAGCCGACCCGTCGCGAGATCGTCGAGCTGCTGCGTCTGCGGCCCCGCTCGGTGGGTGATCTCGCCGAGGCGGTGGGGGCCACCCAGCCGTCCACCTCCAAACACCTGCGGGTGCTGCGCGAGGTCGGGCTGGTCGACGTGCACCCCGAGGCACAGCGCCGCGTGTACACCCTGCGGCGCGAGGGCTTCGCCGAGCTGGACGCCTGGCTCGCGCCGTACCGGCGGCTGTGGGCGGACCGACTCGACACCCTCGAACAGCACCTCGACGCGACCGATCCGAAGGGATGACCACCATGACGGACACTGCCGGCACCCACAGCACACTGCGCTTCGAGCGCTCGCTGCGCCACGACCGGGAGCGCGTGTGGGCGGCGGTCACCGAACCGGCCCAGCTGCGCGAGTGGTTCCCCTGCGCGGTCCGCTACGAACCGAGGGTCGGCGCCCCGATCGTGTTCGACTTCGGCGGTGAGCACGGCCTGCACACTTCCGGCGGCGAGGTGCGCGTCTGGGATCCGCCCTCCGTGTTCGCGTTCAGCTGGGATGCCGACCTGCTGCGCTTCGAGCTGGCCGACACGCCGGCCGGCGGAACCCTGCTGGTGTTCACGCACGAGTTCGACCACGAACCCGGCAGGGAGGCGCGCGACAGTGCCGGCTGGAGCGTCTGCCTCGACGCGCTGCTGGGCCACCTGGGTGAGGACGTCGGGGAGCCGGACGACATCCAGGGATACCTGCGGACCTACCAGGACCACTACGGGCCGCTGACCCTGGACGACGGCAGGGAGATCGCCATCGCCGGTCCACTGCTCGAACACGACGGTCGGCCGGCGATGGCGGTGACGTTCGACGGCCGGGAGGCGGTCCTGCTCGGTCGGGACCCGGGACTCCCGCTGGCCGACGGCGTCGCGGTGCTGCTCCGCGCCGGCACCGTGGACGCGCCGGGAACGGTGCTCGCCGACGGCCGGCTCCGCGACCCGTTCGTCAGCAACTCCGCCGCTCGGATCTGACCACCCGCTCGCCGGAAATTCTGTGCCCTGATCAGACATTCGGCCGTCACGGCGATGTGGAATCGGTGTGGATCAGGGTAATCTCGGCCTACCGGTAAGCCGTCGGTCACCGATGGCGATCCCAGGCGGGTATCCGGCGGGTGGGGGCTTGGCGACGCCAGGCGGAGGAGGATCCGATGCCGTGGCGGACAGTGGGACTGCTGACCCTGCTCGCGGCCGCTGTCGCCGCGGCCGGGCTGGTCATCACCGCGGTGACCGACCTCGACCTGGGCTGGGCGCTGGCACTGGCCGCCTCCGGCGCGGTGGTCGTGGTGGTGCTCGGCACCCAGGCGCGGGGCGGACCCGAACCGCTCCCGCACACCGATCCCGACCAGGTGATCGCCGCGTTCGACCGGGTCGACGCGCTGGCCGTCGAGGCACACCCGGATCCGGCGGGGCTGCTGCTCGGGGTCATCGACGCGCTGCTCGCCCGGCACCGACGGCTGGACAGCCTCGCCGACGTGGACCGCGCCGTGGAGCTGGCCGAGCGCGCGATCGTGCTGACCCCGCCGGGCGACGAGCGCCGTCTCACCGTGCAGCAGGCCAGGGTGGACGCGTACCGGGCCAGGGCCCGGCGCACCGGCACGCACGCCGAGCAGTGCGCCGCGATCGAGGTCGGCGAGCAGGTCATCGCCGAGTGCCCGGAGGGGGACCCGCGCCGGCTGCCGCTGCTGGAGATCGTCGCCGACGTCTACCGGATGCGCATCGAGGCGGCGTCTGAGGCCGGGGGCGAGTGCACCACCGAACAGCTTGCCGCCGACCTGGTCCGCGCGATGGAGCTCAACCGCGAGGCCGTGCGGCGCCTCGGCCCCGGCCCGAAGGTGCTCTAGCGTCCTGAACCGGCCAGTGCGCCGGGTGACGCCGACCGGGCGGCACCCGGGTCCGCGCGTCGCCGTCGGCCGCGTCGAGCTGCGCCTGGGTGAGGAACAGGGCGTCCGACAGGTCCGCCTCGGCCAACGCGGCGCCGCGCAGGTCGGCCCCGGTCAGGTCGGCCCGACGAAGGTCGGCCCCGCGCAGGTCGGCCCCGATGAGCAGCACGCCGCGCAGGCTCGCCCCGCGCAGGTCCGCCTTCGCCAGCCGGGCGCCGACCAGGTCCGCGCCGCGCAGGTCCGCGGCCCGTTCCTGTCCGGCGCGGGCCAGCTCGCTGGCTCGCGCGAGCAGCGGGTTGACGGTCCGCCGTCGCTCGTCCACGTCGACGGCCAGGACCTCGCCGGGCTCGCCGCGGACCAGCCGCTCGATCTCCAGCCGGGCTTGGCGCAGCTCGGCGTGGACCGGTGCGGCCGCCGGCAGGGTGAGCGCCTCGGTCACGTACCAGAGCAGCTCGTTCAGCGCGCGGACCACCGGCAGCGCCGCGAACATCGGCCCGGCCAGTTCCGGGTGCCGCCGCCAGTCCCGGCCGCCGAAGACGACCTGCGACACCTGCTGTCCGGCGCCGAAGCAGTCGAAGACGGTGCATCCGGCGAAGCCGCGCTCGCGAAGTCGGGAGTGGATGCCGCAGCGCAACCCGCCGGTCAGGTTCGGGCACGGGGTGCCGGCCGGCTTGTCGACGGCGAAGTCGGCCGAACGGGCGAAGGCCGGTGCCACGCAGCACAGCGCGAAGCAGCGGGTGCAGTCCGCCCGCAGCTCCTCGACCGTCATCGCGCCCACCTCGTGGTCCGTGTCGTTCGTGTCGTTCCTGTCGTTCGTGCGGTGTGTCGCGCCCGGACACGCACAGGCCACGGTGGCATTCTGACCGGCACGGACCGGTGACCTGGAGGTGGGTGGCATGCTCGAACGCGGCGGACAGCACGACCAGGAGAGCTTCCCGGTGCTGCCGGCGACCGTGTACTCGAGCCACCTTGCGCACTGCGCGGCCGGCCTCGCCGCCGACCCGGTGGCCTCCGTCGGCACCCTGCGCGACCTGGCCGTGGTGGTCCGTGATCTGGTCGATGCCCAGCGGATGCTGTCCACGGTGCTCGCCGGGCTGGGCGAGCACCTGGTCGACACCGCCGACCCGGCCGTCGCGCCGGACCTCGCCGCGCTCGCCGACATCCTGTTCGCCGCCGGTCAGGCGGCCTCGCACGCCGCCGACGCGCTGGGCGAAGGCATGACGATCGCGACCGACGCGGCCGGCGGCTCGGATTCGAACACTCGTTTGTAGTTATTGTCGGACCCCTCCACTAAACTCGTGATGACACGGAGGTGGGGTACATGCGAGCTGTGTGGACGGGATCCATCAGGATCGGCGAGGCCGCGATACCGGTGCGGTCCTACAGTGCGACGGAAACCAGGACCAACCCGCTGCACCAGGTGCACACACTGGATGGCGGGCGCATCCGGTACAGGCGGATCTGCGAGCTCGACGGCGCCGAGGTGCCGGCGGACGAAGTGGGCAAGGGGCATCAGCTGCCCGGTGGCGAGGTGGTCCTGGTCAGTGCGGACGAGCTTGCCGCGCTGCCCACCACCGGAGGCAACACCATCCAGGTGCACAGCTTCGCGCCGGTCGGCGAGATCGACCCGGTGTACTTCGCGCGGAGCTACCACCTGGAGCCGGAGCCGGCCGGGGTCGGCGCGTACGTGCTGTTCAGCGAGGCGTTGCAGCAGAGCGGTCGGGCCGCGGTGGTGACCCTGGCGCTGCGCGGGCGCACCACGCTCGGCATGCTGCGGGTCCGCGACCAGGTGATCTCGCTGGAGACCATGGTCTGGCCGGACGAGGTCCGCACCCCGGACTTCCCCTTCCTGCACCAGGAGGTGGTCGTCGACGACGAGGTGCTGGCCGAGGCGGCCGACCTGGTCCAGCGGCTGTCGGAGACGTTCGTGCCGGCCCGCTACACCGATGACCACGCGGCCCGGCTGGAGGCGCTGATCGGCGCCAAGGTCGAGGGCGACGAGGTGATCCAGCCGGCCGGCGCGGCCCAGCGGGCCGGCGCCGACGAGCTGTTGTCCGCCCTGCGCGCCAACGCGCGCGACCGGGAGCCGATACCGGCACAGCGCACCGGCGCGATCGCCGCGGCACGGGCGGCGGCGTCGAAGGCGGCGGACGCGGCGAAACGGGCGGCTGGGCGGTCCGCCACAACGGCCAGAACCGAGCGCTGACACCGCCCGCGCGGAGCGTCGCGCCGGTACGTCCGAACACTCGTTCGGACGTGTCCGACCCCTCTCGGTCGCGGTGTTCGCGGGCGGCTCGTCACCGTCGGCGTCGGCGCGGAGGCCACGTACCACCAGGACGTGACCTCCGCGCCGCCTCGGCGGCAACCAGCCGGATCACGAACCCCATCGACCAGAACCGTCGGACACGACCTAGGGTCGGACGTGCGAGTCGTGACGTGGAGGAGCCGCCGGTGCCCGATTTCGACAGGTCCGTCGTTGCGACGGAGTCCGCGCTGCGCCGAGCGCTGCGCCGGGCCGACGACGGCGTGGCCATCGATCCGGTCGAGGCCGAGGTGCTACTGCACGCCAGAGGCGAGCAACTGGACAGGCTGCTGTCGGTCGCGTCGCGGGTGCGCGACGCCGGCCTGGTCGCGGCCGGGCGGCCCGGTGTCGTCACCTACTCGCGGAAGGTGTTCATCCCGCTGACCCGGCTGTGCCGGGACCGCTGCCACTACTGCACCTTCGCCACCGTGCCGAACCGGCTGCCGGCGCCGTTCCTCAGTCCGGACGAGGTACTGGCGATCGCCGCGGCCGGTGCCGAGCTCGGCTGCAAGGAGGCCCTGTTCACCCTCGGCGACCAGCCGGAGGACCGCTGGCCCGCGGCGAGGGAGTGGCTGGACGCGGCAGGCTATCCGGACACGTTGTCCTACGTGCGCGCGATGGCGATCCGGGTGCTGGAGACGACCGGTCTGCTGCCGCACCTGAACCCGGGTGTGCTGACCTGGTCCCAGCTGCAGCGGCTCAAGCCGGTGGCGCCGTCGATGGGGATGATGCTGGAGACCACGGCCCGGCGGCTGTGGTCCGAGCCGGGCGGGCCGCACTACGCCTCTCCGGACAAGGATCCCGAGGTGCGGCTTCGGGTGCTGCACGACGCCGGCCGCAGCGCGGTGCCGTTCACCACCGGCATCCTGGTCGGCATCGGCGAGACCCTGGCCGAGCGGGTGGAGTCGCTGTTCGCCATCCGCGCCGTCGCCCGCGCGTACGGCGGCATCCAGGAAGTCATCGTGCAGAACTTCCGGGCCAAGCCGGACACCGCGATGCGCGGCATGCCCGACGCGGAGGCCGAGGAGTTGGCGGTCACCGTCGCGGTGGCACGGATCGTGCTCGGCCCCGGCGCGCGCATCCAGGCGCCGCCGAACCTGGTGGACGGCGAGTTCGCGCTGCTGCTGCGAGCCGGCATCGACGACTGGGGTGGGGTGTCGCCGCTGACCCCCGACCACGTCAACCCGGAACGGCCGTGGCCGCAGATCGACGCCCTCGCCGAGCGCACCGCCGCGGCCGGCTTCGAGCTTGCGGAGCGGCTCACCATCTATCCGGAGTACGTGCGCCGCGGCGAGCCCTGGCTCGACCCACGGCTCGGCCCGCACGTGGCGGCGCTGGCCGAGGCGAGTACCGGTCTCGCCGTGCCCGGCCGGATCCCCACCGGGCTCGCCTGGCAGGAGCCGGAGAGCGTGCTGGTCGACACCGGCCGCAGCGACCTCGGGGTCAGCATCGACACCGCCGGCCGCGGCGCCGACCGGCGCGACGACTTCGGCTCGGTGTACGGATCCTGGGAGGAGCTGCGCGCCAAGGTCGGTCCACAGCGGACAGAACTGGGGAGACCGACCGGCACCAGGCTGCGGCCCGGGTTCAGCACCGCGCTGCGGCACGCCGAGGCCGACCCGGCCGGGCTGTCCGACGCCGACTCGCTCATCCTGCTCGACGCCGAGGACGGTGCCGAGATGGACGCGCTGGCCGACCTGGCCGACCGGGTGCGTGCCGACACCGTCGGCGACGAGGTCACGTACGTGGTCACCAGGAACATCAACTTCACCAACGTCTGCTACACCGGCTGCCGGTTCTGCGCGTTCGCCCAGCGGCGAACCGACGCCGACGCCTACACGCTGTCGCTGGAGCAGGTCGGCGAGCGAGCCGAACAGGCCTGGTCGGTCGGCGCGACCGAGGTGTGCATGCAGGGCGGCATCCACCCGGACCTGCCCGGTTCGGCCTACTTCGACATCGCCGCCGAGGTGAAGCGCCGAGCGCCCGACCTGCACGTGCACGCGTTCTCGCCGATGGAGGTGGTCAACGGCGCCAGCCGCACCGACCTGTCCATCGCCGACTGGCTCACCGCGGCTCGCGAGTCCGGGGTGGACTCACTGCCGGGCACCGCGGCGGAGATCCTGGACGACGACGTGCGCTGGGTGCTGACCAAGGGCAAGCTGCCGACCTCGGCGTGGATCGAGGTGGTCACCACCGCGCACGAGCTGGGCATCCCGACCACGTCGACGATGATGTACGGCCACGTCGACACCCCGGCGCACTGGGTGGCGCACCTGAAGCTGCTCGCCGAGCTGCAGGCCCGCACCGGCGGGTTCACCGAGTTCGTGCTGCTGCCGTTCGTGCACACCAACGCGCCGCTGTACCTGGCCGGCATCGCCCGGCCGGGGCCGACGCACCGGGAGAACCGGGCGGTGCACGCGCTGGCCAGGTTGCTGCTGCACGGCCGCATCGACAACATCCAGACCAGCTGGGTGAAACTGGGTGACGGCGGCGTGGTGGACGTGCTGCGCGGCGGGGTGAACGACCTCGGCGGAACGCTGATGGAGGAGACGATCAGCCGGATGGCCGGCTCGGACAACGGCAGCTACAAGACGATCGCCGACCTGGAGTCGTTGGCCGCCAAGGCCGGCCGGCCGGCGCGGCAGCGCAGCACCGGCTACGGAGAGGTGCCGGCCGACCGTCGCGCGGTGGCCCGTGCGCACGACGGGGTCTGGCGGCCGACCATGCTGCCGCTGCTGTAGCGGGGCGCCGTGGACATCGACGTCTTCGTGGCCACCAACCAGGCCCAGTGGCAGCGGCTGGACCAGCTGCTGGGCCGCACCGGGTCGCTGCGCGGGGCGGAGGCCGACGAGCTGGTCGCGCTCTACCGGCGCGCCGCCACCCACCTGTCCGTGGTGCGCTCCACCGCGCCCGACCCGGCCGTCGTCGCCCGGTTGTCCTCGCTGGTCGCGCGGGCCAGGGCGGCGGTCACCGGGACGCAGAGCCCGGCATGGCGCGACGTCACCGGCTTCGTCGTCCGCCGGTTCCCGGCCGCGCTGTACCGGGCCCGCCACTGGTGGGTGTCGGTGTCGGCGGTGTTCCTGCTGGGCGCGGTGCTGCTCGGCGCGTGGGTGGCGGCCAACCCGGCGGTGCAGGCGTCGATCGCCGCTCCTGAGGAGATCCGGCAGCTGACCGCGCCGGGCGGGGACTTCGAGACCTATTACAGCTCCGAGCCCGCGGCGCAGTTCGCCGCCGGGGTGTGGACCAACAATGCCTGGGTCGCCGCCGGCGCACTGGTGCTCGGCGTGCTGATCGTGCCGGTGGTGCTGATCGTCGCGGTCAACATGGTGAACGTGGGCGTGGCCGGCGGGCTGATGGCCGCGGCCGGCCGGTTCGACGTGTTCGTCGGCCTGATCACCCCGCACGGACTGCTGGAGCTGACCGCGGTGTTCGTCGCTGCCGGCGCCGGGCTGCGGCTGGGCTGGACGGCGATAGACCCCGGTTACCGGACGCGGTCCGCCGCGCTGGCGCAGGAGGGACGCGCGGTCGCCGGCTTGGCGATCGGGCTGACCGGGGTCCTGCTGGTGTCCGGCGTGATCGAGGCGTTCGTGACCCCGTCCGGCCTGCCCACCTGGGCGCGGATCGCGATCGGCGCGGTCGCCGAACTCGCCTTCCTCGGCTACGTGTTCGTCCTCGGCAGGCGCGCCGCGGCGGCAGGGGAGACCGGCGACCTCGACCGCGAGTACGCGGCGGACACCCGACCGGTCGCCGGCTGACCGGCAGGACCGTCACGGTCCACTGTGGAGCGCGCGGTGGTCACACCGGTTCGCTCAGAGCTGCCCGGCCGCCTTCAGCGCCAGGTAGCCGTCGGTGAGCGCCGGCGGCAGGTCGTCCGGCAGCGCGTCGACCACCCGCACTCCGCGCCGGGTGAGCAGGTCGGCGAGCTGGCGGCGCTGCGCGGTGGCCCGCTCCGCGGCCGCCGCCTGGTACACGGCGTGCGAGTTCCCGCGGGCCGCGGCCATCTCGGCGATCCTCGGGTCCGCCACCGCGCCGATCACCACCCGGTGCCGGGTGGTGAGGGTGCCGAGACCGGCGAGCAACCCGGCGTCCAGCACCGCGGGCTCCAGCGAGGTCAGCAGCACCACCAACGACCGGTGCCCGGCCCGGCGCACCACCTCGGCGACCAGCCCGGCGGCGTCGGTCTCCACCAACGCGGACTGCACCGGGGCCATCGCGTCCACCAGAGCGGGCAGCAGCCGGGTCGCCGGGGTCCCGGCGACCGCGGCCCGCACCCGCCGGTCGTAGCAGAGCAGGTCCACCCGGTCGCCGGCGTGCGAGGCGACGGCGGCGAGCAGCAGTGCCGCGTCCATCGCGGCGTCCAGCCGCGGCGCGTCACCGACCCGGCCGGCCGAGGTGCGGCCGGTGTCCAGCACGATCAGCACATGCCGGTCCCGTTCCGGCCGCCAGGTACGCACCATGACGTCGGCGGCGCGCGCGGTCGCCCGCCAGTCGATCGAGCGCACGTCGTCGCCCGCCACGTACTCGCGCAGCGCGTCGAACTCGGTGCCCTGACCGCGTACCCGCACCGCCTGCCGGCCGTCCAGCTCGCGCAGCCGGGCCAGCCGCGACGGCAGGTGCCGTCGGCTGGTGAACGGCGGCAACACCCGCACCGTCCATGGCACCCGGTGGCTCGCCTGCCTGCCCGCGAGGCCGAGTGGGCCGACGGTGCGGACGGTGACCAGGTCGGCCGTCCGGTCGCCGCGGCGGGTCGGCCGCAGCGTGGTGACCACCGTGCGCCGGCCGCCGGACGGCACGTCGACGCGCTGTGAGCGGGGCCCGGCGCCGGCGCTCGGTGGCCACGCGTCGCGCAGCTCGCCGTGCAGCCGCCGGCCGGGGTTCGCCACGGTCAGCGCGACCTGGACGCACTCGCCCAGCCGGACCGCGGTCGGACCGGACCGGTGCAGCACCAGGGCGCGCGGCCGGCCGGCGAGTGCGGTGTCCACCCCGATCGCCGCCGCGAGCAGGCCGCTGACCAGCGCGATCCCGCTCCAGGACGGCATCAGCAGGCCGACCGGGAGCGCACCGAACAGCCCGACCAGTCCTGCGCGGCCGGTGAGTACCACTAGCGCGGCACCGGCACGGCGGCCAGCACGCCGTCCAGCACGCCGTCCGCGGTGGCGCCGTCCAGCTCGGCCTCCGGTCGCAGCTGCAGCCGGTGCCGCAGCGCCGGCCGGGCGAGCGTCTTGACGTCGTCCGGGGTGACGTAGTCGCGGCCGGCGAGCCACGCCCAGGAGCGGGCCGCGGCGAGCAGCGCCGTGGCGCCGCGCGGCGACACCCCGAGCCGCACCGCGGGCGTCGCGCGGGTGGCCCGGCACAGGTCGACCACGTAGCCGAGCACCTCGGGTCCCGAGGTCACCCCCTGTACCGCCTGCCGCGCCGCCGCGAGCTCGGCGGCGCCGGCGACCGGTGTGATCCCGGCGGCGGCGAGGTCCCGCGGGTCGAACCCGGCGGCATGCCGGGACAGCACGCCGATCTCGTCGTCGCGGGCCGGCAGCGGCATGGTCAGCTTGAGCAGGAACCGGTCCAGCTGTGCCTCGGGCAGCGGGTAGGTGCCCTCGAACTCCACCGGGTTCTGGGTAGCCGCCACGACGAACGGGGCCGGCAGCGGCCGTGCCGCACCGTCCACGGTGACCTGTCGCTCCTGCATCGCCTCCAGCAAAGCCGACTGTGTCTTCGGTGGGGTGCGGTTGATCTCGTCGGCGAGCAGCAGGTTGGTGAACACCGGGCCGGGCCGGAAGGTGAACTCGGCGGTGCGCGCGTCGTAGACGACCGAGCCGGTGATGTCGCCGGGCATCAGGTCGGGGGTGAACTGGATCCGGCCGGTCCGCAGGTCCAGCGCGGCCGCCATGGTGCGGACCAGCAGCGTCTTCGCCACCCCGGGCACGCCTTCCAGCAGCACGTGGCCGCCGCTGAGCAGCGCGATGATGAGGCCGGTGACCGCGGCGTCCTGGCCGACGACCACCTTGGCCACCTCGGCGCGCAGCGCGATCAGCGCCTCGCGCGCCGCGGCCGGCTCGCGATGGGTGTCGGTACTGGTGGTCATCGGGTGGTCACCTCGTCTTCCAGAGTGGTCAGGTCGTCGGCGAGCGCGACCAGGTCGGCGTCGCCGGTCGGGGGTGGACCGTAGAGCAGGTGGTACAGGGCGGCGTGCGGTGCAAGGGTGCGCGCGGCCGTCGCCTCGACGACCGCGTCGGGCGGGGCACCGGCCGGCAGCCCGAGCCGGGGGAGCAGCCTGCGTACCGTGGCCTCGCGCAACGCCGCGGCGGCATGGTCGGCCACGCCCGCGCGCTGGTACAGCCGGGCGCGTCCCTCCTCGGTCTCCGCGGCGCGGACGACCACCGGCAGGTCCTCACCGACGACCCGGCCGAGCCGTCGCGCCCGCCACAGCGCGACGAGCAGGACTGCCAGGACGGCCTGCAACAGGCCGTAGCGCCAGCCGGCGGGCAGCAGGTCCAGCAGCGGGCGCTGCTCGTCGGCCAACGCCGGGTCGCTCGCCGACGGCAGGTACCAGACCAGCAGGTCGTGCTGGCCGAGCAGTCGCAGGGCCAGCGCCGCGTCGCCGTCCTCGGCCAGTTCTTCGTTGGTGAGCACGGTGTGCGTGCCGAGCACGGTGAGCCGGCCGGTGCGCACCAGGGTGGCATCGGCACCGGCATCGTCATCGGCATCGACCGGGCCGACCGGGTAGCACCGCTGCGCCTCGGCGTCGCCGCCGGCGTAGGTGAGGCCGCCCATCCGCGCCGAGCCCGCGGCCACCGCGGCGGCCAGCTCGCAGCGCGGTTCGATGCTGCGCACCTCGGTCCGGCCCTGGACGGTGAGCCGGCCGGGAAGGTCGTCGAGCACGGCCGGCCCGGGCTCGACCAGCACGCTGCTCGCCGCGGTGTCGGTGAGGTCGGCGAGCGCGGCGCCGGGCGCGAGGTCGGCGGTGGTGACGAGCAGGGTCGCCGGCCGGCCGGCGAGCGCGTCGGCCGCGCCCGCGGCGGAGCGCACCGGCACCACCTCGACGCCGGCGCCGTCGAGCAGCC
>Ga0307413_10000362_pt1 | contig 14524 bp, 10 predicted proteins | sample DK1Ometagenome_3_FD_203714 | JGI IMG/M metagenome (GOLD analysis project Ga0307413, IMG submission 203714) | Maize rhizosphere microbial communities from greenhouse at UC Davis, California, United States - DK15-O-2 | ecosystem: Host-associated > Plants > Roots > Rhizosphere > Soil | place: USA... | reverse complement strand
CCGTTCACGAGCCGAACGGAACCACGACGCTTCTACGAACTCCATGCCCGGCGCGACGGGCTGGACGCCGACCGCGCAGTTGCCTATGGCACGATGCGCAGCACCTCCCCCACCGCCTCCACGTTGCCCCGGTTCGAGACGTAGAGCGCGCCGTCCGGTCCGACGGCGATGCCGGTGGGAGCGGTGAGCGTGTTGATGACGGTCGTGCGCGCGCCGTCGTCGGGCGCGACGCGCACGACGGAGCCCGGGCCGCCGAAGAAGGGGGCGCTCGCGTACTGGAGCACGTAGAGGCTCCCGTCGGCGCCCCACGCGAAGTCGGTGACCTGCGTGAAGCCGCCGGCGTAGACGACGGGTGCCTGGCCAGGCACTACGCGGTAGATCGCGGCCGCGCCGGGTCGGAATGGCACGCCGGTGAGCGTGCTGACGTAGAGCGCGCCGTCGGGTCCGCGGGTCACCTCGGTGGGCACCGCCTCCGACTGCGCGAACGGCGGGTTGAACGGGCCGGGCGGCACCGCGATCGGCGCGAACGTCGCGACGAGCGACACGGCGCCGTCGTTCACCTCGAGGAGCGAGTTCCCGCCGGCGTCGGCCACGAACTGGCGGCCCGGCTCCGCGAGCAGCCCGAACGGGTTGGAGTCGAACGGACCGCCGGCCGGGTTGGCCACCCGCTCGAACGCCGAGACGTCGGCGACGACCCGCAAATGCGTACTCGGATTGAAGCGGTAGAGCCGGCCCAGCCCCGCGCCCGGCGCTCCGAGCGAGGCGCGAAGCGCCGGGTCGGAGCCCCAGCCGACCGTGACGAACCCGTTGCCACGCCCCTGGAAGCCGACGTCGTGCGGGCCGATGATGTCGTTGGCTACGGGATTGTACACCGACGGCAGCCCGCTCAGGATGCGCTCCTGCGTCCCTTTCCACAGGCGCGAGACCGCCCCGGTGCCGCTGTAGCAGTTCTGGTTCGGCACGCGCGGGAGCGCGACGCACGGCCCGTTGATCGCCCGGGTCCCCGCCTCCGCGACGTAGAGCGCGCCTTCGGGGCCGAAGGCCAACCCCCGGGGAGCGTTCAGGTCGCGCATCACCACGGAGACCGACGCAATCGATGCCGCCTTGTGGTGGGCGGGGCTCGGTGCGCCCTCCACGGCGACGGCGGTGGGTCCGTCGCTGCACGCGACGAGCGCCGCGGCCAGAGCGAGCAGGGAAATCCCCGCGAACGCGTGTGACATGCGACCTCCGTGAGATGGCGGTGGGTTGGGCTTCTCCCCATCCCTCACGTAATCGCGCGGAGAATCGGCTCACGGGTCGGTTTCGTCACCCTCAGCGCCGCTCCTCGGTGTTACGCAGCCGAGCGAGCCGGCGCCGGGCTTCGGCCACCCTGGGCTGCAGTTCGCGGTCGGCGCCCGTCCACAGCGCAATGAATCGGGTGTACACGGCGGCGGCCTGTTGCCGCTCGCCCCGCGCCTCGTACAGCTCCCCGAGCCGCTCGAGCACCCCGGCAAGGTAGAACTGGTCCGCCTCGACCGAGCCGCGCCACGCCGACGGCGTCCGGAGGTATCGCTCGTACACTGCGATCGCCGAGTCGGCGTTCCCCGCCGCGTCGTACGCGCGGGCGGTGTGCGGCAAGGGGCAGATCGCGCAGCTGCCCCGGTCGCTGTCATCGCCTCGCGCTCCGGCGTGCGCGCGGAACCAGGCGAGCGCCTCGCCGTAGCGCCGCTCGGCGAAGGCGATCTCGCCCATCGCGCGCGCGCGCGCCGCGGCACTCAGCGGCGCGGCCATCGCATCGCGGTCCGCTTCCATTCTGCGGAGCATCGCCCGGGCGCGATCCGGCCGCCCCGCCTCGGCGTACCAGCTCGCCAGGTTGGTGTACGGCCGGTCCTCGGGTGGGAGTGAGTCGAGGATGTGGCGCGCCACGAGCGCGTCGAGCGCCGCCGCACCCGCTGCGTACCGCCCGAGGAACCGGATGTCGAGGTACGCCGCGTATGATTCCACTACCATCGCCGTCCCCGTGAGGCCGCGCTCCCTGCTCGCCGCGGCCGCCTCCCCGATCCGGCGCTTCGCCTCGGCGATCTTGCCGCGCGTCACGGCGGCCACGCCCAGGTAGAGGGTCGACGTCAGGCGGTTCGCCGCCCCCAGCTCGGCGGCCGCGGAAGCGGCGGCGTCGTAGTTCCCGGCGGAGAACGCAGCCCAGTAGCGGATGTCAGAGTAGCTGGGGTGCGTGGGGAGGTGTGCGCCGAAGCGCTCGATCGTCGCCCGAGCTTCCGCCATCTTGCCCTGGTCGAGCTGGCTCCAGGCCAGGTTCGCGTAGAAGCCGGCCGCGCTCGAGTCGAGCGCGAGCGCGCTGGCGAAGTACCGCTCGCTGCCGGCGGGGTCGCGGAAGCTGTTGCGGTGGAGGACTCCGAGCTCATTCAGTGCGTACGCCGCGTCGGGGCGTAGCTCGAGGAGCGCCTCGTACGCCGCGGCGGCCTTCCGGGCGTCGGGGGCCGGGCCGACCCGGTGGTAGAGGCCCATCACGCGGTAGCGCTCGGCCTCCGGGAGGTGGTCGCGGAGGTCGAACGCCTTCTGGAGCATCGCGAACTGGCGTGCGACCTCGAAGCCCTGGCTGCTCAGCAACGCACCGAGCGTCGCGTACGCCGACGCGAAACCCGAGTCCAGCGCGAGCGCCTCCTCGAGCAGAGCGATCCCCTTGCTCTGATCTCCATCGCGGAGCCACACGCGCTCCCCCTGCACGTACTTCCGGAGTGCGGGGAGCGAGGCGGTAGTCACCTGGGCGAGCGGCGGCGAGGCGCGGACGGACTTGAGCGACTCGCCGACCTTCGCCCGCAGCCGCTTGGAGAGGCGGTCGAGCGCGGGGATGATCGCGTCGGCGCTCGCGGCGGGCTCGCGGAAGGCGGCGAGCGTCTCGCCACTGTCGGCGGAGACGAGCCGGGCCGTGAGCACGTAGCCCGCGCCGACCCGGACGATCTCGCCGTCCAGCACCGCCTTGATCCCTTCGCGAACGGCCACCTCGCGCGCCATCGAGAGGTCGAGCGGGGTCGCCGGACTCCTCAGCATCTGGCGGAGCGCACGCTGGATGGCGTCGCGCGATGCCACCCGGAGGGCAGGCGACTGACCGAGGTCCGTGCGCAGCGCCTCGGTCATCACCGCGCCCAGGAGCGTGTCGCTCGGGGGCCCGCGAAAGTCGGTCAGGAGGATCCGCTCGCGGTCCGCGAGCACACCGGCCCCGCGGAGCGAGGCCGCGGGCTCCACGTCGAGCGCACGCGCGCGCAGCCAGCTGGCGACTGGCAGGGCGAACAGTGATACGGCGACGGCCCCGCCGAGCGCGGTGCGCCGCCAGGTGAAGCCCCGCCGGGTGAGGCCCGGCCGCGCTACTCCCGCTGCGCCCGCACCGCGCGCCGCGCCGCGTTCCGTGAGCGGCTCCGACGGCGGCTCCCGGGCGCCCGACGTCGGCAGCGCGTCGAGCGCGATCGCGATCTCCTCGGCGCGCTGCGGCCGGCCGGCGGGGCGCTTCTCGAGGAGCCGCATGACCAGTGACGCGAGCGCCGGCGGCACGCCCGCCCGCCGCATGGTGACGGCCTCCGGCACCTCGGTGGCGTGCGCCACCAGTAGCGCGGGCGCCGAGCGCCCGGGGAACGGGTGGGCGCCGGTGAGCATCTCGTACGCCACCACGCCCAGGGCGTAGAGGTCGGCGCGGTGGTCGGTGTGCGGATGCGCGGCCGCCTGCTCCGGCGCCATGTAGGCCGGCGTTCCGAGCGCGGACCCCGTCGCCGTCAGCGCCTCGTCGTCGGCGTCGTTCGTGGTCGTCGCAGTCGCCGCCGCTGCGAGCGCCGTGGCCACGCCGAAGTCCGCCACCAGCGCGTCGCCGTCCCTGGTGAGCAGGATGTTTTCCGGCTTGATGTCGCGGTGCACCACGCCGTGCCGGTGCGCGTGGCTCAAGGCCCGCGCCACTTGCCCGAGGAGCCGCACCACTACCGCAACCGGCAGCGCCCCGTCGCGCCTCAGCCGCTGGCGGAGGCTCTCCCCCTCCACGTACGGCATCACGTAGTAGAGGAGCCCCGCCGCCTCGCCCGAGTCGAAGAGCGGCAAGATGTGCGGGTGCGCGAGTCGGGCGGCGACCGCGACCTCGCGCAGGAAGCGCTGGGCTCCGAGGGAGCGGCCGAGCGAGGGGCCGAGGGCCTCGGCGAGCACCGGACGCACCACCTTGAGCGCCACCGCCCGACGGTGACGGACGTCCCGCGCCAGGTACACCACGGCCATGCCGCCGCGCCCGAGCTCGCGTTCCATCGCGTAACGCTCCGCCAGCGCGGCCCGGAGGGTCGCGGGCACGTCGGACCGGTCGGCCGCGTGGCCGGCGGTGGCGCGCGCCGCCCGGTCAGCGGCGGCCGCGAGCACCGGCGCGGCGAACTCCGCGGCGGGCCGCGAGAGCAGGTGCCGCCTTGCGCCAGCCGCGTCATCCGAAGTGTGTGCGCACTCCGCGTCCGCGGCGTCCTCCTCCCCACGCTCGCACGCCCTGAGGAGGCGCTCGACCTCGCGCCGCAGCTCCGCGTCGGCCCCGCACGCCTGTGCGACGAAGGCGAACCGATCGCTCGACGCGACGTCGAGCGCACCGTCCAGCACGCGCTCCACTACGCGCCAGCGCTCGGGCGACATCGGGGGCCTCGCCGGAGGTGGCGGGTCCTCAGGCGAGGTCATGCCGGAGCTCCTCGTAGAGCCACGCCTTCGCCTTCACCCAGTCGCGCCGCACGGTGCGCGCCGTGACGGCGAGCGCGGCGGCGGTCTCCTCCTCCGTGAGGCCGGCGAAGAACCGGCACTCCACCACGCGGCTCAGGCGCTCATTCAGCCCGGCGAGCCGCTCCAGCGCCTCATCGAGGGCGATGAGCGTCTCCGCGCGCTCCGTCGCGGCGACCTGGACCTCGGCCCCAGGTTGGCCGGCAACGGCGGTGTCGACGTCGAGCGCGTCGAGCGCGAGGGGTTGGCGCCCGCCTCCACGCCGGGCCGCGCGGTGCCGCCGGGCGTAGTCGACCAAGATGCGCCGCATCGCCACCGCGGCCACGGCGAAGAACTGTCCCCGGTCGCGCCACTGCGCGCGCGGCTGGCCGGCGAGCTTGAGGTAGGCCTCGTGGACCACCGCCGTCGTGGAGAGCGTGTGACCCGCCGGCTCGGCGCCGAGCTGCCGGTGGGCGACGCGGCGCAGCTCGCCGTACACGAGCGGAAACAGTTGGCGCATAAGGTCGGAGCCCTCCTGGTCCTGCCGGCAAGCGCGCACGCCTCACCTCCGGGCTCCGGACGAGCGTGTCCGCTTCTGCGCGCGCTTGGCGCGGCTACCGATACCGGGACCGATGCGGACCCACCCCACCTGCACGCTCGAAGGTACGAGCGAGGGGCGCGCACTGCAACGCAAACCACAACGCAAACCACAACGCAAACCACAACGCAAACCACAACGCAAACCATGCCGCGAGCGGGCAGGCGCTCGCGCCAACTCTGAGGAGGGTACGATGGGTACCACGCTCGCTGCCAGAATCACTGCCGCACCGCTCGCTCGCGCTTCCCGCACCCTCGGCCTCGTCGTGGCTGGCACGCTGGTGGGCTGTGCGGATCCGCCGACCGGAGCGGCACCGACCGCCGTACCGCCCCCGAGCGCGCTGATCGCAGGGGCGCCGACGGGTGACCAGTTCGGGAACGTCGCACTCATGGTGGGTCGGACGGGCCCGGGAGCGCCGTGGGGGCCGGTGTGCACGGGGACGCTGATCGCGCCCGACGTCGTGCTGACGGCGGGCCACTGTGTCTTCCTGGCCAGCCGGTTCGACGGGTACACCGAGTTCGGCGTGACCTTCGCCCCGCAGCTCTCGCCCGCCGCGCCCGTGGTGAAGGCGGTGGAGCATGTGCATCCCGACTTCTTCTTCCCGTTCGCGACCCCCGACGACCCGTACGACGCCTTCGACCTCGCGGTACTCGTCCTCGAGGCGGAGGTCGATCTCATTCCCGCGCAGCTGCCGCCGCCCGGGCTGCTCGACGACATCCGCCAGTTCCCGGGCCCCCTGACGGTGGTGGGCTACGGCATTCCGCGAGCGGACGCCAGTTTCGCCGAGCGCGGCACGCGCCGGGCGGGGGCGGTGCGGCTGGACGAGGTGTTCGCGCCGCTGTTCAGCACGACGCCCGACCCTGCCGTCGGCTGCGTCGGCGACTCCGGCGGCCCGATCTTCCGGGGGCCCCCGCAGAGCCACCGCGGGCGGAGGGGGGGCACCATGCTCCTGGGCGTTGCCCACAACAGCGACTGCAGCAGCTGGATGGCGTTCTACCGGCTGGACACGCCGCAGGCGCGGAGCTTCCTCGCCGCGTTCGTCGACCTCCCCGGCTGACGCGGACGCACGTCGCAGTGTGCGCGGCGCTCGACTAGCCGTCGCCTGCGCCGCAGTCGCCCGAAGGCCGGGCACGGCAGCGGCGCCAGGAACAACGATCGTTTCTAGCGTCGCTGCGTACGCCGGTCCAACCGGAGGCGAGGGGAGGAGCGGTCATCGCGCGCGGTCCGACGCCGCGTAGCTGAGCGTGCCGGTCAACTCGTAGAACCCCGTGCCCGAGGCCGGGAACACCGCGCCCGCGAGCGCCGCCGCGCCGCCCGCGCGCTCGAACCGGCCGGTGCCGCCCACCGGCGTCTCGGTGGCCGCGATGATCAGGCGGCTGCCGCCGTCGGTCGGCGTGACGGTGCCGGCGGCCGTGGTGTAGAGCAGGTCGCCGTTCGCCGCCGTGTAGGTCGTGGCGTTGGTGAAGGTCGTCACGGGGCCGGGGACGAGCGTCTGGAGGTTGACGTACGTCGTGCGCCCGAGGTGCGTGAGGTGGCACGTGCCCGTGATGCGGATGGAGGTGGGACTCAGCCGCTGGGCGGCGAACTCGCACCGCCCGCTCCAGGGGCGTTCGACGGGCACGGCGCCGCCGCCAGAAACGTGTGCGGCGGAAACCGATTGGGGCGCGAGAGGCAGCGGGGTACCCGCGTCGCAGGCGGCCAGCGTGGCGAGGGCGAGTGCGGCGAGGGAGCGGACGACAGGACTGGCGGATCGGCGAGGAATACGCACGGTGAGTCTCCTGGGCGGGAAGGAGTGTGGTGGCGCGAGCTTGCTGCGGGGAGTCGGGTTCGGCTTCTCCCCATCCCTCACGTAATCGCGCGGGGAAACGGCTCACGGCCGGTCTTGCCGCCCCTCGCGGCGGCTGTATCATGGGAGGGCGGAGCGGCCCGGCGCGGGCTCGCGGCTCGTGCGACGACGCCGAGCGGCCACGTCGCCCGCGCCATCCCGGAGCAGCCATGCCGCCTGCGCCGTCCGAGATCACGGGCCTGCTGCGACGCTGGGGGGAGGGCGACGCGGACGCGTTCGACCGGCTCGTGCCGATCGTCTACGACCGCCTGCACCAGCTCGCGCGACAGCGCCGGCGCAGCGACCCTGGCGCGACGCTCGACACGACCGGCCTGGTGCACGAGGCCTACCTGAAGCTGGTGGACGCGCCGCGGGCCGACTTGCGCGACCGCAGCCACTTCCTCGCGCTCGCGTCCCGCGTGATGCGTAACCTGCTCGCGGACCACGCGCGGGCGCGCCGGGCGGCGAAGCGCGGCGGCGGCGCGACGCCGCTCGTCCTCGTCGAGGAGGCGGCCTGGATGCCGGACGACGACCTGGACGCCGTCACCTCGCTGGACGACGCGCTCATTCGGCTGGAGGCGCTCGACGCCCGGCAGAGCCGCATCCTCGAGCAGCGGTACTTCGGCGGGCTCTCGCTGGAGGAGACGGCCGCGGCGCTCGACGTTTCGCTCGCCACGGTGAAGCGGGAGCTCCGGTCGGCGCGCGCCTGGCTCGCCGGCGAGCTGGCCGGCGAGCGAGTGGGCCTCCTGCGGTGACCACACTCGGAGCAGCGCAGTGGCAACAGGTCCGGGCCCTCTTCGACGAGGTCGTCGAGCTCGCGCCCGACCGGCGGGCGGAGCGGCTGGCCGGCGATACCGACCCCGCGCTACGCCGCGCCGTGGAGCTGCTCCTCGCCGGCGACGCCGAGGCCGACGCACGCCTGGCGCGACTGGAGACGGCCTTCGGTACCGAGGGCGCCGACCCGTCGGCGCGGGCCGCGCGTGAGCTGGACCCGCTCGGCCTGACGGGCCGCACCGTCTCGCATTTCCGCGTCCTCGAGCCGCTCGCCGTCGGCGGGATGGGCGTCGTCTACCGCGCCGAGGACACGCGCCTGGGTCGAGCGGTCGCGCTCAAGCTCCCGCTGCCCGAGCGCTGCCCCGGCCGCGACGCCCGCGAGCGCTTCCTCCGGGAGGGACGCGACGTGGGCGCGCTCGACCACCCGAACGTCTGCGCGATCCACGAGGTGGGCGAGACCGAGGAGGGGTATCTCTTCCTGGCGATGACGCTCTACGCCGGCGAGACCCTCGGCGCGCGACTCGCGCGCGAAGGCGCGCTGCTCGTGCCGCAGGCGGTGGAGATCGCGCGCGCGATCGCGCGAGGGCTCGGCGCCGCGCACGCGGCGGGCATCGTCCATCGCGACATGAAGCCCGCCAACGTGATGCTGCTGCCGGACGGCGGCGTGAAGGTGCTCGACTTCGGACTCGCCAAGGCGCGGGACCTCAGTCTCACCGCGCCACACGCGATGATGGGCACCGTCTCGTACATGGCGCCGGAGCAGATCCGCGGCGCGGCGGCCGACGCGCGCGCCGACATGTGGGCGCTCGGCGTCGTGCTGTACGAGATGCTCACGGGCCGCCGGCCGTTCGACGGCGAGCACGACATCGCCATCGCCCACGCGATCGTGCACGACGAGCCGGCGCGCCCGCGCACCCTGCGGGCCGGCGTCCCGCCGGCGGTGGAAAGCGTCGTGCGCTCCCTTCTCCAGAAAGAGCGGGAGCGGCGGCCGGCAACGGCAGAGGCGGTGGAGACCGACCTCACGGCGGCCGCGCTGGCTCGGGCTTCGCGCCACGCGTCGTGGGCCGCGTCCGCCCGGTGGTGGGCGCGGCCGGCGAGGCGGCTGGCGGGCGTCGGGGCCGTCGGTCTGCTCCTCGTCGTCGCCGCCGGCGTGGCCGCACGCCAGGTGGTCCGTGATCGGGCCGGTGCACCCGCGGTGGAGCGCTCCGTCGCCGCGCCGCCCACGTCGAACGCGCAGGCCCACGACTACTACCTGCGTGGGCACGAGTACGAGCGGCGGGCCAGGTCGGAAGACAACCTGCGGAGCGCGCAGTCGCTGTACCGGCGGGCGCTCGCGCTCGATTCGTCGTTCGCACTCGCGCGCGCGCGGCTGGCGATCACGCACGCCGAGCTGTTCGCGGCCACGTACGATCCGAGCCCCGCCCGGCGCGAGGAGGCGCAGCGCGAGGCCGAGGCCGCGCTGCGCTCGCAGCCCGGGCTCGCCGAGGGTCACCTCGCGCTGGGGCACGCACTGGCGCTGTCGGGCGACGTGGATCGGGCGCTCGACGAGTTTCGTCGGGCGGCTGCGGGCATGCCCAACAGCGCCGAGCCACACTCGGCCATCGCGATCGTCCTGCGCAACGAGGGACGATTAGAGGAAGCCGTCGCTCGGTTCGAGCGTGCCGCGCGGCTCGACCCGCGCGACGTCGGCGTTCTTCGGCAGCTCGCCTTCTCGCAGTCGCGTATGCGGCGCTACGAAGCCGGCACGCGGACGTGGGACCGCGTGATCGAGCTGACGCCGGACGACTACTACGCGAGAGTGATTCGGGGCTACCTCTTCATCCGGTGGCAGGGCACCGCGGACACGCTCGCCGCCGCGCTTCGACGCATCCCCCCCGAGTGGGATCCGGAGGGGACGGCGGCGTGGGCGCGGTTCACCGTGGCGCGGATCCAGCGCCGTCCCGCGGACGCGCTCGCCGCGCTCGCCGCGTCGCGCCACGACGCCAGCCGCGACGAGATGTTTTACCGCCCGCGGGCGCTCCTTCGAGGCCAGGTGTACTCGGGCCTGGGTGACGATCGCCGGGCGCGCGCGCACTACGACATCGCGCGCGCGCAGCTCGAGGACAGCCTGGCCCGGAGCCCGAATTCTGCGCGCTTGCGCATCGCGCTCGGGCTCGCGTACGCGGGACTGGGCCGGAGACGGGAGGCGATCGGCGAGGCGCGCCGCGCGATGGCGTTGCTGCCCGCGCCGACCGTCGCGCCTGCCGGGACGGCGATCATGGGAGACGCGGCCGAGATCTTCGTTCGGGCGGGCGATCTCGACGGCGCCCTCGCGCTGCTCGAACGGCTGCTCGGCACGCCGGCCGGCCGCGAGGTGTCGGTGGCGCTGCTTCGGGTCGATCCGACGTGGGACCCGCTGCGCGGCGACGCACGGTTCGAGCGGCTGCTCCAGCGATTCGCGGCGCGCTGACGAACCGGCGGGCCTCGCGCGACCGGCCCTGCCCGAATAAAATGGCGCGACCTCTCCGGGAGCGCCGATGATGCGTCGCCTGCTGCGCTGGTTCGGGTTCGCGGCCGCCGGCTTGGCGGCCCTCGCGGTCGTCTCGGCGATCGTCGTCTACGGGTTGTCGGAGCGCGTGCTGCGGCGCCGGTACCCGCCGCCCGCGGCGCCGACGTTCGCCGCGGCTCTGCCGGCCGACTCGGCGGCGCTCGCCGAGGGACGCCGCCTCGCCGTCACGCGCGGCTGCTACGGCGGCTGTCACGGCCAGGGGCTTGCCGGGAGCGTGTTCTTCGACGAGCCCGGCGTCGCCCGGCTCGTCGCTCCCGACCTCACCGCCGCGGCGCGCCGCTACTCGGACGCGGAGCTCGAGCGGATCGTCCGCCTCGGGGTGCGGCCGGACGGGCGCAGCGTCTTCGGGATGCCGAGCCAGAGCTTTCACGACCTGAGCGACGACGACCTGGGACGCATCCTCGCCTTCATCCGCGGTCAGCCGCCGGCGGCCGGCGGGTTCGGTCCGTCGCTCCACGTGGGGCCGCTCGGGCGGGTCGGCCTCGTGACCGCGAGGTTCGAGCCCACCGCGGTGATCGTGCGGCGCGACGCCGTCGGCACGACGCCTCGCGCCGAGCGTCCGGGTGTGGACGACTCGCTGGCCCTGGGCCGGTACCTGGCGCGGACGGCCTGCGCGGAGTGCCACGGCGGGCACCTCCGTGGCGGCCTCGGGCCCGCACTGGTCGTCGCGGCCGCGTACACGCCGTCGGAGTTCGACCATCTGCTGCGGACGGGCGAGGCGAAGGGGGGGCGCGAGCTGGGACTCATGAGCCGCGTCGCGCGGAGCCGCTTCTCGCTACTCACGAACGAGGAGGTCGCCGCGCTCCACGCCTACCTGCGCACGCTCGCCTCCTCGACGAGCACGGTGGCCGGGCCGGCGGAGTAGGCGCCGTCGCCCCGCACCGGGCCGGAGCTCTCTCCTTGACAGCTTAGGAGAGCCGGCCTACTCTTCTCCTAACTCGTATAGGAGAACGTGATGGCGGACAGCGCGGGCCAGGCGGGGCTCCTCCCCGGGACCCTCGACCTCCTCATCCTCAAGGCCGTCTCGCTCGGCAAGCTGCACGGCTACGCGGTGCTGCTGCGCATCGCGCAGATCTCGGGCGGCGCGCTCCAGATCCAGCAGGGCGCGCTCTACCCGGCGCTCTACCGGCTCGAGCACCAGGGGCTGATCGAGAGCGAGTGGGGGACGTCGGAGAACAACCGGAAGGCCAAGTACTACCGCCTCACCGCCGCCGGCCGGCGCCGCCTCGGGGAGGAGACTGCGAGCTGGAACCGGCTCGTCGAGGCGATCGCCCGCTCGCTCGCCGCCACACCGCAGGAGATCTAGAAGATGCACGCGATCATCGCCCGCGCCCGCTCGCTCTCGCGCGGCCTACGCCGCCGCGCCGCCGTCGAGGCCGAGATGGCCGAGGAGTTCCGGCTGCACCAGGAGCTGCGCGCGGCCGACCTCGTACGGGCCGGGCTCGACCCGGCCGCGGCGGCCCGCCAGGCGCGGCTCGAGTTCGGGAGCGCGGAGATGCACAAGGACGCGGCGCGCGCCGCGCGCGGGCTGCGCCCGTTCGACGAGCTGCGCGTCTCGTGGCTCGACGTCAAGCTGGGCGGGCGGATGCTCGTCAAGTACCCGGGGCTCACGGTCGTCGGCGGGCTGGCGATGGCGTTCGCGATCGCCGTCGGTGCGACCGGATTCGAGCTGATCACGCAGGTCGCCGATCCCACCCTGCCGCTGCCCGGCGGCGAGCGCATAGTGGCCCTCCGCGCCTGGGACGCGGCGGCCGGCGACCACGAGCGCCGGCTCGCGCACGAGTTCACGACCTGGCGCGGCGCGCTGCGGACGATCGAGGAGCTCGGCGCCCACCGCACGGTGCGACGCAACCTGATCGTCCCCGGCGGCGAGATCGCGCCGGTGCCGGTGGCCGAGATCAGCGCCTCGGCGTTCCGCGTCGCCGCCGTGCCCCCGCTGCTTGGCCGTCCGCTGGTGGAGGCGGACGAGCGGCCGGACGCGCCGCCGGTGCTCGTCGTCGGCTACGACGCCTGGCGGACGCGCTTCGCCGGCGACCCGGGCGTCGTCGGTCGCACGGTGCGGCTCGACGGCACGCCGTACACGATCGTGGGCGTCATGCCGGAGGGGTTCGGATTCCCCCTGTCGCACTCGTGGTGGGCGCCGCTGCGCCTCGGCGCCCCGGCCTACGCGCCCGGGGAAGGGCCGGCGCTCGAGCTGTTCGGCCGCCTCGCGCCCGGCGCGACGCTCGACGCGGCGCAGGCGGAGCTGACCGCGCTCGGCGCCCGCGCGGCGGCCGACTTCCCGGAGACGCGCGCCCGCGTGCGCCCAGAGGCCGTGCCGCTCGGGGAGTCGCTGTTCAGGGCGCGCGTCGGCACGACGCTGCGCACGGCGCTGCACGCGGCGAACGTTCCGCTCGTGCTCTTCCTCGTGCTCGTCTGCGGGAACGTCGCCATGCTGACGTTCGCCCGCGCGGCGACGCGCGAGAGCGAGCTGGTGATGCGCACCGCGCTCGGCGCGAGCCGCCGCCGCCTCGTCATGCAGCTGTTCGCCGAGGCGCTGGTGCTGGGTGCCCTGGCGGCGGTGGTCGGGCTGGCGGCGGCGAGCTTCATTCTGCGCATGGCGCTGTCGGCGGCCGACGGCCCGACCGGCGCGCTGCCGTTCTGGATCCACGACGGCCTGTCGCCGACGACGGTGCTCTACGCCGCGGCGCTCACGGTGCTCGCCGCCGTCGTCGCCGGGGTCCTGCCGGCGCTCAAGGTCACGCGCGGGCTGGCCACGCGCGTGCGCGCGGTGAGCGCGGGCGGCGGCGGCGGGGTCCGCTTCGGCGGCGTGTGGACCGTGGTGATCGTCTGCCAGGTGGCGGTGACCGTCGCCTTCCCGATCCTCGCCCTGTCGGCCTGGCGCAGCACGGCGCGGCAGCGCGCGATCGAGGCCACCTTCCCGGCGGGCGAGTTCCTGATGGTGAGCGTGGCGATGGACGCGGAGGGCACCGCGGAGGGGACGTCGACCGACACGTCGGCGGCACGGGCGCGGCTCGAGGCGGTGCGCGCAGAGCTGGCGCGTCGCGTCGCCGCGGAGCCGGCCGTGCTCGGGGTGACCGGCGCGTCCGCGCTGCCGCTCATGTACCACCCGTGGCGGCGGGTCCAGGTCGAGGGCGTCGAGGCATCCGCCGCGGATTCCGCCGCCGCGCCGCGCGTGAGCGCCGCGCACGTGGCCGAGGACTTCTTCACGGTGTTCGGCGCGCCGATCCGGGTGGGGCGCGGCTTCCACGGGGGCGACTTCACCGCCGACGCCCGCGCCGTGGTCGTCAACCAGTCGTTCGTCGAAGACGTGCTCGGCGGGCGCAACCCGATCGGCCGGCGGGTGCGCTACACCGAGTTCGAGGAGAAGGAGCGCCGCCCGTCGCCGGACGACGCCGAGCCGGGGCCCTGGTACGAAATCGTGGGCGTCGTGCCGGACCTCGGGATGAAGGCCGCCGGTGACCCGCGCGACGCCGCGGGACTGTATCACCCCGCGGCCCCGGGCGCCGACGAACCGACCTACCTCGCGGTGCACGTGCGCGGCGACCTGGCGTCGTTCGCCCCGCGGGTGCGCGCCCTCGCCGCCGCGGTGGACCCGACGCTGCGGCTGGACACCGTGCTGCCGATGGACGAGATCCAGGCCGGCGACCTCCGCATGGAGGGCTACATCTTCCGTCTCCTGCTCGTCGTGAGCGCCCTCGCGCTTGCCCTGTCGCTGGCCGGCGTCTACGCGGTCACGTCCTTCACCGTGACGCGGCGCAGGCGCGAGATCGGCATCCGGGTGGCGCTGGGCGCCAATCCGCGGCGCGTGGCGGCGACGATCGTCCGGCGGCCGGTCACGCAGGTGGCGATCGGCGTGCTGCTGGGGTGCAGCCTGCTGGCGCTGCTGCAGCACGCCACGGCCGACGACGGGCTCACGGCGCGCGCCGGCCTCACGTTCGGCGCGTACGGCGCCGCGCTGTTCGCGATTTGCCTGCTCGCCTGCCTCGTGCCGACGCGGCGGGCGCTCGCCGTGGAGCCGACCGAGGCGCTGCGCACGGAGGGGTAGCGCGGCGCGCGGGGCGGGTCGGCGCACTCACGT
>Ga0307413_10000360_pt1 | contig 14530 bp, 10 predicted proteins | sample DK1Ometagenome_3_FD_203714 | JGI IMG/M metagenome (GOLD analysis project Ga0307413, IMG submission 203714) | Maize rhizosphere microbial communities from greenhouse at UC Davis, California, United States - DK15-O-2 | ecosystem: Host-associated > Plants > Roots > Rhizosphere > Soil | place: USA... | reverse complement strand
TTGGTTAACATTGCAGTGTCCGGAACCGTACAGATCATTCCTGATAGAATATATGGGCGCCAATCCTGGCAGTCTTCCGCATCTTCGCCGCCCAGCCCGGATAGATCCGCATGGTCACGGCGTGGTAATGGTCGGCCCCACTCGTATTGTCCGGCACCTGCCCGGTCAGCACCGCCATTGCGACGTAGAGCGCCAGCGCGAAGCTCGGGTCACTCTCGGTCACGGCGTGGCACAGGGCGAAATTCGGGTCGGACTTCGACCAGCAGCTGAACTGGTACAACTGTTTACAGACACCCGTAATGGTATCTGGAAACCGGCCTCCTTCCCGCTTCGTTCGATTGACAACAACCCACGCGATTGCTGTCATTCCAGCTACACCTTCCCCGCGAGCTTCCCCGTACAAAGTTCTCGCCAGCACCTCGGCATCGCCCTTGTGCAGGGGCACCACGTTTTCCGGCATTTCGATGTACTTCCCCTCCACGCAGCTAGATAGAAAGGTAGCTAGAAAGATAGCTATCAGCGCCCAGCACAGATTTCTCATCCTGTCTCGGCGTAACCCGGCGCAACCCGGCGTAACTACTCAGGCAGCAGCGACAGCAGGCCGCGCCGCGGTATCTTCAGGTCCGGCGCCGAGGGGTCACGTTCCAGCGGCGGCAGCAGCCGGCCCAGCTGGTGCGCCAGCCACAGCGGACTGACACGTGGGATCAGGTCGGTGGCACTCTCGATAGCCGGCGCCGCGGCGAACAGGGCGCGCTCGAACGCTTCACCCCGGTGACCGCCCAGCGGCACCACTGTATCGGTCATTTCCTTGTAGTTCTTCATGGCCGGCTGCGTGACCTGGAAGGCTTGGTCATGGATGCCCTTGGTGTCTACCCATTCCTGCATCGAGCGGCCCCGGTTGGCCAGCGAGCGAATGGGGGTCAGCAGGCCGGTTGCCTTGTCGATCAACTGCGAGCCGTTGGGGTTGAGAACCTTGGCGTTCGGCTTGACTGCCTGATCGGCGAACCGGGCCAACCCCTTGGAGCGCTGGTCCATGGCAAAGCCGCTGTCAATCAGGCCCTCCAGCAAATCGCGCGACTTGCGCTCCCTGACCATCTCCATCAGGGCGGCATGCAGCTTGGGCTGGCTCGCCACCCCGTTGGCGAAATTCAAGCCGACCTCGTAGCCCTGGCCGGCGCCGCGCAAGTGGGTTTCCAGGTAGGCCCTGACATGGGCATCCCAGGCGGCGCCCAGCCCAGCCTGCTCGAACAGCTCTTTCGCCGCCCGGACGGTGGTCGGGCCGCTGTCAGCCAGCGGGCCGCCCAGCCGCTCCTGGATCTTGGGGTCACGCCGCAGCAACTGCACGATGCCGTTGCGGGCGTCGGTAATGGCGCCGCCGGCCTGCTGGAACGCCATGTCGCCGGTGCGGTACAGCGGGTGCTGGTTGAGCTGGTGGCGCAAGGTGTCCCGGATGCCCTCCAGCTCGTTCAGCAGTTCAGTCTTCTCGGCCGACCCCGCCCCCGGCGTTTTCAGCTCGTCAATCCGCCGTTCCAGGCCTAAGCGCACCTGATGGAGCCGCTGATAATCAGTCACCGGGTCCATCCGCTGGACCGTGGCGCCGGCCTGAGTGTAGTGACCCTGGGTCACCAGCTCTCCGCGGATGGCCTCCAGTTCCTTGCGGATGGGGCCGGCGGCATGCTCCAGGCGCTGCTCGACCTCCCGGATGACCGGCACGGGATTGGCCATGACGGGCGAGCTGAACAGGCTGCCCCAGCCGGCCTGATGCCCGGCCTGCAGGCGGGAGCGCTCCAACCCGACCAGCAGGTTATCGGCGGCGTTCTTGAACATCTCGAACCCGAGCGTCGGGCTGTCCACCGGGCTAATCCGGTCCACCACCTTGCCGACCGCGTTAGGAAACAGGTCGCGCGCCCGGTGCACGTAGTATTCCCGCATCAGCTGCTCAGCCTTGGCGCCGCGCACCCCACCCAGGGAAGCCAGCGTGTTCTCCTTCTGCGCCAGCACATTGTAGAGCCGGGTGCGCATCGCGAACATATCGCTGGAGCTGCCGCCTACCCCCCGAGTCACCTGCAGCAGGTCCGCCGGGGTCAGTGGCAGGTCCAGTTCCTGCGCCACTTGGGCGCGCTTCAGGATGGTGCCGCCGTTCTTCAGGTCGTCTTCCAGAATGCGGGCGAGATCCTGGGCCATCACCCCGGTCAGGCGGAATGGGTTTCCGCCGAACAGGCGCGGCCCCATCATGTGCAGGACAGCCGGCGTGATGCGGGCGAACGCCTCGTAGCCCATGTTTTCCAGGCCGCTCCCCAGGACATGGCCCCAGTTGATATCACTCTGGCCGCTGGGCTGCGCCACCTGCGGCCGATAGCCGGACTGGGCCGCGAACTCGTTGCCGGCTGCCTGCGCCGCAAGGTCACCCAAAGCGCCACCGGCCCCGGCCATGATCATCGCGGTTGGGCCATAGTTCTCCGGTCCCGTCACCATCCCCGCCGTCCCAGCAATCGCCATGGTGCCGAGAGGGCCGGCGTTGTTGGCGCCCTGGGTGACGACGCGCCGGGCCATATCGAGCGGCGCCTGGGTCAGGTTGCCGCCACCAATCGTCGGCGCCACGCTGAACACCTGCCCGCTGCGGTCCACGTACTTGAACTGGCCGTTCTGGTAAAAGAACCTGTCCGGCGGCACCCCCAGGTCCTGGGCGTAGATCATAATCCGCTTCGACAGGTTCTCCTGGCTGGTCAGCGGAATCAGGCTGGCCTTGGCGAGCGCCATGTTACTGGCGTGGCCGCCGAATTGATCGCCGCTCTGGGGGTCGTAGGGGACGGTGCCCGGAACCGCGGGGCCGGCTTGGCTACCGTCACCCCACTGCTGGTGGTAGGGAGTTGCCTCGACTTGGCGCCGCAGGTTGGCCTGGGCGCCCGGCCCGCGCGGGTCGAGGTCGCGAACCCGGCCGGTACCGATGGGGGTGGCATTCAGGGTGTCGGCCGCCCGTTCCGCCCAGCTCCGGTCATTCTCGGCCGGAGGCAGGCCGTGCAGTTCCCGCAAGGCGTTTTCCGCCGTGCGAACCTGCGGGTCGTTGGTCACGGGATAATTGATAGTCGGGTCGGGCGGCGGTTTGGGCGCGGTGGTCGGCTCCAGGCGCTGGGCACCCTGACCGAACAGCCCATCGAAATACGGTTCCAGGTCGGGCCGGTAGACGGCACTCGGCTCCATCTCAACCGGGGACTGGCCGGGCTGCGGCCTGCTCAAGGCCGGCGGCGCAGGCTTCGGCGCCGGTCCCGTGATGGCGTCCAAGCTCCAGGGGTCGAAGTCGAGCGGCGCCCAGCTCGAACCGCTGCCCCCTTGGCCTTTAGCCGCCTTCTCCTCGGCCGGGCCAGTCGCCCAAGGGTCACCTTCGAGCGGCGCCCAGCTTTTAGCTGTCGGCCGGTCGGTGACGGCGAAGACGGAGCTTGGTTCCGGCGGCCGGCCGATGTTGAGCCTGAGCATGGGGTCAGGTCCGCCTGACGGCGTTGGGGCGAATAGGAATCCGGCGGCGCTGTTCCTGCGGGGTATAGTACGGATTAGCCCACTCACCCTCAAGCTTCGGGGTGCCTTCCCAGTCTTGACCCGGCTGGGGGCGCTTCAGGCTGGGGTATTCTTTGCCGTAATAGGGGTCTTCCGGGTCACGCGGCGGCAGCGGCGGCAGAAGGTCGCTTCTTCCAACCGCGTCGCCAAACCGCTTCCTGGACAGGTTCATCCCCCCTGTGTACAGGCTCTCGTTGATGTCCTTGCGCTTGGCGTTGACCGCGTCAGCGCCCCGCGCAATCGGCCCCAGCAGCCCCTCAGCTGCACTCCCGGCGCCGCTCATGACATCGTTGTAGGCAGCCCGCGCCGCTGCCATCGCCCGTTCCTGCAGCGGCGCCTCCGGTAGCGGGGCCGTGGTCTGGCCCGGCTGCGGCCGGGTGAGTGCCGGCGGCGGCAGGGTCGGGGCACTCCCCGGACTGCCATAGAACTGCCGCAGGTGCGGCGGCAACGCCTGATCCATCGGGTCCATCGGCAGCGGCGCCGGGGCGTCGGCCGAATCCGGGGTCAGCAGACCGCCAAACAGGCTTCTCAGGTCCATCTCGCAAAACTCCTCAGTTCAGTCTCAGCCACTTGCCGGGGCGATCAGGGTCGGGCTTCAGCCACGCCCCCAGTTTCTGGTTCCACAACGCGCCCGGTTCCGGCGGGGTCGCTCCCGGCGGCGGCGGGTCGCCGGTCACGGCGCGCTGGGTCGGCGGTTGCCGGCGATCCCGCTCTTCCTGGGCGCGGCGCTCTTCCATTCGGCGCTGTTCGAAGTCGTAGACCTTGGTTTCCAGGGTATCGAGGGTCTGATCCTGACGGTCCAGGCCGCGCACGTGGTTCCACAGGTCGCGGTCGTACTCGAACTGCGGCCGCAGGCTGTGCTGGATGATGTAGCGGTTGGCTTCTGCCTGATTGGTGATGCTCGGGTTGGCCTGCTGCAGGGTGGCAAGGTCAGTGTCGGTCGGGTTAGCCCCCAGGGTTTTGATGCTGCTGGTCACGAAGTCCTGAATCAGCTTGGTGGCAAGGTCGACCTTGGCCGGGTCGGCCAACCCCTCACCAGTCCACGTCTTGTAGAAGTCATTGACCTGTTCGGTCGGAATGCCGGCCTGCCGCGCCCAACCAATCAGCTTGCTGATGGTCGGGGTGGCGGGTCCCGTGGTGCCAATCTCATTCAGCACCTCTTCGAGCTGGCCCAGCTTGTTCAGCATCCGGTTCGAGTTCTCACCCTTCAGCCGGATGTCCTCGTAGCGCTTGACCCGGCCCTCAGTCAGCGCAATAGCGCCCTTGTTCTCGGCCGTGTTGAGATTGATGTTGGTCGCCGGCTGGCTCCGCTCCCAGACCTTGCCGGCCTGCGCCTTGACAATCTCATCGATGTTGGACGGGTCGAGCCGGAGCGCTGCCGCAAGCTGCCTCTTCTGCGGGTCGCCGGAGCGCTCCAGTTCGTCGGCGTAGGCCATCGCCGCCTTAATCTTGTTGGCGCTCGCCGCCTCGCCGCGCTGGTAGCCCTGCAGCTTCGCCATGTTGCCCAGCTCGTTGAACTGCTGGGCGCGCTCCTCCTGCCCGGCTTTACGGGCAAGCTCAGTGCCGCCGGTCAAGCCCCCGCCCAGGGCGCCCAGCAGCTCGCCGATGCCGACCCGCCGGTTATGGACCCCCGCCAACTTGCCGACAGCACCGCCGGCCCCCGCGAGCTGGTACTGTCCCGGGGTCAGCCTCGGCCCGGCGTCGTAGGGCTGCGCCATCTGCTGCAGCAGCTCGTTGATGCGGCCCGACACATCCAGGCGCTGGGTCTGGGTCGTGTCCGTGGTCGGTTCGGTCCTGGGTGGCTGGCTTGGCGTCTGGCCGGCGTTGCTCAGCAGGCCCAAGCCATCGTTCCAGTTGACGGTGCCGGGGTTCAGCAGGCCGCTGCCCCACCAGTCCAGGTCGGTGTCGGTGGCGCCCCGGGTCGCTCCTGAAAACAGCGGCATGTCAGCCCTCTTATTCTGTCCAAACTGCGCCAGGACGTTCTTCAGCGCGGGGGTGTTCACGTAGTCGGTGGTTTCCTGCGGCAAAGCCGACGCGCCGGCCTTGACCCGCTGCAGCCGGCCAGGACCGGCGTTGTAGGCCCGTACCGCGTCGGGCCAGTTGCCGAACTGATCGTAGTTCTCCCGCAGGTAGGCGGTGCCGGCGGTGACATTGTTGCGTGGCTCGAACCTGTCCGGTCCCAGGCCGTACCGGCCGGCCAGTTCCGTGTAGGTCGCCGGCATGACCTGCATGAGGCCGCTGGCGCCCTTGGGCGAGACGGCACCGCGCCGGCCGCCACTCTCGATTCCCATGACGCTCGTGATGATGTCCTGCGGCACGCCGAACCGCCGGCTAGCCTCATCGATCAGGGGTTCCCAGCTCATCACCACCAGCTATTCCCCTGTCGGCCAGTCAGGATGTAATCGATCAGCATGTTCCGCAAAGGTGACGCCCGGTCAGATGACGCCTGTTTCCGGCCGATTGAGCTTTCCAGAGAAAGGCTGTTGTCAGGATTTCCCTCAGCCACCCAGGGGTTTTGAGCCAGGGCATTGACGGGGTTGCCAAGCACAGGCTCTGACAGCCTGGCAGTTTCCGCGCCCGACGAAAATCCAGGCGCCCGCCCTGCTGATGTGCCGGCTGCAGTGTGGCTGTTGCCGCCCGAGTTCATCGCCCCCCGGGCCGACATTTCGGCCTGGGATCTCGCTTGCGCTGCCGGCGACATGCTGGCCTGCATCCAGCCGCCCAGCGTCATCAAGCCGGACAGGGCGGGAGCAGCCGGACCCGCAACCAGACTGGATAGGGCTGTGCGGGTGATGCCCGGTCCCAGGCCGGTGGGCATGCCGAACTTCCCCGGGGCGTTGATCTTGCCCGGCGGCCCAAACAGCGCCGTTTCCGCCAGTCGCGACCACGTGTCGAGCGGCGAATACTGACGGGCTGACGGCATGCCCTCGTAGCCCGGCGCCCGGAAGCCGGACGGCGTCGAGAGCAGCGATTCGATGAAACTGCCGCGCTGCTGGCTGAACTGGTCCTGGAGGTCAGACAGGCTCATGTCGGCGATCGACGGCTTGGTGCCGATGTCGCCGCCGTAGTAGCCGCCACCCCCGCCACTGTAGCCGCCGCCGCCACTGTAGCCGCCGCCACTGTAGCCGCCACTGCCGCCGGGGCCGCCGCCGGGGCCATCGGCATTGTGTCCGCCGCCCGGATTGTCGCTGCCGCCCATACCGTCACCATATTGCAACAGCCCGGTGACGGGGTTCCTGTCGCCCGAACCGCCGTGGGCTTTCAGTAACCGGCGCTCGGCCGGGATGAGGTTGGTCAGCCGGTCGTCGCCCCGGGTGCCGGCCTCGGCCAGCAGGCCGCGCGTGAGGACGGGACCAGCGGCCTGCGGCATCACCTCCTTCAGCATCCGCTCTTCGCGGGCGTTGATATGGGAAGGGACGCCGGCCGCCTTCAGGCGCGCGGTGTCGGCCAATCGGCCAAGCTTCGCTTGGTCCGAGGCGTCGCGCCGGCTCTGCGGCTTGAGCTTCAGCCGGTTCATCCGAACAGGCTCGCCAGCAGGTCTTCGCCGCCCATGGCGCCCGCGTCATAGATACTGTTGGGCATCTGGCTGGCGTTGCTGAACAGCCCGCTCAGGCCGTTGTAGGCCGCCCCGATGCCGTTCATGGCGCCGGGCAGGTAGCTGGCCAGTTGGGCAGCGCCCAGGCCGCCGGCCAGCATGTTCGCCCCGGTGTTGGAGTAGTACGGTTCCGTCCTCATGGTGCCGGGAGACATGCCGCTCAGGCCGCCCTGGAGGAGTTGGAGCTGTTTCAGGGGATAGTCACGCTGGGCTTGCCAGTTGTTCCGGGCCTCATCATTGACGCCCTGGTCGAACAGCTGCCGGCGCGACCCCATCTCCCACTGCGCTTGCGCCCCGTTGAAGGCGCGGCGCTGCTCATCCAGGCCCATGCCGCTGAGAGCAGTGCCCGCCTTCAGCCGGGTATCAACCCCGCTCTGGGCCGCCAGCTGGTTGGCGAGCTGGGCTTTCAGGTTGATGTCCGAGTTCCACCGGCCGGCCTCGTTGCCAGCGGCAGCCTGGGCCGTCAGTGCCGCGTTGCGGGCCGCCGCACTCTGGCCGCTCGCCGTCTGGGCCAGACCGGCGTTGTATTGGGCCATCTGGTTGGCCTGCAGCATGTTCTGCAGGCCGGACTGCTGGCGGTTGGCAAGGTTGGCGCTGCCGACGTTCCAGTCCTGGGCCTGATTGAGCTGCTGCGCCTGCAGGTCCCTGTTCTGGTCAGCGTTGATCTGTGCCTGCGCCTGCCCGAAATTCGCTTGATTGAGGCCGGCCGCCGTCTTGCCCGCGACATCCAGGAAATTGCGGTTGTTCTCGGAGTTCATGACGGCTTGTCTGCTGCCGCCGAAGGCGCCTGCAGCGCTTGCCCGGGCATTTGACTGGTTCTGCAGGATGTTGTTCTGCCGGCCCAGCTCGCCCAAGGTGGTGTTGATGACGCTCCCGGTGAACGGGTTCAGGTAGGCGTTCAGGTTGGCACCGGGAAACTGCCCAGCAGCCACGTTGCCGACCTCGCCCCGGCCCATCTGCGCCGCCCCCGCCTGCGCCGCCGGGCCGGCATTCATCGCAACGGTGTCCTGCCATCCCTGCATCCAGGGCTGATAGCCCTGCGCCGCGACTTGGCTCGGCTGCCAGTTGGCGGCGCCCAGAGCCGCCCCCTGGGCCTGCTGCATGGCGCCCATCCCGACGCCGGCCCCGTTCATGATCGCGTTGTAGGCGGTCGCCTGCCCCGGGTCCCAGCCGGCTTGTGTCGGGCCGCCATACTGCGCGTAAGGCCGCTGCGACAGCTGCAGCGCATTCTGGAAATTGCCGTACTGCGCCTGATCGACCCAGCCGGTTGGCGTGGTCGTTGTGGTCGTCGTCGCCATGGGGGGTTTACCTCTTGCTGCCGGTCAGGCGGATATCGAATCTCGGGGCGCCAAACCTCCAAAAACTGGGCGCGCTGTTGCTGTCCATCCGCACGCTGAACTGACGGGCGGTCAGCCGCAGATCGATCTTCTCGGTGGTCGTCATGATGGTGTACGGGCCGCTCGACGCCTCGGCCCCGGCCGGCATCATGCGACCGGAAAGCGTGATGGTCAGGCCGCCCTGCAGGTCCTCGACATCGGGCAGCACCCGCAGGATGCTCGCCAGCTGGTCACCGTCCGCCAGATCGCGCGGCGCCGATTCCAGGAATGCGGTAATCGCTCCGCCATTGGCCGTGTGGCCGTATTCCTGATAGTAGACCAGCCCGGTGGTGTCGGCCGCTATCGGGTACTGCAGCACGCCCGCGTCGATCCAGGCCGTCCGGTCGAAGCTGCCGACCGACCAGAGGTTTTCGATGTAATTGTAAAGGACATACCGGGAACATTCGTCGCCATCCCCGTCTCTGCTGTCCGGATACAGCCACAGCACTTCGTTGTTGGCGCTGTCGATTGAACAGTAGACCTTCTCTGATTGGAGCCAATTGAGGTTGTCTGTCACATAGCGTTGGACTGGACAGACAAGCGCTTGCGGTGAGCCGCCCGACCAGCTGTAGAACTGGCCGCCTCTGGTCATCCAGAAGGCAGCACCATCCTTTTCAGCCGCCGCATTGGGGCCAATCAGGCCGCAGCCCTGGCCCAGGAGTTCAAACCCATAGACTAGGACAGGGTCCCCAAGGTACGTCATGCTGTACAGCGCGGCGTCGGTCCAGAGCAGGTTTACCTTCCTGGAAGGCAGCCCCCTGACCACCCGGCTGCCGTGGCTGAGCGGATACTCGCCGGCCTGATTGGCGGCGGTCGGGGTCCAGACGGTGTTGTCCTCCTGGTCGCTCCAGCGGACCAGCAGCGGGTCGAAGGTGACTGACCCGTAGGGCTGAGCGCCGCACGCCACCACAATTCGCTCGGCCGTGACGAACACCGCCGCAATGTTGGTCGGGGCATTGGTGACCGCTGCTGCAATGACGCCGGTGTCCAGGCTCCACTGGTAGAGCGTCTGGCCGCGCGGGCAGGCCAACAAGTACTCGCCCCAGGTCGCGAACGACCACGTTCTCGGAAAAATCTCGGTCAGCGCACTGACGCCGCCATAGGTGCCGCTGCCATAGGTGCCGCTGCCGTAGCCGCCGGCCGTGGTGCCGAGACTGTCCTCCAGCCCGGCGGCCAGACCTGATGGCGTGATGTCATACAACCCGCCGGCCACGGCCGCATATAATTTAGTGTGCGTGCCGACCGCAATCCGGGGGCCGGCATCATAGGCCGCCCAGGCATGGAGCCCCCGGCATTTGCCGGCGAAGAGATCGGTGTTGACCGCCGCCCAGCCGCCCAGCGTTTGCGGCAAGCCCTGCCGGAACCTGACCTTGTCGCCGTCAATCCAGCCCCCTTCAGCGACCAGGGGGCTGTCATCCATGACGATGCCGGGTCGCATGTCGATCCTGGTGAGCGCCATCAGACGGCGTCTTCCAGCAGCTCGACGCGCCGGGTCAGCTCCTGCACCGCACCGATCAGCAACGGCACCAGCTTGGAATTGTCCAGTTGCTGCATCTCCGGTCCATCCTTGGTGCCGCTGACCGCGTAAGGGCAAACCTCCTGAACCTGATGGGCAATCAGGCCATCGACCCGAGTGTCCGGGTCGCTCTTGAAGGCGAAGCTGGACGGCTTGAGCTGCATCAGCCGGTCAACCACGCCCGTGAGCGGTTCGATGTCCTGCTTCAGGCGGTAGTCGCTGCTGGTGTTGTATGCGGTCGTGCTGCCCGTGATGGCAATGCCGCCAACGGTTGTTCCGAGGTAGCTGAAATTACACAGCACCCCGGTAACCGTCATGTTCCAGTTGCTGAACAGGTCCTGACTGATGAACAGCCGGCCATTGACCCCCCATAGGGAAACCCCCAGCGTTGACCCCCAGGTGACGGAGTAGCCCGGCGTCGTTGTCGTCGTCGCCCCAACCTGAAGCTCGCCGCTCGCCCGGATGATGCCGGTGGACGCCAGACTATCGACGTAAGCTTTCGTCACACCATCGGTGCTGAGCGTCGGCGTCGCCAGTCCGGTGATTTTCTGCGAGCCGAAATCGACCGATGCCGTGGGCGCCGGGACCTGATCAAGCCGGGGCGTCCCCCGGTACACGTCGGTCGCATCGCAGTAGACCCACTGCGGCCCGGGCCGCAGCGCGTAGCCGGTGCCGGCGGCGGTTTTGATCGTCAACGAGTAGGCACCTTGCGTGCTGTTGTTGACGATCAGATACAGCTTCTCGACATTCGGGACCACGATGGTGCTGTTCGCGCTCAATGTCCCCGTGAAGACCAAGCAGGCATAGCGCGCCTGATCGGCACTGTAGTTGGTCGCCGTCAGCGTCGTTGCGGTGCCAGCTATCGCAATACTGGTAACGCCTGCAATCCCTTCCTCGATCCGGTCGAGAGCAGCATTGAGCTTCGGAGCGCCCCACAACGCTGAGTTTTCCCCAAGCGCCTGCTTCTCAATCCTGAGGCGAGTGGTGGGTGTGCTCGGCATGTCTCAGTCCTTCAGGAGATGATGTTGCGGTCGGTGCAACGACGCCAGTTGGTGCCGTCCGAGAAAGCCGGCACCCGGCCGCCCACGTCATCGGTGACGACAATCCAGTGGTCGGTCCAGCGGGATGCCAAGGGCAAATCCGCCTTGGGAAACGGCGCCAGCGAGAGCGGGAAGCCCCGGGCGCGCACCCGCAGCTCCCGGCTGACGTCGTCGGCCAGCTGCTGCGCCCAGGCTGGAGCATCACGGGGAACGCTGACCATTTAAGATTGAGCCTCGAAGACGGCGAGGGTGTAGCGGTAGGTCGAGCCGCTACGGTTCTCGACGTAGAGTTTTCCGGTGTTGTCGGCTGACACGGTGACTGTGGCATCGGCCCCGGTGGTGCCGGCGAGCGCCCCGGTCGTCGTCGCGACCGTGCCGCCGGATGACGCGATGACGGCGCAGAACGGGCTGGTGGCTGCCCGTGCCGCGAACAGCCCGCGTGGGGCGCCCGTCCCGTTGCCGGACAGCGCGAACAGCAGGTTGAAGACGGTCGTGCCCAGATCAACAATCATCACGTTGTCATCCAGCACGGTGGCATCGTAGACCAGCCCGAGCGCCGTCTTGGCTGCCTTCCGGGTGATCGAGCCGGTGCCGCCGCTGGCGATGGCGATGGTGGTGGAGCTGTCCACCAGGGTCGTGACGGTCGGGCTGCCGGTCTGGGAAATCGTCGTGCCAGCGCGGCTGACGTCCACCGTGCCAATGCGGACGCTGACAGTGCCGCTGGTCTTGACAACCTTGATCCCGGCCCCGCTGATCGCCTGGGTTACCACGTCATCCAGCAGGACATCGGTGATGGCGCCATTGGTGCTGCTGACAATGATGCCGTCCGTCGTGGCGGCGTTCACGAAGACATCGGTAACCCGAACGCTATCGATGGTTTGCGCGCCGATGTTGCTGACCGTGACCGCTGACGGCGAGGTCGTGCCGGTGCGCTGATGGACGCCCGCAACGGAAATCCCACTGACGAACTGGCCGTTGCTGACGATGCCGACGCCCGAGCCGGCAGTCCCGTTGAGCACATTGCGGATGGTGACATTGCTAACGGCGGCACTGTCGTTGCGGACAGCCACGACATATTCAGGCCCGGTGTAGACACCACCGAGCTGATGCACATCGTCCACCGTGCAATCACTCGCAGTCACCAGGACGGTCGCGGTCCCAGAGCCCGCAGTCCCGCCGACCAGACAGCGAATGCGGCGCGCGTGGCTGTTCGATGCGGCTAATTTGATGCCAACCGCGGCCCCGCCAAACGCGACGTCAGACACTATGGCATTGCCGTGGGCGACGTTGATATAGGCCCCGCTGGTGCGCTCGGTGCCGACCGCGCTGTCGATTTCGAACTGAAGCCTCTCGAACCAGCACGCGATGCCCGCCGTCGTGAAGACATCGCCGGTCAAGGACCCTGATTTGAACACGGTCAGCCGGTCGCCCGACCCCAGCAGGTGGCTGCCACGGTTCCATGTAACCGTGGAATTGACCTGATAGACACCGGGATCGAACTCGACCAGCGCCTCGCGGCTGTTGCCCATGGCGGTGGTCAGGGCGTTGAGCCGGGCCGCACAGTCCACCCCATCGGGAAACGCGCCGAACCACGAGGCATGGCACCTGCGGCTGTCCTCGCCCGTGAGCGACACCAGCCCCGACCCCCGGAAAATATACTGGCGCGGGCTTTCGACCCGCGATGAAAATGTCAGCGTGAAAGTCGCCGCCACCGTGACATAGGCCCCCTCATCAAAGATGGCCGGGACAGAAACGGTCAGATTGGCCGCGATATAGGTGTTGCCCTTTGGGAACCGGATGAAACCAGCCGCCGCCGCCATGGCGGAGATGGCTGTGCCGTCGCCGGTCGCGCCATCAACGAGCGCCCCGAAATCCTTGATGTTGACGATATCGGCGAACCGGGTCGGCAGGGTGCGCGCGGTCGTGCTGCCCGTCGCCGTGACCGACAGGGTGGCAAGCGTCGCGGCACTGGCCGCTGCCGCCGTTGCACTAGTTGCCGCAGCGGCGGCGCTGGTTGCGGCAGCACTGGCCGACGCCGCAGCGCCCAGGCCAACGGTCTGGCTGGCGCTCTCGGCCTCTACTGTCCAGGTGGTCATGATTTAAGCGCTCGTGCTGTCGGTGATCAGGCCAAGGGCTGCCAACTTGGTCAGCAGGTCGGCCAAGGCGGCATTTGCACTCCGACTGCCCGTGATCGCCGGTTTGGCGGCTGGCGTCGTGCCGTAAAACCCGATGTTGCCTGTGATCTTGGCGCTGGTCAGCGTCGTGATGCCGGAAGATCGAGTGACCGTCAGCGGCGTTGCGAGGAACGCCCCGGCATCGGTGTAGGAGTTGATGGCGAAGTCGGAACCAGCATTGGAGCCACCCTCGGCGGTTCCGTTGACATAGACCTTGAAGCGCGTCGAAGTGGCTGATTGCCATTCCAGGATACGGTTTTGTCCCGCAGCGCCGTCAACCGTGATCGCTGCCGCCGTGCCGACGACGCCCGAAAACTTGGCGCTCTTCGCCAGGGCGAGGTTCTGGGTCAGGCTGACGACGCCGGTTGAGCGGGTGATTGTCAGCGGCGAGTCCTGGAAGGTGCCCGCATCATTGTAGCGATTGACGACAAAATCGCTGCCGACATCGCTGCCGCTCTCGGCTGTGCCGTTGGTATACAGCGACCACCTCTTGGCATCGGCGGTCGTCCATTGGATGGTCCGGTTGTTGGTCGCGGCGCCATCGATGCCGATGGCCGGCGTGGCCGAGACAATACCCTTGATGTTCAGATTGGTGTCGCCGACCGTGTCCGTGCAGGCAGAGAACACGTTATCCCGGACCTGGGCGAGCGCCCGAACCGCCACAGGTAAACTGATCGGCGATGTGCTGCAGGTTTCGAAGAAGTTGCCGGCGATGATCAGGTCGTCAGCACCCGCACCGGCCAGGATGCCGTAGGGCGCCAGCGAGAACGATGAGCCGATGCACTGTATTCTGCCGTTGATGACATGGACGGCGGATTGATCGTTCGACCAGAAGGAGCAGCCGACAATGCGTGTGGTAGCGCCGCCGGTCGTGTCGATATAGACGCCATCGTTCTGGGCCGCCGCTTGGCAGCTAATCAATGCCGTCCGCTTGGCGGTGCCCTTGATCCGAAATCCGATTGAAGCCGACGCAATGGCGGCGTTGTAGTCGGCGGAGCAGCTGACGAGCTGGCAATCGTCGGCGCTATCAATCTCAAAGCCGCAGGCGTACCCGAATGAGAAGCAGCCGGTCAGCTTGTTCCAGTCACCGACATCGGCCATGCGGTACGCAATGCCCGTGCGTGTGATGATCGCCGGGTCAGCAGCGCTCCAGACGTTCTCGGCGGTGAGGTACGGATAACAATGGCAGTTGCTGATACGGCCGATGTCATAAGTTGCGGTCAGATCGAACCCGGCGGTGCAGTCCACCAGGACATTGTCGATCACGAACCGCTGCG
>Ga0307413_10000359_pt1 | contig 14540 bp, 22 predicted proteins | sample DK1Ometagenome_3_FD_203714 | JGI IMG/M metagenome (GOLD analysis project Ga0307413, IMG submission 203714) | Maize rhizosphere microbial communities from greenhouse at UC Davis, California, United States - DK15-O-2 | ecosystem: Host-associated > Plants > Roots > Rhizosphere > Soil | place: USA... | reverse complement strand
GGGCCCGCGCCTCGGTGAGCTGGCGTCTGCGGCTGGTGAGGACAGGCTGTTGGCGACTGCCGGACCGGTACTCGCCCGGCTGCGTGACATCACGGGCGAGTCGGCTCAGATGTTCCGCCGGCAAGGCGACTACCGGGTCTGCGTCGCTACCGCAGAGCGAATGTCGGGACTGCGTGACAGCGTGCCGATCGGCACGCAGCTGACCATGAGCGCGGGCTCGGCGGCTCAGGTGCTGTTGGCCTGGGAGGAGCCCGAACGGATGCAGCGCGGGCTGCGAGGCAGCCGCTTCTCCGCGGTCGCTCTAGCGGCGGTACGCCGGCGCGGCTGGTCCCATTCGGTCGGCGAGCGGGAACCTGGCGTCGCCTCGGTTTCCGCGCCCGTACGCTCCCCATCTGGGAAGGTCATTGCTGCGGTGAGTGTGTCCGGGCCGATCGAACGACTGTCCCGTCAACCCGGTCGGTTGCACGCTCCTGCGGTGATCGCAGCCGCGGAACGGCTGAGCGAGGTGCTGCGCCGTAGCGGCGCTGAATAGATCCTCGGCCGGATCAACTGCCAACGTACGGGCATGACAGCTAGGGTCAGATCTGTGCAGGAACCCCTGAGAAACCGGGCTCTTCGCATCGATTATGCGGTGCAGCGCTGGCGTGCTCGACGTGCTCGGGATGCCGGATACGCCGCTGAGGTGATTCCCTACACCAGCTACGGCTCAGCGAGTTGGATACGGGTGCTTGCTCGCGTACTGCTCGCGAAGAGTCCCCAGCGCCACGCCGACACGCCGACTGGCATACGCGGCTGGCGTAACTTCATCGGCGTCCCGATCGAGAACGCACACGTAACTGTGGACATCGGCGGACGATCACACGAGGTTGAGGCCGATCCGAGCGGCATCGTCGATCTAGTTGTCGAGGTTGACCTTGAGCCAGGCTGGCATCAGATCGGCATCAGCTCCGAAGATTCGGCTATCGCGAGGGCTTTGGTCTTCGTGGTCGATCCGGAGGTCAGCTTTGGAGTCGTGTCTGACATTGATGACACCGTCATGGTCACCGCACTACCGCGGCCGCTGCTGGCCGCCTGGCACACCTTCGTCGTAAATGAACATGCGCGAGCGACGACTCCCGGGATGCCGGTTCTCTACGAGCGACTGAGCACCCGCTCTCCAGGAGCGCCGTTCATTTACTTATCCACGGGAGCGTGGAACGTCGCACCTACCTTGACTCGGTTTCTCTCGCGCAACCTGTATCCGGCCGGCGCATTGCTGCTCACCGATTGGGGACCGACGGCTGACAGCTGGTTCCGCAGCGGTCGGGCGCACAAGCGCAGCAGTCTTGAACGCCTGGCGCGGGAGTTCCCTCAGATCAAATGGCTGCTAGTCGGTGACGATGGTCAACACGATGAGTCGATCTACCGCGACTTCATCGCGCAACATCCCGACAATGTGGCCGCGGTGTGCATCCGTCAGCTTACCCCAAGCGAGGCTGTGCTCGCTGGCAGCAGCTTCCGCGGCCACGCGAGAACCGGTGATTCGACCGTGCCATGGCTGTACGGCTCTGACGGAGCAGGTCTAGCCGACAAGCTGGAGCGCGTCGGCCTGCTCGAACCTGCACCCCAGCAGCCAGAGATTGAGGCCTAAGTCCTGGGCGCCCGCATCGCCGATGAGCTACTGAAGTGCCCGGTGAGATGGTGTCGCCATGGCACGAACGGCGCCGTCATTGTTCTGGATCGCCGTCTGCGCCGTGGTAACACCGATCCTCGCCGGGCCTCGTGCTCGGCGGCTGATCCCCGAGGTGGTTCTGCTCTTGCGCTCGGTGTCGTGATCGGCCCCGGCGTACTCGGTCTACCCGACGTGATCGGCCCCGGCGTACTCGGTCTACCCGACCAGTCAAGCGCCCCTCCTGGGCGCGCGGGAGGACTGCTGATCCGTGTACTGACAGGTCCTGTTTCCGCTGCGGCGTGGGGTCGTAGCGTCGAGGACGTGGATCGCCACAAGGACATTCAGGAGTTCCTGACCAGTCGCCGAGCCAGGCTGACCCCGGAGCAGGCTGGGCTAGCCAGCTTCGGTGACAAGCGACGCGTCACGGGCCTGCGCCGGGAGGAGGTCGCGATGCTCGCGGGAGTCAGCATGGACTACTACGCCCGGCTCGAACGCGGTCACCTGGCCGGGGCCTCGGAGTCGGTGCTGGAGGCGGTCGCCCGCGCGCTGCAGCTCGACGAGGCCGAACGTCAGCACCTGCTCGACCTGGCCCGTAACAGCGAGACCACGATGTCTCGCCGGCCGCGCCGACCCAAGCCCGCGGCAGCCGCCCCGCGGCCAGCGGTCATGGCGATCCTGACCGGCATGACCGGCATCCCCGCGTACGTGCGGACCCCGCGGATGGAGATCGTTGCCGCGAACGAACTGTGCCAGGCGTTGTACGGGGGCGCGCTCGATGATGAGCGGTTGCCGTTGAACCTCGCCCGGTACGTGTTCCTCGATCCGCACTCTCGCGGGTTCTTCATGGACTGGGAGGTGGTTGCCGACGATTTGGCCGGTGCCTTGCGGGTTCAGGCCGGCCGTGACCAGCGGGACCGGGCCTTGAGTGATCTGATCGGTGAGCTTTCCACCCGCAGTGATGAATTCGTGGCCCGGTGGGCCCGGCAAAATGTTCGGCTGCACCGCACCGCCCGCAAACAGCTCCACAACCGGGTCGTCGGCGACATTGAGCTGACCGGTAACGCCCTCGAGCTGCCCGACGATGATCTCATCATGATCGCCTACACCGCCGACCCCGGCTCTCGGGCCGAGGACCAGCTGAAGCTATTGACCACCTGGACCGCCAGCCAGGGCTCGGCGACCGCCCGGCCCGACCCGGCGCAGCTTTCACCCCATCACGACTAGCCCCTTCCGCCGTCGCTACCTGACGACATCACCCGTTCCTTCACCGACTCGGCTATCACCGAGAGAAACGAGATCCACCATGCCTGATGTGTCCACGCTGACCCTGAATAACGGCGTCGTCATGCCCGCCCTCGGGCTGGGGGTGTTCCAGACCCCGCCCGACGAGACTCGGGCCGCCGTGTCGGCGGCTCTGGAAGCGGGGTATCGCCACATCGACACCGCCGCCGCGTACGGCAACGAGCGGCAGGTCGGCGAGGCTGTCACCAGCTCGGGCCTGGACCGGTCTGAGGTGTTCCTGGAGACCAAGATCTGGATCAGCGACTACGGCTACGACGAGACGCTGCACGGGTTCACCAAGAGCGCACGCAAGCTCGGCGTCGACCAGATCGACCTGCTGATCCTCCACCAGGCCCTGCCCTCGGAGTTCGACGCCACTCTCCAGGCCTATCGAGCCCTGGAGACGCTGCTCGGCAACGACAAGGTCCGTGCGATCGGGGTCAGCAACTTCATGGTCGATCACCTCACCACCCTGCTCGACAACGCCAGCGTTGTGCCGGCAGTGAACCAGATCGAGGTCCACCCGTACTTCGCCCAGCGCGAGGTGCAGGCCCTGAACGCCGCCCACGGCATCCTCACTCAAGCCTGGTCCCCGATCGGTGGCATCACCTTCTACCGCGACGGCCAGCACACCAGCACTCTGCAGGACCCGACCATCGGCGACATCGCGAAGACACACGGCAAGACCCCCGCTCAGGTGATGCTGCGCTGGCACGTCCAGCAAGGCCGCTCAGTCATCCCGAAGTCGACCAAGCCGGCCCGGATCGCGGAGAATATCGACGTCTTCGACTTCGACCTCACCACCGACGAGCTCGCCGCGATCGACGCCCTCGAAACCGGCCAGCGCGGTGGCCCGGAACCCGAGGCGATCACCCTGGAGTCCTTCGGCCGCCCCATTCCCGAGCACTAACACACGTGTCCGGAGTCGGCTGAGCATCACATCTTGGCGTTCGGCCGAGCAGGAGAACCCGATGAGCAGACCCACCGTGAGCCGACGTGTCGCCCTGCGACGGGGCGGCATGCTGGCCGCCGGCCTGGCTGGAACGCTGGTGGCTGGCTGCGGACTGATGGACAGCCAGATCACCACTCTGGCGACCACGCCGACGGCGCCGAGCGAATCTGCACGAAACACCACTACGGCTCCGGCCGCCAACCGCACTTTGCTGGTCTATTTCTCCCGGTCCGGGGAGAACTACTACTACGGCGGCCGCCGTGACCTGGAGGTCGGAAATACCGAGGTACTCGCCCGCATGATCAGCGAGCTGATCGACGCCGACGTTTACCAGATCGAGGCCGCGGATCCTTACCCGGACAGCTACGACGCGACTGTGCAACGCAACGTCGCCGAGCAGGACGCCGACGCCCGCCCGGTGATCGCGAACCCAATCGACTCGATCGCCTCGTACGACGTCGTGTTGGTGGGCAGCCCGATCTGGAACGTACGGCCGATGATCATGACGACATTCGCCGAGCGCTACGACTTCACCGGCAAGCAGATCCACCCCTTCGTCACCCACGCCGTCAGTGGTCTCGGCAACACCCAAGCCGTTTACACCGCCGCCTTCCTCGGTGCCCGGATCGGACCCGGTCTAGCCATCCAGGGTGAAGAAGTCAGTCAGCGGCGCAGCGACGTGGAGGCCTGGCTCGCTCGAGTCGGGCTGACCCCCTGACCAGGCAACCGCTGGAGCTCGCCGGCACCGTGGACAGCCACCGAAACCAGACACGTACGGAAGGAAGTACTAATGCAGACACGCACGTCGGGCCCTCTAGAGGCCACGGCGATTGGTTACGGCTGCATGGGCTTGAGCGCGAACTACCGCCAAACCCCCGAGCGCGACGCTTCGATCGCGATGCTGCGCGACCGCCGTCGACCGCGGCGTCACGTTCTTCGACACGGCCGAGGCGTACGGGCCGTTCAGTAACGAAGACGTCGTCGGCGAAGGGCTAGCGCCCGTCCGCGATCAGGTCGTGATTGCCACCAAGTTCGGCTTCAGCTACGACGGCACCACCCGCACCGGGCTCGATAGCCGCCCCGAGCACCTCACCCAGGCCGTCGAGGGCTCGCTGCGACGGCTGCGCACCGACCACATCGACCTGCTCTACCAGCACCGCGTCGACCCCCAGGTCCCGATCGAAGACGTCGCCGCTGCCGTCAAAAACCTCATCGAGGCTGGGAAGGTGCTGCAGTTCGGGTTGTCCGAGGCCAGTGCCGACACCATCCGTCGCGCCCACACTGTCCAGCCCGTTGCGGCGGTGCAGTCGGAGTACTCGCTGTGGGCCCGCGACCCCGAATCCGAGATCCTGCCAGTCTGCGAGGAGCTCGGCATCGGGTTCGTGCCCTGGAGCCCTCTCGGCCAAGGCTTCCTCACCGGCAGGGTCAGCGCCGACGCGGCATTCGGCAGGGTGACATCCGGGGCAGGTTCCCCCGCTTCACCCAAGAGAACCGGGAGGCCAACCAGCCACTCGTCGATCTGCTCACCCGGATCGCTCAGCAGCATCACGCCACCCCAGCCATCGCGATCGCCTGGCTCCTCGCCCAGGAACCATGGATCGTGCCCATCCCCGGCACCCGCAAGCTCGCCCGGCTCGAGGAGAACATCGCAGCAGCCGACGTCGAACTCAGCGACGAAGACGTCCGCGAGATCACGAACGCCGCCTCCCAGATCCACCGCCGTCGGCGATCTTGCCGATCTTCTTTACGTCCATGTGCACCAGCTCCCCGGGCCGGTCCCGCTCGTAGCGGCAGGCGGTCTGCTTAGAGGACCGGATCAGCTGCCCGGTCAAGGGGTCGCAGTCAGCCAGGTAGGGCAGCTGGTGGCGGCTCAGTATTCGCGACACCGTGCGGGCCGGCAGGCCGACCTCGGCAGCCAGCCAGGCCGGCCCTCGGCGATGCTTGCGCCGAGCTGCTACCACCGCGGCCTCCACAGCCGGACTGGTCCGCCTCGGACTGCGCTGCTGTCGCGACGACCGGTCCTGCAGCCCCGCTTCGCCCTCGGCGGCATAGCGGGCGACCCAGCGGTGCGCGCACTGCCGTGACACCCCGACCTCCTTGGCGACATGGGCGACCGGGCGACACCCGATCAACCAGCAGTTGCCGGGCTGTGCACTGTCAAGCGGGCATTACGGTGGGGCATGAAGACCTCCGAGTAGTGAAGACATGAACATCTCCACCGCACTCGGAGGTCTTCGTCCCGTCAACGACCCAGCCGGAGTGTCACCAACGTCATGACCGAGTACACCTAGACGCCGGCACGACGACAGCCAGCGCCCGTACCAAACACCCGGTCAACGTCCGAACGGGCCAGCCGCACCCGGCCGCTAACACACCGCAGTCGTCAGGTCTCGGCCCGACCACGCCCCATGGAAGAAGGGCGGCGGGTTTGGCTCCGGACTCCTCCGGGCATAGTGCCAGTAGGTCTAGCCGGGTTCCGGAGCCCGTCTGGACTAGGTCTGGCGGTTCAGACCAGAGCCGCCAGACCACCCTGGTCCCAGGCGGCCTGCCGGCGGGGCTAGCGTCGGCGCTCCTCCTTACGCTCACGCGGGACTCCGCTTGTTCGGGCCAGCGTCGAAGACTGAAGCTACGGCCTCACTGCTGGTCGGCGGGGCGGGAGCTTCTTGTCATCCGGAACTCGCCGGTTTCGGCGAGGCCGCGCGCCACGTCCCGCAGCTTCAGGTTCAGATGCTGCGAGGAGCGTCGCAAGAGGTCAAACGCGTCCTCCGGGGTGATCTTAAGCCGCTCCACCAAGATTCCTTTGGCCTGGCCGATGACGTCTCGAGACAGCAAGGCCTGCTGCAGATCACGGCCAAGGCTCTGAAGGGTGCTGCGCTCATCAACCGCCCGGGCCGCCACCGAGGCGTGCGCGGCCAAGATGAGTCCAATCTCCTGCGCAGTGTCGTTGAACGCATACGGAATGACGCCGTAGGAGTTCAGGGATCCGCCGCCTGAGTCGGCGGTAGCGCTGCTCGCCGCTGTCAGGCGGTAGGAAAGGGCCGACTGTACGCCGGACTCTGTCGGACGTGATGCCAGGGTCGGCCAACGCTCGTCGGGAAACGACTGCGCGTACACCATTGCGGCATCGACGGCATCTAGGCAGGGACCCTCGTATGACTGGTACTGCGCTTGATCCACGGCCGTCGCGGCCGGATCGGTGGACGCGGCGGTTCGGTACTCGCTCCGCTCACAGAGCGTGACGCTCGCCATCCGGCAGCCGGCGATGGTCGATACTGCGGCCTCGGCGATCCGCGAGAGGACGTCATCGAAGCTGTCGGCGTCGTAAAGCTGCTCAGCAATGTCGGCGAACACCATCGCGAGGCGCGTGGGTGGAGCGTCGGCTTGCCGCCGCTTGGTCGACTCATCCCGATCGGCAGCTGCTATCGTCCGTTTCGCCCGCGCCTCGTCTCGGTTCTGTTGCGCCTGCGACCGTCCGGCACGGGCCTCGGCCCGCTGCGCAGACGCTCCAGACTCTTCGGCGTGAATGCCAAGCTCCGCGGCCCGAGCGTCAAGGTGCCGTTCCCACTTGTCGAGCTCCGCTTCCCGGTCGTCGGCGGTCCGGTCCCTGGTGTCGGCCACCCTGTCCCGCTCATCAGCGACCTCATCTCGCCGGTCCGCAACGAAATCGCGCTTGTCAGCGGCCCACGCGCGTTCCTCGTCGCCTGACCCAGTGGACACCAGAGCACCTTTCTCTGCACGGCAAGCCGTGTCGTTAACGATACCGCCTCTTGGCCCGCCGCCGACCCGCCTTGACTACTGACCGACTAGGGCACGGTCCAAGGGGCTGGCTTTCTCACTTCTCAATCGCTCGGATGCAAACCAGATCAGCGTCCTTGACGCCTGATGCCTCCACATCTGACCCGTGTGCCCCCACTGTGCCCCCGCCCGTCCATCGTCGGCCACCACCAGCCAGGGACTGGAGGGACTAGCCCAGCGTGAGATTCTCAATGAGGGCGTCATGGTCTATCCGTGTCCGCCGACGCCTGGACAAGGCCCTAATGCATAATGCCCGCGGAGTTCCGGACGATGCGGCCGGAGTGATCAAATGAAAATCGGCACAGCTTTGTCGCGACCAGGGCCTTGGCAAACCCCTAACCGAACTAGGCGTTCACCCAGTGCATCAAACTACCCAGTTGGCCTCTGGGTTGATCCATGGCCACGACCGATTGACCGTCGAGCTTGTCGAACCGCCCGACCTACCGCCGCGATCCTGCTCAGGTGGCCGCAGAAACCATCAATCGCCACGCCAGACGCCTACGCCAACGTGGCAGCCGCGGCGATGCAGGTGCTGGCGGCGGCGGTCATCGAGTTGGGTGCGCTGAAACGTGGCGGAGGTTGTAGGTGTCAGTGCTGACTGAGTCATTGCTGACAGAGTTATTGATTAAATGCGACCTGCGGCCCTTGGGCTGGCGGGGTTTCAACGCGAGGCTCGCTAATCTGCCGCCAAAATGCCGGTGACAGTCGGATAGTCGGCTGGCTCTCGTCGTTTGGGTGCACCACTAGCACTGCGTTGTCCAACACCTGATAGTGGCCCTCATAGGGAGTCTCTGTCTCATCGGCCGTGATCACGCTGAATTTCACGCGAGGCAGCCTATCGGTGAGGCGCCCTTAGCCTCCGTTCCTGCCCATCCGCTGCCGCTGATGCTCCCTGCAATCCTTGCAGACACAGCCCCTTCACGTAGGCGGCATTAGTTCCGTGCTGGAGGTCGACTCGACGGGAAGCGGTCAGAGCGGCCTCCAGTGCCGTCGACCACCCCTCGTCGGTTGAAACGGGTGGCCGGCGGGGTCGAGGCGCCACGCTACTGAAGACGAGAGCCCTAGATGCGGCTTCTTCGCATTTAGGGCTCTGGTCTTTCCTGCGAGCAGGCGCTTGGCCGCACCTCTGGTCACCGTTCGCCTTTACGTGACCTCATCCCTCGTTCGAACCCGACGCGCGTCGAGCGCTCCAGCTCGTCATAGTCCGGCGGAAGTCCATGACCCCCGCCGGCGAAGATCAGCATTCCGGCGCCAATCAGCTCATGGCGTGAGTGGCCGGGCTGGTGTACCAGGAGCCGCGGTGATGCCGGCGGCCCCGGCCAGGGTGCCGTTACGGCCGTCGGCGATTTGGGCAGCTCTTCGATCGATTCGTCCAGGTTCGGCACAGGGGCCGAGAGCTATGCCTGGTCCCGCCTGACGAGCTTGGAGAATGTGCTGTCCTCGCCACTGCTCTTCTGCTCCTGGTAGAGCAAGACCAGGTTGTTGCTATCGAAGGCGTCGAACCACTCCTCCCAGTCGATGTGCTCCAACTTGTCCTCTCCGGCACCGCCCGGGAAGTCGAAACGGAGCACCCCTAGTGAGTCCTTCGAGCCAGTGCCGCGGACGACGGCCGGTGAGCCGTCATGCTGCTCCACCCACCGGCGAATCTCGTCGTGATCGGTCGTTGTTCGAGTTTCAGAAGCCATGGCAAGCGTGTACCCGGATGTTCACGGATTAATCCCCGAGCGCGACATCCGAACCGGGCGTTGATCGAGATTACGCGAGAGGCTGCGGCGTTCGGCGGCGTACCGCATGTTTCGTCGATCCCGGATACCGCGCTCATGACTTGACGGAGCGCAGAACCAGCGGTGTTGTAGTCGCTTTTCTGATCTTCGTGCACAGAGACCAGAGCGTCAGCAGAAGAAGCATCGCGGAAGGGCGAACCGCCCCACGCGTTCATGAGCCGGTGCCAAGATTCCTCGTCGGCTGAGATGGACCTGCTCATTACGGCCGCGAAGCCGTTAACTTTGTCGGAGACCATGAGCGCCGCCCACGGTTTCGCCGGCGGGGATTTGCACTCGATGACGGCGGCTAAAGACCAGCTCTTCACAGCGTTCCAAATCGCAGGCCGAGAGGGCGCGGGACCAGTAATAGCGGAGGCGGCGAGGATCTGTAGGCGCAGCGGGAAGCTTCCACTAGAGCGTCGATTACCCCTGCAGTAGGCGCTTCCGTATCAGCGGCGACAAGGTCGGGCAGCGGCCACACATCTGAGCTTGCTGGTACCTCGACAACCGGACCAGACTGCTATGAGGATTACCAGACTGCGAGTCAAGGAGGACAAAGTGGTCGTACTGCTGGAACAAGACTTCGAAGGGGTATCTCGAGAGGATGCCGAGGCGCTCACCAATGACATGGACGCGAGAGAGAACCCGCCAGCCGGGCTCATCGCACATGTGGTGACTGAGACCGCCAATGGCGTACATGTCGTTGATATCTGGGAGAGCACAGCAGACCTCCAGCGGTTCAATCAAGTGCAGCTGATACCGAGTATGAAGAAGGTCTCACAAGAGCGCGGCATCCAATTGGCTAATCCGATTCCTGAGCCAAAGATCACAGAGGCGTACGACCTGGTTCGGGGGAGTTAGCGTCACGGCCGCTGCCGAGGGCACTAGCCCACACGGTCGTCACCCTGCTGCGCCACCCGGACTCCTCCGCCTTCACCAACGCCTGATGCCCCTGCCGCCACAGCAGCCGCCCATACCCCTCGGCCCGCTCGGACAGCCGCACAACCAAGGTCCTCGCGGCAACATCGTTGGTGACCACGCCGTCAGCGGCGAGCGGTTGCGGGACTCGGGGGGTCATGGCGGTCACGACTCATCCTCATCCGACACGGTGCGGATGGAGTGGAAAGTCAGTTGCTCCGAGCGCGACAGCGCTTCCTGCCACGGGGTCACTCTGCGCGTCGCGGCGGCGTCGTGGGCAGCCTGCAACATCGCGGCCGCAGGACGCACATCAGGAGGGATTTGATCTGCCGTTACACCGGCGTCCAACTGGGACCGCCACTGCCGGTCACGCTCGACTGCCTGCCGTTCCGCCGTAGCGCGTTTCTCGGCCTGCCGGCCTCAGCTTCGCGGCGCTCATCGAACAATTGCCTGGCGTCGCCTCGAGCGATCGACAAGCGACCAATGTCATCAGTCACAACCTCGACACTTTTGGCATTGAGGTAAGCGGTCCAACCGGCCGGCGGTTCAGGCAGGTCCAGTGTGAGCTGGCTGACCGGAATAAGCGGCTCAGACGGTCCACGTCAGCTCTGTGTGGCCGTCCGCGGGCTTCGGCCTGGTTTGGGCGGCGTCAGTCAAGAGCCGTAGACCCCCGTCGGAGGGAGAGATTGATCCCTCGCCGGTCCCGGCCAGAGGCAATCCTAAAAAACTGTGGACGCACCGGGAAGACCGGGCCGAGGGCCGCATTGTTGGGTTACGCTCCGCCTCTGAATTTATTACGCTGCAGAGGTGCCGCCAAAGGCACGGCCGAACTCTGGCGACCATGAAGGCAACGGGTTGGTCCCGCGCGTCCGGGCCAAGCGGGCTGAGGTAGAGCGGTACCTGCTAGTAGTTGGCGTGCGTCGCCGCCGGCTGGTCACCGTGACCATCTTTGCCGCTGCGATTTCGACTTTATTGACCGCCCTAGCCGCGTTATGGGGCCAGCAGCTGGCTCGCATGTTCGCTGACACCTTCGGAACGGCTACGGATGGTTGGCGGATGCTCTGCGCACTCGCCGCAGCGTGCTCACTAACCGCGGGCGTCGCCACCCAACTGCAAACATCGAAGAACTACGAGGAGCGCATCGCGCAGGCTCAGGGAATCATGGCCTCTCTCGAGGCGCTGGAGGTTGCTATTACCCTCGGCCATCTCAACCAAAATGAGGCCACCGGCCAGTACCTGAAAATCATCGAGGGCACTTCGTTCATGCACCAGGCGGGCTAACGGCGCTGCATACGCCACATGGTTCAGCCCAGCCCCGAAAACAGGTAGTGGTACGGGTGGTACGAGGTGTTACGGAGAGGGAGTCGTACCACCGTGAGATTGGTGGTACGGCGGTACGAGGCCCTTTAGCACCATACCGCGTATCACTGGGGTGCGGACTATATAGGTGATCGGAGTCATTCCGTACCACCTGGCGGAGTGTTGTGTCGGCCAGCCATCCGGGGCGGGCTTGTTTCCTCCGACCTCTGGCCACACGAGTCGCCCCTCATCCACAAGAATTTCTAGAGCTATGGGTGGATCGGCTTGGGTGAAGATGGCGAGGGTCATGTAACGATCGCGCCCACGGAAGACACCCATGCCTGAACCGGAGAAGCGCATCCGCAACGGCAAGGTCCCCTGGTACGCCCGTATTGCGACCCAAGCGAGGCTGACCGGTTCCTGACCAGCGTCGGCATGTCGAAGATCACCGGCTCGTATGTGGATCCCAACAGGAGCAAGGTGACTGTCGGTGTGCTGGCTGATCAGTGGCTTGATGCCAAGCTAGACCTGGCACCCAAGACCCGCGACCGTTACAACGGCATCATGCGGGCGCACATCCGGCCTCGTTGGGGCAAGGTGCGGTTGTCCGATGTGACGCACGCCGAGGTGCAACGCTGGCTCGCCCGGCTGGATGTGGCACCGGCCACTGTACGCAAGGTGCACAGGGTGCTGAGCATGGTGTTGGGGTACGCAGTCCAAGGATGGGCGGCTGGCCGTCAACGCCGCGGCTGGGGTGAGCCTGCCGCGTGTACGCCAGGCAGAGAAGAGGTTTCTGACAATCAGCAGGTTGCCGAGCTGGCCGAGGCAGAGCTCCGCGAGGTGCTCCTCCCCCGGTTTCTGCTCGACGACCTCGCCCGGCACGTCACGGGGCGAGCACCCGGAGATCTTGTCTTCACCGGTGAGCGGGGTGCTGTGATGCGCTCACAGACCTTTCAGCGGGCAGCACTGACCAAAGCTGCGGACGAGATAGGCATACCTGGATTCCATCCCCTCGAGCTGAGGCATACGGCCGCGTCGCTGGCCATTGCCTCCGGGGCTGACGTCAAGGTTGTGCAACAGATGCTCGGCCACAAATCGGCGACGATGACGCTCGACCTCTATGGCCACTCGCTCGGTGATCGGCTCGACATTGTGGCCGACGCAATGGACGCTGCGCGCACCTCAGCGCTCGCTGATGGGTACCCGGTAGATACCCGAGGGGAGGAGGTCGAATTGAGAAAGGACACGAAATAGCGTCTGACAAGGTATTTTCCCTGGTAGCCCCGACGGGATTCGAACCCGCGCTACCGCCTTGAGAGGGCCAATCAGGGGTTAACGACTGGCGCTGGTAAACGGTGAATGTGCGAGCTGACTAGGCAATCTGGTCAAGTTGAGCGATGGCAGCCGTTGGACGTTTGCGAACGTCTTGTGTACCCAGTGTGTACCAAATCCTGATCTTGGTCGGTGGATCAACCGTATCAAGATCAACTACCCTCACATGTAAGTGGCACGACAGTGCTGGTACACCGGACGGGCCTGAGATCCCACTGCGGCAAAATCATCATGGTGGCACCGGGACTAGACAAGTAGTCGTGGCGCTTTGACCCCAGCCCTTCCTTCGTTGTTTCTCGTAGTTGCTGGAGGAGCGAGAATACAGCATTTGTCCAAGTCAGACGTGCATCCGGTGCTTACACAACATTGCGCAACATTCGGCAACCGACTCAATTCGTCAACGAGATGTTGTCAACTCGGTTGTCAGCCGCGGCTAATGCTCAACGTGATCTTCAGGATTCGACTGGCCGGGCGCTTCCGAAGGGTATGGCGTTGGCGGTCGTCAAAAGGCGTCAACGCTGGCTCCGTTGTTGGAACTGCCCCTTGTGATCATCACAGTGGTGGCTCTAAGGGGAGGAACCTCGAACCAAGCTTTCCGGTTAGGGCGGCATGCCGACGCGCCACCTAGCCTGCTGCGCGGGCCAGCCGGTCCTGTCCATGTACCGAGAAGGAGCAGCCGAAAGTGCCACGCGGCGGGATGAAGCGGGCTCAAGAAAGTGCGTTCGATCGGGTTCGAGCGGTGGGAGGGCACAGTGGAGTCGTGCCCGTCGATTCAGGATCCCGCCTTAGGTTCAGATGGCGCGCTTCCTGGCTTGCAGCTGGCGCGGTCTTGGCGGTGGCGGGCGTCTTCGCAACCGCGATTCGACTCCCCAGTGCATCGCATGGCTCGTCGTCAGCCATGCCTTCTGTCTCGGTGATGACCGCACGGATGTCCATGGCCGCAACGCGTTCGGTCCCGTCGGCGGCACCACCTCTCCTGGTTCCCGGGCTAGGGGCGAGTGTGGTGACCACCCTGTGCCAGGAACGTCGGTCGCCCGTTCTCCGGGTACTTCAGTTCAACATCCGCGCGGCGATCAGCCGCGGCGGCGGTGTGCACGTCTCTCAGATCGCGGCGGAGATCGAGGCCGTCCAGCCTGACCTGGTCAGCCTCAACGAGGTCGACAGTCACACGCTGCGCATACGCGTCGACGAGCCGACCTATCTCGCCGAAGCCACCGGACTCCACGTGGTCTACGGGCCCAACTTGATCTACGACGGCGGTCCCTTCGGGAACGCGATCTTGACGCGCTACCCGGTGGTCGAGAGCCACAACCTTAGGCTGCCCGGGACGTTCGGGCTGGAGCCGCGGGGGCTGTTGACGGCGATCGTCATCGTCGACGGGCGCCGGGTCGCGTTCTCGTCGACGCACCTCACTGAGGGAAGCGATGGCCGGCAGAGCCGGCTCCTGCAGGCGTTGGCCGTGGCACGGGCGCTGCACTCCATGGCCGCACCGACGATCCTGGCCGGTGACCTGAACTCTGATTCCACTGACGTTCCCAGGCGGATCCTT
>Ga0307413_10000358_pt1 | contig 14571 bp, 14 predicted proteins | sample DK1Ometagenome_3_FD_203714 | JGI IMG/M metagenome (GOLD analysis project Ga0307413, IMG submission 203714) | Maize rhizosphere microbial communities from greenhouse at UC Davis, California, United States - DK15-O-2 | ecosystem: Host-associated > Plants > Roots > Rhizosphere > Soil | place: USA... | reverse complement strand
GGACGAGCCGCCCGGGACGCGCGTGCGGTCGAGCGGGTTGAGCGTCGGGCCGTAGGCGCTGTGCTCCGTGGAGGAGCCCATCGCGAACTCGTCCATGTTCGTCTTGCCCACCACGACGGCGCCCGCGTCGCGGAGGCGGGCGACGACGGTCGCCTCGAACGGGCTGACGTAGCCCTCGAGAATGTGCGACCCGCACGTCGTGGGAAGGTCGAGCGTCGCGATGTTGTCCTTCACGGCGACGGGCACGCCGAGAAGCTCGCGGCCGCTTCCGTGCGGGGCGCGCCCGCCCTGCGCGCGGTCGACGCGGCCCTCGAGGGCGTCCGCCTCGCGCGTGCTACGGGCGGCGTCGGCCCAGATGATGGCGTTCAGGCCATCGCGCCCCGCACCCGCCGCCGCCGCGTGGGCCAGGCTGGCGCGCACCGCGGCGCCGGGCTCCACCTCGTTCGCCGCGACCGCGTCGCGCAGGTGGGCGGCGGTCATCCCGAGCAGGTGGGCGCTCATCCGGCGACGTCCTCGTTCAGCTCGGCGTCCAGCTCGGCGGCCGCCTCGGCGTCCGCCGCGGCACCGGCGCCGACGTGGGTGGCGAGGCGCGGCACCAGGAAGAAGCCGTCGCGCACCGCCGGAGCGAAGTGGTCGCGCGCGCGGCCGAGCGGCAGCGGCGGCCCCTGGTCCTTGCGCAGCGGCATGCCACCCGCGGCCACGCCGGCCACGGGCACGGCATGCCCCGTCTTCACCTTCGACAGCACCTCCATGTGGCCGAGGATGCCGTTCAACTCGGCGACGAGGGCGCCGACGCGCTCGTCGGCGAGGCCGAGCCGCGCGAGCGCGGCGATGTGCCGGACGTCCTTCTCCGAGACCGCCATCTCACTCCCACCCGCGTTCGAGGTTCGCCTGGGCGATGACGAGCGTCTTGCGGCCGATGCTCTCGTCGTCGAAGTCGATCTTGGCCTTCGCGTCGCGCCCCGTGCCGGCCAGCTCGGCGATCGTGCCGCTGCCGAACTTCCGGTGGCGCACGCGGGCGCCGACGACGAACGTCGGCGCGTCCTGCGACGTGTCCGCGTCGTCCGCGAAGCGCGCGCTCCCGGCGGAGATGCGCTCCGCGCGCCCGACCGGCACGCCGGGGCGGCGCGACGACGGCGACGGGAGCGGCGCGCCCGCGTCGCGGTCGTAGCCGTGGCCGCGCGCGCGGCCGTAGCCGGCGCCGGCGCCCGAGTAGCCGGCCATGAAGGCGCGCCCCGAGCTGCGGGCCCTCATCGTCTTCTGCTGCTCGAGCTTCTCCTTCGGCAGCTCCTCCAGGAAGCTGGACGGGCGCGACGGGAGGAACTCGCCGTTGCGCCGCCGCTGCTCGGCGTAGCTGATGAACAGCTTGCGCTCCGCCCGCGTGATGCCGACGTAGAAGAGGCGGCGCTCCTCCTCCAGGAGCGGCGGGTCGTCGAACGCCTTGGCGAGCGGGAAGAGCCCGTCCTCCAGCCCGGTGAGGAAGACGACGGGGAACTCGAGCCCCTTGGCGTTGTGCAGCGTCATCATCGTCACCGCGTCCGCGCTCGGGTCGAGGTGGTCGACGCCGGCGACGAGGGTCGCGCGCTGCAGGAAGTGGTCGAGCGGCGTGAGCCCCACCTCGCCGCCCTCGTCGCTCACCGTCTCGGCGGCGCCGGTGAGCAGCTCGCGCACGTTCTCCAGACGCTCGAGCCCTTCCGGGCCCTCGGCCTTCAGGTGGTCGCCGTAGCGGATGGCGTCGATCAGCTCGCGCAGGAGCTCGTCCACCGCGGCCTCCTTCGCGCGCTCGCGCAGCCGCCCGATGAGCGCCGCGAAGTCCGCGAGCCCGGTGCGCGCCGCCGGCCGCACGCCGGCGAGCAGCTCCGGGCGCGCCGCGGCGTCGAGCATCGGGATGCGCGCCTGCCGCGCGGCGTCGGCGAGCGCGTCCACCGTCGTGTCGCCGAGCCCGCGCTTGGGCACCGCGACGGCACGGCGGAAGGCCTCGTCGTCCGACGGGTTGGCGACGAGCTTCAGGTAGCTCATCAGGTCGCGGATCTCCCGGCGGTCGTAGAAGCGCACCGCACCCACGAGCCGGTACGGGAAGCCGCGCTTGCGCATCGCCTCCTCGAGCGCGCGGCTCTGCGCGTTGGTGCGATAGAGGACGGCGAAGTCGCGGAGCAGCAGCCCCGAGGTGTGGCGCCGCGCCCCGATCTGCTCCACCACCCACTCCGCCTCGTCACGCTCGTCGAGCGAGCCGACGAGCGTGACGCGCTCGCCGCTCGGCTTGGTGGAGCGGAGCGTCTTGCCGCGCCGCGCCGTGTTCGCGCTGATGGCGACGTTGGCGAGGTCGAGGATCTCGGGCGTCGAGCGGTAGTTCTGCTCCAGGCGCACGACTCGCGCGCTCGGGAAGTCCTTCTCGAAGTCGAGGATGTTGCGGATGTCCGCGCCGCGCCAGCCGTAGATGCTCTGGTCGTCGTCGCCGACGACCATCACGTTGCCGTGCTCCCCGCCGAGCAGCTTGATGAACTCGTACTGCGCGCGGTTCGTGTCCTGGTACTCGTCCACGAGCAGGAAGCGGAACCGCTCGCGGTAGTAGCCGAGCTGCTGCGGGTTCTCGCGCAGCACCTGCACCGGGAGGACGAGGAGGTCGTCGAAGGTGGCGGCGTTCTGCTGCCGCATCACGCCCTCCATGTCCCGGTAGACGAGCGCCGCGGCCTTGCTGAGCGGGTCCATGGCCACGGCCTCGTACTCGCCGGCGGACACGAGGGCGTTCTTCGCGTCGGAGATGGCCGCGTGCAGCGTCTTGGGCGACCACTCCTTGGGGCTCAGCTTGTGGCGCTCCATGATGCGCTTCACCACGCCGAGAGTGTCGTCCTCGTCGTAGATGGTGAAGTTCGCCTGCCGCCCGACGAGGGCCGCCGTGGAGCGCAGCATGCGCGCGCCGATCGCGTGGAAGGTGCCGATCCACATCCCCGCCGGCTCGTGGCCGAGGAGCCGTGCGACGCGGTCGCGCATCTCGCGCGCGGCCTTGTTGGTGAAGGTCACCGCGAGGATGTCGCGGGGGTCCACGCCGTGGTGCTCGACGAGGCGCGCGATGCGTGTGGTGAGCACGCGGGTCTTGCCAGAGCCGGCGCCGGCGAGGACGAGCACCGGACCCTGGTGGTGGAGGACGGCTTCGCGCTGGGCCGGGTTGAGCCCGTCGAGCGGGTCGGTGTTGTGCAGCGAGAGAGGCATCAGGACAAGATAACGTCGAACGTCGCGCCGGCTTCCGTGGGGACGAGGAGCAACCGCCCGTCGTGGTTCTCCTCGACGATTCGCTTGGTGAGCGCGAGGCCGATGCCCCAGCCCCGCTCCTTGGTGGAGAAGCCGGCGCGGAAGATCTTGGAGCGCAACTCCCGCGGGATGCCCGGCCCGTCGTCGGCCACGCGCAGCCGCACGCGCCCGCCGGCGAGGGGGGTGGCGGACACGTCCACCCGCCCGCCGCGGTCCGCCAGGGCGTCGATCGCGTTCTTGACGAGCGCCTCGAGCGCCCACTCGAGCAGCACGGCGTCGCCGTGCACCACGAGCGGCTGGGGGTGGCGCTCCGAGCTGATGGCGACGGCGTTCGCCAGCGTCGGCACGCGGGCGCGGAAGTAGGCGGTCACGCGCTCGGCCAGCTCGCCCACGTCCACCGGGTCGCGCCGCGGCGGGCGGCCGATGCGCTCGAAGCGCTGGGCGACGCGCTCCAGCCGCTCGAGGTCGCCCTGCATGTGCGCGACCGCGGACAGCGTCATCGGGTCGCCGCCCCGGTCGGCGAGCAGCTCGAGCCACCCGGTGAGGCTGGAGAGCGGAGTGCCGAGCTGGTGCGCCGACTCCCGCGCCATCCCGGCCCAGACCTTCTCGCGCTCGGCGCGCCCGCGCACCCGCAGGCCGTAGGCGCCGACGACGAAGAGGAGGGCGACGACGCCCGCCTGCACCACGGGGATGATGCGCAGCCCGCGCACCAGCGGCGTGTTGCCGTAGTGGACCATCCCGACCCCCTGCTCCACCACCGGGGGGTTCATGGCGTCGAGGGTGCTCACGTAGGCGAGCGTGCGCGGGTCGTCGAGCGGCGCCTCGAACGGCAGGTTGGCGGCGGCCGCCGGTCGCCCGTCGGCGTCGGTGACGATCACGGGTACGCCCGTCTGGCGGATGTGGCGCGAGAGGTCGAGCAGCGCCGCGGTGCCGGCGTCCTCGCGCGGGTCGCCGAGGGCGGCGTAGACGCGGGCGTACATCTGGCCGTGGCGCGAGGCCTCGCGGCGCAGCTCGCGCACCACGCGCTGCGTGTACGCGATGTACCACACGAGCAGCGCGGCCAGGCCGGCGGCGACGAGGGCGACCGGCGCGCCGCGGCGCATCGGTCAGCGGATGGAGTCGGCGCCGAAGAAGGGGCGCAGCGCCGCGGGGAGGCGCACCGAGCCGTCCGGCTGCTGGCCGTTCTCGAGCAGCGCGGCGATCGTGCGCGGGAAGGCGAGCCCCGAGCCGTTGAGCGTGTGGACGTAACGCGGCTTCTCCCCCTTCGCCGGGCGGTAGCGCAGGTTCGAGCGCCGCGCCTGGAAGTCCGTGAAGAGGCTCACCGACGACACCTCCAGCCAGGCGCCGACGCCGGGCGCCCAGGCCTCGAGGTCGAAGGTCTTCGCGCTCGAGAAACCGGTGTCGCCGGCCGCGAGCAGCTTCACGCGGTAGGGGATCTCGAGGCGCTGGAGCGCGGTCTCGGCGTGGCCGAGCAGCAGCTCGAGCTCGCGCTCCGACGTCTCCGGCGTGGCGTAGCGCACCAGCTCCACCTTGTCGAACTGGTGCGTGCGCAGGATGCCGCGGGTGTCCTTGCCGGCGCTCCCGGCCTCGCGGCGGAAGCAGGGAGTGTACGCCGTGAAGGCGCGCGGGAGCGTGGCGCCGTCGAGGATCTCGTCGCGGTAGAGGTTCGTGACCGGCACCTCGGCGGTGGGGATGAGGAAGAGGTCGTCCCCCTGCACCCCGTACGCGTCGTCCTCGAACTTCGGAAGCTGCCCGGTGCCGGTCATGGACGCGCGGTTCACGAGCACCGGCGCCCACACCTCCTCGTAGCCGTGCTCCTGCGTGTGCAGGTCGAGGAAGAAGTTGAGCACCGCGCGAACGAGCCGCGCCCCCTGCCCGCGGTAGAACACGAAGCCGGAGCCGCTCACCTTCGCGCCGCGCTCCAGGTCGAGCATCCCCTTCTCGGCGGCCACCTCCCAGTGCGGGCGCACGCCCTCCGGCGGGCGCGGCTCCCCCCAGCTCCGCGTGACGACGCTGTCCTCCTCGCCGCCGTCCGGCACGTCCGCGAGGGTCACGTTCGGGATCTCGAGCAGCAGCGCCTCCAGCGACCGCTGCGCCGCGTCGGCGTCGCGCTCGAGGCGGGCGATCTCCTCGCCGAGCACGCGCCCCTCCTCGATGAGCTCGTCGGCCGCCTCGCCGCCCCGTTTCCGGCGCGCGACCTCCTGGCTCACGGCGTTGCGCCGCGCCTTGCGCTCCTCCACCGCCTGGATGCCGGCGCGGCGGTCGCGGTCGAGCTGGGCGGCGCGGTCGAGCGCCGGGGCCAGCGCGTCGAGCTTCCCGCGCCGGCGCATGGCGTCGCGCAGCGCGTCGAGCTGCTCACGGACCATCCGATGGTCGTGCATGCGTCGCGGCCGTCAGTTCGAGGGAACGCCGGGTGCGAAGGAGCGGAAGCCGCAGTTCGGGTCGAAGCGGACTCGGAAGAAGATCTCGCGCGTCGGCACGCGCACGCTGTCCACCACGAGCTTGGCCCAGAGCGTCCGAACCAGGTCGTTGCTGCAGTAGCCGGAGTTCTGCGACTCGATGACGACGGTGCGCCCCACCGGCGCGGCGACCGCCACGCTGTCCTGATAGCCGCCGACGGGCGCCCGGAGGAGCGACTCGTACGGCTGGTCCACGGACTGGACGCGCGCGGCGCGCCCGGAGCCGAAGTCGCTGGCGACGAGGCGGTAGGGGTAGACGAGGGCGCCGCCGGCGGCGTCGAGGTCGAAGGCGACGTCGAAGAGGAGCCCCTCGTTCACGCGCACGACCACCGGCTCGCCGGCGACGTCGTCGTCGCTCTGCCCGCCCAGGAGGAGGCCGCTCGGGTACAGGGGCGGCGTACCGCTCACGGCGAAGGCCGAGAGGGTGTCCTCCACGGTGTCGAAGCGGGCGGTGAGGTCGGTCGAGTCTCCGCAGGCGGCGAGCACGACGAGGCCCGCCAATGGCGCGCATAGAAAACGGGGGATGAGCTTCATGTCCTCGGCGGACGCCGGAGCGGATGAGGTGGGGGCGAGCGAGGTAGAATACGGACGGGCCCGGGAGACTTCAAGCGATTGCCTTCGCTTGACTTCACTCCGTGGCGCGCCTAGCATCCGATCTTTCAGCGAACCTGCCTTCGGAGCGACGATGCCCACCATACGCGACCTCGTCGGCGCGATCCGCCAGCGCGACGGGGTCGAGGCCGCCGTCGTGCTCGGCCGCGACGGCCTGCTGATCGACGGCCAAGTCGCCTCCGCCCTCGACGCGGAGCGGATCGCGGCGCACGTGCCGGCGATCGTGACCGCCGCCGACGACCTCGGCCGCGCCGCGGGGCGCGGCGCCCTCGCGACCGCCGTGCTCGAGCACGACGCCGGGCTGGCGGTGGTCGCCGCCATGTCGCGAGACGCCGTGCTGCTCGTGCTCATGCGCCCGACGGCGAACGTCGCGCAACTGCTGCTCGAGCTCCGCCGCCATCGCGACAACATCGCGGCCCTGGTGTGAGCGACGCAGCCGCGGAGGCGCGACGCGAGCGCCACGTCCTCGTCGCGGACGACGAGCCGCACATCGGCCGGATCATCAAGATGAAGCTCGAGCAGGGCCCGTTCCGGGTCACGCTGGCCTACGACGGGCGCGAGGCGATGGAGCTGCTCGACCGCGAGCCGGACGTTCAGCTCGTGCTGCTGGACCTGATGATGCCCCACCTCAGCGGGCTCGACGTGCTCGCGCAGCTGCGCGCCGACAAGCGGTTCAAGGACGTGCCCTGCATCATCCTGACCGCCGCCGGACAGGAGCAGCAGCACAAGCGGGCGATGGAGCTCGGCGCGACCGACTTCATGACGAAGCCGTTCAGCCCGAAGAAGCTGTACGCGCGCGCCGCCGAGCTCGCCGGCGTCGCGGACGACGACGCGGGACGGTCGGCGTGAGCGGCTGGGCCGTGGTCCTCGCCGGCGGCGTCGGCTCCCGCTTCTGGCCCCTGAGCACGCCGCAGCGTCCCAAGCAGCTCCTCCCGCTCGCGGGGGACGCGCCGCTGCTCGCGGACACGCTCGCGCGGCTCTCGTCGCTCGCCGCGCCCGAGCGAACGCTCGTGCTCACGAACGCCTCCCTCGTCGAGCCGATCGCCGCGCTGGCGCCGGCGGTGCCCCGCCGGAACATCATCGCCGAGCCGAAGCCGGCCGGCACGGCGGCGGCGCTCGCCTGGGCGGCGGCGGAGATCGCGCGCCGCGCCGGCGAGGACACGGTGATGACGTGCGTCCACGCGGACTGGGCGATCGGCGACGCGCCGGCGTTCGTCGAGACGCTGCGCACGGCGGGGCGCGTCGCCGAGCGCGAGCACGCGCTCGTCACCGTGGGCATCGTCCCGTCGCGGCCGGACCCGGGCTTCGGCTACATCCAGTGCGGGGAGCACGTCGGGGAGGAGGCGTTCCGCGTCGTGCGGTTCGCCGAGAAGCCGGACCGGGAGACCGCCGAGCGGATGGTGCGCGAGGGGTACCTCTGGAACTCGGGCATCTTCGTCTGGCGCGTGGGCGACTTCCTGCGCGAGGTGCGCGCGCACACCCCCGAGGTGGCGCCGGCGCTCGAGAGCGCGGGGGGCGACCTGGGCGCCTTCTTCGCGGCGGTGAAGTCGGTGAGCGTGGACGTGGGCGTGCTGGAGCGCAGCGCGCGGGTGCTGGTGATCCCGGGGAACTTCGGCTGGGACGACGTGGGCACGTGGGCGGCGCTGCGCCGCGTGCGCGAGCGCGACGCGGCCGGGAACGCGACGAACGGCCGCGTGCACGTCCGCGACGCCGCCAACAACGTGGTGCACGCGGAGGGGAACGCGGTCGTCCTGTACGGGGTATCCGACCTCGTCGTCGTCACGCGCGACGGCCTCACCCTCGTGACGACCGTCGACCGCTCCGCCGACTTGAAGACGCTGATCGACTCCCTGCCGGCCGACCTGCGCGACCGGCCGTGACCGCGCTCGTTCTCTACGACGACGAGCGCGCACGGCTGTTCGAGCCGTTCGCCCTCACCCGCCCCACCGCCGAGCTGCGCGCGGGGGCGCTGCTGCTGCGCGAGCGGTGGGAGCGTGCGCTCGGCGCGCGGGCGTCGGCCACGGTGGCCGCGCCGCACCTGGCGGACTTCGCGGAGTTCGACGCGCCGGGGGTCATGACCGGCGGCACGCTCGCGGCGGGGACGATCGTCGCCAACAGCCGCTTCGCCGTCGCCCTCGCGCCGGCCGACGCCGACGCCGACGTGTGGCGGAGCGGCGACCGCGTGGCGGCGGTGCGCCTCGCGCGCGACGTGCCGGTGGCCGACCTCGCCGACGGCGGTCTGGCGCTCGACGCGCTGGTGGGCCCGGGGTCGCGAGAGCGCAGCGTGGGCGGCCGGTGGATGGACGAGGTGTGGGAGCTGGTCGCGGCGGTCGGCGCGCAGCTCTCGGAGGACCTGCCGCTGCTCGCGGGCGCCTTCCCCGCCGCCAGCCTGCCGGCGACGGTGCAGGTGACGGGCGGGCACCGCGTGACGCTCGAGCCGGGCGCCTCGGTGGAGCCGTTCGTCGTCCTGGACGCGAGCGCGGGCCCCATCCACCTCGCCGCCGGCGCGACGGTGCAGTCGTTCACGCGGCTGGCGGGCCCCTGCTACGTGGGGCGCGCGTCGGCGGTGCTCGGCGGGCCCGTCTCCGGCTGCGCGATCGGCGACGTGTGTCGCGTCCGCGGCGAGATCAGCGCGACGGTGGTCCTCGGGCACGCGAACAAGGGGCACGACGGCTTCGTGGGGCATTCGTACCTGGGCCGCTGGGTGAACCTCGGCGCCGGCACCACGACGAGCAACCTGAAGAACACCTACGGCACCGTGGCGCTCTGGACGCCTGCCGGGGTGCGCGACACGCGGCTGCAGTTCCTCGGCTCGCTGCTCGGCGACCACGCGAAGACCGGGATCGGCACGCGCCTGACGACGGGCAGCGTGATCGGCGCGGGGGCGAACGTGTACGGGAGCGCGATGCCGCCCAAGTACGTGGAGCCGTTCGCGTGGGGCGACGGCGCGCCCTACGGCGCGTACGAGCTGGAGAAGTTCCTGGCCGTGGCGGAGCGGGCGATGGCGCGCCGTCAGGTGGCGCTCGGCGACGGGGGGCGGCGGCAACTCGCCACGGCGTACCGCCGCGCGCGTCCGGGAGCGGGAGCGGTGCGCGCATGAGGGTGTGGGTGCTCGGCAGCGGGAGCAAGGGGAACGCGGTGCTCCTGGAGAGCGGCGACACGCGCGTGCTCGTCGACGCCGGGTTCCAGGTGCGCGAGCTGGCCAAGCGGCTCGCCGCGGTGGGCGTGGCGCCGCAGTCGGTGCGGGCGTGCGTGGTGACGCACGAGCACGGGGACCACGTGCGCGGCGCCGCGGCGGCCGCGGCGCGGTGGGGGTGGGAGCTGCACGCGAGCGAGGGGACGACCGCCGCGTGCGATACGCTGACGGCGGCGGACGTGCGGACCTTCGAGCCCGGCGCGTCGTTCGCGCTCGGCGGCATCGACGTGCGCACGGTGCCCGTTCCGCACGACGCGGCGGGGCCGGTGGCGGTGGTGGCGACCGCCGCGCGCTCGGGTGCGCGCGTGGGGGTGTGCTACGACCTGGGGTACGCGAGCGACCCGGTGCGCGTGGCCATGCGCGAGCTCGACGTGCTGGTGCTCGAGGCGAACCACGACGAGGGGATGCTGCGCGCCGGCCCCTACCCGCCGAGCGTCCAGGGGCGCATCGCCGGCCGGTCTGGACACCTGAGCAACCGCGCGGCGGCGAAGCTGGCCCGCGAGTGCGCCAACGGGAACCTGCGCCACGTCGTGCTCGCGCACTTGAGCGAGGTGTGCAACGCGGCCGCGACGGCGACGGAGGCGGTCACGACCGCGCTCGCCGGCACGCGCTTCCGCGGGCACGTCCACGCGGCGTCGCAGCACCGGTGCGTCGGGCCCTTCACGCCGCGCATGAGCCGGTGCGCGCCGGCGCCGCAGCAGCTCTCCCTGGCGCTGTAGCGGCCGGCGCACCGCGCGCCTGCCCCGCGTGGCCCGAACGACGGAAGGGGCCGGCTTCCTCTCGGAAGCCGGCCCCTTCTGCGTGCTGCCTGGTGCGGTGCTAGTACATCCCGCCCATGCCGCCCGGGGCGCCGCCCGCGGGAGCCGGCTTGTCCTCCTTCTTCTCCACGATCAGCGCTTCGGTCGTGAGCAGGAGGCCCGCGATCGACGCGGCGTTCTGGAGCGCCGTGCGGGTGACCTTGGTCGGGTCGATGACGCCGGCCTGGACGAGGTCCTCGTACTTATCGGTGAGGGCGTTGTAGCCGAAGTTGTTCTCCTTCGACCCGCGCACCTTCTCGACGACGATCGACCCCTCGCCGCCCGCGTTCTGGACGATCATGCGGATCGGCTCCTCGATCGCGCGGCGGACGATCTGCACGCCGATCTGCTCGTCAGCCTCGTCCAGCTTGAGCTCGTTGAGCGCCTTCTGCGCGCGGATGAACGCGACGCCGCCGCCGGGGACGATGCCCTCCTCGACGGCCGCGCGCGTGGCGTGCAGCGCGTCCTCGACGCGGGCCTTCTTCTCCTTCATCTCGGCCTCGGTCGCGGCGCCGACGTTGATCACCGCCACGCCGCCGGCGATCTTCGCCAGCCGCTCCTGGAGCTTCTCCTTGTCGTAGTCGGAGGTGCTCTTGTCGATGGCGGCGCGGATCTCCTTCACGCGGCCCTGGATCTTGTCCGAGTCACCGGCGCCGTCGATGATCGTGGTGTTGTCCTTGTCGACGACGAGGCGCTTGGCGCGGCCGAGGTCCGTGATGACGGCGTTCTCGAGCTTGAAGCCCACCTCTTCCGAGATCACCTGGCCGTTCGTGAGCACGGCGATGTCCTGCAGCATCGCCTTGCGGCGGTCGCCGAAGCCGGGCGCCTTGACGGCGGCCACGCGCAGCGTGCCGCGGAGCTTGTTGACGACGAGCGTGGCGAGCGCCTCGCCCTCGATGTCCTCGGCGATGATGAGCAGGGGCTTGCCCATCTGCGCGACCTTCTCCAGCACGGGGAGGAGGTCCTTCATCGAGGAGATCTTCTTGTCGTGGATCAGGATGAAGGCGTCCTCGAGCACGGCCTCCATCTTGTCCGGGTCGGTCACGAAGTAGGGCGAGAGGTAGCCGCGGTCGAACTGCATGCCGTCCACGGTCTCGAGGTTCGTCTCGAGCCCCTTGGCCTCCTCGACGGTGATGACGCCGTCCTTGCCGACCTTCTCCATCGCCTCGGCGATCAGGTCACCGATCTCGCGGTCGTTGTTCGCGGAGATGGTGCCGACCTGGGCGATCTCCTTCTTGCCCGCCGTGGGCACGGAGATGCGCTTCAGCTCCTCGACGACGGCGGCGACGGCCTTGCCGATGCCGCGCTGGATGGCCATCGGGTTGGAGCCGGCGGTCACGTTCTTGAGCCCCTCGCGGAAGATCGCCTGGGCGAGCACGGTGGCCGTGGTGGTGCCGTCGCCGGCGTTGTCGGAGGTCTTCGTCGCGACCTCCTTCACCATCTGGGCGCCCATGTTCTCGAGCGCGTCGGAGAGCTCGATCTCCTTGGCGACGGTGACGCCGTCCTTGGTGACCGTCGGCGCGCCGAACTTCTTGTCGATGACGACGTTCCGGCCCTTGGGGCCGAGGGTGACCTTCACCGCCTCGGCGAGCTGGTCGACGCCGCGCTTGAGAGCGGCGCGCGCGTCCACGTTGAAGTGCAGTTCCTTGCTAGCCATAGCTGTCAATCCTGAGGTTGGGGTCGAACGAGAATCAGGGTGTCGCCGGCGGCGCTGCGCGCGCCGCTACCACGTGTCAGCCGATGACCGCGAGGACGTCCGACTCGCGGAGGATCAGCAGCTGCTCGCCGTCGATGGTGACCTCGGTGCCGCTGTACTTCCCGTACAGCACCTTGTCGCCCTTCTTGACGCCCATGGGAACCAGCTTCCCGTCGTCGTAGCGGCCGGGGCCGACGGCGATGACCTCGCCCTGCTGCGGCTTCTCCTTGGCGGTGTCCGGGATGTACAGCCCGCCGCGCATCTGCTCGGTCTCTTCCAGGGCCTTGATGACAACTCGGTCGGCCAGCGGCGTGACCTTCGCGCCAGCGGCGCTCTTGGTAGCCATAGGGTCGCCCCTCCAGGTAGTTAGATTATGGATCGCAACGGTCGATTAGCACTCGCGACGGAGGAGTGCTAACGGCGGAATAGTACCCCCGCCGTCAGCGACCGTCAAGGGGGCCACGCCGGCCGGGCGGGAGCGATTCTCCCGTGGGCAAACGTATGTGCCCGAGCGACTTGCGGCAGCGAGCTCAGACACAGGCTGAGGCTGGCCGGAGCACCCCGAGGGGGCTCGCCGCGAGGCGCGCGGCGGCCTGGTGCGCGGCGCCGGGAACAGCGCGAGGGCGGCTGGCGGCCCCGTCGAGCGCCACTGAGGCGCGCTTCCCGGGTGGCGGGAGGCGGCCCCTGGTGGCTGCGAGGAGCGGCGCGAGCGCCGCCGCCCCTCAGTCCTGCGCCGGCGCCAGAATCTCGTACGCCATGCGGAGCCCCTCGAGCGTCAGCGATGGCTCCACGACGTCGAACTCCTCGCAATACTCGGCCAGCATCTCGGCCAGGCCGCCGGTCGCCACGACCAGCGGCACCTTCCCGCCGGGCCACTCCCGCTTGATGCGGCGGACGATGCCGTCGATGGAGTCGGCGGCGCCGTAGAGCACCCCCGCGCGGATGCACTCCTCGGTGCGCCGCCCGATCACCCGCTGCGGCCGCACCAGCTCCGTGGCGGGCAGCTTGGAGGTGCGGCGGATGAGCGTGTCCGCCGAGGTGCGCACGCCGGGCGCGATCACGCCGCCGAGGAAGACGCCGTCCGCCGTGATGCAGTCGAAGGTGGTGGCGGTGCCGAGGTCGACGACCACGGTGTCGCGCGCGTGCAGGCGGCTCGCGGCGAGCGTGTTGATGATGCGGTCGGCGCCCACGGTGAGCGGCTCGTCCACGTCGAGGCGGATCGGGAGCGCGGCGCGCGCGTCCACCACCACGGCGGCGACGCCGAAGCACTGCCGGCACGCCTCCGCGAGCGGCGCCGTGACCGGCGGCACCACCGACCCGATCGCGGCGCCGGCGATGGCGCGGCGCGGCACCTCCGCCGCGTCGCAGAGCGCGCGGAGCAGCAGCCCGAACTCGTCGGGCGTGCGCGCCACGTCCGTCATGATCCGCCAGTGGGCGCGCAGCGTGGTGCCCTCGAACAGGCCGATGGTGGTCTCGGTGTTGCCGACGTCGAAGACGAGAATCACGCCGCCCCCTCCCCGGTGAAGACCAGCGATCCCGCGCGCGCGGCGACCCGGCCGCCCGGCGTCGCGACGAGCAGCGCGCCGCTCTCGGTGATGCCCTCCACCACGCCCGCGGCGGGCGCGACGCACGCCCTGCCGCGAGCGAGGTCGCGGGCGGCGAACGCCGCCAGCTCGCGCGCCGTGAGCTCACCGCGCGCTGCGGCCGCCGCGCGCAGCACCGGCACCAGCTCGCCGAGTACCTCGACCCGCTGCGTGCCGGGGGCGAGGCCGGCCGCGCCCTCCACGTCGGCCGGCGGCAGCACGTTCACGCCGTAGCCGATCGCGACCCACTCGGGCGCGGCGTCGCGCCACCGCGCCTCCACCAGCACGCCGGCGAGCTTCCCGCCGCCCACGTACAGGTCGTTCGGCCACTTCACGGCCACCGGCGCGTCGGCGAAGCGGTCGAGCACCGCCGCCGCGCGCAGGCCGAGTCGCAGCGACAGCACCTCGATCGCGCTCGCGTCGTTCGGGCGCTCGACGAGGGTGAGCCAGATTCCCTGCCCCGCCGCCGACGACCAGCGGCGCCCGCCGCGCCCCCGCCCCGACGTCTGACGGTCGGCGAGGACGAGGGTGCCGGCCGGCGCGCCGGCTCGGGCCAGCGCGTGCGCGACGTCGAGCGCGGAGCCGACCTCGTCGAACAGGTGCACGGCGGGCAGCCCGAGGTGCACCGCCAGCTCCCGGGCGGCCCACCCGTCGTAGCGCGCCGCCGACCGCGCGTCACCCACGCGCCGCGAGGGTCCAGAGGACGAACACGCCGAGCGCCACGCGGTAGACGGCGAAGACGCCGAAGCTGTGCCGGCTCAGGTAGCGGAGGAGGACGGCGATGGCCAGCCAGCTGCTCACGCCCGCGGCGAGGATGCCGACGAGCAGCGGCGCGGAGAGGCCGCTCTCGCGCAGCGCGTCGGGCACCTTGAACACGGCCGCCGCCGCGGTGATGGGCATGCTCATGAGGAAGCTGAACACGGCGGCGTTCTGGCGGTCGAAGCGCAGCACGCGCGCGGCGCTCATCGTCGAGCCCGAG
>Ga0307413_10000357_pt1 | contig 14576 bp, 16 predicted proteins | sample DK1Ometagenome_3_FD_203714 | JGI IMG/M metagenome (GOLD analysis project Ga0307413, IMG submission 203714) | Maize rhizosphere microbial communities from greenhouse at UC Davis, California, United States - DK15-O-2 | ecosystem: Host-associated > Plants > Roots > Rhizosphere > Soil | place: USA... | reverse complement strand
CCCTTGGGGAACGCCACGGTCCACGGCACGACCTGGATGCGGTTCCAGATGGCCTCGTCCTCGGCGTTGATCCGGCTGAGGTGGTTCGTGGCCACGAGCACGAGGCACTCGGGCTGCCAGCGTGTGTTGCCCTCTCGGCTGTAGTTGCCTCGCGTGGAGACGCCGTCACCGCCCGTGAGCTGCTTGACGAAGCGCTCGTCCAGAGGCTCGTTGGGTGCGAGCTCGCTGCTGACGACGAAGCGCTTGCCCCGGATGGCGTCGCGGTCAGGGTCGCGACCGCCCGTGTCGAATCGGCGCTTGCTGAGCGCCCCCTCGGCCAGGGTTGCCGAGTACGTGGAGCCCAGGACTCGTTCGATCACCTTGAGGAAGATCGACTTTCCGGTGTCGCCCACCTTGCTGTACAGGAATGCGATCAGCTTCTGGTCGCCGTCGCCCGACATGGCGTACCCGGCCAGCTTCTGCAGGTAACGGCGCGTCTCATCGTTGGGCTGGTTGGTCTCAAGGTATCTGGTCCAGATGGGTGCCTTTGCCTTGGGGTTGTAGCGCACCGGTGCGATGCGCGTGTTCATGTCCTCCAGCTTGTGCGGACCCAGCTCAAGCGTCTCTGTGTTGATCTCGCCGTTGAGCACGCAGAAGGTGCCGCGCACCCGGTCGAACTCGTCATCCGTCACGGAGATGCCAGGCTGGTGCTCCAGCTGCTTGACGGCCTCACGCATGCGCGCGCCATCCTTGCACTTCTCGATCCACTGGAGCGTGCGCTGGAAGACATTGTCGCTCTGCTCCCACGCCAGCCGCTCGCCCAGGAAGTCCGCCTGCTGGGCCCCCTTGGCCGCGTAGGCCATCGTCTGGGCCGGTGCCTGAGCGAACGCGCCGTAGCGCCCGAGGAGCGCCTTGTAGGGCTTCCCTGAGGCGTTCAGGACGTCCCAGTCGCTCGGGAACGCTGGGCAGTCCTGGTCCTCGTAGTCGAAGATCTCCACTGCCTCCATATAGTCCGTCAGGTCTACCGTGGCGGCCATAGCGAGGGATCCCGTGTCGGAACCCCAGTGCGTTCCCGTCCAGACGCGCCATCCGAGTTCGGGGCCGGTGTTGACCTTGCGGAACACCTTGCCGTACAGCTCCAGCATTCGCTTGCCGTTGCCCTTGTCGTTGGGCTCGTTGTTGGTTGTGGTGCCGATGTGCCCCTTGAACGCCTCGTGGAACGCGGGCCACTCGTGCGCCTCGACCTGCTTCTCCGGGTTGGCCTGGAGCTTGACACGGCGTGAGACGTTCCTCTTGTCGTACAGCTGCGAGCTCGTCAGGCCCAGGTACTTGAGGAGCGCAGCCATGCCGTTGTCGGTCTTGTCCGTGCACGGTCCCTGGCTGCTTTCGCACCACATGCGAACGCAGTCTTCGCCCTGCTCGAACTCGAACGATGGGTTCTTGTCCTCGTGGTTGGGGTTGGGGCAGTTGGTCTTGAACCGGCTTCCGCCCAGCGCCTCCAGGAAGTGCCCCTTGGCCTCCAGCGCCTTGATGAAGCGCTGCATGGCCGGACCCTGGGGCAGGTCTGAGTCCGACAGGACCATCTTCGTCGACGCCTTGGACTTGGCCTCCTTGGGCGCGCGAGCCTTGATCGTCTCCAGGGTGACCTTGACCAGATCCTCCGCGTCCTTGCCGGCCTCCAGGTGGTCGCGCATGTCCTTGCCGACCTTGGCCTCGCGGAAGTACGCCTTGACCCCGACCTCGCGCAGCGCGCGCCACTTGCGCAGAGCTGACCGGGCTCCGGGGAAGTCCACGCCGTCCTCGTTGAAGCGCTTCTGGTGCTTCTCGTCGAGGTGGTCCCGATCCACAACGATCAGCACCTTGCCCTTGAATCCCCTGAAGTGCTCAGCCACCTCTGAGGGGAACTTGGTGCCTAGGTGTGTTGTCGTGGCGTAGCGCCGCGCCAGCGCCCACGTAGCCTCGCAGTCGCCCTCTCCCTCAACCAGATACAGCTCACTGGCCGGACGGCTGTTAGCGATAGCCTCCTGAAGTCGCGGGAGACCGTAGGGCAGCGCCTGGTGGTGCATCTCCTTGCGGTCGAAGTGCGGGCAGTACCGGAACGTCTTGTCTGCCTCGCCGGTAAAGGTGCCCGGCTTGGAGATGCGGTAGCGGAAGCGCGAGAACAGCCGGTTGCCCTTGGCGTCGTAATACGGGTACTGGTGGGTCAGCTCTCCGTACGTCCGCATGTCGGTGTTGCGGTCGCAGTCACACGGGTCGTTACTGCGGGGCGGCGGGCTGTACTTGGCCAGCTGCACTCCGGGGGTGTAGACGGGTCGCTTGGTGCGACGACGTGTTGGCTCTGTTGCCAACGGATGCCTCCTCTGTGGATCTGGGTGCTGCGGGTTGAGCCGTGTGGTTGTGGCGGAGGCTATGCGATGTCGTCCTCATCGTCCTCGAACTCGCCTTCCGCGTCGGGGACCGGGGCGCGTCGTGTGGGGTTGTGGCTGGTGGGGCTGGTGGGTCGCGGGTTGAGAACCTCCTGAGTGGTCTCGACGGCGTCAGCGCTGGCTTCTTCGATGTCGGCGAAGTCGTCGGGGTTGGTGGAGAACAGGAGCTCGGCCAGGTGCTGGCACTCCTCGGAGGTGAGGAGGTGGCGACCGAGCATGATCTGGTTCTCGATGTGGACCAGGGCGAGATCCTTGCGACCCTGGAGCTCTGTGGACGGATCGGAGTGGTTAACTCCACGGCCGATTGCTGCCACGGCCCTGCGCATCCGAGCCTGGAGCTCGGGGGTGGCGAACTTGGCTGCCATTGTGGTGATGCCTCTCTGTTGCCTTCTGATTCCGATGGGGTCTGAGGGCTACCTTACCTTACCGTGCGCTTTCGAGGTGCGAATGTGGAGGAAAAGGGGTGAATGTGGACGGATATTGGGCCGGGGGAGGGATCGGAGGGGCTGAATCCCCCGCGCCCCTCCCAGATCCCCTCCGGGCGTATACTGCGTTCTACCTGCGGAAATGTGGGTAAGGCAGGGGGAAAGCGGGAAGAGGGATCCCTTTCTCACGGGATTCTATCTCATTAGGTCCCTTCAGATAGGGGGCTGAAGAGCCTTACTGGGCTGATTTTTCAGCCCCTCCCGAGCCGACTCTTGCGTTGAATTATCCCTCTTTCCCTCCTAGAAGGAAGAAAGTGCTGGTAGGGCTTGTTTGGCCAGGAGGGAATCAGGGAGGGAAGTGGGGAGGGATTCGGAGGGAAAGTCGGGGGAATCCCTCTTGGGCTTTTGGAGAGTGTGTGGAGAGCGGTAAACGAGTCGCTGGGGGTATGCTTGTACAAGTGTGCTATCAACGAGTCGACATGGGGTGTATATGAGTAGGCTGAGTCGTAGGAAGGGGGCGGGGCGCGGGCCTGGACGACCCTCGGATATCACGAACGAGTTCAGGGACCAAGTCACCACACGTGCTCTGGAACTCAGGCGTGAGTCCTACACATTGCGCGAAACGGTGGACATCGTCAACGAGGAGTTCGACGACAATCTGGCGTTCGAGACCGTGAGGCGGTGGATACAGGACCGCATCAAGCCCGAGCTGGAAGAGAAGGCCGACGAGTATCGTCAGCATTTGCTTGACCAGATTGCGGTCGCAAAGCGGGCTCTGGCGAAGCGCGTGATGATGGGTGACGAGAAGGCTGTCGGTGCCTGGACTCGACTTCTGGATCGCGAGATGCGACTCACAGGCGTCGAGAAGCCGATCAAGGTGGACATGAACGTGAGCAATCGCGAGGGAGATGCCAATGAGGCGCAGCGACTGTTGGACTCGTTCTTCGGAGTTGCCCCTGCCGGTGAGGGCCACGTCATCCAGGGCGAGGTCGTGAAGCGAGAGCAGTGAGAATCACAGGGCTGGGTTCTGCGGGCCGTTTACGGGTCGGGTGGGACCGGGGGCTCAGAGAGGGCTGAGAGGCCGCCTATGCCCCCAAAGAATCGGTTTACGGGGCATCCCTGTCGGACGGACAGGGTCGGAATCGGAGGTGGCGCGGTGAGCGTGCGTTGCAAGATGTGCAAGAGACACCGGTGCGGAAGGTGTGGATGGTCCGGTCGAAGGAAGACCGGGACGATGGGAGGCTGCGCCCGTTGCGGCCACGTCGTTACTGTCCATGCTGTGATGCATCGGAACGGCTACTGCTCGCTGGCCGACCCTGCCACGAAGCACAAGCGCTATGAATGTGCATGGTGCGGTCGTGTGAGACGGTCGGACCGGATGCGGCGCTGGGACAAGCGCATGGAGTGCAAGGACGTCCACAGCTGTGCGAGGGCGCAGCGACAGAGGAGGGCAGCATGAGCGACCGGTTGGTCGTCGGCTATCAGGAGTTCGTCAAGGCCGTGTCTGCTGGCCTGGAGGCCACGGACGAGCACTCGTGCCAGGAGCAAGACGGTGTCGACTACAAGGCCATGGCCAAGACGTTGTGGGCGAGTGGCTATCGCTTCGACGCCACGGCTCGTATCCAGTGGTTGGCTGTTGAGATGCGGGCGAAGCTGGACCCCGAACAGGCCGGACATCTCAACGAGCTGCTGCGCCTGCTGGAGGTGAACGTGTGATGCGCTGGCGTGGAGAGAACCGGGTGTCGCTGTTCGGCAAGATGTACATGTGGGTCGTCATCATGGGCCAGTGGCACCTCAGGCCCGCCGTGGACCGGGACCTTGACCGGTCCGGATGGCGAATCGTGGAGGGCGAGCCCACGGCTGACGGGTGGCGCACGTTCACCAAGGAGCGGAAGCCTGTGCCTGAGGGCGGGCTGACGTACGACCAGCTGATGGAGACGCTGGGGGAGATAGAACGAGATGGGCAGGGCAGTGCTCAGGATTGACATCGAGACGGAGGAGGATGGGCGCGTTGTGGCCATGTCGACTGCCACGCTTGAGCAGGGGCGCGCCATGGCCAAGGTTCGTCATCCTGATCTGGCATGGGACGGGATCCCCTGGGACGGCATCGGCACGCCCATCGAGCTGGACGAGACGCTCGCGCTGGGCCACGTCATCTACAGGTGGCCGCAGGACGGACTGCGTAAGATAGTCGTGGGCAACGAAGGAGGTGATCAGCATGCCGGTGCAGAAGGTGAGTGGCGGATACCGCTGGGGGCCGACGGGCACAGTGGTGTCGACTCGGAAGCAGGCCGAGATGCAGGGCGCAGCGACGGAGTCGAGCCGAGCGTCGTACGCCCTGAGGTGGCCCGCCAAGAAGGGCAAGGAGCGCAAGCGCGTCTGACCTGCACGTCGTGCTGGATGGACTCGCACAACTGCGTGAGCAACCGACGGTGCGCCTGCTGGGTGTGCCGAGAACAGGAGAGCAAGAACATGTTGGGCATGCCGCAGGACACGATCAACAGGGACACGCAGGAGTGGCAGCGCATCCAGGAGGCTGTGGCCTTCAGGCTGCCGAACGGCGACGACCTGCTGATCGCCAAGCGTGTGGCATGCCCCACATGCGGGATGCCCGCTGCTCTGGTGCTGGCCGAAGGCACGACCATCGGCTACGCCCGGCGTCACCAGCAGTGTGGCCTGGACAAGATCAACGAGGAGAAGAACGATGGCTGAGGCGCAGCTCAACGTGAAGGTGGGCGCAGAGGTGGAGCTCGAACCGGGGCCGCTCACGGTGGCCTGGCTGATGGGACTGGGGTGGACACCGCCCGAGCAGAGCGAGCAGGACGCCATGACGACACGGGTGTTCGCTGGCCTGCACCAGTCGGCCGAGTCCGACGTGTCGCGAGTCATCGCGCTGTACGAGCAGTGGGTCGCTCAGGGCGCACCTCCGCTCGGCGTGTCCATGGCGCGCTGGTGGGACAAGAAGCTGGTCGAGCTCCACGACGCCATTCGTCCGCCCGAGTCGGCCGACGACGAGGAGGACTACGACCCACGTCCCGTGGACCTGATCCCGGGCTCGGACATCCCGTTGCCACCGGCTCAGGAGCTGGCCACAGGAGGCGTCTACCGGGGCGAGGCCATGGGCGGGGCCGAGGCGATGCGCCACAGGGCTCGACAGCTGCGTACGCGGCTCCGAGGAGAGCTGGCAGACGAGGGCGCACAGCGCGATCTGGACGAGCTGCTCCGCATGTGCGACGTGGACATGAAGCGGATCTTCGGCACGGACTGCGACTGCTGACATGCCCCGGCTCAACCCCGAACAGAAGGAAGCCTATGCGGAGCTGGAGCGCGCCATTGAGCGAGTGCTCCGGCTCCGTGGGGCCACAGGCATGCTGACCGAGTACGTGACGCTGTGCGCTGTCCAGTCTATTGACGACGAGGGCGACACAGCGGGCTCGGTCATGATGGTGCTGCCCATGGGAGGCGGGCTGCCATACCACAGAGTGATGGGCCTCCTGGACTACACGCATACCGTGCTGCGCGCTGAGGTGGCGCGTAACGAGATGGGGACGGACGATGACGACGAGGCTGGCTGACTACTTCCAGGACGTGGCAGACGCCCTGTGCGACGGCTCTGTTGAGGCCATGCGCATGTTGCTGGGGTCGTCGGCTGGCAGGCGCTATCTCACAGTGGATGAGCCGCTCCTGTTCGCCCTGACCTACATGCCGCACTCGCTCAAGATGCCCGCTCCCATCGAGGACCTAGCCGAAGGAGCCGACTCGGAGGTTGGCGTCATCAGCATGTCCGAGTTCCACTGGGGCATCTGCGAGAAGGCGCGCGAGTGGAGCGAGAAGCCTGCCAGCCAGTTCGGACCGGCTGAGATGCGGGACGCCTTCATCGCGCCCCGAGATGCCGGCAAGTCCACCTGGCTGTTCAAGATCCTGCCCATGTGGGGCGCTGCACACGGCCATGTCAAGTTCGTGGCCGCGTTCGCCGACTCCGGGCCACAGGCCAAGAAGCACCTGTCCAGCTTCAAGCGAGAGCTGGAGACCAACGCGCTCCTCCAGTCAGACTTCCCCGACCTGTGCACACCGCTCAAGAGGCGGGGCAATGTCAACGTGTCCGACACCCAGGATCTGTACCAGGCGCAGTCAGGCTTCGTGTTCGCAGCTGGAGGCGCGGACGTCTCGGTCCTGGGTATGAAGGTCGAGGACAAGCGACCGGACCTGTTGATCCTGGACGACCTTGAGCCGGACGAGGCCAGCTACTCGGACTACCAGATGGAGCAGAGGCGCGGCACCCTGACCGACGCCATCCTGCCGCTCAACATCCGAGCCCGCGTCATCCTCGCTGGCACCGTCACCATGCCCGGCTCGATCACGCACCAGTTGGTCAAGGCTGCTGCGGCGCAGCGAGGCGAACTGCCCGAGGACGAGATCGAGGACTGGATCAAGACCGAGAAGTTCAAGGTCCACCACTACAAGCCGATCGTCGTTGACGAGGACGGCGAGGAGTCCAGCCTGTGGCCGGAGAAGTGGCCCATGGACTGGCTCAACACGGTGCGCCACACCCGGTCGTTCGCCAAGAACTACGAGAACGACCCGCTCGCGGTCGACGGCCAGTACTGGACTCGTGACGACTTCACCTATGGCGAGCTGCCGTGTGCGATCACGATCCTGTCTGTGGATGGCGCGGTGACCGACAAGAAGAAGAGCGACTTCACTGGACTGGCCGTCGTTGGCGCCACGGCTCACAAGCCTGGTGATCCGCGTCGGCGCTGCGAGGTCAAGTATGCTGTGGGCGTCAAGCTCCTGGGCAAGGCGCTGCGCCAGAAGATCCTGCAGATCCTCGAGATGTACCCCGAGATCAAGGTGATCCTCGTGGAGTCGAACCAGGGTGGTGAGCTCTGGCGCGAGGTCATGCACGATATGCCGGTCAAGGTGGTACTCATCCACAACAGCGAGCCCAAGGAGGTTCGAGCCGGTAAGGTGCACGCCATGTACCAGAGGATCCCGTCTCGGGTACTGCACACGCAGCGCCTTCAGCAGGCTGAGGAGAACATGGTGGGCTTCCCCAAGCTCAAGCACGACGACATTGTGGACGCCGTCGGCAACGCCGTGCTCAAGCTGCTGGGCGCTCCCAAGGTTCAGCGGCGCAAGGCATCCAGCGGGGCATATGCGGCATAGGGGTATACTTGCCAGCATTGCGGCTGATTGGCCCCGATGCCCTGCTGGGGCGCTGCAGGATTCGGTTCTGAATGGAGCCTCTGACCCCGGCTGAATTGTGTGTGGATTCGCTTATGGGAAGGAGGCCAATTGTGCCGAACAAGCAGAAGCTCCGTGACTCGCTGCGGGCTCTCGATGTAGCCATTCCCGGTTATGTCGAGGCCGACAAGTTCTACAAGGGCACGTTCGTCGAGCCCTTCCAGTCGTTGGTGATGCAGCGTCTTCTGGTCCGCAAGGAGGTCAACTACAAGGCCGTGCTCAGCGCGGTCCCGGTTGACGCCGTTGTGGAGAAGCTGGAGATCGTTGACATCCAGACCAACGACGAGGAGATGACGGACTTCCTGCAGGACGAGGTCTGGAAGGCGAACCAGTTCCAGTTCGTGCACAAGACCGCCATCCTGGCCGCCGAGAAGTTCGGCGACGCCTACATCTTCATGTGGCCCGAGTATGACCACGAGGAGCAGGTCGTCACAGAGGAGGGCGCACCGGACGCAGACGAGCCGGACCTGGTGATGACAGGCATCGTGGCGTGCTACCAGTCGCCCATGAAGGTGCGCGTCTTCTACGACGACATGAACCCCGCCCGTAAGACCCACGCCGTCAAGCGGCTCAAGACCGGCAAGGGCAAGCAGGAGCGGGCGTGGCTGTACCTCGACGACGGCACGATCGAGCTCTACGAGACCCCGGTCAACAAGTGTGGCATTGACGACTTCGAGTACGTGGAGGACGTGGACAACCCGACCGGGCAGATCCCGTTCATCCACCTCCGCAACGATCTGCCGTACGGCTGCCCTCTGCACAAGAACGCCTACGGGCCGCAGAACCAGATCACCAAGTTCCTCGTGAACGAGGTGTCGGGCTCGGACTTCAACGCCTTCCCCCAGCGGTACGCACTCGCCAAGACGCGAGGCACCAGCACGGGCGGCGACGACATCGACTGGTCGGGGCAAGACGACACCGTTCCGGACCAGGACGATAACGTCGTCAGCAAGCTGGTGTCGGGACCGGGCCGCATCTGGGACCTGTCGGGCTTCGACTCGGTGGGCCAGTTCTCCAGCGCCGATGTGGAGCAGTACCTCAAGCCGCTTGAGAAGGCGGTGCAGCTGATGGCCGCCGCCACGAACACGCCTGTGTACTACTTCACCGCAGACTCCACGGGCGGAGGCACGCCCTCTGGCGAGTCGGTCCGCCAGCGTGACGCCCGACTCAACACCAAGACGGACTGGCAGCAGAAGCTGCTGGACTCCCAGTTCGACGAGATGCTGTACATGGCCCTCGAACTGGCGTTCGAGGAGCTGCCCGAGGACTTCTCGCTCAGCATCAAGTGGAAGCCGATCGAGTACGTCTCCGAGACGGAGAAGCTGGAGCTCGTCGGCAAGAAGATCGAGCTCGGGATTCCGCTTGAGATTGCCTTCGCAGAAGCGGGGTACGACGAAGATACGGTGAAGGAGTGGGTGTCCGGCAAGCCCAACGAGCAGGAGCTCCTCCGCCGTGTTGGCATCCTCAGTGCCATGGGCGACGCGATGCAGAAGCTGGGCACCGCAGCAGCCCTCGGCATCGACATGTCCAACGTGAACGAGATCATCAACGACCTGCTCGGCGACATCGCCGGGCTCCGTGAAGAAGATGTTCCCGACAACGTCCGACCCATCCGGTCGGCGTGACACAGAGGAAGGCTAGACATGGACAGCCTGTTCGATCGCCTCAACGAGACCGGGCGCATGGTGCTCATGGTCCCCAAGAGCGCGCTCACGAACGACGAGAAGATCTCCCTGCGCAACGACCGAGGGCTCCTGGTCGGCCAGACGCACGACCACTTCCTGGTGGACAGCGATCGGTCGACGGACGAGCAGGCGGAGCCCGCTCCGCTCCCGCCCACCAAGCCCACGGACCCCAACAGCCCGGAGGCGCTGCTCAACCCCTCCAACCCGGAGGGGCAGTACCGCAGCCCCGACGAGCCGGTGTCCCGGCCGGAGCTGGACGCCATGACCGTGGCCCAGCTCAAGGACTACGCCACTGCGCACGAGATCGACCTGTCCGGCAAGAAGACCAAGGCGGACATGGCCGCTCACATCCGCGAGCAGGAGGTGGACGCGCACGACGACCAGACCCCCGCCGACGGCGACAGCACGCGGGACGTCGACCTCACCAGCGACAACCGCAGCGGTGACAACCAGACGTCGGCCAGTGACGCCAACACCCGTCGTCTCGAGGGCGAGCAGCTCTGATGGTGCGCCGACCCGTCAGCGAACTCCTGATGCGTGCATCAAGCGGCGCGGTCGGCTTCAGGAAGGACGCGCTGGAGGCCGAGGAGATCGACTACCTCAAGGGCCTCCAGTCGTTCCTGATCGAGACCGACGAGTTCGTCTTCACCCGCAACCCGGTCATCGGTGCTCTGCCGGCAACCGACCCAGCTCCGAACGAGGAGTAAGCCAGGACCTCACAATCTCATATCTCGACACAATACCGCTCGTCAGATATCGGCGCAGCGGTATTCGTGCTGCCCAGGTACTCTTTCTGAAGGCGTGCGGCTACTGCAGGGCTGCACAATAGCAGGCGGAGGCGACATCCAATGGCAGAGAGGATTGATTCCGAAGCGCTGCTGGAGCTTGTGCAGCAGAAGCAAATCGAAGCCATCTCCTCCATCGAGGACAAGGCGATCAAGAGCGCGACCGAGAAGCGATATACTGCCATCGACGGTGCCCTTCGCTCGGCCACGCTCGACTGGATCAAGGCGTTCGGATCCATGTCCGCAGAGGGATCGGGTCCGGCGCTGACCAAGATGATCAGCGATGCGCTGGGGGCGAGCACCGGCGCGCTCAAGGGGCTGGAGGGCTCCGTCATCTCGGCCCTCACGGAAGCCGTAGGTGGCGCTGTAACGGCCGCAACCGAGCAGGGAGCGGCGTTCGTTGAGGGAGCCACCGGCAAGGCGGCAGCGACCAAGGTAGCAGCTCCTGCGGTTGATCTCGCCGACGAGCGCAAAGCCGTACGAGCCGCCGTGGCCGAGGGGGAGCGCGGGCTCAAGGCGCTGCTCAAGCGCAATGTGGTGGAGAGGCTCGGACTGCGCGGCATCCTTGCCGGCATTCGCCAGGCTCGCAATGTCCTGGGTCGCGCCAAGTCCACCATTACGACTTCGGTCAACACCAATGTGCAGAAGACGATGCACGCAACCTCTGTGGCCAACAAGGCTCCATATCAATTGTGGGTCGCAGAGCGCGACTGCTGCGTCAACTGCGCCAAGTACGCGGGCCAGCTCGTGAAGACCGGCGAGGAATGGAAGGGCGGGCAGTCCTGGGATCCGAAGCAAGTGGACAAGAAGGCTGCCCCGGTCAGTCCTCCGCTGCATCCACATTGCCGATGCAGGCCTGTTCCGTGGAATCCAGCGTGGGCCAAGGAGGGCGAGGTAAGCTTGCCCGAAGCGGTCACGAGAGAAGCGCAACGATCCATTGCTCGTGGATTCTCACTACCATCCGAGTCCAACGCAAGCAGGATCCGCGCGCTGAAGGAGATGCTGGCCAACGGCAACCCCGCTCTCCCCAAGACCGTGCTCGAGAGGGCTCGTCGCGACTTGAAGCGCGGCGAGTTCGCTCGGGGCCGGAGCGTTCCGACGAGTAACCCGTGAGGAAATAAGCATGAACAAGCCCCTTCTCCGTCCTGGCCTGGCAGCGGCCAAGAGTGCAGGTTCCGCCCTGGACCTGATCTCGGCTGCGGGTGTCGACGGATACGAGCCTGGGTGGGCTCACCCCTACAGCGCCACGGACCCCTTCATGCCCTGGCACGCCGACGGCGGCGACGAGGACGACGACAAGGGTGACGAGGACGAGGAGGACGACGACAAGGAAGACGACGAGGACGACGAAGACGAGGACGACGACGAGGACAAGGGCAAGTCGCCCGAGGAGCTCGCCGCCGAAGTCAAGCGTCTGCGTGCGGCCTACCTCAAGAAGCTCAAGAACTCCAAGAACCGAGGCACCCGGCTGCGCGAGGCGGAGACCGCCAAGGCCAAGCTGGAGGGCGACCTGGCCACGCTCCAGGAGCAGCTCGACGAGCTGAAGAAGACGGCGGGCAAGGAGGTCGACTCCGAGGCCGCGCAGCGCCGGATCAACGAGCTCGTGGAGAAGGCCAAGGACGAGGGTCGTGAGGCGTTCAAGCCGACCGTCATCCGCATGGCCGCCCGTGCCGAGCTCATGGCCGCCGGTGCCCGTCCGGCGCTGGTGGACCGTCTGGTCCGGATGATCGACGTCAACGAGGTCGACATCGACGACGACGACGGCACCATCGACGTCACCGACCAGGTGGACGCCCTCAAGAAGGACATGCCCGAGATGTTCGGGCCGAAGCGCGCCACCACCAAGCGCACCCGCAAGACCAGCGGCGGCGACGGCTCGGGATCCGGCAGCGGCTCTGGCAAGGGCTCTGCTCGCAAGGCCGGTGGAGCCGGAGGCGGCGACGAGGGTGCCGGTGACGAGAAGCTCACCGCCGCACAGAAGGTGGCGAACCGGCTGCGAGGCCTGTAAGCCAGAACCCGCTGCATGAGGTATCATTGCGGCGAGCACGTCCGGCCAAGTGCCGAGTGCAGCAGCCCTGGGTGGGGCAACCGATCCCCCACCTGGGGCTGTTTGCATTTACCAGATCAAGATCCCTGAAGGGAGCCCACATGGACTACTCCATGGACGACTGGGCGGCACGCAAGGCCGCGTTCGCGGCGGAGCGCGCGGCCAAGGTCGTGTGGACCGAGTTCGAGCCCGGCGACGTCGTCGGCTATCGCAAGAGCGGCCAGCCGATCTACTTCATGGCCGGTGGCGCGGCGGACAACTTCGACGACTGGATCCCGGAGGAGACCGACTCCGCCGTCATCCAGCGCGTCAACCAGGTCTCGGCCGTCGAGGCGTGGGGTCGCCACACCCCCATGAACACGGCGACCAAGAAGGAGCCGCGCTCCTCGGGCATGGAGGTGAAGACCCTCGGCAAGTCCGGGCAGTACACCTCCAGCAACGACGAGAACGACGACGTCCTGCTGACGGCCCGGAAGCACACCGGCCTCCTGACCGTGGCCGAGGAGGACCTGAACGACTCCGCCGCCGACATCATCGCGGCCAAGGAGCGGGACTGGGCGACCTCCTACGCCAAGTACTTCGACAACGCCACCCTCGCGACCACGGCGGCCGAGAACGCGCCGACCGTCCCGTACACCTCGGTGTACCGGGCGCTCACGCAGACCAACGCCACCACGGGCTACACCGCCAACGACAACATCGTCGGCACGGTCACGGCGGGCGAGGTCACGTACGACGAGCTGTCCGAGGCTCTGGGACGGTACGAGGACGGCGACTACTTCGACGAGTCGATGTCGGTCGTCATCGCGCACCCGACCTTCCGCAAGCAGCTCCGCCAGATCAAGGACGACCAGGGTGCGCCCATCTTCGTCCGTGGTCAGGGCGGCGACGCGGGCACGCCGGACACAGTGTTCGACATCCCGGTCAAGTGGTCGAACGGCTGTCGTCTCGCCGCTGCGGCCACGGCTGCGCCCACGGGTGCACCGATCATGGTCTTCGGCAACCGCGACTTCCTGGTCGTCGGCGACCGCTCGTCCGTGGAGACCCAGCCCATCCCGGCCGCGATCTCCACGACCGACGAGGCCAACGTCAAGATCCGGGTCCGCAAGGGCTTCGCGCTCGGTCACGAGAAGGCGTTCGCCATCCTCGTGGACGACGGCTCCGCCCTGAGCTGACCCGCGTAAGGCCGCGTACGCCCGCGTAGCGGCCTGCGAGCGACGGCCCGGTCCCCTTGCCGGGGATCGGGCCGTTCGTTCGTTACGCGGCCACCTAGACGGCTTTACGGACCCACGGAGGCGGACGTGTCAACCCCGGCGGAGGAGTGCGCGGACACCTGGGCCACCCCGGCCGAGGCATCCGCCATCACAGGCGTCACGTTGTACCAGGCAGACCTGAACACTGCACAGTCGATCATCGACCTCTTCACGGATATCCACTACGGACTGAAGGACAGCCTTCAGCCTCGTACGTTGCGCATCCTGAAGCAGGCTGTGTCCTGGCAGGCAAAGTGGCAGAAGGAGCAGGGGACCGAGGACTTCGGTACCGGCTCCGAGAAGTCCAGCGAGACGCTGGGCGACTACAGTTACTCCAATGGCTCCGGCGGTTCGGGGTCGGGCGGCAGCTCGGAGGATTCCGCGATGCTTGCACCGATCGCGCAGCGCTGGATCACCAAGCTCAACTGGAAGCGGACCCGCACCATCGACCCTCTGACTCCGAGCGAGAAGGTGCTCGTCGAGAACGGGGACATGGACGGCATCTTCCCCTGGATCCCGCGAGGTGATCTCGGATGAGCCTGGTGTCACACCTGCTCAAGCAGACCGCAGATGTCTATCGGCGGACTGAAGTGTCGGACGGGCAAGGCGGAGTGGAGTACTCCTATGCCCTGCTCCAGAGCGCTCGCAAGGTCAAGATTGACCAAGCGTCCGCCCGTGAGCAGTTCGAGGCGGAGCAGGCTGGTGCATCCTTGACTCACAAGGTGAACCAGA
>Ga0307413_10000356_pt1 | contig 14585 bp, 9 predicted proteins | sample DK1Ometagenome_3_FD_203714 | JGI IMG/M metagenome (GOLD analysis project Ga0307413, IMG submission 203714) | Maize rhizosphere microbial communities from greenhouse at UC Davis, California, United States - DK15-O-2 | ecosystem: Host-associated > Plants > Roots > Rhizosphere > Soil | place: USA... | reverse complement strand
CCCTGCCAGGGTCGTGGTCCTGGTGTCCGGTTCCGGCACGCTGATGCAGGCACTGCTCGACGCCGCCCGCGGCGACTACCCGGCGCGGGTGGTCGCGGTCGGCGCGGACCGGGCCGGTATCGGGGGCCTGGCGCGGGCCGAGCGGGCCGGGGTGCCGACGTTCTCGACGCGCCTCGCCGACCATCCGGACCGCGCCGCCTGGTGCGCCGCGCTGGCCGACGCGTGCGCCGAACACCGACCCGACCTGGTGGTGTCGGCCGGCTTCATGAAGATCCTGGGCTCCGGGTTCCTCGACAGGTTCCCCGGTCGGGTGATCAACACCCATCCGGCGCTGTTGCCGGCCTTTCCCGGCGCGCACGCGGTGGCGGACGCGCTCGCGCACGGCGTCCGGGTCACCGGCTCCACCGTGCACCTGGTGGACGCCGGAGTGGACACCGGTCCGATCATCGCGCAGCGGGCGGTCGACGTCCTCGACGGCGACGACGTGGCCGGTCTGCACGAACGCATCAAGGTGGTGGAACGCGAGCTGCTGGTCGGGGTGGTCGCCGCGGTCGCCACTCATGGGTACACAGTGGACGGACGAAGGGTCGGCATTCCGTGACTGCAGTAGACCAGCGGCAGCCGGTGCGCCGCGCGCTCATCGGTGTCTCGGACAAGACCGGCCTGCTCGAGCTGGCCACCGGGCTGCACGCGGCCGGGGTGCGCATCGTGTCCACCGGCGGCACGGCGAGGGTGATCGCCGATGCCGGCGTCCCGGTGACCCCGGTCGAGGAGGTCACCGGCTTCCCCGAGTCGCTGGACGGCCGGGTCAAGACGCTGCACCCGAGGGTGCACGCCGGCCTGCTCGCCGACCAGCGCAACGCCGAGCACGTCGAGCAGATCCAGCGGCTCGGCATCGAGGCGTTCGACCTGCTGGTGGTCAACCTCTACCCGTTCGAGAGCACCGTCGGCTCCGGCGCGAGCCCGCAGGAGTGCGTCGAGCAGATCGACATCGGCGGGCCGGCGATGGTGCGGGCGGCGGCGAAGAACCACGGCTCGGTCGCCGTGGTGGTCGACCCGGGCGAGTACGGCTCGGTGCTGGCGGCGGTCCGCGCCGGCGGGTTCACCCTGGCCGAACGCCAGCAGCTGGCGGTGGCGGCGTTCCGGCACACCGCGAGCTACGACATCGCGGTGGCGTCCTACCTGGGCGCTGCTCTCGGTCCGGCCGACGATGACTCCACCGGCTCGGGGTTCCCCGGCTGGGTCGGCGCGAGCTGGCGCCGGCGGGCGGTGCTGCGTTACGGCGAGAACCCGCACCAGCGGGCCGCGCTGTACGCCAACGCCGACGGCCGCTCCGGCCTCGCCACGGCGAGCCAGCTGCACGGCAAGGAGATGTCGTACAACAACTACCTGGACGCCGACGCGGCCTGGCGCGCCGCGCACGACCACGACGGGCTGTGCGTGGCGATTGTCAAGCACGCCAACCCGTGCGGGATCGCGGTGTCCGTGACCGACATCGCCGACGCGCACCGCAAGGCACACGCGTGTGACCCGAGCAGCGCGTTCGGCGGCATCATCGCGGCGAACGGCGAGGTCTCGGTGGACATGGCCGAGCAGGTCGCGGACGTCTTCACCGAGGTGGTCATCGCCCCGGCGTACGCGGACGGCGCGGTGGACGTGCTGTCCCGCAAGAAGAACCTGCGCATCCTGCTGGCCGAGCCGCCGCGCCGGGGTGGGGTGGAGTTCCGGCCGGTGTCGGGTGGGCTCCTGATGCAGTCTTCGGACGCGATCGACGCCGCCGGCGACGACCCGGCGAACTGGACGCTGGCCACCGGGGCCCCGGTGGACGAGGCGACCCTGGCCGACCTGGCGTTCACCTGGCGGGCATGCCGGGCGGTGAAGTCGAACGCGATCGTGCTCGGCCACGACGGCGCGACCGTGGGGGTGGGCATGGGCCAGGTGAACCGGGTGGACGCGGCGCGTCTCGCGGTGGCCAGGGCCGGTGACCGGGCGGCCGGGACGGTGGCCGCGTCGGACGCGTTCTTCCCCTTCCCGGACGGGCTGCAGGTGTTGCTGGAGGCGGGGGTGCGGGCCGTCGTGCAGCCGGGCGGTTCGGTGCGCGACGCCGAGGTCGTCGCGGCCGCGGAGGCCGCCGGGGTGCCCGTCTACCTCACCGGGACCCGCCACTTCGCCCACTGACGGCGGGCACGCGTCCGGGCACCGGGGGTGTCCGGCCGATGACCCAGCCTCCACTTGACACGGTCGCGAGCGCATCCGGTACTATCGAACTTGTGTTCGAGAGTCTGGTCGAACACATCGTGTCCGGCGTTCGGGGTCTGACACGAACGCCGCCGTCTCCCCACGGCGTCGCTGCCATGAGCGGTGCATGCGACCTGTGTGGAGGTGTTGGCGGTGGATGGGGTGGCGCTGTTGCGCTCCAGTGGACCGCTGGTCGCTCCCGACGTGGGGACGTTGATGGGAGCGGCCAGCGGTCTCACGACCGTTGGCGGACCGAAGGTACTGCCGGTCACCGACACGTTGGTCGACCTGTTCCCGTGGGGAGGGCTGCGCCGGGGCAGCACGGTCGCGGTGCGCGGATCGACCTCGCTGCTGTTCGCGCTGCTGGCGGCCGCCTCGGCGGACGGCTCGTGGGCGGTGCTGGTGGGCATGCCGCGGGCCGGGGTGCTCGCGGCGGCCGAGCTGGGCGTCGTGGTCGAGCGGCTGGCCCTGGTCCCGTCGCCGGGGCCGGATCCGGCTCGGGTGCTCGCCGCGCTGTTGGACGGTATCGACCTGGTCGCGGTCGCCACGACCGGCGCAGGGGTGTCGCCGTCGACCGCCCGGCGGTTGTCCGCGCGGGCCAGGCACCGCGGCGCTGTGCTGCTGTCGTTCGGGCCGTGGCCGGGGGCCGACGTCGAGCTGAGCTGCTCGGCGATCCGCTGGGCCGGTCTCGGGAACGGGTCCGGGGCGCTGACCGGCCGTTCGGTGACGGTGTCCGCGCGGGGCCGGGGTGCCGCGTCCCGGCCGGTCCACCGCACTGTCCGCCTCCCCGAGCCGGTTGATTCCAAGGAGGCGGACAGTGACCTCAGGGGACCGTGACGCACCCCAGCCACCGGTACGTGACCAGATCGAACACTCATCCCCAGCGCGACCAACAGAGTTGATGCCGGGGAGGCGGATTGTGGTGTGGTGCCCGGACTGGCCGGTGGTGGCGGCCGCCGCGCAGGCCGGGCTGGACCCGGGGCCGCCGGTCGCGGTGGTCTCGGCGAACCGGGTGGTCGCCTGTTCGGCGACCGCCAGGGCCGACGGCGTGCGCCGCGGCATGCGGCGGCGCGAGGCGCAGAGTCGCTGTCCCGAGCTGACCGTGTTCGACGACGACCCGGTGCGCGACGCGCGGCTGTTCGAACCGGTCGCGGCGGCGGTCGAGGAGCTGGCGGTCGGCGTCGAGGTGATCCGGCCGGGGCTGGTCGCGGTCCCGGCGCGGGGGCCGGCCGGCTACTTCCGCGGTGTGGAGCAGGCCGCGGAGCGGCTGGTGGACCAGGTCGCGGTGCGCACCGGGGTGGAGTGCCAGGTCGGGGTGGCGGACGGGATGTTCGTGGCGATCCTGGCCGCGCACCGCGGGGTCGTGGTGCCGCCCGGCGGCAACGCCGAGTTCCTCGCGCCGCTGAGCGTGCGGGAGCTGCACCGCCCCGGCGAGGGAGTGGATCGCGGCGAGCTGGTCGACCTGCTGCGCAGGCTGGGACTGCGATCCCTGGGCGCCTTCGCGCAGCTGTCACCGCACGACGTGGCGTCCCGGTTCGGTGCCGACGCGCTGCTGGCCCACCGGCTGGCCGGCGGCCTCGAGGAGCGGCCCGCGGTGCGGCGCACGCCGCCGGCCGACCTGTCGGTCAGCCAGGTGCTGGATCCGCCGATCGACCGGATCGACGCGGCCGCGTTCGTGGCGCGCGGGCTGGCCGAGCGGTTGACCGCCGGACTCGCCGCGCACGGTCTGGGCTGCACGCGGCTGGGCATCACCGCGTCGACCGCCACCGGTGAGGAGCTGCACCGGGTGTGGCGGTGTGCCGAGCCGCTCACCACCCCGGGCATCGCCGACCGGGTGCGCTGGCAGCTCGACGGCTGGCTGCGGCAGCGGAGCAGGCCGACCGGCCCGGTGTCGGTGCTGCGGCTGGAACCGGACGAGCTGGTGGCGGGACAGTTCCTGCAGCACAGCCTGTGGCGCGGCGGGCAGGCCGAGGACGAGCGGGCCGGCCGCGCCCTGGTGCACGTCCAGGGTCTGCTGGGGCCGCGGGCGGTGCTGGTGCCGGTGCTCGGCGGGGGGCGCGGGCCCGCCGATCGGGTCCGGTTGGTGCCGTGGGGCGACGAGCTGACACCACCGGCCGGGGCGGACGCGCCGTGGCCGGGCCGGCTGCCCGCGCCGTCGCCGTCGACCGTGCTGTCCGGGCCGGCCGGGTTGTCCGTGCCGGCCAGGGTCCTCGACGCCGAGGGTGCCGAAGTGCGGATCAGCGACCGGTTCGTGTTGAGCGGTGGCCCGGCGCGGGTCGTGGTGGCCGGCGGCCGACCGCGGGCGGTGCGCGGCTGGGCGGGGCCGTGGCCGGCCGAGGAGCACTGGTGGGAGGGCGGGGCCAGGCAACGGGCCCGGCTGCAGGTTCTGCTCGACGCCGATGATTCCGAAGTGGACGGTGAGACCGCACTGCTGTTGGTACGGGAGAACGACAACTGGACGGTAGAAGGGGTGTACGACTGACCATGCAGGACGACGACGATGTGGACGTGGACGTGCTGGACCTGGTTGACCTGAGCGAGCTGATCCCGCTGCCCCGGCGGTCGGTGGAGAACGCGGTGCGCAGGCCCTGATGGCCTGGCACAACCCGCCGGTCAGCTGGTCGGAGGTGGAGCGCATCCTGTCCGGCCGGCAGGCCGACGACCGGGTGCGCGGCGACGGCGGGGACAGCCCGGCGTGGTCGCGCCGGCGGGAGCGCTACGTCCCGCCGGCCGGTATCGGTCCACCGGGGCTGACCGACGAGGCGGACGGCGACGACCGGGTGCCCTACGCCGAGCTGCACTGCCACTCCAACTTCAGCTTCCTGGACGGGGCGAGCCACCCGGAGGAACTGGTGGAGGCGGCCGCGCTGCTCGGACTGGATGCGATCGCGCTCACCGACCACGACGGCATGTACGGCGTGGTCCGCTTCGCCGAGGCGGCGCACGAGCTGGGCGTGCGCACGGTGTTCGGCACCGAGCTGAGCCTCGGGCTGCCCGGCCCGCAGACCGGGGTCACCGATCCGCAGGGGCGGCACCTGCTGCTGCTCGCCGACGGGCAGGAGGGATACCGCCGGCTCTGCCGCACGCTCACCGCCGGCTACCTCGCCGAGGACGCCGTGCCGAGCGTCGAGCGTGGCTGCTCGCCGGCACCCGGTGAGGTGGCGCGGGCCGAGGAGTTCCTGTCGGGCGCGGAGAAGGGCCGGCCGGTCTACGACCTCGACCAGGTGGTCGAGGAGACCCGCGAGCACAGCGTGGTGCTCACCGGGTGTCGCAAGGGGGCCGTGCGCACCGCGCTCGCCGCGCACGGCCCCGCCGCGGCCGCCGCCGAGGTGGACCGGCTGGTCTCCTGGTACGGCCGGGACCGGGTGTTCGTCGAACTGACCCACCACGGCCTGCCCGACGACGACGCCCGCAACGACCTGCTCGCGAAGCTGGCCGTCGACCGGGGGCTGCCGACCGTGGCGACCAACGCGGTGCACTACGCCCAGCCGCATCAGGGGCGGCTCGCCGCCGCGATGGCCGCGGTCCGGGCCCGGCGCAGCCTCGACGAGATGGCCGGCTGGCTGCCACCGGCGCCGACCGCGTACCTGCGCTCCGGCGCGGAGATGAGAGAGCTGTTCGGCCGGCGGTTCCCGGGTGCCGTTCAGCGGGCCGCGGTGCTCGGCGTGTCGCTGGCGTTCGACCTCACGCTGTTCGCGCCGAAGCTGCCGCCGTTCGCGGTGCCGGCCGGGCACACCGAGATCAGCTACCTGCGTGAACTCACCTACCTGGGCGCGGCCCGCAAGTACGGCTCCGGGACGGAGCGGCCGAGGGCCTACGCCCAGATCGCCCACGAGCTGGACGTGATCGAGGAGCTCGGTTTCCCCGGCTACTTCCTGGTGGTCTGGGACATCGTGCGGTTCTGCCGGGAGAAGGGCATCCTCTGCCAGGGCCGCGGGTCTGCGGCGAACTCGGCGGTGTGTTTCGCGCTGGACGTCACCCGGGTGGACGCGGTGCGCTGGGAGCTGCTGTTCGAGCGGTTCCTCGCGCCGGCCAGGGACGGACCCCCGGACATCGACCTGGACATCGAGTCCGACCGCCGGGAGGAGGCCATCCAGTACGTCTACCAGAAGCACGGCCGCCGTTACGCCGCCCAGGTGGCGAACGTGATCAGCTATCGGGCCCGGTCCGCGGTGCGCGACATGGCGCGGGCACTGGGGTACTCGCCGGGTCAGCAGGACGCGTGGAGCAAGCAGATCGACCGCTGGGGTCCGCTTCGGTCCACCGTGCTGAATCCCGACGGCGACGACCAGGACTTCGCGGTGCCGGACCAGGTGCTGGAGCTGGCCGGCCAGCTGGAGGACTTCCCCCGCCACCTCGGCATCCACTCCGGCGGCATGGTGATCTGCGACCGGCCCGTCAGCGAGGTGTGCCCGGTGGAGCCGGCCCGGATGAGGGGCCGGACCGTGCTGCAGTGGGACAAGGACGACTGCGCCGCGATCGGGCTGGTCAAGTTCGACCTGCTCGGGCTCGGCATGCTCTCCGCGCTGAACTACGCGGTCGGCCTGGTCGAGAAGCACCACGGGGAGCAGGTGAACCTCGACGAGCTGCCGCTGTCCGACCAGAAGGTCTACGACATGCTGTGTCGCGCCGACACGGTCGGCGTGTTCCAGGTGGAGAGCCGGGCCCAGATGGCCACCCTGCCCCGGCTCAAGCCGCGAAGGTTCTACGACCTGGTGGTCGAGGTCGCACTGATCCGGCCGGGGCCGATCCAGGGCGGTTCGGTGCACCCGTACATCCGCCGCCACAACGGGGAGAAGTACGAGCACGACCACCCGCTGATGGCGAAGGCGCTGGAGAAGACCAAGGGTGTGCCGCTGTTCCAGGAACAGCTGATGCAGATCGCGGTCGACGTCGCGAACTTCACCGCGTCCGAGTCCGACGAACTGCGCCGCGCGATGGGTGCCAAGCGCTCCACCCGCAAGATGGAACGGTTGCGGGAGCGCTTCTACGAGGGTGCGGCCGCCAACGGTCTCGACGAGGAGCTCATCGGCCGGATCTACGAGAAGCTCCTGGCGTTCGCCAACTTCGGCTTCCCGGAGAGCCACGCCCTGAGCTTCGCCTACCTGGTGTTCGCCAGCGCCTGGCTGAAGCTCTACTACCCGGCCGCGTTCTGCGCGGCGCTGCTGCGCGCCCAGCCGATGGGCTTCTACTCGCCGCAGTCGCTGGTCGCGGACGCGCGCCGGCACGGCGTGACGGTGCGCGGCCCGGACATCAACGCGAGCCTGTCCCACGCGACGCTGGAACCGGTGGTCGACGGCGGGGCAGAGCAGGCGGTGCGGCTGGGTCTCGGCTCGGTGCGGATCGTCGGCGACAGCCTCGCCGAGGCGATCGTCACCGAGCGCGCCGCGGGCGACTACCGGGACATGGTCGACCTGGCCAGGCGTGTGCGGCTGACCAGGTCGCAACTGGAGGCGCTGGCCACGGCGGGCGCGTTCACCTCGTTCGGCGTCACCCGCCGGGAGTCGCTGTGGGCGGCGGGCGCGGCGGCGGGGGAGCGGCCGGAACTGCTGCCCGGCACCGCGGTCGGGGTGGCCGCGCCGATGCTGCCGGAGATGGACGACATCGAGATGGCGGTCGCCGACGTCTGGGCGACCGGGTTGGCGCCGGACAGCTTCCCCACCCAGTTCATCCGCGCCCAGCTCGAGGACCTCGGTGCGCTCCCGGTCGCCGGTCTGTCCACGGAGGACGTCGTGGACGGGACGAAGGTGCTCGTCGGCGGGGCGGTCACCCACCGGCAGCGTCCGGCGACCGCCGGCGGGGTGACCTTCCTCAGCCTCGAGGACGAGAGCGGCATCCTCAACGTGGTGTGCTCGCCGGGCCTGTGGGCGCGCTACCGCCGCGTCGCCCGGACGAGCGCCGCGCTGCTGATCCGCGGTGTGCTGGAGAAACGGGAGGGCGTGGTCAGCCTCCGGGCCGAACGGTTGCAGCACCTGCCGATGCGGATCCGTGCGACGTCACGCGACTTCCGGTGAGCTGGCTGCAGATCACCGCCGCCGCGAGCAGCGCCGCGCCGACCCAGCCCGCCACGCCGAGCCGCTCGCCGAACAGCAGCACCGCGAGCACCGTCGCGGTCAGCGGCTCCAGCACGGTGACCAGCGCCGCGGTGGTGGCCTGCGCGTCGCGCAGACCCCGGTAGTAGGCGGCGTAGGCGAGCGCGGTCGGCACCGCGCCGAGATACAGCGCGGCGGCGATGCCGTCGATGCCGGTCGGCACGCCGAGCCCGGTCAGCGCCGCCAGCGGCAGCAGCAGCACACCGCCGGCCAGGCAGCCGAGCGCGGTCACCTTGGCCGGTTCCAGACCCGGCACCGGTGTCCGGTTCAGCATGGTGAGCGCGGCGAAGCCGGCACCGGACAGCAGCGAGGTCGCGACCCCGAGGGCGGCGGACCACCCACTGGCCGGGCCGGGGCCACCGGCCAGCAGACCGAGCCCGACGACCGAGAGGCCGACCATCGCCGCGGTCGCCCTGTCGGGCAGCCGCCGGCTGCTCACCGCCGACGCGACCGCCACGAACACCGCGACGCTGCCGATCGTGATCATGGTGGCCAGGCTGACTGAGCTCACCGAGATGGACGCGAAGTAACAGCCCTGGAACAGCGCGAGCAACGACCCGCTGGCCAGCAGCCGCCGGGTGGCGGCTCCGTTGACACCCCAGGCCGACCGCCGGCCGGATCTGATGCCGTAGGCGAGGGCACCGGTCGGGTCGTCGGCACGGTGTCCGGTGGACCGGGCGGTGTCGGTCAGGACCGGTGCGGACCGGGCCGTGTCGACCTGTGGCGGTCGGACGATGCGCAGACCTCCGGTGGCGGCGAGGACGGCGGTGGCGAACAGGCCGCCGAGCAGCAGCCGGTAGCTCGCCACGGCGAGGGGGTGCAGCCCGGTGGCATCGCGCAGCAGTGTGCCGGCGAGCCCGCCGGTACCCCACAGCACCCCGGCCGACACGAGCAGCATGGAAGAACGAGTGGACATGTCTGTGCTCCGACAGTCAGAAGGAGAATGCGGACCCTTCCGCGGAATGCACAGAGACGAACGCCAGCCCCGGCGATCGCCGGACCTGGTTCAGCGCACCCCGCTCAGTCGCGGGGTGGTGGGGAGACCGGACACAGTCGGTGCATGCCGGCGACAGTAGCGCACGCCGGGCACCGGCTCCGGCGGGTTCTCACGTCGTGAACGGCTCCGGACCCGACGAAGGCCCCGGGCGGGGGCGCGTCCCGCCGGGGCCTTCGTCGAGGACACGCCTAACGGTCGTCCGCGGGGCGGGTGGACGGCATCCCGGTGACGTCGGCCAGCACACCGGCCGCGACCAGACCGTCGACGGACTCCGGCAGCAGGTACGCCGTTCCGCCGCCGGGCTGGTCGAACCACGGGATGGCGGTCCCGGTCAGCACCTGGACCGGCTGGGTGAGGCGGTACACGTGGTAGCCGCGGTTGACCCAGTCCGGAACCAGCGACCGGCTGGCGAACGGCGTACCGGCGGCGTAGGTCAGGTTGCCGTCGTCGTCGCCGTACCGGTCGACGGTGGTCCCGGCGGCCAGTTCCACCAGGCGTTTGCCGCGGAACAGGGTCAGCGGCGGCTCACCGGCCATCGGCCGGATCGGCCAGTCCGAAGTGGACTGCGACGACTCCGACTCCTGTTCCTCCGCGAGGTTCTCCGCCACGCTGGGCATGCGCGGTGGCAGCTGGAGCGCCGGGACGGGGGCCGGTGCGGCCGGCGCGGCGCGGGTCTCCTGCCGGGCCATCAGGGTCTTGCCGAGCAGGAACGCGGCCGCGTCCGCGGCATCGGCGAACAGTGTGGGCGCCACGTACCCGACACCGTCGAACCAGCCGACCCGCCACTGGTCGCCGTCCTGCTCCAGCGTCCACCCGGCACCGGCCGGCCGGCCGATCCGGTAGTCGGCCTCGGTCACCCCGGCCAGTGTCAGCTGCTCGCGCAGCGCCTGGAACAGCGCGACGGGCGGCTCGGCGGACGGCGGCGCGGCGGCAGGCGTGCGCCGGTCGTCGCCCCGGGTGCCGGTGTCGGAGGGCATGAGCAGTACCGCGGTGCGGTCCGTGTCGTCCGGCGCTGCCGGTTCGTCGCATGGAGGCCGCGGCTCTGCCGGCGTGTCCGCGGCGACCGGCTCGTCGAACGTCCGCAGCATCGGCGCGGCCGGCGCCTCGGCTTCGTCCGCCCGCTCGTCGTCCGCCCGCTCGTCCGCCTCCGTCCCGCCCGGCCGCTCGTCGCCCGACGCCTCCTCCTCCGGCCGCTCGTCGTCCACCACCGGCTCCGCCACCGCCTCGGCAGCCGTGCCCTCCCCGGTGGCCACGTGTCCGCCGGCGTGACCGGTGGGCTCGGTCGTGGCGGACGCCTCGGGATCGTCGGCCTCGTCGCCGTTCTCGCCGTCCTGGTGCTCGGCGGCGGATGCGGGCTCGTCCTCGGCCTCCGGTTCGACGGCAGCGCCGGGGCCGGTGGGGGTGAACGAGGTGAAGCCGGGCGGCCTCGTCGGCAGCGAGTCCAGCATCCGCTCCGGGTCGAACGGCGCCAGGCCGGTCAGCGGTTCGGCGGCGGACTCCGTCGAGCCAGGGGCGTGGTTCGACGGCGCCGGTGCGTCCGGTGCGTCCGGTGCCTGCGCGTCCGCCTCGATGAACGGCTCGAACGGGGACCGACCGGCCATCTCGCGCGCCGGAACGGACGGCGCGCCGTCACCGCTGAACCAGGCGCCGGCGTCCTCGGTCGGCGTCGGGAAGTCCATCCCGAACTCCGGGGACACGTTGCGGCCCGGCTGGGGCGGCTTGTACGAACGCAACCGCGCGGCCAGCGGCGGCCGCGGCGGCACCGCCGGCAGTCGGAGCGGCCCGCCCGGCAGGTCGCGCGCCCCCTCCGATCCCGCAGACGGTGTGCCGTTCGGCCCGGCCGAGTCGATGTGGGGCTGCGCCATCGGACCCGATGCCGCGGCCCCGCGTGGGTCGAGGGCCGAGGGCAGCTCGAAGGCCGGCGGAGCGGGGTCCGGGTCGTCGGCGCGGGGCTGTTCGGCACCGCGCGGGTCCATGGCCGTCTCGGAACCGCGTGGTTCGACCTGCTCGTCGGGTCGGTCGGCGCCGTCGGGACCCGGCCGCTCGAACCCGCGCGGCCCGGTGTCGGCAGGCGCCGCGAAGGGGCGAAAGTCGAAGTCCGGGGGGCCCGCGGAATCGGCGGGCCCGAAGCCCCGCGGCCCGGAGTCGGACCGGCCCAGGTCGTGTTCGCCGAAGGAGTCGGATCGGCTCAGCTCCCCGAAGGGGCGCGCGCGGCCGTGATCCGGCGGCCCGAACCCGCGCGGCGCGGAGCCGGACAGGGTGGGCTCGGGCGCACCGAAGGGCCTGGCCGTGGAGTGGGACCGGCCGACCCCGGGGGCCGGATCGGGCGGCGAGTCCGGATGCTGGCCGTCCCGCGGCTCGGTGGCCGGTGGCCGGTCGAACCCGGAAAGCTCGGGATCGAAGCGCGGTCCCGCGCCGTTGCGGGCCTGCGCGGCGAGGTCGGGACCGCCCGCGCCGAGCTTCGCGACGAAGGCGGCGGCCGCGGTCACCGCGCCCGCGTCCACCTCGGGCAGCAGGAACCGCCGGTCGCGGATGTGCGCGAGCAGCTGCGGGTCCGGCGGCAGCCGGTGCTCACGCAGGTAGTAGCCGACCGCCGCCGGCCAGAGCCAGCGGCCGTCGGTGTGCGTCGCGAGCGGGACCGCCGCGGGCGCGCCCGGGTCGAGCAGGTCGACGTCGGTGCCCTGGCCGGGCACCGCGACCGGCGCCGACTCCAGGTAGTGGCGCAGCTGGTCGAACTCGGCGTCGACGATCGGCGGGCGGTTCACCACCGGACCGGTCGGGCCGGGCCCGTCGAACGTCCGGGCCAGCCGGAACGACCGCGGCTCGGCCGCGGCCGGCCCGGCTCCGGCGAGCCCGCGCACCAGCCACTCCGGCACGTGTTCCTCGGTCCGGGGGTAGATCCGCAGCTCGTCGCCGAACGCGGCCGGCGGCGGCGGTACCTGCCAGCGCGGCTCCTCGCGGTCGTAGTCGAGGTTGTACCGCGAGGGATGGTCCAGCTGGTAGTGCGCGTTGAACCAGGTGCCGCGGCCCTCCCGGTACATGCCGCTGCGCAACTGGGTGAACAGAGCACCGATCTCCGGCGGGACGGACCACTGTTGCGCGGTGCTGTCGCCCGCGATGCGGACCTCTCCGACGATCTCGGAGTACCGGCCGATCGCCCGGTAGGAGGTCCTGACCTGCCGCCATTCCGGCGGCATGGCCCGCAGCAGGGCCATCCCGATCTGCTTGACCAGGGTGTCCTGCTCGTTCGGATTCAGCTGCGTCGGGTGTGCCACGGGACCATTTTCGCGCCTAGGGTCCTCGCCGGCACTCGGGCGGGTGGCCTGGCACGCGCCGGGCACGATCGGTGACCGCGTACCGTGCGCGCATCGACATACCAATGTGCGAGGTGGGGGCCCGTCGGCGCGACCTGACGACCCACCGCGAAAGGGGGTGCGATGGCGGACGGTGATCTGGTTCCGCACCTTCGCCGGCTCGGTCTCGCCGACGGCGAGGCGGCCACCTACGTGTACCTGCTGGGAGCGGGTCCGTCGACGGCCGCGGACGTCGCCGAGGGCTCCGGCCGTGACCGAGACGAGGTCGACGAGACCATGCGGTCGCTGCTGGACGCGGGCATGGTGAGCGCGGGCGGCCCGGACGGCTCGCTGGTGACCCCGGTGCCGCCGTGGTCGGGTCTGCAGATCCTCAGCGGCCGGCGGGAGTCGGAGCTCGAGCAGGCCCGGGTGGCGACCCTCAACGCCTACGACAACTTCCGGCGCACCGTCTCCCCGCAACGCACCGACGACCTGATCGAGGTCGTCACCGGCAAGGACGCGATCGCCCAGCGCATCGAGCAGCTGGAGTCGAGCGTGCGGACCGAGATCCGCAGGCTGGACTCGCCGCCGTACTTCGCCGAGACGGTCGCCAACGACATCGAGCTGTCGCACCTGGCCGGCGGCAAGGTGAGCTACCGGGTGGTCTACGCGCGGGCGTCCATCGAGGACGGTGATCGGTACGCGCGCAACATCATGCCGTGCGTGTCGGCCGGTGAGCAGGCCCGCGTGCTGCCCGAGGTGCCGGTCAAGCTGACCCTGTTCGACCAGCAGCTGGCCACCGTGTCGCTGCCGGTGAGCGAGGCGGACGTGAACCGGTCGCTGCTGGTCGTTCGGCCGAGCAGCCTGATGTCGGCGCTGGTCGGCCTGTTCGAGGCGTGCTGGCGGCTGGCGGTGCCGCTGCACTCCGGCTCGCGCCCGCCGTCGCCGGTGCTGCCGATCGAGCAGCGGCTGCTCGGCCTGCTCGCCGCCGGCGCCAACGACGACTCGATCGCCCGCCAGCTCGGGGTCAGCAGGCGCACGGTGTTCCGGCACCTGCAGCGCCTGATGGACCACGCCGGCGCGACCAGCCGCTTCCAGCTCGCCGTGCACGCCGTCCGGCACCGGTGGATCTGACCGGTCGGACCGCCGTCGGGGTGTCGGTCGCGGTTGCCGGCGGGGTCGCGCTCGCCGTGCAGGGTCGGGTCAACGGCCGGCTCGGCGAGCTGCTGCACTCCGGTGTGCGGGCCGCGCTCGTGTCGTTCGGCGTCGGTCTGGTGGTGATGGTCGCGGTGGTCGCTGCCACCCCGCGGGCTCGGGCCGGCCTCCGCCGGCTGCGCGGCGGCGGGCTGCGCTGGTGGCACTACGCGGGTGGGGCCAGCGGCGCGTTCCTGGTGAGCGGGCAGGGCTTCACCGTCCCGGTCATCGGTGTGTCGGTGTTCACCGTCGCGGTGGTGGCCGGGCAGGTGGGCAGCAGCCTGGTGGTGGACCGCGCCGGCATCGGTCCCGGCGGCCCGGTACCGGTCACGGCGTGGCGGGCGGCCGGTGCGGTGGTGGCGATCGCCGCGGTGCTGCTCGCGGTGTCCGACGAGCTGTCCACTCCGGGCCGGCTGTGGCCCGCCCTGCTGCCGCTCGTGGCCGGTGCTGCGCTGGCCTGGCAGCTCGCGGTGAACGGCCGGGTGCGCGAGGCCGCCGACGACGTGCTGGTGCCGACGCTGATCAACTTCGGGGTCGGCGCCGCGGTGCTCATCGTCGCGTCCACAGTAGACATACTTGTCCGTGGTGGCCCCGGGCCGCCGCCCACCGAGCCGTGGCTCTACGCCGGCGGCCTCCTCGGCATCGGTGCCGTGGTCAGCATGGTGGCGGCCGTCCGGCTGGTCAGCGTGCTGGTGGTGGGCCTCGCCTCGGTCGCCGGACAGCTCACCGGCGCGCTGCTGCTGGACGCCCTCGCACCGGCCCCCGGCTAGG
>Ga0307413_10000353_pt1 | contig 14617 bp, 8 predicted proteins | sample DK1Ometagenome_3_FD_203714 | JGI IMG/M metagenome (GOLD analysis project Ga0307413, IMG submission 203714) | Maize rhizosphere microbial communities from greenhouse at UC Davis, California, United States - DK15-O-2 | ecosystem: Host-associated > Plants > Roots > Rhizosphere > Soil | place: USA... | reverse complement strand
AGAAACAGTCCGTCGGTTGTAATGTGGGGATTGCAGAATGAAAGCACGATACCGAAGGAATTTGCCGAAGAATGTACCAAAATCATTCGCGAAATGGATCCTTTATCTGCTTCTCAAAGAATTGTAACCACTTGTAATGGCGGTGAAGGAACAGATTGGAATGTCGTACAAAACTGGTCGGGAACTTATGGTGGCGATCCTTTAAAATACCATCTCGAAATGAGCACGCAACTTTTAAACGGAGAATATGGCGCATGGCGGACTGCAGATTTACACACCGAAGGAGAATTTGATCAAAAGGGAATTTTGAGCGAAAACAGATTTTCGCAATTAATGGAAATCAAAGTCCGTGAAGCCGAATCGGTTAAAGATAAAATCGCGGGACAATTTAATTGGCTTTTTGCATCGCACGAAAATCCGGGGCGTTCTCAAAATGGCGAAGGATTTCGCGATATAGACAAAGTTGGGCCTGTAAATTACAAAGGACTTTTTACGATTTGGGGCGAACCGCTGGATGCGTATTATATGTACCGCGCCAATTATGTTTCGAACAAAACAAATCCGATGGTTTATATTGTTTCGCACACTTGGCCAAGTCGTTGGGATTTGGCAGGAATAAAAAATGGCATTGATATTTATTCGAATTGCGATGAAGTGGAGTTGTTCAATGATGTTAATAAATCATCTTTGGGAAAACTAAAAAATCCGGGATTGGGTCAGCATTTTCAGTTTAATAATGTCAATATTCAATACAATGTTTTGTATGCGGTTGGTTATGTAAACGGAAAAGCGGTTGCAAAAGATTATGTGGTTTTAAACACACTTCCGAAAGCACCAAATTTAAGTGAATTATATACAAATCAGACTGATATTACAAAGTCAAAGAAAGGATACAATTATATTTACAGAGTCAATTGTGGAGGTTCTGAATTTACAGATTCATCTGGAAATACCTGGTTTACCGATACACACAAAAACGGACAATATACTTGGGGATCTCTATCATGGACAGATAAATTTGAGAAATTACCCAATTTTTATGCGAGCCAAAGAACTACTTTCGATCCAATTTCGGGAACAAAAGATCCTGAATTATTTCAAAGTTTCAGATACGGAATTGATAAATTAAGTTATGAATTTCCTGTTGGAGATGGCGAATATTTGGTCGAATTGTATTTTGCAGAACCTTGGTACGGAACCGGCGGTGGATTAAACTGCAAGGGCTGGCGTTTGTTTGATGTTGCCATAAATGACAATGTGGTTCTAAAAGATTTTGATATTTGGGCAGAAGCCGGACACGATAAAGCATTGAAGAAAACCTTTGTGGTAAAAAGCAAAAACGGAAAAATCAGCATTCATTTTCCAAATGTAAAATCAGGGCAAGCGATCATTTCTGCCATTGCAATCGGAACTAAAAAGAGATTTGAAAAACCAGCAGACACTTCGCCAAAAAATATTCAGAATCTGGTTTTAAGTTCTTATGATAAAACGATCAACAGAGTTGCGTCGTGGCTGAGTATAAATTCCAAACAATATTCAGATGCTGATGTTGTTTTTACACAATTGCTTTCTGAAGTTTTTGGAGCAGATTATTTACAGTTTTCTTCCCAATCAAAAGTTTCGGGTTCGTTTACAGTCAAAGAAGATTCTAATGTTTATTTTTTGATTGATAATAAAATAAAAACACAATTTTCCTGGTTAGCTGATTATAAAAAATCAGAGGAAATAGTTAAAAATAGTAGTAATATTGAGTTTGGTGTTTTTTCGAAAAAAGTAAAAAAAGGAGAAAAATTTACGTTTGATAATTCAGAAATTGTGAATTCTATTATCGTCGTTCCGATTTATGATATGGGCGAAAAAGATGATTCCCGTCAGACTTTAGTTCTCGAAGCAGAAAATGCCAAAACAACGGGAACCGATATTGTAAAAGGAAATTTCAAAAAAGCAGATTATATCGAGTTTACCAAAAGGACAAATAACAGCATTGCCTTTGAAGTAAAACCTGGTGTTGCCGGAATTTATTTGATGCGTTTTAAGTTCATGAACAGAAACGAAACACCATTAAAAGTAAAATTCAAAATGGAAGATGCCTACGGAATTATGATGCGAAATGATACAATCGAATTTTTTCCTTCACCTGAAAAATGGAAAGTTTTGAATACAACTTCTGGAGGATATATAAATGCCGGAACGTATAAAATTACGTTGGAAGGGGATGATTTGAAAGGGTTGCTTTTGGATAGTTTTGAATTTCAGTAACGAGGTTTTGCCACGAAGGCACAAAGGCACGAATATTTAATGAAGATTTTTATTGTAGAGATGCACAGCAGTGCGTCTACGTTCCAATTATCGATACTGTGTGTTAGACGCATTTCTGTGCGTCTCTACGAAAACATTGCGACGTAAAATTGAAATAACGTAACCACAATCTTGTCATCCCGAGGAACGAGGGATCTCCACAAGTAACTCCGCAAAGGAATGTCGGCAATTCTTGTAGAGCTTCTTGGGGGGACTTCGACTCCGCTCAATTTGACAAATCAGGCGTAATTTGATTATAAAAAAAAGTTTATGAATAAAAAGATTTTACAAAATACCGTAATCGCATTAGCAATATTATTGCTTACCACAACATCTTTTTCCCAAGGAAAAAAAGCCAGAATAATCGAAGATTTCAATAAAAACTGGAACTTTAAATTAGGAGATCATCCGGAAGGGATTAATTCAAATTTTGACGCGAAAGATTGGAGAACTTTGCAATTACCGCACGATTGGAGTATTGAAGGCGCTTTTGACAAAGACAGTAAAACAAAACAAGCGCAGGGATTTTTGCCAGCTGGAAAAGGCTGGTATCGTAAAACGTTTACAGTTCCGGCAAGTTTTAAAAGCAAAACGATTTGGATAGAATTTGACGGTGTTTTTAAAAACAGCGAGGTCTTTATCAACGGACATTCGTTAGGAATTCGCCCGAATGGTTATATTTCATTTTCTTATGATTTGTCTGAGTTTTTAAATTTTGGTCAGCCCAATATTATCGCTGTAAAAGTCGATAATGACGCTCAGCCCAATTCAAGATGGTATACAGGATCAGGAATTTACAGAAACGTGCGTTTGGTTATCGCCGAAAAATTGCATGTTGATGAATGGGGGACTTTTGTAACAACGCCGGAAATTTCAAAAGAAAAAGCTTCGGTTCATTTGGAAGTTAAGATTAAAAATGCTTCGGAAAATCAGAAAGAATTTAAATTGGTTTCTTCCATTTTAGACAAAAAAAATGATGAAGTTGCTAAAATTGAATCCATAGAAAAAATTGCCTCAAATTCATCTTCAACAACGACACAGAATTTCACTTTAAAAAAACCGATTCTTTGGGATACGGAAAATCCATGCTTGTATAAAATTGTAACGAAAATTTATGAGAAAGAAATTCTAGTTGATAATTACGAAACGCCGCTTGGAATTCGTTTTTTTGATTTTGATGCCGAAAAAGGGTTTTCTTTAAACGGAAAACCAACGAAAATTTTAGGCGTTTGTTTACATCATGACAACGGTGCTTTGGGTGCGGTTGAGAATATTCATGCGGTTAAACGAAAGTTGGTTTTGATGAAAGAAATGGGCGTAAATGCGATTCGAATGTCACATAATCCGCATTCTTTAGAAATGATGCAATTGTGTGATGAAATGGGTTTTATTGTTCAGGATGAAGCTTTTGATGTTTGGAAAAAGAAAAAAGTAACCAACGATTACCACAAAGACTGGGATGCGTGGCATAAAAAAGATTTGGAAGATTTTATCAAGCGAGACCGCAATCATCCATCGGTTATGATGTGGAGTATTGGCAATGAAATCCGCGAACAATTTGATAGTACGGGAATTGCGATTACGAAAGAATTGGCTAAAATTGTAAAATCGTTAGATATAACGCGTCCGGTAACTTCTGCTTTGACGGAGAATGTAATTGAGAAAAACTTTATTTATCAATCCGGCGCTTTAGATCTTTTGGGATTCAATTACAAACACGAAGATTATAAAGATTTTCCAACACGTTTTAAAGGACAAAAAATAATTGCTTCCGAGAGTGTCTCGGCTTTGGAAACGCGCGGACATTATGATTTTCCTGCGGATGGAATAAAAGCGTGGCCTCCAAAACATGGCGCTCCTTTTGACGGAAATGCAGATTGGACGGTTTCGGCTTTCGATCAGGTAAAATCGTATTGGGGAGCAACAAATGAAGAGAATTGGAAAACCATCAAGAAACAGGATTTCATGGCGGGAACTTTTATCTGGACGGGTTTTGATTATATCGGAGAACCGGACCCATATCCGTATCCGGCAAGAAGTTCGTATTTTGGAATTGTAGATTTGGCGGGTTTCCCAAAAGATGTTTATTATATGTACAAAAGTGAATGGACAACAAAATCGGTGCTGCATATTTTTCCGCATTGGAACTGGAAAGCGGGACAGGAAGTTGATGTTTGGGCGTATTACAATAATGCCGATGAAGTGGAATTATTCCTTAACGGAAAATCTCTCGGCAAAAAATCAAAACAAAATGATGATTTGCATATTTCATGGCGCGTAAAATTTGAGCCCGGAACTCTAAAAGCTATTTCGAGGAAAAACGGAAAAGTGGTTTTAGAAAAAGAAATTCATACCGCGGGAGAGGCTTTTAAAATAGATTTAGCAGCAGATAAAAAAGTTATTAAAAATGATACTTATGATTTGGTTTACATTACGGTTTCTATTACAGACAAAGACAGAAATCTTTTGCCAACTGCAAATGATTTAATCAATTTTGAAGTTTCCGGCGGAGGAAAATTAGTTGGCGTTGATAATGGTTATCAGGCGAATCTGGATTCTTTTAAATCGAATTCGTGTAAGCTTTTTAATGGAAAATGTATTGCGATTATTCAGTCGATTGGAAAGAGGGAAACGATCAAGATTAAGGCTTCGACAGGAAATGGAATTCCGGATGCTGTTCTTGAATTGAAAGTTGATTAAATAAAAAATCTTTAATATTATAAAAACTCCATTAGCAATAATGGAGTTTTTTTATGGCTATAATTAATCAAGTTTGCCAGTTAATAAGTGTAGTCCCTACGGGACAAAAAATGGCACAAATAAATTGATTTTCTACCAATATCTAATCTCTCCGAGATATTTTTTATTACTCCGCTAGGAGTTAAATATTGGTAGAATTAATGAAAGACACACCGAAGAAATATCCCGTAGGGATTATACTTTTTTACAACCAACTTATTTGTTGAATTGTTAAACCCTCAACGTGGAATTTAATTACTAAAATTCAGGTCAATTAAGTTTTCGGTTTGTAATAAATAAATTTATATTAGCATAAGCAAACAAATTATATAGACCTGAATTTTTAACCTCAAACAGAAAATAATAAAATGATTTGTACCATTTATTCTCATAATGTTGGATTTGATACTATTAAAGAATTAATCCTGTCCAGCTTTCCAAAAGGAAATGCTGTGTTTAGCAATCAGGATGGATTTGATATCATCGATCTTGAAATAAAAGGAGGAATTCTGGGTTCTTCAAAAAAAATAAAAATCTCTTATCGCGAAAGACTTAAACCGTCTTATGAAATTCCAGAAATCAATGATTCTGCTTTAACAGCCAACTTAAAAGGACTTTACGGCTATGTAGATTCATTGCCAACTGTAAATGAAAAAGTAAAAGATTTGTTTCTTCATAAAATACAAACCCTGAATTGTGAATTTTCGATTATTCAGGAAAAAGGTGAAGTAAAAGAGTTAAAAACTATAATCGAAAATATAGCAAACGAACTTGATGCGGTTTTATTTGTTCAGCCTGATACAGCTATCAGTAAATCTAGCGGGCAACATTTTTTAGACAAGAATTTAAATCTGATTATTGACGGTGAAGGAAATTGTGAAATTGATGAATTAGATGTCAAAATCAATTCGGTTTATTTTGATGGAGATCAAAATGAACTGGAAGAAGATCAAAAAAACAGAAAAGAAAATAACGAAAAAATTCTGGAAGCAAAAGGCATAAAAATCAACAAACACCTGCCTTGCATAGAATCTGAAGCTGAAACAACTTTAAGAACACCAAAAGAAATTGCGCAAAGAGTAAGCGTTTTGGCGATGACAAATTTAGTAGCGTTTAATAGTATTGATCCGGATGTTGCGATTGATTATTTGCAGAGTTATAATCTTTGGGATTTTGTTACAGAAAATGAAAAAGAGTTCCTGGAAGATCCTACAGACGATAAAAAAGCACAGGAAACCTGGAAATGTGAAGGAATCTGGGTATTAATGTGGGCTTTGAAAAAGGTTGAGAGTCTTGATTTTCCTGATGCGTTTTGTAACCTCGAAAATATAAGCCCCGAGGATTATCCTGTAGGTCCGGACAAAGATCCAAATGATTTTATAGACGCCATAACTTCAATACGATCTAAAAGTGAAATTTTGGATGCGGATGATTTGTATTACAGATACAATTGGGCTTGTGTCGACGAAAGAATTAACGGAAGAGAAATCGAAGGCATAAATCCGGGAATTGTTTATGAAAGACAATATGCCTTAAATTGGCTTATAAATTATATGGGACAGGATTGGGATTCTATTAGTTGTGATACTTAAAAATGCAAAACTCAATATTCACTTAAAAATTAAATTATGACAAAGAATATTATCATAATTGCTTTATGCAGTATTGTACTTTCATTTACAATTAGTGAGTTTGGATATTTGTTTATGTCTATTCCGTCTTTTGTCATTTTATCGTATTATTTGTCGGATTTAATTTTAAAAATTGTACACAAAAAAGGTGAGCCTAAACTAGAACTCAATAAAAATTTTCAATACATTCTTTTTATTGGTTTAATTCCATCGGTATTTGTTTTCAGATATTTTGAAAACACAATTGGCGGATATAATTTGTTTTGGAAACTTGTATTTTTGAGTTTGATTTTCAATAGCTTAATCGTTATAATTTTAAGAAGATATCTTAATTCTAATGGCGAATCAAAATCTAACAATGTATTTTGCATTTGCCTGTGTACTTTTATGTTGATTCCAAGTGTTGGAATCTTTATAAACACCAATATTTCTAATGAAATTGAAAAGCAGCAGACCAATATAATTAACTACAAAAAAATAAGTAAAGGTAGGAAAGGAGTAAGAAACTATGAACTTTTCATCAAAACGGAATATGATAATAATGAAAGATTAGATGTGAAAAAAGATTTGTATGAAGCGATTAGAGATGGTAATGAAATAGTTTTGACTTTGCGAAAAGGAATTTTCGGTTACGATTACATTACAAAATTTGACACGAAATAAACATTATGATATTAGCCTTTGATACTTATTACTACGGCGGAAAAGCAAAAACGGTTTGCCTTGAATTTGAAGAATGGAATGAAAGTAAAAACTTTAAAATTCACACTGAAATAATTGAAAATATAGAAGAATACATTCCCGGAGAATTTTACAGAAGAGAATTGCCATGTATTATGAGTTTATTAAATCAAATAGATTTAAAAAATATTGAAGCTATAATAGTGGACAGTTTTGTTTATTTGGATGATGAAAAGAAATACGGTTTAGGTGGTCATTTGTATGAAAAACTCAATCAGGAAATTCCGATTATTGGTGTTGCAAAAACAAATTTTGCTTCGATCGAAAAAGATAAAATTGGCATTTTAAGAGGCGATAGCCAAAAACCGTTATACATTACGGCAATAGGAATTGAACTCGAAAATGCAGTACAAAAAATAGAAAGCATGGCTGGCGAATTTAGAATTCCGACATTGTTGAAAGAATTGGATCGATTAACAAAAGAAGATACAATACATCTTTAACAATTACATAAAGCGACATCACTTAATTTATTAATTAAAATGATAACATCAGATATTGAAAACAGAATTTCTAAGGATAAAAATATTCTTGTTGTTTTAGAGAAAAATAAGCAGGAAACGGCAGAACTTCTTTACACAATCGAAAATTTTTGTGGAACTGTAGTAAAAAGTTTTTCTGAAATTCAAACTCCTTTTGACAATAAAAAGATTTAAGTATGTGGAGATCTGGATGAACTCGAAAATAACACTAATAAGCTGCATATAATTAAGGAGCTTTCTTTTAACTATGAAAACTGTAATAGGGAGAACTTTTATATTACAGATCTTGGAAAAGTTCCAATTCTTATAAGTAATGCAGGTGTTTATTTTAGAGATATATTCGATAACTATTTTGATAAAATTAAATCGGAGCACCTTTTTCAGCATTTAACAGAGTCAAATAAAGAATCTGTTGCTTTAAGAAAAGGAATTTATTTAACAGAAGTTTCAAAAGAAGAAGAAAATGCTGAAAATGAAATACTTCATTATCGTCTTTTACGATGTTCAAGCAATTTTACCGGACCAACAGATAATTTTCGCGAAACCGATCATATTATAATAGATACGCTTAATGATGCGGTTAAATATAATTTTGAAGATGAAACAAAAGTAAACCATGTATTGGTGCAAATCTATGAGAATAAAGTAAAAACAACAGAGAACTCAAAAGAAATAAAATCGAAAATAAAAGCGCATTCTGATAAAACCAAAGATATGCCGAAAGAAGGTATTATTGCCTTTTGTACTTTTTATGATGAAACTAATTTTGATCAGCTTAAGCCATCAAAAAAAGACAAATACGATTGGTGTTACAAAGAAACAAGCGGATTGACAAAGTTGCACTTCAAATTGAAAAGCACAGTTGCCGATGCGACTTTAGAAAAGGAATTCAGCGTGACATTATACCCAAATTCAGCTTTTATAATACCGCTTTCTACAAATAGATTATACACTCATGAAATTAGACCTTCAGTTTTAAATGTAGATAAAATTCCGGTTAGAATGGGTTACGTAGCACGTTGCTCAAATCTGGAAGCGCTGCACATAAATGGTCAGACTTATATTAAAGAAAATGGCGAATTAATTAAGTTACAGGAAATGACCACAGAAACAATGGTTGATCTAAGAAATTCATACTATGAAGAAAACATGTATGAAAAGAAAGTTGAATACGGAAAGATTCATTTTAGCATGAATTCAGGCGATTATGAAAAACCAATATTTTAAACTAAACCAGTATTAAAAAATAATGGAAAACTCAGGTTTTTATAAAATTACACTTCCTTTAGAGCAGAACTTGTTTGATCAACTATTGAATTCTGTTTCTTTTGAAAATGTAGCAAAAGGCAGAATTGGAAATCATTTAGTGGATATATCTAAAAAGGGTGTGCCAATAGTAAGAACTACTACTTTATATAATATTCCTGCACATAATTTTTCGGAGATTCATCACAAAATTATCAAATCTTTAAACGATACAAGAGAGAATAAATTACCATTGCTAGATTTTAATAATGCTTTAATAGAAGTTTATGATTGCAATTATGCTACAATGAAATACCACTCAGATCAGTGTATGGATTTAGAAAAAGATTCTTTCATAGGGCTTTTTACATGTTATGAAAACCCGGATAAATTAACCGATAAAAATTTGAGAAAACTAAGACTTAAGAACAAAACGACGGCTGAGGAATTTGAAATTTTACTAACCCATAATTCAATAGTCTTGTTTTCATTGAAAACGAACACAGAATTTCTTCATAAAATTATATTAGAATCGGTTCCGAGTTTAAAAAAGTCAGAATCAGATAATAAATGGCTTGGAATTACTTTTAGAAAATCGAAAACTTTGTAGAGTTTAAAGAAGGCTTGCCTTACTTTTCTACGGGCGAATTATTAGAATTAGCGAATGATGATCAAAAAGCAGAATTTTTTAAATTAAGAGGTCAGGAAAACAGCGTTACGAATTTCATTTATCCAAAGCTATTGTATACTTTAAGCGTAGGTGATACTCTTGTGCCAAGAGATGGAATTTAGTATTAGTGTTTTGTTTCAAAAAATATAAGATGCAAACAAAAAAAACTCCATTATGGAGTTTTTTGTTTTAATGAATTAAGATTATAAAAAGTAAAATGATTTTTATTCATATTTCAGATATTTCAAAATATCGGTTTTGGTTGCTGCGTAAGCTCTTGAAAGCACAATTATTAAAGTCAGAATTAATAAAACAAGGAAACCTAAAACGAATGGAAACAAGCTAATGTCTATTCTGAAAGCAAAATTCTCCAGCCATTTATTCAATAAATAATAAACAGGAAATAAAGCCATTAAGAAACCAATAACACAATACAAAACATATTGCTTTGATAATTCTTTCAGCAGAACATTTGTATCTGCGCCAAGTGTTTTTCTGATGGCGATTTCTTTCATTCGTCTTTGTATCGAATAAGAAGCTAAGGCGAATAAACCAAATAAGGCTATTGCAATTACGATTATATTTAATAACGAAAACAGGTTCTTTTGGTTAATATAAGATTCATAAGTTCTGGCATATTCCTTATCAACAAAATCATATTTAAAAGGATATTCGGTATCCACTTTTGCCCATAATTTTTCGATACTTTTAATCGTAGTTTCCAGATTATCAGATTTTACTTTTATGTAAACCCTATTGATGTTGTGCGCCATATTAAAGGTTTTAATATGATAGAAAACAATTGGCGGCACTTTTAATTCCGGGCTCAGTAAATTAAAATCTTTAACAATACCAATGATTTTTAGTTTTTGATCGCGTATCAGAAGTTCTTTCCCAATAGGATTTTTAAGCTTCATTAAATTCAAAGCACTTTCATTTATGATTACCGAATTAACCGTATCCGAAGCTAATTTTCTATCAAAATTCCTGCCTTCTTTCATTTTAACATTCAGTATTTCAAGTAAACCATAGTCTATAGCGATACCTCTTTCTTTAAAAAGTTCATTGTTATAAAGAACAGGTGAAATCGAGTTATCAGATCCATCAAAACAAATAAGTCCGGTTGAAATTTGTTCAACACCTTTAATTTTGCCTAATTCCTGTTTTAGAGTATTGTATTTAGTATAAATGGTTTGTTCTGCATTTTCGGATGTATATTCTGCCAACGGAATATTTAATGGAACTGTAATTACCTGATCACCTTTAAAACCAAGATCTTTATTTTGCAAATATTGAATTTGCTGATAAACGATATGAGAACCAATTATAAAAAAGGCCGCAATTGCAAATTGAAAAATCAGCATTCCGTTACGGAGCCAGATACCGTTTTTGCTTCTTTCAAAATTACCTTTCAGAACTTTAAAGGTTTGAAAATTGGCAACATAAATTGCCGGAAATAATCCTGCAGTAATAACCGTAATCATAAAAATCAAAACCAATTGTATATAAAACTGACTAGCCAAAAGTGTAATATTTTTATTTAAAAAGTTGTTGTAATACGGTAAAGTAAGTTCAACAATTACTAACGCCAGTAAAATAGAAAAGCTGGTTGTTAAAACCGTTTCAAAAAGAAATTGTACAATAATATTACTTTTAGATGCACCCGAAATTTTGCGTATTCCAATTTCTTTAGCACGTTTTACGGCATTTGCCGTTGCGAGATTGATGTAATTAACAATAGACAAAATTAGTATCAAAACAGATAAGCCCATCATGATCATTAAAAACTGATAATTCCCTCGTGGTTCTGGGTAACCATCTGCTACAGAATGTAATCTGGCTTTTGATAATGGCTCAAGAACAACGTTAAAATAACCTACTTTTTTAGCCATTTCTTTGGGTGTAAAACCTGCTTCTTTGGAGAGCCGCGTAATAAAATCGTGGTTGTAAATTCTTTCGAGTTTCTGTCTTGTAAGATCAACTTTTGACGGGTCTTTTACTTTTAAAAGTAATTTTAAAACAAAAGGGTTTGTCATTCCCGAAGTTGTCAGTTCCTTCATTTTATTGATGATGATGTTTGGCGCAATCGAAGAATTTCCGGGAATATGATACACGGCCCGTACAAAAAACAACTTGTCAAAACATTTTATTTGTTTTCCGATAGGATTTTCATTGCCAAAAATTCTCTTGGCAGTATCGTCAGAAATGGCAATACTCGAATCATCTTTTATGGCTGAAATCGCATTTCCCTGAATAAATTTGAAAGGAAAAAAAGAAAAGAAATTTTGTTCGACATTGATAATTTTATCTACAAATTGCTTCTGTCCGTTATAAATAATTTTATCCTTTTGATACCAACTGTCCGCATACATTATAGTTTCGATATTTGGATCTTCATCCAACGCAGGTTTTAAAAATAGGGCACAGTCTGACCAGGCCGGCATATCGCTTAGTTGAATCAAAACCTGATAAACATTGTCTTTTTCAGGGTTCCAGGCATTATAATTTTGTTCGTCGTTCCAGTAAAGCAACGCAAAAATTAATCCGGAAATACCAATTGACAATCCCAGAATGTTTAAGAAAGAGAAAAGCTTGTTGTGCTTTAATCGGTAAATAAATATATTGATATAGTTTAGTATCATTTATTCGTATTTTAAGTATTTTAAGATATCAACTTTTGTTACTTGGTATGCTTTTGCCAAAACAACGACAAGTGTCAGGAAAAGTAAAGACACAAAGGCAAGAATAAAGGGCAAAATTGGAATGTCGATGCGAAAGGCAAAATCTTCAAGCCAATTTTTTAATAAAATATAAGCTGGAAATATTCCGATTAAAAATCCGATAATGCAGAAAACTACATATTGTTTAGATAATTCTTTTAGCAAAATATTGGTCTCTGCGCCAAGCGTTTTTCTAATGGCGATTTCTTTGAATCTTCTTTCCATAGAAAAAGATGCCAGGGCAAACAATCCGAAAATGGCGATTAAGATTACTACAACATTTAACAGGGCAAATAAATTTCTTTGGTCTTCATACTTTTTGTAGGTTTTGGCGAAATTTTTATCCACAAAATTGTATTCGAAAGGATATTCAGCATCCACTTTTTTGGACCAAAAATTCTTTAGTGAAGCAATAGTTTTCGAAATGTCTTTTGGTGAAAGCTTTACAGAAACGTATTCTATATTGCCTTGCGTCCATTTTTGAGTATTTATATGAAATAAAATCATAGGATTAATTTCACTGTCTAAACCAGAATAATGAAAGTTTTTAACGATTCCCACAACTTTATATTTTTCGCCATTCCAGCCGATTATCTTATCCAAAGGATCTTTTTCCTGTAAAATTTTGGCTGCCCCTTCGTTCAGTAGAACATTAGAAATAGTATCTGAGGCAAGTTTTTCTGTAAGCGATCTTCCTTTTATAACTTTTATTCCCAACATTTCAAGCATTCCAAAATCAAATCCGATTTGCTGAATTACTGTCACTTTATTGTTATAAAATAAACCACCTTTTGAAATTTCGTTTTCTCCAATAGAAAATGCTCCGGCAGAAACGGCTTCGACACCGTTAATTTTTTGGATTTCCTGTTGAATGCTTTTGTATTGTTCAAATTTACCTTTGCCTTTTTGTTCCCTAAAAGCGATATTCATGATTTGAGATCCGTTAAAACCCAAATCTTTTTCTACCATAAAATTGACTTGTTGATAGACTATAAAAGAACCGATAATAAAAAAAGCAGCAATCGAAAATTGTATCACAAGCATGCTGTTTCTAATCCATATCCCACTTTTACTACGGGAAAAATTTCCTTTTAAAACATTCAAAACGGCAAAATTTGAAATGTAAAGTGCCGGGAACACTCCACAAACAAAGAGTACAATTAAAAAGATTAAAGCGAGCTGCACGTAAAATTGTGATCCTGCCAGGATTAATTCTTTGTTTAAAAATTGATTGTAAAAAGGCAAAGAAACCTCAACGATTACAAGTGCCAATAATATGGCAAATAAGGTAATCAATGCAGCTTCAAATACGAACTGAAATATGATTTGCAATTTTGTAGCTCCAATAATTTTTCTAACGCCTACTTCTTTTGCGCGTTTTATGGCATTTGCCGTGGCTAAGTTGATGTAGTTTACAATTGATAATAGTAAAATCAAAATAGACAGCACCATTAATATTTGCAAAAACTGAAGGTTGCCTGTTCCTTCCGGAAACGGATAATTTCCTTTGTAAAGCCTAGAGTTTTCAAAGGGAAGTAATTTAACTTTGAAGGGTTCACCGTACTTTTTTATAAACGCTTCAAGCGTCATGCCTTCTTTTTTTGCCTGCCTTTTATAATTTTTTTCGATAAACAATTGACGCAGACTTTTTTCTACCAATGTTGCATCATTCTTTTTATTTAATTTTACAATTAAACCAAAATTAAAACCCCAATGGTCTTTAAGATGTTCCAGGTCTTCTTCAATAATGTTTGTTACTGCATTCGGCATTACAACAGATTTTCCGGGAATTCGATAAACACCGCGAACAACAAATAATTTGTCGGCATATTTGACCTGTTTGCCAACAGGATTTTCATTTTTAAATAATCGAAAGGCTGTTTCTTCAGAAAAAACAATGCTTTGAGGATTGTTGAGCGCACTTTTTGCATCACCGTATTTGAATTCAAATGGAAAGAAAGAAAAGAAAGTCTTTTGGGCCGAAAAAAGTTTATCGACTAACTCTATTTTGCCATTGTACTGTATGGTTTCTTTTGTGTAATAAGTACCGAAATAGCAATAGTTTTCTAAATACGGAGTCGTTGATTTTAG